>JAEEGF010813466.1_pt1 | contig 16162 bp, 8 predicted proteins | sample 9134171 | NCBI WGS metagenome assembly JAEEGF01 (sample SAMN16246542, study PRJNA631951) | gut metagenome | biome: gut microbiome; feature: rumen; material: AP-attached | host: Bos | place: Iran: Karaj | collected 2018-10
TTTTGAAAAGATGCTGGGCACCGGAATTGCGCAAATCCTCATGCCCGTGTTAGGAAGATCCCTGGCCGGCAATCTCATTAAATTTATTCCGGGAGCAGGCGCTATTATCGGCGGGATGATAAATGCCGGCGTGGCCAGCACCCTGACCTATGCCTCCGGCATGGCCCTGAACAAATCCTGCCGCCTCCTTCTGGAAAAGCAGCTCTCGGGATCCGTGACCGCCGCGGTGGTCAAGGAGCTTCTGAGCAGCGAGACCATCGTCTCCGCCGCAAAGGAATATGCCGAGAGCTACCGCGGGAAGAAGGAAGAAGGCTAATCTCCGGAATCGGTAACACTTAAAAGGGCCGCCCCCGAGGCGGCTCCCAGGACAAACAAGCCAAGGACATCTTTCCATGAGCAGCTTCTCCACCAACATTCTCATTCTCGGCAAAATCGGTGCCGGCAAGGCCTCGCTGGTGAATTATCTCTACAGTCAGGAGATCGCCGTGTCCCGCTCCCTCAGGCCGGCTGCCGCCAAGGGGCTTCATTACCATAAGCCCTTCTCCTACAAGGATATAAACATCGTGATCTGGGACACCTGGGGGCTGGAGGCGGACAAGGCTCAGGAATGGTGGACGGATCTCCGGGACTCCCTTGTTCAGCAAAGCGGAAACCCGGACATCCGGGACTGGATCCACACGGTGATCTACTGCTTCGATGCCAAGAGATCCCGCCTGGACGAATATGAAAAGGAGCATATTCTGAAGCCTCTGGCGGACATGGGCTACCGGATCATCTTCGCCCTCACCAAGTGGGGGCTCTGCTCCCCTGATGAAAAGGAAGCCGCAAGGCAGGTGATCTTCCGGGAATTTCCGGGGTTTTCCCGGATCTCCGTGGAGTCCGTAAGCCAGAAGCTCCGGAACGGCGCGGTAACCAGGCAGCAGGGCCGGGACTCCATCTTCCGGGAAATCTGCCTGAACCTCCGGGAGAATCTCACCTATCATCTCAGAAAGCAGATCCGGGTTGACATGGCCGCGGCCGTGGAGCAGGCGGAAGCCGCCTCCCGAACCTATTTCAACGAAAACACCGGCATCTTCAAGGCCTACAGCGAGGAGCTTCATGAGAGCATTCAGGACGTAGTGCGGAAAAACTACCGGGAAAAGATCGGTGCGGTATATGAACGCCTCCGCAGCAATCTCACTCTCATTGACATGATGTGCGTGGAGGTCATCCGGGGCTATACCGGCATCGATGTCTCGGAAACCCTGAAGAATTTTTATCTTCTGGTGGAAAGCATGAACGACATCAAAGTCAGCCTCTGGGACAGCGATTTCGATGATTACTTTGTGTCCTCGGCCATGAACACTCTGTTTTTCGGGATATACCGGTTCGTCCAGAGCAATACCTATCAGAAGAATCTGGACAATCAGCTCAGCGAGATCAGTGCCAAACTGACGCAGGATCTGGAAAACATCGCCGACACTCTGGATCATGCGGAAAACAAGGTCGCGGAGGATCTCTCCCGGCTTCTGGCCGCCGGTAACGCCGTGTAAGGGATGGGACTGCGGAAAACCGGACGGCTGTAATGAGGGCCGCGCCGGGCAGAACGGCTGTAATAACGGCAGCGCCGGATCAGGGAGGAAAGAAAAGCCGGAACCGAGCATGAGAGCACGGGGCAGAGAACAGCGTAATTAAATAACCGCGGGGGTTAAGAACGGAGCAGCAAAGGAACAGAGCTAAAAGAACAACAGTAAATTACGGTAAAAGAACAAACCTGTAAAGAACAGTAAAAGAAACAGAAGGGAAATGCATGATTTTATATGACAAGAGCAATTTCGCCGAGGGAGAGTTAACCATCTCTCTTCCGGCGGCGCAGAAGGTGCTCTCCCGCAAGGAGATCCCGTCATTTTCTCAGCCGGAATTAGCCACGGAGGGCCAGTGTCTGGCTGTCACCTTCACCAACAGCAAGGTGGGCCGGGTGCGGCTTCTCCTCCGCATCGACGGCATTAAGATCACCAGAGACATGGCAGAGGCTCAGGTGTATCTGGAGGATATCCGGCTGCTGAGCTCCGGCGTCATGAACTTCTTCAAGGACGCCCTGATGTTCACCGGACTGGAGACCAAGATTCTGCAGCTCCTGCCGGGGCCCATCAAGGTGACGGCCGGAGACGCTCCCAAATCCTATGTGGTGGATTTCTTTGAGCTTATCAGAAAGAAAAAGCTGAATACCGGAAACGGCGTTATCGATAGCTGCCGCGCGGGCCCAGATTGCCTCATTCTGCATTTTGTAATTCAGGATATTCTCTAGCAGAGGTCAGTAAAAAGCCGAAAATCAGACCGCCCGGGGAGACCCGGGTTTACCATCTGATTTAGAGCAGCCGCCGGGACGTCAGGCCTATTTGCATCCGAAAGCGTAGGTTTCGTGCTCGATAAAATGTTTGTTTATCTGATAGATGCAGATGTTTCTCTGAAAGGTGGAGTGATCTTTAGGATCCCGGAATTCTCCCACGCCCAGATACAGCTTTCCGGTACGATCCAGGGCATCGAATTCCTTTATGTTAATATCTTCGCTGACATAATCCTTAATCTGTTCCCAGTTTCCCACGTTTCTGACATTGTTGACGTCGGTAATTTCCAAAGATATCCCGTTACTTTTCAGGAGATCCTCAAAAATACTTTTGGCCAGCATCCCTCTACCGGTATCCGTGTACATAGCAAAGAGGGTATTCCATCCGATAAAGGGAACAACCAAAAGAATTAATACAATCATAGTCATACAGCTTGATCTGCGGGACATCTTCTTCATAAACAACCCTCCGGCCTAAAACACTTGAACGCGCCTCACAATACCTTGATCAATAATAACAAAACTGGCCGGTTGATCCTGATAATGATCTTTTACGGTGTGAAACTACTCATAAAACCAGTCCTGTGAAGACAGAACCGCCCAAATCCGCCGGAAACAATGACGGCTATGACCAGGTTATGAAGGTGTTTTTACCAGTTAAAATGTGATATGATTCACATTATTTTATGAAATATGGCATTTATTAACATTTGTTAGTAATATGTTAATATTTTCATAACATCGGATGCTGACTCGGGGGACGCCGAAACAGAGTCCGATCCTGTCAGACATTGTTCCTTGGCAGGAAATGAATTCAGGGGATTGTTTAATCTTTTCAAGGGATGCTTCTTTATGGAAAACCCAACTCCGCTGTCGAAGAACGGAAACTTCCTGTCCTTCTTCTCGGTAAAGATACTGGGAGCCTTCAACGACAGCTTTATCCAGGCCGGCTTTCTGGCCTTTGTCACCAGCGCTCTTCTGAGCAGCTCCGATACCCATTCTCAGAATATGGTGTTTCTGGCAACCGGACTCTTTATGATTCCGGTTTTTCTTTTTTCCACCATGGCCGGCGAGGTCTCGGACAAGTACGACAAGGCCCGGCTCCTTAAATGCATCAAGTTATTTGAAATCGGCATTGCCATTCTGATTTCCGCCTCCTATCTCCTGAAATCTGAGGTCGGCATGCTGGCCGGCATGTTCTTCGCCGGCATGGAGGCTGCGTTCTTTACCCCGGTGCGGCTCAGCATCATCCCCTTCATTACCGGCAAGGGCCAGCTTATTCAGGCCAATTCCGCCCTGGAGTCCGGATCCTACATTTTCAAATTTGCCGGAACTATTGCCGGCATCGTGGCCGGAGCCACCATTAATCCTTACTTCCCGCTGATCCTGCTTTTGCTGTCTTCCCTGGGCTTCTTCTTCGCCTCCCGGATGCCTTCCCAAAAGCCGGCAGATCCGGAAAGCCGGGTAGATCTCTTCTTTATCCGCTCCGCCTTCGCCAATCTGAAATACGTGAAGTACTCCCGTCCGGTGTTCCTTTCCCTTATCGGACTGGCCGGAGCCTGGTGCATTACCGTTACCTTCATGGTGCAGCTCTCCCAGATCGCCAAAAACGTCTATGAGAGCGGCATCGGTCAGGAGATCCTGAATCCGCTGTTTCTGGGCCCCTTCTGTCTGGGCATCGGCGCCGGCGCCATCGCAGCCTCCCGGGTCTATAAGAAAGAGCCCCTGAACGCTTTTCTGCCCCTGTCAGCAGTAATCGAAGCCCTCCTTATGACCGACTTCGCCTTCCTGCTCTGGATGCATGCGCCGCTTCCGGCTCCGGTGGCAGATGCCGCTAACTTCGATAACGGCATGGCTCTGATTACCGGTTATGTCGGCACCCTGGAGGGACTGCACCTTGTTGGCTGCATCTTCCTCATCACCTTCTTTGCCGCCATGTTCATCGTGCCGGTTACCGCCTGTCTCCAGGAGGTTTCCCCTGATGAAAACCGTTCCCGCATCATGTCGGCCAATAACATTACCGCCGCCATCTTCACCGTTATCGCCTCCCTCACCGGCATGCTCTGCACCTTTGTCGCCGGAGCGCAGAACGGCATGGTGCTCATGGCCGTCATCACCGCCGGCGTCTGCATTCTGGGTTCTCTTATCACCGTGGCCATTCTCCCCATCCCCATTGTGAGATCCCTGGCTCGGAAATTCCTCGCCGTGGTCTATCACGCCAAATGTCAGGGACTGGAAAACTTTGAAGCGGTTAAGGGCAAAAGATGCGTGGTCATTGCCAACCATACCTCCTTCCTTGACGGCATGCTCCTCTGGGCCTATCTCCACGACAATCTCTCCTATGCCGTAGATACCAGCATGGCCTCCAGATGGTACTTCCGGCTGCTTCTGGCTCTGGCGCCCCGCTACTACACCATCAATCCCCAGAACCCCATGGCTCTCCGCAGCATGATCCGGGAAATGGATAACGGCCATATGCCGGTGATCTTCCCGGAGGGACGCATTACCACCACCGGCACCCTGATGAAGATCTACTCCGGAAGCGCCGTGGTGGCTGACAAGGGACATGCCCTGGTGCTCCCCGTCATTATCGACGGCAGCCAGTACTCCATCTTCTCCCGCTTCGGCCAGAGATTCCATAGGCGGCCCCGTTCCCGCATCGTGGTGAACGTCATGGAGCCGTACGAGTTCAACATTCCCGATGAGTACAAGGGCCGCGCCCGCAAGGAAAAGGCCGCGGACATCATGTACGATCTCATGGCGGAAATGAAGGTGAAGGCCAGCGTCATCACCGGCAATACCATATTCGCCTCCTTTATCGATGCCATGAAGACCGCCGGTCTCCGCAAGGTCATTCTGGAGGATCACAACCGGAAGCCCATTACCAATGCCGGACTCTTTATCCGGGCCATGACCCTGGGCCGTTATTTCCAGGCTCACGAACCCGAAAAGTCCGTGGGTCTCCTCCTGCCCAACTCCGCCGCCTCGGTGGTGGTGTTCATGGCTCTCCATGCCGCGAATAAGCTCCCCTGCATGCTGAACTTCTCCGTGGGCGCCAAAAACCTCGTGGCCTGCTGCGATACGGTGCCTCTGAGAACGGTGTATACCTCAAGAACCTTCATTAACGCCGGCTTCCAGGCTCTGGATCAGGCGCTCCGGGATCACTCCGTCACCGTGAAGTATCTGGAGGATCTGGCTCCGGAGATCGGCATTGGCACCAAGCTTGCCGCCATGCTGGATCTTATCCGGCCGTTCACCTCCTACTTCCGGCTCGCCGGCGGCAAGGAAAAATCCGATACTCCCGCCGTGGTGCTCTTCACCTCCGGTTCTGAAGGTCTCCCCAAGGGCGTGGTGCTGAGCCATCGCAATATTGAAACCAATATCGTGCAGCTTCAGGCCGTGCTGCCCTTCGGCATGCTGGACTCGGTGTTCAATTCCATGCCCATGTTCCATTCCTTCGGTCTCACCGCCGGCACCATGCTGCCCCTCCTCAGCGGCATGAAGGTGTTCATGTACCCGTCCCCGCTGCACTACAAGAACGTGCCGCTTCTGGTGTACGAGACCAACTCCACGGCCATCTTCGGCACCGATACCTTCCTTAAGGGCTATGCCGAGCACGCCCACCCCTACGACATGTACTCCGTAAGGTTTGCGGTATCCGGCGGCGAAAAGCTCAAGGAGGACACCGTCACCCTGTGGAACGACAAGTTCGGCATCCGGATCCTGGAGGGCTACGGCGCCACGGAAACCGCTCCGGTGATTTCGGTTAACACCAATATGTTCTACCGCCGGAACACCGCCGGACGTCCTCTTCCGGGCATCAAAACCCGTCTCGAGGAGGTGCCGGGCATTACCTCCGGCGGCCGGCTCTGGGTGCAGGGGGATAACGTCATGATGGGCTACCTGAGAGCCGACACTCCGGGCATCATCGATGCGCCCCGCTCCAGCTGGTACGACACCGGGGATATCGCCGAAATCGACGAAAAGGGCTTTATCCACATCAAGGGACGGGCCAAGCGCTTTGCCAAGGTGGCCGGCGAAATGATTTCCCTGACTCAGGTGGAGGCCGTGCTGGCCCGGCTGTATCCGGAAACCCCGCTGGCCGTGGTGGCGGTTCCGGATGACCGGAAGGGCGAGCAGCTCATGCTCCTCACCGCCGGAGAAAACGCCGGCAAGGCTGAAATCCGGGAACGCTTCAGAAGCGAAGGGATCTCCGAGCTGGCAGTGCCCAAGTACATTGAAACCGGAGAAACCATTCCTCTTAACGGCACCGGCAAGATCGATTATCTCAAGGTGAAGGAACGGGCTCTCGAGATCCTGAAAGCCCGGGGGTGAAGGCAGGATCGGAACGCTAAACAGCCTGAGAAAACGCAGGGAAGGCAAAAGTTTTCGTAAAAGGTTTGTCAGCGCGTTCCTAGGGCGACATATCGTGCCTGACATAACAAAAATTAACAACTGTTAGTATTAAGGATCGCTTGTGCATTGTCGTAAATGCGGCAGAGAAATTGCCGCTGATTCAAATTTCTGCCGGTTTTGCGGGACTCCGACGGACGGAACTCCTGCGATGCCCGCCCGGAAGCCATGGCGTCCCGTTCTTGCGGCTTTGGCTGTTTTGGCGGCGGTTTCTGCAGGCATCCTGGCTTTTTCCGCTTATCACGAGGCCAGGGAAGAAGAAAACCGCAGCCTCCTGGAACACGCCCTCAGAAATCCGGCGCTGAATTCTCCGGACGATATTACCGATGACCTCATTTCCCGAATTATCACCGGAAATCTGGAATCGCTGACTGTCAATTATGAATTCTCAGAATGCCGTCATGGCCGGATACTGTCTCTGGACATCGAGGAAAACGATGAGTCATATTCCGACTCTGTCGCCAGCGGGAGACCGGATGACGACTACGAGAAAAGGAGACTTTACAAAAATCCTTTCTGGAGAGCAAACAGCCGCACCCCGCTCAGGAACATTCCGTTCCGGGTGATCTTCACGCCGCAGGTAACGTCTCTGGCCTGCGCCTTTTCTGATTTCAGGGAACTGGAGTCCGCAAATCTCGAGATTCCCGCTTCGGTGCGGGATTTTTCCAGAATGTTCCGGGATGCTCCGAAATTCAACGGGCCGGTTGCCGGCTGGGATACCTCGGGAGCCATAAGCATCAGGCAGATGTTTTACAAGGCGGCATCCTTCAATCAGCCTCTGAACAGCTGGAACACTGCCGCAGTTCAGGACATGCGTTCCGTTTTTTTCAAGGCGGCTTCGTTTAACCCAAATTCCCGGGGGTATCTTCTAACTACAAACACTTATTCCGCAACAATCTTGTTCACTGGAGTTACTCATCGTCAGGATTAACCTTAGGTATGGAATTATGTGATTTTAAAACATCACCATGTTTTATGTAATAGTTAGGGCAAGTAATTTTAAACTTATTATATAGCCGTGTCGCAGAACTTTGGGCTTCACTTGTTATAATTTTTGTAGCATAAATTACGCACTTTTGATTTCTTAGACCTAAATACAATTCAACTGAATTGAGATAAGTCTGATTCAGCTTTTTTTGTATATATAAGTTCATGGTTGCAGCTATTTGACAAAGAAGTAAATGTCCTAATACCCTTTCTTCGTTATGAACTCTTAACGGTATCAATCTACTCAGTCCTTTCCCTAAATCAAAGTATTGTTCAACAATAAGACGATTATAATATACATTTAGAATCTCATCACTTTTGTATGGTAATGATGAAATAATTATAAACATTCCGGACGTTTCAAATAACTCATGAAATGCACTGCCACTTTTCTTTAATTTCTTTTGAGATAACTTTTTAGAATTAACAATAGCCTTATGATTTTCAGCTGAAGCCGCATCTACATCAAAACACAAATACGCATATGCTTCTTTTTTCATTGTTCCAATATTGCAATTTACTTGCTTTACATAAACAAATCTCCCCATAAATGTAACTAAATTTTCCGGTCTTCGCAATTCATTTTTACCTTGTTCAACAATATTATCGTATATGGTCTTTAGTTTTTCAGGTAATCTTGCAACAAAATCAATATTGGCATAGTAGAGGTCGTCAATGTTCTTTTCTGATAAGTAACCTGCATCAAGCAAGGCCATGTCTGTGCTGACGCCATACTCATTAAGCACTGTTATTGTTTTAGATAGCGTCGATACATCGTTTATATTCCCAGGGATTGCTCTGAAAATTAATGGGTAGCCTGAATCTCTTTGAACAGCAGATATCATCCTAACTTCATTACTAATAATATTATTATGATTGCTTACATTTGTAAGTTCAATTTGAATATCATTAGGTAATCCAGTGCTATCTATAACAATAGCAGGATCATCGGAAATTTTTTCTTTAATCCAATCTATATGAGATTTGAAGAATTTTTGTCTTATTTCCTCTTTTCCTAAAAATGTAAGGAATTCACTTATCCGTTGTGAGTGCAAATCAGCATTGGGATATAATATTTTGACAAAATTACCATCATACCAAGTGTTACAATGCATACATGAAATATCAGTAAGCACATAAAACATGACCATGGAATATAATGTATCTTTGTTTTTATATCCGATGCTATTGAGCACTTTATCATAATTCATTTGATGAATTAATTCATTAATGAAAAACGAATCTCCGAAATCTAAAATTAACTTAGGTTTCTTTCTTTGATCGTTTTGCAAAGTACCTGTAAACGAAGGATCGGCTCGAAGAAATTGGTTGTTTTCAATATCATACTTAAAAACCCCTCTTTCCTTGCTGTAGAAAATATTATTTTTCTCATCAATTACTCTGCCTAGATATATCGTACCCTTTTTCCGGATTTTTCCATTTTCCCGATATGAAGTTCCTGGAACCTTAGCATACTTATAGTTGCCTTTATATTGGAAGGATAGCCTATTTGGGCATTTTGCGGAGTTATCTGACATTTGTAGTTACCATTTATAAACCTGTAACTACATTATAGCACAACAAATTCGTCCATAGCAACTGGAAATACAGATAAAATAAGGAGTTGAAAGGGATATTCGGTGATGTAGAATTAGATGTAGTTACCAGAAACTACAGGGAATTTGGGTTTAATCAGCCTCTGGACAAATGGAATACCTCCCGCGTCCAGTCAATGAAAAGAATGTTTCTCGGGGCATCTTCGTTTAATCAGCCCCTGGATTCCTGGGATGTTTCCAATGTGTCGGACATGACATCCATGTTCGAGGATGCCAAATCCTTTAATCAGCCTCTGGGTTCCTGGAAGCTTTTAAAGCTTCGCGCGGCGGAAAAACTCTTCAAAGGGGCGGAATCCTTTAACCAGCCTCTGGGAACCTGGGATGTTTCCCGCATAACAGACATGCGTGAGATGTTTGCCCGGGCAGTCAGCTTCAATCAGGATATCAGCGGCTGGAATGTGGCGCATCTCCAGTATGCGGCCGGGATGTTTGCCGGCGCCAGAAGCTTCAATCAGCCGCTTAATGACTGGGATATCTCAAGTTTCCGGGGACTCTCCAGAATGTTCAGCGGAGCCGAAAGCTTCAATCAGCCCCTGGATCGCTGGAACACCTCGAAGATCAGGATCATGGAGGGCATGTTTCGGGGAGCCAAATCCTTTAATCAGCCTCTTTATTCCTGGGATGTTTCCGAAGTGATCAGCATGAAAGAAATGTTTGCGGATGCCGCTTCCTTCAATCAGCCTCTGGAGTCCTGGAACATTGCAAAACTCATTGATGCCAGCGGCATGTTTGCGAGAACGGAAAGCTTTAACCAGCCTTTGGACAAATGGGATATTTCCCATGCTGAAAACATCGATCGCATGTTTGACGGGGCAAAGGTCTTTAATCAGCCGCTGGGAAGCTGGCAGCCTTTATCCGCAAAATCTCTGGACGGAATGTTTGCCGGAACCGGAATGTTTAACCAGCCTCTTGAGAACTGGAAATTTCCCGGGGCCCGCAGTCTGAACAGCATGTTCAAGGATGCGAACGCCTTTAATCAGCCTCTGGCAAAATGGGATGTTTCCCATATCAAAGAGATGAACTCAATGTTTGCAGGCGCCAAAGCATTCAATCAGCCGATTGGCAGCTGGAATCTGTCGTCCGCGGAGGATCTGGAATTTATGTTTGCCGGATCCGAAAAGTTTAATCAGCCCCTGGAGAACTGGAAATTTCCCGGGGTTCGCAGTCTGAACAGCATGTTTGAGAATGCGAAAGCCTTTAACCAGCCCCTGGCAAAATGGGATGTCTCGCAGATAACAGAGATGCGGTCAATGTTCAGAGGCGCAGCCGCCTTCAATCAGCCTTTGGAGAAATGGGATATTTCTCATGTGAGGGAGATGTCCTATATGTTCGAAAACGCCAGATCCTTTAATCAGTCTCTGGAAAAATGGGATCTTTCCGATATCGAAACCTGGAGCATGTTCTGTGGCGCGATATCCTACAGCTATCCCATACAGGCGCCGTGTATGAAAGACTGAACTTTTAAGTGAGGGCCGTTTTTGGGTTCATAACCGGTGCCGTTTCCGGCCGGGAAGCCAGATCCGACGGAAAATCATTACAGGCTGAAAACGAATGAGGAAAAACAGGAGAAATTGACAATGCACTGCAAAAAATGCCTTCATGAAATCGAGGATGATTCGCTGTTCTGCAGAAACTGCGGAGCCAGACAGGGCCGCAGCCGCGCCGCAGCGGCCGCAGGCGCTGTTCTGGCAGCTCTGGTTTGCGCGGTAACAGTTGCAGGCGCTTTTTTACTGAAGGAACATGTCTGGAAATCGCCGGAGTACCGGAAACGGAACCCGGTACTGAATTCACCGGCGGATATTGACAGCGAGCTTATCAGGAAAATTTCTGAAAACGATCTGGACTCTCTGACCATAAATTATGAGTTTACCCGCTGCCCGAAGGATGGTTCCGATGTAAAAGAAGCCATGAAATTCGCTCAGGATCGGAATCCTTTCAGGGCAGCCAGCGAAAAAAGTCCGCTCCGGCAGATCAGGTTTGAAGTAAAGCTGGGAAACGATGTGCATTCCCTGGCCTGCGCCTTTATGGGATTTAAAGATCTGGAATATGTGAATCTGAAGGATACCTCCGGTATCAGTGACATGGAAGGCGTTTTTGCAGGGGCGGAGAACTTTAATCAGCCGCTGGACTGGGATACATCCCGGGCTGAAACCATGGCATTTATGTTCGGGGGAGCGGCAAGGTTTAATTCTGCTGTCGCCGGCTGGGATACCTCCCGTGTCAAGGACATGTCTGAAATGTTCCGGGGCGCCAAATCCTTTGACCAGCCCGTCGGGACATGGAATACCGGGAATGTAGCCAATATGAGCGGAATGTTTGCCGGCGCGGAAAGCTTTAATCAGCCTGTCGGTTCCTGGAATACCTCTGCTGTCGAAAGCATGGCGGGCATGTTTGCCGGAGCCCAAAAATTCAACCAGCCTGTCGCAGAATGGGATACCTCCCGGGTAACCAGGATGGACTTCATGTTTGCAGGGGCCAAAAATTTTAACCAGCCTCTGGACAGGTGGGATACCGGCAGAGCGGTGTCAATGAGCGGCATGTTTTCCGAAAGTTCCTTTAATCAGCCCATCGGCTCCTGGAATACTTCCCGGGTGGAGAATATGACTCAGATGTTTTACAACAACCGGGAATTCAGCCAGTCGCTCGCCGGCTGGGACACCTCAAAGGTAAAATCCATGAAACTCATGTTTTCTCTGGCAAAGAAATTCAACGGCGATATCGGAAAATGGAATACCGCCAATGTCGAGAACATGAGCAGCATGTTTGAGTTTACTGACTCTTTTAACCAGCCCATAGGCAGCTGGAATACCGGAAAGGTCAGAAGCATGTTCAACATGTTTCACCATGCAAAAGCCTTTAACCAGCCCATCGGATCCTGGGACACCTCAGCAGCGGAGGATATGACGCAGATGTTTGACAGCGCGGATTCCTTTGATCAGCCCATAGGATCCTGGAATACCTCAAAGGTCAAAAACATGAACGCCATGTTTCGGGATGCCAAAAAATTCAATCAGCCGCTGAATGACTGGGACATATCGTCTGTTTACGGCATGGAAGATATGTTCGCGGGAACGGAGGCTTTTAATCAGCCGTTGGACAGATGGGCTTTCCGGAATTCGGTCAATATCAGCTCAATGTTCAGGAACACGCTGTCATTCGATCAGCCTCTGGATAACTGGAAAATTCCCGAAAATGCCGATGCCAGCGGTTTTCTGTCAGGCGCTAAAGGTTTTCGCCACCCTGTTCCGGACTGGGCTAAATAGGAGTTTCACGCCGGACAACGGCAGAATGGCCGTCTTTTACTGCTCCGGCACGGTTATCCACATGGCGGGACGCACCACAGCTCCGGCACGGTTATCCACATGGCGGGACGCACCACAGCTCCGGCATAATCCGCATAGTTGCCGCCAGAGCTTAAAGCTCCGGTTTCTCCCACGCCAGCGGCCTTGTTCTGGAGTCCTCCGGGATTCCGGAGCCACCAGAAGGAGGCTCCGTTAAGTCCGGCGCGGCAGCCCCGGCTCCGGGCATAGGGAGTGGGCTCGCAGATCCGCCAGGCTTTGTTCCGGAGCCACTCCTTAACCTCAGCGGAGCTGAGACAGAAAATGCGGTCAGCGGTGACATCGCCCCCGGTGGTGCCCTGAGCGGCCGATCCCGGAGTTTCCAGCCGGGTGACCATAATGAGCTTTTTTTCCTTTTCCGAAAACGCCCGCTCCCAGAACTCCCCGTTAAGCCAAGCCCGAAGATCGCTCATTTCCCAGACGATATCCTGATGCGTCCCGTGAAAGGGCCGGGCGTCAATGCCATAGCGGGAAAGAAGGAGAGCCTGATCCCCGGATCTCCGGATCACCAGCCATTCCAGAGGCGCTGCCGGCTTGTCATGAGAAAACCGGAAGGTTCCCAGGGGGACAATATCTCCGGGACTCATATAGGGATAGCGCACGCCGTTAAGCATGATTTCCCCCTCCGGAAGAATCGTATCGGCGGCCTTAAGAAGCTCCCCCACGAGAGCGGAAATGCCGGGAATGCTCGCAAGATCCTCCAGGGAAGAACGGTGGGCCCGGGCGAAATCCCTCATAAGCCCCGGCCTCCTGGTCTCCCGTTCCCGGAGCTCCTGAAGAAAAGCCGCCAGCCCGTCCAGCGAGGGAAACGCATAATAGTCCAGAGTGATCACCCTGTCCGCCGCCGTAATGAGCTCCCGGGCCAGTGTCGCCCCCTCTTTAAGGTCTTCCCGGGCTCCGAGACTGCTGAGAGCTTCCCGGTGAGTGCGGACAAAATCCCGGAGGTAGCGGGGATTCTGTTCCCCCTGCCGGATTAAATCCCGGGCAAATTCCTGAAACTCCTCATGCGAACTGAAGAGGTATTCCCCTACGCTTATTATCTCCTGTGTCATTTCCCGCACCTTCTCAAAAACATCGGATTTCCAGACCTTTTCAGACACGTCCCGGAGGGCTGCGGCATAGCCCTGAGAAAGCCGCCGGACTATATAGGGCCTTTCCGAAGCCGGGGCCGTCCTGATGAGCTCCAGAAGCTCCTCCGGGCTGCCGCACTGATACTCGGGATCCCGGCCTGAGGAAACCGCGCCGGATCCTTTTTCCTGCTTGCTCCGGAACACCGCCCGCCGGACATCGGCCAGCATGCCGCTGATAAGAGCCCGGGATTCCGGATCCGGAAAGGCCTTTTCATAAAACTGAAGCTCGTCCCGAAGCTCCCCGATTCTCTTAAGAGCGGCCCCGGGATCCTGCGCTCTTAAGGCATCAAGCTCCGCCGCCGCAGCTTGGGGATCGGGATAATATTGTCCGCCCAGAGAAAGCTCCCGGTTGCCGGAAACCGCATAACCGAAGAGGAGAGCGAGATCCGTCCCGGGAAGGCTGTCCTCCGCCAGCATCCTTCTAAGGTTATCAAGAAGAGTCCTGAGACCGGATTTGGGGGCCGGATCCCCGGACTCCCCTGCCGGGTTTTCTGCCGTGTTTGCAGGGGGGGATTCGGATCTTTCGCCGCAGAAAAACGAGGACAGATCCCCCCTGATAAACTCCCGGAAATCATTGAGAAGAGCCGCATCCTCATCCCGGACTTCAGGGGCGGCCCCGCCGTATTCCTGAGACTTTGTCCTTGCGGCGGCCCGTACCGCCTCCTCGCCCAGAGAGCTCAGATCCGCAAACTCCCGGCCCCCCAGAAAGAGAGATCTGAGATCCGGCGCCAGTTCATAGCAGAGCCGCTTCAGGATCTCGCGGTTTCCGGCTTTGTCATGGGTCATCCGATCCTGCGCCTTCTGGCAGAGAGCGGCCATCTCGGGACTTGAGTACCCGAAATGATGGGCGAGAATGCCCCGCCCCAGCTCCAGAACGCCGGCGTCCGGATCCTTAAGGAGAGCCCGGGCCAAATCCTCCGGGGTAAGATACTGCTGATTCCGGAAGCGGTACGGGAGAAACACGCCGGAAGCAAAGCCCCCGCCCTGTTCTCCCGGCACCGGCTGGGACTCATGGTTCAGCCACTTCCGGATCTCCTGATCCCCCCAGCGGCGGTTAGGGTTCCGGGGCTCGTTTCTGTGGGTAAGATCCACGTACGTGAGACCCAGCACCAGCTCCCGGAGATCCTCCGGGAAGCCCTCCGGAAACTCAATGCGGTGCAGGAGCGGCATGAGAGAAAGCCCGCCCTGATCGCCCCGGTAATCCGGATTTGCCGTCTCCTGAAAGGGCACAGATCCGGTATAAAGCTCAAAGAGGGAGATCCCCAGGGCATAGTAATCCGTCTCCCGGAGATACCCGCCCCGGAGAGCCTCGGGAGCGGCATAGCAGGGAGTCATGCCGGTACTGGAAAACACCAGGGATCTGTCCCGGGCATCGGCGCTGATGCCGAAGTCAATGAGCACGATATGCTGGCCGGAGTCATCGGGGATCATGTTGGCCGGCTTGAGATCCCGGTGCAATATCCCCGCCTCGTGGACGGTTCTGAGACCGTCGGCCACCGAGGGGATAATAAGAGAGCGGAGCTCCTCCAGGGTGAAGCGTTTCCCGTCCCGGAGCACCTCGGCCAGGTTGGGATAGCGGTAAAAGGGACGCACGATATACTGATGTCTCTGGTACTCCCCGAACTCCAGCACCGGAGCCACGCAGGGACTCCGGATCTCCTGAAGCCGGGCCACCACATCGGGCTTGAGAGCCTCTTCCCTTCGGTACAGCTTGAGAATGAGCTCCCGTCCCGCCTCGTCATGGCAGCGATAGATATCCGCCTCACCCGAAACCACGTTCATCCGGGAGTCCACATGGCAGCTTCCCAGAGTCATTCCCGAAATATCCGGCATTTCCAGAAGCCGGGAATTAAGCCGGGTGGCCTCCAGTTTGCCGATAAAATCAGCATTGAGCTTCGTTTCCGGAATTTTCCCCGCTGATTTTTCTGGCGATTCAGACATTTATGACTCCTTAAAACTTCCTCTGGCCGCAACCCTCGCCTCCGACCCCGATTCAGCGCTCGCTCCGGTAGTTACGGGCGTACTCGAAGGCCTTCCTGGCAAAATCGCTGTTTATGATCTCCCGGATATCCGGGATCTCCCCCGCCAGAGTCTTTTTGCTGAGATACTGGCAGCTCTCGTTCAAAGCCATGCCGAGACCGTAGGTCAGGGAGGCGGCCACGGAAGCGTTCAGCATCCCGCCGATGAAGCTGCCGGCTCCGGGGATAAGCTTAATGAGATTCCCCGCCACGGTCTTCCCGATCATGGGGAGCACCACATCCAGGGCCGCCGCCCCGATAAGGTTCTTGAATTCCATAAGATTCCAGACCGACAGGATCTGTCCCACCAGAGTCAGCTGAATGGGAGTGATAA
>JAEEGF010642161.1_pt1 | contig 16159 bp, 22 predicted proteins | sample 9134171 | NCBI WGS metagenome assembly JAEEGF01 (sample SAMN16246542, study PRJNA631951) | gut metagenome | biome: gut microbiome; feature: rumen; material: AP-attached | host: Bos | place: Iran: Karaj | collected 2018-10
TGAGCAAACAGCATGGATGATATCCTCACTTACCCCACCTTCTCGTAATAGTTCCGGTGCCTTGATGCAGTGTTCATCCGGGTATAACTCAAAATCAATATCATGAAGGAGCCCGACTATCCCCCAATATTCCGCGTCATCAGCATACCCAAGCTCTTTTGCATACCACTTCATAACAGCCTCAACTGTAAGTGAATGCTGGATATGAAATGGGTCCTTGTTGTACTTTTTCAGTAATTCAAATGCTTCATCCCTTGTGATCATACACATCCTCCTCATTTCCCCTTAATTTCTATTCTGTCCAAAATGCCTTTAACTCCAACATTCTGGTGCGTCAGATACATCCTCGCCACATCTTCAACGAAAGTGCTGTCCGCTCCGGTTTTCTTCTGAATCTTTTCGTGGCTTACACCTTTATCAATATATTTCATGATTCTTGAAACCAGCTCATACCGGTCACCGCTCTCTCTTGGCACTTTATTTAAAACACCTAGTTCCGCCACTTTGGCATGACCGTAATAAACCTTTTTCGGATTCAGCTTCATCAGCCTGTTCCAGCTATCCTCAATCTGTGTGCCTTTATGAAGTTCAAGTTCATACAATGGATTCAGATCTCCAACGAACAATTCCCCTGTATCAAGATACAACGAAATGCTGTCATCGCTATGTCCCGGCGTATGAATAACCTCACCGCCAATACCCATGGTCTGTAGAAACTGTCTGCTCTCTTCGATCCTGACGATCTTCACCCCGTCATCAATAATGGGAACAAAGGCAGTATTATTCTCTTTTTCAAAAACGCTATCAGCTGCATGAACATAGTTCTGTTGCACATCCATAACAACTATAGTTACTCCAAGGTCAGCAATTTCCTGTGCAATCCCCATGTGATCCGGATGAAAATGGGAAATCATGATGTATCTAATATCTTGAACCCGCATATGCTTCTCTCCCATGGCATTACAGAATGCCTTAAAAGAACCAGCCCATCCAGTGTCAAAGAGAAGGTTCCCAGTATCTCCTTCTATGAAATATGTATTTGTATTGGTATACTTCATCTCATGTACTTTCATAACAGATCACTTTATAATCCCTAATAATTCACTCAATACTTTCTCATAATCATCCTGTATAAGAAAAATGCTTTCCCCTGCATCGCTAAATGATTTTATGAACCACCCATTACATTGCTTAAGACCATCTATTGTAAAGTCTGCTTCCACAAGCCTTGATTCAATATCTGATTCATGTCTGATGATTTCATCATAATGCCCTTCAATGTAATCCGCAGTCATTGCCAGGCATATAAATTCTATGTTCCGAAGGTACTCTTCAGAAAAGCTTTTTCTCCACGTAGGTGGAACATAGCATCCTTCCACAATCAGATTCTGCTCGTTCTCTATGGCAGTTTTAATCATTTCACACACTATGGGCCATAAATAATCCGTAAGTTCATCGTCATCTTCCGGAGTCAGCTGCGTATTGCCGCTTCGGATCAGTCCCATCTTCAGATGATCTATTGAAAGATATGGATATTTATATTTTTCTAGCAGTCTCTGCGCCAGAACGGTCTTGCCTGTATGGGATGCTCCCGTTATCAGTATTATCATATGTCCTCGTTTTAAATTCAGAATATTACTTATTTGATCGACTTCACAAACAGAAAGTCAGGCTTGTGGTACAGATCATAATAGTCTGGATACTTCCTAACAAGTTCCTCTGTAGGATATGGCTCAACCATCTTTACAATCCTGAATCCGTTGTCTGAAAGTGTATTTACAATAGTTGAGAACATCCTGTGATATCTCTGCACGCCTTCGACAAACCACGTAGAATCTTTTCTTCCTTCTATGCAGTAATCTGCAATATTGGCGTGGACTTTTTTGCCATTCTCATCTCGAGTCCATCTGTCACCTGTGCCTGAATAACATGTTGTAAGAGGATGTTCCTGTGAAAAAAGAAATACTCCACCGGCGCACAATAGGTTGTAAACATTCTTTACTACACCTGAGAAATCATCCACATAATGTAACGCCAGAGAGCTGATTGCTACATCAAATTCCCCTTCGAGACTCCCTATATCTTCCATTGGCATTTTAAGATAAGTGATACTTGAGTTATTGTTTTCACTCTCTGCTATAGCAAGCATCTTCTCCGAGATGTCGATACCTGTAACCGATGCTGCCCCTCTTTTAATATAGTCAATACAGCGTTCGCCTGTTCCGCATCCGAGGTCAAGTACTCTCTTTCCTTTAAGATCAGGAAGAAGTTCATAAAGCGTCGGAAGTTCGAACAAATTATTTGCATTCACCTCTCGCTTTCGAAGCTTACTATATTCATTGAAGAAAATCTCATTGTCAAAGATATTCTGTTTTGCCATCGTTGCCCTCCCGTCACGTTATGAGGCAATATATCATCCAGACAGCCTTTACACTAAAGTTCCTTCTCATAACAAAGAAAGTCCTGATCGTACATATAGCATTCTCCAACCACATTAAAACCAAAGACTGCGTAGCACTTAATGGCCTTCACGTTATGCTTATTTACAAGAAAATGAATGCTCTTATAGCCACGTTCCTTCAGCGCATCCAAGCCATGCTGCATCATTTTTCTTGCAATCCCCTTATTCTGCATAGCTGGAGTAACCGCGAGCCGAGCCAGCTCTCCACCGGGGAAAAGGTCTCTGTTCCAGCATTCAAGACTATCTACATCCTCATCTACTTCTATGGATATGGCAGCAATAACCTTTCCAGCATCTTTCATAACAAATAAAGCATCACGGGACAGATCATAATCGATAGTCTCGTTTGATGGATAATCCTCATCCCATGGACAAAACTCCCTGCCCTTCTGCTCCTCATATAAATCCAAAATCTGCTGCCTGTCTTCCTCAGTAGCAAGTATTATACTGTTCATGGTCCTCCCCGATATCAAACCTATCCTCCTTAAATCACTTCAACGGCATTGCATTGTAAAGCCTTTATCTGCTCCTCATAATGTTCTTTAGTTATAGCAAGCTCTTGCATCTTTCCTCCATCCAGATATATGGAAACTCTCCACACGCCTATTACACAATATTTTACACCAACGCCTTGATTACAAAAATATACTTTGGATATCAATGATATGAATATAAAAAGACGATCCATGGATTACTCCACAGACCGCCTATTTGAACTGTTTTAACGCTTTATTTAAAAAGCTTTCTTCCTGCTCCGATACAGATACAGGCACCTACTACTGATACTACAAGGCTGCCTATCCATCCGTTGGCAGATAGGCCTATGAGATTAAATACCAGTCCTCCGACAAATCCTCCTCCAACTCCAAGAAGAATATTCTTCAGAGTTCCTGATGATTCTCCCATGATTCTGCTTGCTATGAAGCCTGCGATGGCTCCATAGATAAGCCCCATTATCAGTCCCATACTTTTTCTCCTTCAATATTGGTCCTAAGGGGTACCGCTTGCGGTGGATCCCTTAGGACGGTCTACTGTTTTCATATCTTGCTTTACACTACCATATTTATTTTACTTCATCAGTGGTTCCGTCTTTCTTGACCACTTCCAGCCTGCATCCAAGCCCAAATGCCGCTACAGATCCGGCAATCAATGCCCAGGGCGCTGCTGCGAGTCCTATGATACCACCAACTATTCCAACATTAACAGGCACACTGAAAACTATCTCGTCGCCTTTCCTGATCTGGACTCTGTCGACATTTCCTTCTGCAACTATCTTTTTCAGCTTATCGATCAATGTTTTTATGTCATCGCTTATATCTTTTGTATCCGGCCTGATAAGCTTGATAGCAGCTTCAACGTCCCCATCTGTTTTAACAAGTGCTTCCTTGGCATCCTTGAATTCGACACCGGTCTGCTCCATAACTTTTTCTACAGCTTCTAACGTAATGTTCATATCATTCTTCTCCTCTCTTTTCAATTCATGCGCGGCTGAAAAGATTTACCAGCCAGGCAACTATAAGTATAGGAAGTGCAATATATATCAACCCGCCAAACAATAAGACCATTAATATAGCAGGCAGGAATACAATAACAAGCATCACCTTCATGATGCTCCAGGATGCCCGGAATGCAACCCCAATCAGTCTTCCAAATACGCCAAAGAAAAGAATCAAAAACAACAATGTCATCATAATCATCACCCTTCTTTCCAAAACAACAACATCATTATCAGCAGTCAGTTTCTCAGTACATTTTCTTTTCCTCTTTCGCGTTCACAAACTTTATAAATTTCTTGTTGATGATATCATTGTATTAAAACTGTTCATGCAAATATATGACTATCTCAGTAACTTTGCATGATTTATTTCACTCTTTAGGAAAAATAGAGGCACATCATGGCTACATATGCTATTTCTGATCTTCATGGACAATATGGAATATTTGAAAAACTTCTTGAAGTCATAGATTTTTCTGACGATGATTACATGTATGTTCTTGGCGATGCCATAGACAGAGGACCTGATGGGATCAGAATACTCCAAAGGATAATGAGTTCACCAAACATGGATCTTCTCATAGGAAATCATGAGTTCTTAATGCTTAACTCCGTGGATCCGGATGGTTCCATAGACTCGGTCCCGGGAAACGATGCTGACTTATGGCTTAACTACAACGGCGGAGATCCTACTTTTTCTCAGTATAAAGAGCTCTCCGAAGATGCCCGTAAAGACCTTTTAAAATGGTTAAACTCAAGATTGCTCACAACACTTATAGAAGTAAATGGCAAAACTTTCTGCCTCACTCATTCAAACTTTGTAGAGGAATATATTGGAAAAAAGTATGAAGACTGCAATTACAGGGTTGTGTGGAATATCGTGTGGAAGACTCCCTATAGGGAAGACATCTTTATCCCTGTCGAAAAATATTTAGAGACTGATTACAATTTTATTATTATTGGTCATGTCCCGGTCCAAAGAGTTGCAGGGCTTGACCAGAAACTTCAGGCATTTCATGAGCAAAATATATTACTCATCGATGGTGGCTGCTCATACCGTCAGGACGGAGTACTTGCAGACAATGAATATGGCGTGATATGTATAAGGCTTGAAGATATGTACGAAACTGTTGTTACTTTTGCATCGCTCTACTAAAATATGCGATATATCTGACTCAACTTAGGTATAATCTCTGGTCTGTTTTTTGCCAGAGATACATTCCTAAACGATAAATTGCTTAAGAGCAGCCATTTACACCACTGTAATCTCATTTGTTATGATCTGTGCCGTAAATATACACTGAAAGCCATGACTTATAACGAAGAATTCAAGGGATCAGAGTTCTTCCATTGCCTTCCTACAATCCATTAAAAGGCTTTGAAATCCCTCATAGCGCTCGGCCACATGATCCATCACATCAGCCATATCTAAAGCAAGTGCTTTATCTTCATCTACTATCTCTTTCATCAACATTATGACCGGCTTAGAATTCTCCATGTCTTCTATATAGTTTTCCAGACTCCTTATTGCATCCATATAATATGTTGATCTCTTCGAAGGATTCATTTGAGCAACTTTTGTGCTGAGCTTTTTTTCTAATCTTCCCTTAACCCAACTTGCAGTTGTGCTAATTTCAGAGTCTACACTTTTCCGTAATTCATAGTACACTGCTCGCAAAAAGAGTTCTCGTTCTGACACAGCAAATCTTAAAACATTAGAAGCATACTGACATTCTTCCTCGACTCCTTCTTTTTCGCTGAGCGAAAGCAACATTAGTAAATACGCTTCGGGTGCATCATTATAATCATCCAAAAACTTTCTGATAGTCTTGCGTAGATTGCCAGCATCATTATAATCCCACCACCCCACAATGCCATATATCCTCTGTTCTTTAGGAGTTGCATTCCCAGATTCAACATATGAAGTGGTGTACTTTGCAAAAATCTTTTTAGCATAGTCATTGTCGCTGTTTTTTAGCATATAGACAAGTCCTCATCATTTCAACTTCACCGCCCCATTGCAACATAAGCCTTGGAGCTCCCATTATGTTTCCATTATATTTACAAATTGTTCACATGACTTTTAATCTCAGTTAAAGTTCAATCGATATCATAAGTTCATCAAGAGGAACACAAAACCTCTTGCCCACATAAATAAAACATTTCTTTTTCATAACACCCCTTCAGTGAAATACCTGAAGGGTCCTCCCTAAAACAGCGCCGTGGCTTTATGTCACGGCTTTATATATGTCTTGATATCCAGTCCATCAGGACATCAACCACGTATGCCTGTTCGTCCTGATTAAGCGCTTTTCCTGCCGGTATATGATGCCACTTTTCCAGACATCCCCTGCAGCAACAGCCTGTAGCATGCTGGGCTATAAAAACCGGGTGACCTCTCATGGGAGTCTGCTTGCCATCATTTTCAGGATTCTCAGGTGCCAGGCGCTTTAAGACAAAGTCAGCTGCATGTTTTCTAACTGTATCCATTCCCTTTTCAGCAACATATTCTTTATCTTTCACAGAGAGTTTAAATCTGCTCCTAAAGTCTGACTTGCTAAGCCTTTCTATCAGATCACTACGCTCCGGCAGCTTATATGTGATTGCATCTGCCATTCCCATCCCCGGGATGTAACTATACCCGGACTTTCTTGCCTGCTCAATCTGCTTGCTGCGCTCTACATGATAGGTCCTACCATCTTTTACAAACACAGCTCCTGTCTGCTTGAAGTAAAAAGAGACTCCATGACGAATGCATTGTCTACGCACATCCTGTATCCATCTGAAATCGCATGGTCTGGCCTTAGATCCTGACTCACCACCGCATGTTACATGCTCAATAAGGCCTGTAGCCAGATACTTCTCCATATCTATCTCTCCAAGCATGGGTTCTGAAATAATCTCTCTATGCTTTATGGGAGATTCCAAAAGAATGGGAAGCCTGTAATCTGCCCTGTCCTGGTTCTCACAAGTGCTGCATATAGTAACATGATTCCATCCATCACCCCAGTCTGAAGGGATGCACTGCATGAACCTATCTATACGCTTTGTGATAATGACGAAATCAAGATCACTGCGCTCCCTTATCATATCCCAGCAGCCCTGCCGCCATTCGTCAGCTTCATCCAGAAAGAAATCTGAAGTCATACAGGTATAGACAACACCATCAGATGAAGTAATCTTATATTCCCCTTGTCGGTTCTTTTTTAGTGGAAGATTATAATCTCCAGTCTTTGTAACAATACTGGCATCTTTTCCTATACTCTCGTCCCGTCTGTATACATAACAGTTAGCACAGCCGGGACTTAGCTTTTTGCACCCATGCCAGGGATTCCATATCGACATAAATGCCCCTGCGCTCCTCCGTACGATTGAGATTCCAAATAAACAAGCTCACTGTCTATTATACTCGTTTAGCACTCAGCCAACACGTATCTCTTCACATCCATCTCATACAGTAGGTTAAGTACTTGATGTTACTATCCGATATATATAGTAACAAGAGAAAGGAGGAAGATGCACGATGAAGAATCTTCCAAAAAGATAAAGGCACCTTCACTGTGGCAGGATCCCGGTGGAGGTGCTTTTTCATATCTTTAATAATTCTTATATCAATTTACAATATTTGAAATTAAAAGCTCTCGTAACTTCTCCACATCGTCTATTGAATGTAAATCATCCAAATCGTAGCATGATTTGATTTGATCAGAATGTAGATCATAGAAATAAACCCCATATGTATCTATGATCATTATTTTGTCGCAGACAACATCACTTAAATTTGCTTCTCTCCCAGACTTTTTGTCCAACACTAATCTATTAAGCATACAATACTTTTTACACTGTCCTGCAAGATCACTCTCCAGCTCCTTGTTCAGCTTTACCTCAACAGGTAGCAACTTCTTATTTATCCGGATGACATTATCTACATATGTAACAGGGCTTCCGCTTTTATAACATGCGCATTCCATATAAATCTTTTTCTGATCCCCAATACTGCTTAACAGATAATCGACATAGCATTGTCTGAACTGTATTTCCAATGTAAATGCATTTCTGTATTCAATTCCTAATTGCATCCAATTCTCAAGGTTTACTATGTTATGAGGGAATGGTGTAGAATAGCAATTCAGAAAGTATTCGGGAACACTGTTTTTATTTGTAATCACTTCCTTTAATTTCTCATATGATCTTCCAAATACCGGAGTAACAGACCCCTGCATACTTATTTTGATGAAATCATTAAACTCTGATAGATCAATAGGCTCATCTAACAAGAATAAACTATCAATGTCACAGAATACTCTTGATTGGAAATATGAGTCTTGTTTATCATCACTCACTTCGGGTTTACCGCTTATTTGACCGATTGCAAAGATTTTTCCACCATATTTCTTATATACTTCCAATTGCTCTTGTATTGCCGTTTCAATCTTTTTAGCCTTATCAGACTTTGGATCATATTCATTTCTCAATTCTGTTCTTATCTTAGTAAGCTTCGCTTTGGCTGTTTTTGCATGCATAAAGAGGACAATATCATTTCGCTTAGCCCATCGTGGAGAGGTCCAGCAAGTATCACCTGTTTTATTTATGTCATCGATAAGTAGCTGGACATTATTTCCATTTAAATATTGTTCATATAACTCATCAAGAGAATCTGTCACGGTTATGTTGCTAATAAACGCCTCTACTAATTTTTTGTGTCTGCGATTATGCTTCTGAAGATAATTCTTTTCTGTATAATCTGCAAAATCATTAGTCTTAGCATATAAATTGCTCTTACGAATATTATTTTCAGTCTCATTACAATAGGAGATAAAGCTTCTTTTAGTCTCAATTATTTCCTCGATGGATAACTCACGATATTCCCGGTCATTTTGAGTTACATCCTTTATCAGATCATCAATTGAAATATGTTCATCTGACTCATAGCGCTCTATCAATCGTTCTAAAATACTCATATTCATTTCAGCTATCTCCTCCGTAAACCACCAATATATTTGTCAAACTTAATTTCACTTTTAGAAATCCACAAGGTAAATCCCTACACTGATCTGCGTGAAGCTACCCTTCTGCTTTATATCCGTTATCTTCGCCTTCAGAAGCTTCCCAGCATCCATGAGTCTTGCGAATACAATGTTATCCTTCTCCGGAACATAACCCAACTTCTTATCATCATTAAGAATCAGGATGGCATTGCTGTCGAACTTGTTGTCCTCCCTCTGAAGGGTGAGTACATCTCCAACTTTTATAGTTTCAAGAACAGAATTGTCCTCAAGGTGTGTGGTGCCTGCCACATAGGAATCAAAGAGGTGGATCTCCTTGATGAGAGGCTTGATGATATCACCAAGCTCATGCCCTTCTATAGTGGCCACTGCGCTCTGCTCATGTGTTACCTTCAGTTCATCTGCCATGTTATCTTCACCCCGCTTCCTAAGATACCCTCAAGCACTTCATCAAGCTGCCTGCTGTAATCTTCATAGGTCTTAAGCTCTGTCTTTAAGTCCTCCTTCTTGGCTTCTACTGCCTTGCTGTCATCAAGAAGGAACTTATACTGATAAGGATCTGTCTCCATTATTTCCATGATCTCTTTTTCCAGGTCTGATATCTTTTCCTCGATATCTGGAATATCCAGGTCATCGAGATCTACTGACTCCAGTGCCTGCATTACAAGAACTTCCAGTTCCTGAAGATCCTTAAGGCTGTTGCAGGAGTAAGCTACAGATACCCTGTGCCACAGGTCCATGAGTTCCTCAGAGCCGGTAACTGCCGGATTGATGTCCGGATGAATCTTCTTTACGAGCCGGTGATAGATTCTTTTAATTTCAAGCATATCTTTTTCAGTTACTGTAGTAGATTTAAGGGCGGCCTTGTGCTCCTCTACCATCCCTTGGAGTCTTTCCTGGAAATCGGCCATCTCTTTTTCCAGATATGCCTGAAGCTGTGACTGATCAACGTTATTACCGTGGTTCAGAGCAGCCTGGCAGTATTCTATAGTCTTCTTTTTCCGGATACACTCGATTTTCTTCCTGAAAAGCTCAAGTATGAGGTCGCCAAACTTCCTTACATATTCTGCATGGTAATGAAATGCTTCCTTCTTCAACTCATCTCTTCTGTTTATCAGTTCCTCGTACCTGGCGTAGGAGGTATTGTGTCCTTTTATAACCTCAGCCATTTTCCATCACCTCAAATCCATATAAATCGCCATAAATAGCGGTCAGCTTTGTTCCATCATTGGCTGCAGCATCTTTAAAGAAATCATCTCTTGAGTGGTACCATTTGCCATTGAAGCAGACTACGCACTCATCACCTTCCATTACCGATGCAAGATTCATCTCTTCATCGTCAGAGAAAAACCTTATCTTATGAGGCGTCTTCAGAAGATAATAAAGATCAAAGAAATCAAAGTATTCTTCATCAAACTCAATCAGCTCATAGAGGTCGTCGATGAGCCACTTCATGATATTGAGATTCCCAAAGAATGCATTATAATGAATTCTCTGGGCAAGCCAATTCTTTGCCTTTAAGTATAAGTTTACTGCATCATCCTCTTTTCCTTCTTCTGTCCTGATCCTTGCAAGTCTGGTATAGATTTCCGGCACCGGATCAAATACATTCCGGCATGCCTGAACCTTCTGATACAGGTCCTCTATGATCTCCCTGTACTTCTCCAGGTCTTTTTCCACATAGTAGCCGTTCCTGTACATATCCGCCACCTTGTACGCTGCCACCAGATTACCCTTGTCCATCATCTTAGAAAAGTACTCGAAAGCCTTTTTGAAATCTCTTTCCCCGGTCCTTCCATAGTACCAGATATAGCCGAGGCACTCATAGGCTTCATCATAGTCCATAGCGGCTGCCATCTCGTAGTACTTAAGAGCAAGGTCAAAATGCTTTAGCTCATAGTAGTATCCGCCAAGATACATCATATCTTTGGGATTTTTCTCTTTCTCTATAAGAAAATTCATAGCTTCTATGAACATGAACTCGTCTTCTTCTGTATTTTTCCTGCTTTCACTAAACTGTCTTACTATTACCCTGGCTTCTTTAACAGTCATGAATGCCTCCTTTCGTAACCGTAATAATTATCTCATATTTTCTTTCTGAAATGATGTTATCGTATTTACCCCTTAATTAGGTCGCCCCAGAAGCGACGTCACATCCCATCCATCTCATCTTCAAAGTCAAGCCATGCATCAAGCCTGTCGTCTTCCCGATCACGTCGTAGCTGGTCCTGACGGCGTTCAAACTCTTTACGCTCCTTTTTGCTCATTCCGCCAACAAGATCCTTATACTGCTTATCTGTTAATCTGACGTCTTTACCTTTCTTACCAAAATACATATTGTTATCCTCTCTTCCTTTATTAGTACTTATCCGTTTTTTTTAGTTTCCGTTCCTGACTGCTGATTTTGTCCAGGAGTCGTTGAAAGATTTCCTGTAGAAGAATTGTCACAGTCAGAAGTATCGCCAATATTGCAGCTGTAGCCTTCAGGACTATCCTCTTAAGCTTAATCTGATACTTCTTTTTATTCTTTAGGTAGTGTCTTACGGTAACTATGATAATGGCGAGAAGTAGCTCAAAAACAAACAGCATATGCGTTTCACCTCCTCAAAGGGCACAAGGCGGGAAATGATATATGATCATCCCCCGCCCCAATAAAGTTGTTAGTCTATATCCCCATACCATCCAGGAAGTGTGTAACCATCCTCTCCCTCCGGAAGTCCTACCACATGAAGCTCATCTGCGGAATATACCCAGCCTTTTCCGGATCCTGAGTATCCTGATGAATAAGTGCCATCTACATCCCCGTAGTAGCCTGGCTTTGTATATCCATTTGCACCTTCCGGAAGGCCAATGACATGCAGTTCATCTGCCGAATATACCCAACCTTTTCCGGGAGTCGTACTTCCTCCAGCCTGGTAGCTGCCAGAACTGCTTCCACTTGTGGACTTATGGTTAGGAACTCTACCCTCTCCATACTTCCCTGCAGCTTCTATTGCCTCCGGCGTAAGATTCCCATCTGCCTCGAGCTCGTCCAGCCACTTCTCTGTGGACTCCTTTTCCTGCTGTTCTCTTTTGGCCCTCATTTTTTTATAATGCTCCTGCAGGTCGAATGCCTTTACAGAAGTACTTGATGTTCCAAAGATTATTCCTGCCATTATGATTGTTGATAATGTTGTCGCCATCCTTTTCATATTTCATCTGTCCTTTCCAAGTGCTACAACAGTTACATCCCCCAACAATCACTTCTCCACCCAGGCCTTAATCCATCATTCCGTCCCGCTTGCACATCTCGTAGTGCTCACATGTCACGCAGAAATGCTTGCAGAACTTGTTGTTTTCCCTGATGCATTTACTTAACCAATACAAAAATCTCATCATCACACATTACCTCGCTATGATCGGCATAAGAAACATCATCACTATCAGAGCCATTGTCGGCAGACCCATTATTACAAATCCCAATATTTTTCCCATACGATCACCGCCCCTTCATCAAAAAGTATCTCTATTTTCTATGCTTCTATGCTTCTGTTAAAACCGTTTCTATGGTTTCTATGGTTATAGTATGCAATTTTAGGCGTCCCATAAAAATGACAGCTAGAATATGTGTTCCTGATGACAATTCTTTCCGTTTGTCCCCAAGATATAGTGTCAAATTATAAAAACGGAGCAACTTCCTTTATACTCGAAGCTGCTCCGATTATCATTTATCGTGGCTTTTAGGCGTTTTCATATCTGCTAACATAATCAGGGCGATTATCCATAAGAAGCGCAGCTATCAGATAAAGAACTGCTCCGCCACCGCCTGAAAGCACCATCAACGCCCATATAACTCTTACTATGGTAGGATCTATCCCTAAATATTCAGCAAGTCCACCACAAACACCAAATATCTTTCTTTCATTACTTCTGTATAATTTCTTTTCCATTACACCCGTCTCCTTTATAGTGCTGTTCCATCAGCATCAATTACTTCTATTCGCTCATCATCTCTTTTACCTATCGCCAACTTGCTTTTGTTTGCTGCAAGGTAAAGCACTATCGTCAGGATGTCATCAACAGGGCCTGGAACAAAATCCACCGGCGATACTACATAAACTATAAGCAGAGCAAACAAAAATCCCTTCATAAATCTGTTCATGGGCATCCTCCCTTCGTGATGTGTTTTTTTGTTTTATCATGAGTTTATTGTATATTGCGCGACAACTGGAATACATAATCATTTCAGAGCATTTTAACTGTTTATTCTCCAGTTTTGGCAAAAAAAGACTCCACCACAATCTGCAGCGAAGCCATTATCATCTGTATTCAGTTTGCTATCTGGCGAATCACGTTGCAGATCTTGTTCCGCCTCTGTTCAACGCCCTCCAAATTTAGGTAAGCGCTCAATTCTGGTATAGGCAAACCGATTTGGATGAAATCTCAGATGTTTTTTGAGTCATAGTGTCATTGACGCTAAGCTTAAGTGGATTCTTTGATGCATAGAAACGCTGAGTAAGAACCTGGTGGAGACGATAATCCTCCAACATATGGACTACTCTTAAAAGTTGCACCCTTTGCTGGGATAACGTGCCATCGTTATATTTGGTTACAAGGTTATAGGTCTTTTCAAGATAAGCCATGCCGCGTTCCATGTCGAATTCTTCGTCTCCGTACTCGGAGAGGATAAAACGGCTGATTTTTGACCATTCACGTTTATAAAACTTAATGGTTGTCGGATTGTAATTGTTTTTCTCAAGTAACGAGAACAATCCATCTGTAATCACTGTCAGAGTCATATCGGTTCCTCCTTTCATCTCTTGGTGATTACAGAATAGCTGATAAACACTGGATTTATAAGTCTGATAATAAAAAAGTATTTGCTGCATACTAAAAGGATAGGGATATTGAATTAATAAAACGCCGCGCATTTATTATGCCGAGTAATATGAGACTCAAGTCATACGAACTCTATGCCGCGAGGGACTAACTCTACATAACACAAAACTCTACATAAGGGTCTTTATGCGGATATCTCCATAATCCACCCTGAGGCACGCCGCAGGTTGTTTCATTGAATCTGCCGCACCATACTCTTCCTGCCTTCAGATATTTATGTATCAGTGAAATAACTCTGCCGTCGTCAATCTGGTCCGACAGCAGTTGGATCAGTTTGTTTTGATTTACATTGTCAAAGAATTTCTCGAGATCCATATCTACTGTCCATATATATCCGTCATTCAGATATTCAATGCATTTATTTATCGCATCATGAGCACTTCTTCCAGGTCGAAAACCGTAGCTCGTGTCACTGAACAGCGGTTCGAATATCGGTGTCAGCTTCATCGTGATTGCCTGCTGTATCGTTCTGTCGACTGCTGTGGGTATTCCCAGCTGTCTTTTCTTTCCGTTGTCCTTGGGTATCTCTACTCCACGGACTGGCTGGGGACGGTACTTCCCATCCATGATGGACTGTCGGATTACCGCACCGTTTTCCATGAAGTACTGATCCAGTTCCTGTACCGTCATTCCATCGATGCCCGCTGAGCCTTTATTCCTTTTGACCCGTTGGCGCGCCAATGCCATGTTGCTGTCTGCAGTTATTTCTTCCAGCAGTCCCATAGTCTTTTCCTCCTTTCCAGTCGTAGCCTTGATGTCGTTGTTTTCAGCCATCTTCAGCGGCTGAGCGCTTTCGGGTATCCTTCGTGTTCCGCACTATCTTTCTCCGAACAGCCACCTCTTCATAGAAGTGTTTTGTGCTCATTTCCCTCCGCCTCAGTAACATTCATTTACTGACATCGGTTGAGTTCAGGCCTTTCCCGGGCATCATAGTTTCTATGACGTATTCTTTACCGGGTTAATATGCCCTCTGCTGACTCATCTGCGGCAAGCTTTACTCCGCAGTCGGGAATATCCTCTCTGCGTCCGCAGGGCCTCCGCGGGTACTCACACAATCTTTCCCATTTATACCCATCTCATAACTACTCCTCACGTTCCGTACAGTTATCGGGCTTTGACTTGATTGGCAGTCTTACCCACGCTTTGGAGCCTCTGATGTGACAGGCCAATGTTTTGCCTCTGGCTTTCTTCGGATTCAGCGTTACCGCTGACACCCTTGCCCTCAGCTGTACCCTTCCCACTGCCGGGCGGGTTTGGGACTTTCACCCTTTAGATCGTGCGCTCACCGCGCACACTATAAAAATACCGCCGCTGCCATTGCCGGCAGTGGCGGTATTTCTATAGTCTCTTATTTGGGCTTTTTGATGGTCCCCAGTTTCTTGTTGATCTCTTTGACAAAATCCTCGGTAAACTCTTTTCGCCGGAGATTAAAGATCTTCAGCAGCGATACCGGCGCGCTCTTGGCAAACTCGAAATCCGCAGCCAAGACAGGTACTTCCTTTTCAAGCATCGCCAGCACCCTGGGATCCGCCAGCAGCTCACGCATGGGATCAAGCACAGACCAGCAGTCCGGGTCGAAGAGCTTGTCAGACGACTCCTCCTGGGTAAACCAGTTCTTCACGTTGTATTCCGGATTCGGATCTACGTAGATGTAGCTGGGCTCCGCTTCTGTCACGCCGATCAACGTAATCTCATCGATGCAGCTTCCGCTGACAGCCTTCAGCCGATTTTCTCCCAGGTGGAGCGGCACATGCTCGAAGGTGAACACCGGTGCGCAGCCGCTGAGCGTTCCCAGATCTGTCCCATCCGCAAAGAGCTGCACGCTCTTCTGATTGGAGTAAACCTTGACGCAGGTCTCCTCACCGCAGCGTCTGGCAAAGCGCCGGCCGCCGATGTGGACGAAGGCGTCCCTGCTCCAATTGGCCTTGTAATAGTAAAAGGCATCCTTTTTGATCTTTCGGTCGAAGGTGGCGAGGCCTTTGCGGTTCTGGCCCTGGCAGCCGCCCTCGTTGCGGGCAAAGGAGCCAAAATCAAACATGTTCCAAACAAAGCTGCCCCAGACAAAATCGCGGTCACGCAGCTTGGGATATACGGTCTCGTGGAACAGCGCCTGAAATTCCTCGCTGTAGTCCTTCCGCTTGGGGGCGGCGGAATGGAGGTCAGGCGAGCCGTCCACGCCGTATTCGCTCACGCACAGGGGAACCTGCGGATTCTGGCTGTGGAAGCTGTCGAGGAAGCTGTCGTAGTCCTCCATCTCATGGTGATACCAGCCGAAATACACATTGTAGCCGAGAATATCGGGGATAAAGCAGAGCTCAC
>JAEEGF010964526.1_pt1 | contig 16157 bp, 12 predicted proteins | sample 9134171 | NCBI WGS metagenome assembly JAEEGF01 (sample SAMN16246542, study PRJNA631951) | gut metagenome | biome: gut microbiome; feature: rumen; material: AP-attached | host: Bos | place: Iran: Karaj | collected 2018-10
ATCAACAGAACGGGAGCTGATATCTCATGGATCTTTGATGTTGAAGGGGAGAACGGTTTTCGGAAACGGGAAAGCGATGTTATTAATGATCTTTCCCGTCATGAGGGCATTGTTCTTGCTACCGGAGGCGGGGCTGTTAAAACTGATATAAATCGAGTTTATCTTCGTGAGCGCGGAACCGTGGTCTATCTCAAAACCTCGGTATCGAAGCAGTACGAAAGAACCCGCTTTGACCATAAAAGACCGCTTCTTAAGGAGCCCGATCCCCGGCAGGTTCTCGAAAAGCTTCTTCAGGAAAGAGAACCTCTCTATTTGGAAATTGCTGATATTGTGGTCAGCACTGACGAGAACGATCCCCGTTCCCTGGCTCCGCGTATTGCAGAAGAATTTCGCAGGTTTTGCAGTAATCCGTCATCGGTGAGGAAGTAAATGTTGAAAAAGTTGATCGTTGATTTAGGTGAGCGCAGTTATCCCATTTTTATTGCAGACGGAGCTCTTGCTTCTCCTGAATTGTGGCAGGATTGTCTGGTGAAAAGAGGCAAGGTGGTCATTGTTACTAATGAAACCGTGCAAAAGTGGTATCTTGCCCCCCTTAAAAATGCTTTGAAGTCAATTGGTGTTGAAGCCTTATCCTGTATTTTGCCTGATGGTGAACAGTATAAGGATCTCCAGCATTTCAACGATATTCTGACCTTCCTTCTGGAAAATTCCGCCGGCCGTGACTCCACGATCTTTGCTCTGGGCGGCGGTGTTATTGGTGATATGTCCGGTTTTGCGGCAGCGTGTTATCAGCGCGGCATTGATTTTATCCAAGTACCTACTACTCTGCTTTCTTATGTGGATTCATCAGTGGGTGGCAAGACTGCGGTCAATCATCCTCTGGGAAAAAATATGATTGGCGCCTTTTACCAGCCTAAGGCCGTAATCATTGATTTGAACACTCTCAAAACCCTTCCGGAACGTGAAATTGCCGCCGGCATGGCTGAGGTTATCAAGTATGGCATTATCTGGGATCCGGAATTTTTTCAGTATCTTGAGGATAATTCAGACAAGATCTGGGCTCAGGATCTGGAAACTCTTTCTCACGTGGTTTACCGCTGCTGTGAAATCAAAGCCGAGGTGGTGCATCAGGATGAAACCGAGGGCGGACTTCGGGCAATTCTGAATTTGGGTCATACCTTCGGTCATGCCATTGAAACCTTTATGGGCTATGGCGTATGGCTGCACGGTGAAGGAGTGGCTGCCGGCATGGTGATGGCTGCCCGTCTGGCGCTTAAGAGAGGAAAGATTTCCGCTGCGGATTTTGAGAGAATCAGGGCTCTCATTGCTAAAAACCGTCTTCCGACTTCCCGGCCGGAATCTATGCCCGGGGAAGCCTTTCTGAAGCTTATGATTCATGATAAAAAGAATCGCCAGGGGCACATTAACTACATCATTCCGGACTCTCTTGGGCATGTTTCTCTTTACCGTGATGTTACAGATGCGGAAGCCCTGGAAGCCGTGGGGTAATTTTTGCTGAGTTTTATGCACATGGGGTGCTTTCACTTTATAATATGCAAACGGTCGGAAACTGTTCAAAAAATAACTTAATCAGGTACTAAAATGGCTTTAGAACAACTGCCCAGACTTACAAGTCAGAATTCTCTGGTGGAGAGAGTTAAATATCAGATTACTGTGGGGACACCGCTGGTCTTTGTTACGGGAGCCTTTGAAAGCGGAAAGACCGTATTCAGCGAGCAGCTAATTTCATCCATGGATGAGGACTCCTTTGTCTGCGCCTTTGTTCCCTGTCAGGAAAAGCTTTCTGTGGAAAAGCTGCGTGAGATTCTCCTGAAGCAGCTCTCCGGCAATATCGTGTTTAATGCAGGGGATCATCTTCTGGGCACGGTTCAGCGAATGGGTTTCGGGCCTAAAAGAGTTCTTATCGTTATTGATGACATTGATAAGGCGCCTCAGGAATTTTTTGATGACATTGTTCAGGTTTATCGCACCTATGCAGCCCAAGGAGTGTTTTCGGTAATTCTTACCTCCTCTCAGGCCTGGTCAGATTCCGAAGCCCGTAAGGTCAAGAAGGAAGGCCTTCAGCCTGTGGAAATGGAAATACAGCCGCTGACATTACCGGAATCTCTGACCCTGATAACCTACTACCGGCGTTTTTACGGCATGCCCGCCTTGTCGGACAAGGAACTCAAGGGATTCTATGATATCTATTGTTGCGGTACCAATCCCGGAGAAATCAGGAAGATAGTGGAGGCAGTTTCCAAGGGACTCAATCCTGTTGCTAATGCTCAGGAAGGAAAGGCATCCCAGACTTCCGGCAAGAAGCCCAGCCGTAAAATGGATTTCATTATCGCAGGTGCCGCTCTGGTGCTTTTGGCCGTTGGCGCTGGTGTTTATGCCACGAGAAGCGCTGATAATACCGATCCCAAGGTTAACGTCGCTCTTAAGGAAACTGATGAATTCATCATTCCGAAGGCCGATTCTCAGGATTCCGCTAAGCTTGGGCCGGAGCTCAATCATCAAAGAACTGATCTCAATCCGGTGGTGGTTATTAACCCTGCAGGAGACGAAGGCACCCCGGTCATTATTCAGGAAGATTACAACGGACAGACTGCCTCCGGAAGCTCCGATGAGGGCACGGAATCCATAGTGCTTATTACCGATGATGATAACACCGGTGATAAAGCTTTGGTTATTACTGAAAATACCATCAGCACTGCCGAGCGCGAGGCAGAGGGAGATTTGTCTTCCGGTATGTCATCGGGCACTGAAAAGGATAATGATTCACTGATGGCCCAGCAAAATGATAATACCGCTGATGGTACTCTGATTGCCGCAAATAACACTCCGGCTGACAAGCCTGAGGTAAAGAATGCCACCCCTGATAACGCTGGCGCTTCAGACAGCAAGAAAGAACAGCAGGCGTCTTCAAGTAAAAAGGAAACTAATAACAAGGATAATTCCGGAAAGAAGCCTTCAGTGCCTAAGACTGAAAACGCTCAGAAGAAAGAGAGCGATTCTGCCAATAAAGCTCCTGATATGACTTCATCTAAAGATTCGTCTAAGGATTCAGGCAATGCTCCGGTGGTGCTGAACGGCGGCAAGGATAAGGAGTCCGGGAAGACTGCCAAGTCCGATGATGCCGCTAAAAAAACTGACAATGCAGCTAAAAAGACTGACAGCAAGAAGGATGACAAGCCTTCTCTTCCCATGCCAAAATCGCCGGATGTTGAATTCTCCACGCTGCCCGGAAACCATTACACCTTGCAGCTTATAGCTTCCAACAAGGCTGGAGTCGAAAAGCTCAGAAAACGTCTTAAGTCCGGCTGGATACTCTTCCGTCCGGAACGCAATGACTATATTTTGGTATACGGGGACTTTGCCAGCAGATCCGAGGCCGAGGCTGCCAAGAGCAGATTCCCTGCTGATATCAGAGCTAACAAGCCCTGGTCCAAACAGGTTTCGCAGGTTAATAAGGAAACGTCTCATTAATGCGGCTTTTGGAAGCGCTGAGGTATATATGAAGTATTTAATTGCACCTTCGATCCTTTCTGCGGATCTGGCCCGGCTGGGAGATGATGTTCGCTCGGTATTGGAGGCCGGAGCCGATGTTATTCATTTTGATGTCATGGATAACCATTACGTTCCCAATCTGACCTTTGGGCCTGCGATTTTAACCGCTCTCCGAAAGTACGGCATTACTGCTCCCGTTGATGTGCATCTCATGGTGTCTCCGGTGGATGAACTTATTGAGAGCTTTGCCCGGGCCGGAGCCAACAGCATCACCTTCCACCCGGAAGCTACTAAGCATGTTGACCGTTCCCTCTCTCTTATTCGCAGCTTTGGCATTAAGGCGGGCCTGGCTCTTAATCCGGCAACTTCTCTTTCCTGGCTTGATTATGTCTGGGATAAGCTGGATATGGTGTGCGTTATGTCAGTGAATCCCGGTTTCGGGGGGCAGAAGTTTATTCCGGCCATGCTTGAAAAGATTAAGAGTCTTCGTGCTATGGCTCCGGAGGACTTTACCATTGAAGTGGATGGCGGAGTAAAGGTCTCCAATATTCGGGAGATTGCTGATGCCGGGGCCAATATGTTTGTGGCTGGCTCTGCTATTTTTGGCAGTGATTCCTATACAGAGGTCATTTCTGCCATGCGTCAGGAACTTTCCCGTTAATATGATTCTTACCCGCAGGCCCCGGGCCATGCTTTTTGATTTGGACGGCACTCTTGCCGATACTGTTCCTTCATTGCATCTGGCCGTTCTGGGAGCTCTTCAAAGTGTCGGCCTCCCGGAGATTACTCAGGAGATGACCAGATCCTTTGTGGGAAACGGCGCCATGATGCTTTTGGCCCGGGCAGTTACCAGAACCATGGATCCGGATCTTGCCAATGTGGATAAGGATCTTCTTAAAAGGGCCCGCGAGGGATTCAATATCACCTATGCCTCGTGCTGCGACTGCAAGGAAAGCATTTATCCCGGAGTGCCTGAAACCCTCTCATATCTTAAGAATGCCGGCATCAGTCTGGGAGTTCTTTCCAATAAGCCCGATGTTTTTGTGAGACCGGTTCTGGAAAAAGCCGGACTCCTTGAATACTTCGTTTTTACCCTGGGCGGAGATGTGCTGGATAATAAAAAGCCGGATCCGGAGCCCTTCCTTTATGCCTGCGCAATGATGCATGCGGAGCCTGAGGAGTGCGTGATGGTAGGGGATTCCTCTAATGATATTTTGGGTGCCCGGCGTTCCGGCATGACCAGTATTGCCCTTACTTATGGCTATAACCGGGGGAAGCCGGTTCAGGATTCCGGCCCGGATTATGTTTTTGATGATTTTGCAGCGATTAAGGTATTAATCAGCGGTTTAGATTAAGGACTGAATTCATGAAGAAAAAAGTTTTTAGCGGCGCTCAGCCTTCAGGGGAGCTTTCCATTGGAAATTATATCGGCGCTCTCAGACAGTGGGTCAAAATGCAGGACGAGTATGACTGCACCTTCAGTGTGGTGGATGCCCATGCCATTACCGTGCGTCAGGATCCCAAGAAGCTTCATGATGCCATCTATAACACCTTGTCCATTTATCTTGCCGTGGGCATCACTCCGGAAAAGAGCACTCTCTTTTTGCAGTCACAGGTTCCTGACCATGCGCAGCTTGCCTGGGTGCTTAACTGCTATACCCAGATGGGCGAGCTTACCAGAATGACGCAGTTTAAGGATAAGTCAAAGCGCTATGAGAACAATGTTACTGCCGGACTCTTTGATTATCCGGTGCTGATGGCGGCGGATATTCTTCTGTATCAGGCGGATCTGGTGCCAGTGGGAGAGGATCAGCTGCAGCATCTCGAGCTTACCCGGGATATCGCCTATCGCTTCAACCAGCTTTACGGCGATATTTTTACGCTGCCTCAGGGATATGTGCCCGAGTCCGGCGCCCGGGTTATGAGTCTTCAGGATCCCCTTAAGAAGATGTCCAAATCTGATGATAACCGCAACAATGTCATTACTCTTCTTGAGGATCCGGACTCAGTGGCCAAAAAGCTGAAGAAGGCTGTTACTGATTCTGACAACCCGCCGGTGGTACGCTATGACTGGGAAAACAAGCCCGGAGTCTCTAATCTTCTGGATCTTATGAGTGCTGTTACTGATACCCCTGTTGAGGAACTGGTGACTCATTTTGAAGGGAAGATGTACGGCCACCTCAAGACTGAGGTCGCCGAGGCAGTGGTGTCATTCCTGAAACCCATCCAGGCAAAGTATCGCGAATATCGCGAGGACGAGGCTTATCTGCGTTCCATCTTTAAGATCGGCGCGGAAAAGGCTCATGCCAAGGCCAATGAAACTCTCAGAAAAGCATACAGCGCTGTAGGGTTTGTGCTTCCTGACTGATCTATGAAAAAAGCGCTGGCCTTTCTTCTTTTTCTGATTGCTGCGGGCATTTCCTGGTACTGCTATACCTCCGGGATACTGCATCGGGGAGCTCCGCAGTCTGCGAGCCCCGCAGCTCTGGAAAAAAGCGTCCGGGTGGTGCCGGTAAAGGATCAGAAAAGCGGTCTCGTGTTTCCTCTGGTAGGCCGTGTTTTTGCCAGCAAATCCGTGGAAATCACCCCAGAGGTTACCGCTCGCATCTCTAAAGTCCATGTGTCTTCGGCTCAGGCTGTTAAAAAAGGGCAGCTTCTTATTGAACTGGATCATGGCATGGAGGAAGCCAAGCTTCGGGAGGAGACTGTCCGGCTTGACAATCAGTTAAGACGCCTTTCCATGATGCAGAAGCTCAACAGTAAGGGGGTGGTCAGTCTTGATTCCATGGAGCAGCTCCGGGCAGAAACCGAGCAGCAGAAGGCGGTGGTGGAAGCCAGAAAGGCCGCTCTTGAGGAAAGAAAGATCTACGCGCCCTTCAGCGGTGTTTTAAGCATGCACCGTCTTACCCCGGGAGAACTGGTTAAGCCCGGAAATGTGCTTCTCCAGCTTGATGACCTCTCAGAGGTTTATGTGGATTTTAATATTCCGGAACGGCTTATGTCGCAGCTGGTTCCGGGCCAGAAGGTTACAGGCACCGCCGAAGCCTGGCCGAATGAAAAGTTTAACGGGGTGGTGCGGGAGATCGACACTCATGTTAAAAGCGACACTCTGGCTATCAAGATCCGGGTATTTTTTAAAAATGACAATGTCCGGCTTCTTGATGGCATGATGATGGAAATCGAGCTCAGCCTTTTTGGCGGGAGATATGCGGTTATCCCTCTCAAATCAATATGGTACCAGGGCGATGATCGCTATGTCTTTATCCTGAACAAGGACGGCACGGTATCCCGGCGGCGCATCGTTCTGGGGCCGGTGACCGGATCCTTTGCCGCTGTTCTTGATGGCATAAGACCCGGCATGCAGGTAGTCTCGGAAGGTATTGAGAAGCTTTCAGACGGAGATCGTGTCCGGGTGCTTTCCGATGAGAAAACACTGGAAGAGCTTTCTGATGATGTGCCCCTCCGCAAAAAGAACCGGACAGGAGATGCAGTTCTGTGATCCTGAGTGAAATATCCATAAGAAGGCCGGTTTTTGCTCTGGTGCTCAGTATCCTTATTACCATTTTCGGTCTTATCTGCTTTCTAAGGCTTCCAATAAGGGAGCTTCCTGATGTTTCCCGTCCTTTGGTTTCCATATCCATAATCTATACCGGAGCCTCACCCGAGGTTATGGAAAGCCGAGTCACCAAAATTGTCGAAGACGAACTCTCCACGCTTTCCGGGGTGGTAAAAATATCTTCCATAAGCCGAAACGGCAAGACTTGGATCGGCATCGAGTTTAACGAACATGCTTCTATGCTGTCTGCGGTTTCCGATGTCAGAGATGCCGTGTCCCGGGCCCGGAAGAAGCTGCCCTCCGGAATAGATGAACCCGTGGTAGCCCGGGACAGCGGCGAAGGCGAGGTGGTGCTCTGGCTCAATCTCTCCAGCAAGGTAATGAACCGCATTGAGCTCTCTGACTATGCCGAACGGTTTGTGGTGCGCAATATCAGCATGCTTGACGGGGTTTCCCAGGTTACCACGGTGGGAGCTCTGGAAAAGGTGATGTACATTCGTCTTCTTCCCGCCCGGATGACTGCCTTGGGAGTTTCCGTTGAAGACATAATTTCTGCCATCGGCCATGAAAACATTGAACTTCCCAGCGGTGAAATCAGAAATGATGACATGTATTTTCCGGTGGAGATCAAGCGGGTTTACGTAGATGCCGAATCCTTTGCTCTCCTGCCCATTCGCCACGACGGCATAGAGGGCACCATCAGACTCCGGGATGTAGCCGAGGTGGGCATTCAGGCCAAAAATGAAGAAAGCGTCTATCACCGTAACGGCATGTCCAGTATCGGTATCGGCATAGTCCCCATGTCCACGGCCAATCCTCTGGACGTGGCGGCCAGCGTGCGTAAAAAGGTACAGGAATTAAAGCGTTTTGTGCCCGAAGGCTCTGAGCTGGAAGTGGATTTTGATTCCACGGTTTACATTCGGAATTCTATTTCCGAGGTTTATGAAACTCTGGCCCTGACTGCTCTTCTGGTGATTCTGGTGCTCTATTTATTTATCGGTTCCTGGAGAACTACCCTGATCCCTGCAGTGACGGTTCCGGTCTCTCTTATAGCCGCATTTACGGGGGCATACTTTGCGGGCTTTTCCATTAATCTCATCACTCTTTTAAGCCTGATTCTGGCTATTGGTCTGGTGGTGGACGATGCCATCGTCATGGTGGAAAACATTTCCTATCATATTATGAGGGGTATGGGCGTTCTTGCAGCTTCATGGAAGGGTGCCCAGGAAGTGGGCTTTGCCATTGTGGCCACCACCCTGGTACTCATTATGATCTTTCTCCCCCTGATATTCATGCAGGGCATTACCGGAGCCATGTTTATTGAATTTGCCGTCATGATGTCCCTCGCGGTATTCTTTTCCGGGGTAATTGCCCTGACACTGTCTCCGGCTCTTTCCAGCATTTTTCTGAAACCTCTCAGAACAGGAAGAAAAGCAGGGGAGAATACAGAGGATAAGGCAGGGAAGATATGTCAAAACAGTGATAAAGAGCATTGTTCGGAAAATCACGCTGAGAGCGGCACAGAGAATGGTGTAGAGAAAACCGCAGGAAACAACGGAGATGATAATCCGGTACGGTTCTTTAATTTCATTATGAAATGGCTGCTCATTTTTTATGAAAAGACCCTGCTCTTTTTCCTGCGCCGTCTGTGGCTGTACCCGGCCATTTTGACTGTCATTGTCTCTGCGGTGTTTCTGTTCTATGACGCTGTGCCGCATCAGTTTGTGCCCAAGGAGGATCGCGGGGTTATCTACATCTATGCCGGCGGCGGCGAAGGCACCAGCATTCATCGTATGAAAAGGGAAATGTCTGAGATTGAGAGATTTCTTTTGACGTATCTGGAAACCGGGGAAGTTTCTTCTGTAAGCTTTAGTTCTCCTTCCTTGGGTGCGGGAACCGATCAGAGCGGTTTTGTGGTTATCCAGCTGGCACCCTGGGATAAGAGGAAAAGAAATTCTCATGAACTTATGCGGGAGATTAAGAATAAGCTTACCGATGTTCCCGGTCTTACTCTTCATGTCTATGAGCCGGGGTTTAAGGGAACCTCCGGAAGTCCCGTAAAGTATGTGGTAAAAGGCAATGATTATCGGGATCTTGACCGGATTACCCGCAAGCTGATAGCAGATGCGGTAAAAGCCGGGATCCTGATAAATGCCGATACCAACTATTCTGAAAACACTCCCGAGGTGGAAGTTACCATTAAGGTGGACAAGGCTGCGGTACTGGGAGTGCCTCTTCTTAACATTTCCCAGGCTTTGCAGACCTCTTTAGGAGGTACCAGCCATACTACCTTTGCAGACAAGGGCGAGGAATATGATGTTTACATTCGCGCTCCGGAAAACCAGTTCCGGGATATTAATTCCATAAGCACCCTCAATATCCGGGCAGCCAATGGTGAAATGGTTCCCCTGGGCAGTGTGGCATCCTTCGATCTGAAATCCCGGGCGAAGAAGCTGCCTCATTTTGACCGGGACAAGGCGATAACCATCAGCGCTCATCCAGCATCTGGTGTCAGTCTGGGCCAGGCTTTGGACTGGATGGATAAATGGAGCTCTGCTAATCTGGAGCCTTCCATGTCCGTGGCGTTAAATGGGGAATCCCGGCATTTCCGGGAAAGCGAAAATGAACTTGCGGTGGTTTTGGGGCTGGCGGTGCTGGTGGCCTATCTGGTGCTGGCAGCACAGTTTGAAAGCTTTCTGTATCCTGTTATAGTAATGGTGACCATCCCCTTGGGACTCTCCGGCGGTCTTATGGGGCTCTGGATTATGAACATTTCTCTTAATATCTACAGTGAAATTGGTCTTTTGCTTCTTATCGGCATGGTTACCAAAAACGGCATTCTGATTGTGGAATTTGCCAATCAGCTGAGAAGAGACGGGGAATCAGTGTTTTATGCGGTGAAAAAAGCATCGCTCAGACGTCTTAAACCCATTCTCATGACCTCTCTTACTGCGATAATCGGCGCTTTGCCCTTGATTCTTGCCAAGGGGTCAGGTTATGAAAGCCGGCAGGCTCTGGGAGCGGTGATCTTTTATGGCATGGGTACCGCTACCCTGATTACTGTTTTTGTGGTTCCCGGAATTTATCTCATGCTGGCAGGCTTTGCCGGCATTCCCGGCGAGCATGAAAGACGTCTCAAAGAGGAGCTTGGGAAGTATTGTTCGCAGGATAGCGAGCATAACAGAGGGGATAACATGAATGCGGGGGAGATAACATCATAAAATAATGCTTCCGCTCCTTTTTTTGTCGGGTGTCTTTCAAACTGCTCTCTTTTTAACCTTCTCCTTTTCTTTTTCTTTCTGCCCCTTCGATATTCGCAGATCCGGGGAGCCTGCTGTTCCGGAGCGAGTATTTTTTACAATTTAAGATCCGGCATCTCCCGGTCATCCGGAATACAGGTATAATGTGGGGGTTTTTTGGATGTTCAGGCAGATCCTGAGCTTTGCGTCCTGTGATTTTATATAGGTGACAACAGAAATATGTCCGATATTACAAGAGCGGATTTCAACCGTTATGAAATGAATGTTTATAACCCGGCTCCTTTTATTCCGGTTAAGGGCCAGGGTTCGCGGTTCTGGGATGATGCGAATAAGGAGTACATTGATTTTGCGGCCGGCATAGCGGTCAATGTTATGGGGCACTGTCATCCTGAAATTGTTAAGGCTTTGGAAGAACAGGCTCATAAGCTTTGGCATATTTCAAACTATATGTGCACTGAGCCCGCCATTCGTTTGGCCCGGTATCTGGTGGAAAACACCTTTGCCGATAAGGTGTTCTTTGCGAATTCCGGCGGCGAGGCAAACGAAGCTGCCCTTAAGATTGCCAGAAGATATGCCTATGATAACTACGGCCCGGAAAAGGATCAGATAATCTCCTTTGAGAATTCCTTCCATGGCCGCACGCTGTTTGATGTAACTGTAGGCGGACAGGAAAAGTACCGTACTGGCTTCGGGCCGCTCCCGGGAGAGGTTATTCATGTGGAGTTTAACAATCTGGAAGCTCTTAAAGCAGTAATTTCAGAAAGAACCTGTGCGGTAATGCTGGAACCTATTCAGGGGGAGGGCGGCATTGTCCCGGCTGATCGGGAATATCTCCAGGCTGTCAGAAAGCTCTGTGATGAAAACCATGCTCTTCTTATCTATGATGAGGTGCAGACGGGTTTTGGCCGTACCGGTTATATGTATGCCTACGAGGCTTACGGGGTGGTGCCTGATATTTTGACCTCGGCCAAGGGGCTGGGAGCCGGTATAGCCATCGGGGCCATGCTCACTACTGATAAGATTGCGGAAACCTTCAAGCCCGGCGTGCACGGTACCACCTTTGGCGGAAATCCTCTGGCCACTGCTGTGGGCTGCCGGTCATTTGAACTGGTTCATAATCAGGAATTCCTTGACGGGGTCAAAGCTAAAGCTGAACTCTTCCGTAAGCTTTATCGGGAACTGAATGACGAATTCCACTGCTTTAAGGAAGTGCGCGGCATGGGTCTTCTTATCGGAGCCGAGCTTACTCCGGAAAAGAGCGATAAGCTTAAGGATATCTTTAAGGCCTGTCTTGAGGAGGGACTCTTTGTTCTTACCGCTGGTCATAATGTTATAAGAACGGTTCCTGCTCTTAACATTCCTGATGAAGATATCAAGGAAGGCTTTGCCAGATACAAGAAGGCTCTTGCCAAGGTTTTTGCCTGATTATAAAGGTTAGGACATACCGGTGATTTGATTAAAAGGCCGTTTCCTTCGGGCGCGGCTTTTTCATGCGTGGGGAGCAGGATTTACACAGGATTGTGTATGGATGCGCCTCACCTCTGATGCCGGCAACAAAAAAGGGAGACTTTCATCTCCCTCTGGTTAAGCTCTGCCAGCAATTACAATCAGCGGGTATTAAATACCACGATGGTTTTGCCGTGAGCGCTTATCATATTTTGCTCTTCCAGCATTTTCAGAATGCGGCCGACAGTTTCACGGGAACAGCCGACGATTTGTCCGATTTCCTGTCTGGTAATCTTAATCTGCATGCCATCCGGATGGGTCATGGCATCAGGCTGGTGCGCCAGATTGATAAGGGTGCTGGCAATCCGTCCCTGCACATCCAGGAATGCGAGATTTCCCACCTTGCTGCTGGTGGTGGTGAGCCGTCTGGCCATCTGAGCACTGAGACGCATCAGAATTTCAGGGTTTACCTGAATGAGCTGCTTGAATTTCTTGTAGGAAATTTCAGCAATTTCGCAGGCATTCTTTGCTCTCACCCAAGCGGATCTTATCGGGCTGTCGCTTTCGTCAAACAAACCGAGCTCGCCAATAAAATCACCCTGATTGAGATAGGAAAGAATCATCTCCTTGCCATCCTCATCCTTGATGAGAACAGCCACAGAACCCTTTACAATGTAGTAGAGTGTTTCAGCCTTTTCACCGGCGTGTATCAGAGTACTCTTGGCAGGATACTTATGGATGTGACAATGAGAAAGAAACCAGTCCTTTGTCGGATCTGATTGAGGTTTACCAATAAGCATTATCTAATAATCCCTTAACTACTGCTAACAAAGTATCCGAAGGTTTATTGTACTGTAATGAATTCTCCTCGGATGCAGAACGCTTGCGGAACAACGGTGCTCCATAACGATTCGTGTATGATAACGAAAAAACAGACAAAGGTCACTATAGGAGTATGATCAGACGCATATTTTTTTGACTTATCGTGAACTTGATCACTTTAGAGGATGCTGTTATAAGAGTGTTGTCGTGTAAAATGGCTCCGGAAAATCTGACGCATCTCGTTTTATTGTGAAGCCGTTTTCACAGAAGCCGTTACATTAAATTATTAAGATTACAGTTAGGATTTGTCATGAATACTGCCAGCCAGGAACATCCTGAAACAGAAACCCCCGCAAATAAAGCTCCGGCTAATGAATCTGCCGGAAAGGCCTCTGCTGCCTCGGCTTCTCGGCCGGCAGCGGAAATATCCACCGATGATCCGATGTTTGATGATATCCGTCATTACCGGGATGATGAGGTTCCTGAGGTGGTTAAAAGAGTAATTAACGATAGTTCCCTTCTGAGCGGCATTGCCAGAAACATGTTTCCGTCTCTCCCGAAATTCATGCACGCAGCGCTTAAGCCGGTTATCAGATACGTCATCAGAAAAAAGTTTTCCAAAGTTGCTACTATCAGAGACTGTCAGGAATACGTAGCTCAGTTCATGGAAGGCGTCATTAAAAATTCTACCGACGGTTTTACTTATGAGGGATTTGATAAACTGGATCCGAAGAAAGGGTATCTTTTTATCTCCAATCATCGTGACATTTCTCTGGATCCGGCGTTTATTGACATGTGCTGTCATTACAACAATCTGGATACCGTAAAAATTGCCATCGGCGATAATCTCCTCAGAATGCCGGTGGCCACGGATCTTATGAAGTTAAACAAAAGCTTCATAGTTAAGCGTTCCCTGACCTCCGTCAAGGACAAGATAAAGGCTTTTTCCGAGCTTAGCGCCTACATCGGAGCTGCCATTCGGGAGAATCATAATGTCTGGATTGCCCAGAGAGAGGGGAGGGCCAAGGACGGCAATGATGCCACAGAGGATGCCATCCTGAAAATGTTCTACATGTATGGTAAGAAACTCGGCATGTCCTTCCCGGAGTATATAAAAACCCTGAACATAGTCCCGGTGTCCATTTCTTATGAATTTGATCCCGGTGATGTGATGAAGGCCCGGGAGCTTTATGAGAAATCCCAGACCGGCAATTACACCAAGTCTGAATTTGAGGATATTGACAGTATTGTGGGCGGCATTAAAGGGTATAAGGGCCGGGTTCATGTAAGCGCAGGTTCGCCTCTTACCGGGGAGTATGCCGATGCTTCCGCGCTGTCCCGGGCTATCGATACCTTCATCTATAGCCACTATAAGCTGTTTCCTTCTGTTTTGGTGGCGGCCGGACATGATGAAAAGGTAAGTCCGGAGGAAAAGTCTAAGTTTATGGAAAGAATTAACCACGCACCTGAGGAACTTCGCCCCTACATGATGAAGATGTACGGAGCTCCTTACTTCAACCATGAGAAGTGTGCTTCGGCTGAAGACGGCGGAGATGGCGCGAAGGCAGATTAATGGACGGTGTGATGGAATAACGGAAGCCCGTTTTTCCAGATGGTTACCTTTGTGAAACTGCCTTGTGATGGCGGGGATAAAAACAGGAGAGATGGTAACTTTTTAGGATTGATTCCCGGATGGTTTTGCCGGGAAAACATCATGAAATGTGAACAAAACGTTAGTTTATGTTTATTTTTTTGTATCTGTATCTCAAATAAGAGATACCGATGTAACATTGTTTTTTTTTCTTTTATAGAATACATCAGTTATGCAGTTTTTAAGCAGTGCAGAGTTGCATTTAGGGGAGTTTTTTATGGCTGAACCAGGGAAGGTTATGCTCTATACTCGCAAGCAAAGGGGTTTTGCCTGTTATCGTTTGCGATCACGCGGATTTACCATGGTGGAACTTCTGATAACGATAGTTCTTATTGGTATTCTTACTACTATTGCCACCTCGATGATGCGGGACTGGGCTGTTTCCAATGATGTGAATGCGACTGCTGCTGCGGTGGAAAGTGCCTTTGATCAGGCCAGACAGGCGGCAGTATCCCGGGGACGTCCGGTTTTAATGATGCCGAGGGCAATCACCGGAAACCGGTGGAAAGGGATAGTTTATTTTGTGGATACTGATATGGACGGTGCCCTTACTGATAATGATGAAGTACTGGGGGAGATTGCCGAATCTCAGCGGAGCACCGTGGATGTCGACGGAGCCGATGCAATTATTTTTCTTCCTAACGGCATGTCAGGGTCAGCTTCCGCTGATTACCGCTTTATAGACTTGACAGACAATGGTTATTTTGGCCATATAGAAGTAACAGTATGCGGCAGAAATGGCAAGGATTATTACCGCAGGCTTATGACCTTCACAACTACGGGAAGTATGAGTCTTCAAAGTCAGGATTTTTCCGGTCAGGCAAACCCTCCTGCTGCGTGTTATAGGAATTAGGAAGGAATCGTATGAAAATCAGATGCAAAGGTTTTACGTTAATTGAGCTTTTGGTTTCCATGCTGGTGGTGGCTATTGCCATGCTCGGATTTGCCGCCCTGCAAACCTTCAGCTCCAGAAGTTTGAGTTCCACGGCGTCTAAGCAGTCCAGCAGCGATGCTCTTAATGCCTACGTGCGCTTTATAGAAAGCAGCAGAGCTTCTATAGACACATTTAATTGGCCTGCAGCCAATCGGGTAACCCTTACCTGCTCAAATATTAGCGGTAATGCTATTTTCGGTACTGAAGCCCCTGCGCAGGCTTTTCAGAATACTTTTGATACACTGTGTGATCAGTATATCCGTAACAGAAATGACCTTCTTAATATTGATTTTGCCGTGCTGCTCAAAAGGAATAATAAAGTTGGCGGCATTGACGGCCTTACCGTCTACGGCGCGCAAATTGCTTTGGTTTATCAGCCGGTTCCTCAGGGAAGAACAAAGAAGGCTATGGAAGACCAATACGATGTCAGCAAAGTTGAGAATTTCAGCCAGGGAGCTTTTTGTCCTTTCAGTATCCTCACAGAAGATCAAGCGGCAGCCATGCAAAAAAACAGAGCAAAGTACAATATAGTATGTAACAATGTGGGGGTGAGTTTATGATAATCAGAAACAAGGGCTTTAACCTTATAGAGCTCATGGTCAGTATTTTGGTTGCCTCCATAATTGTCGGCGGACTGTATTCTCTTATGACATCCAGTGTGGTGAATTTTGGTTTTTCCAAGGGGAGTGCTGTTGCCGGATCCTCATCCCGCAGAATTGATGTTACCTTTAATGCTCTTCTTTTTCAGACAGGCTTTGTTAATTATCTTCGGGTAATGCAAAATCCTCATTTTATGCAAAGACAGACAAATAATGCTCTTTTTGAGGATTGGGTTACTGATCAGGTGGTAGCGGTTCAGCAGGATCCTAATGCAGAAGCTAACGGATCTGATATGCTCAGAATTAGATTTTATGGTTCATCTGTGGCTGATAACGTGACTTCCGGAGTTGGAAACGCGGCAGATGGTTATGTTTT
>JAEEGF011581405.1_pt1 | contig 16157 bp, 13 predicted proteins | sample 9134171 | NCBI WGS metagenome assembly JAEEGF01 (sample SAMN16246542, study PRJNA631951) | gut metagenome | biome: gut microbiome; feature: rumen; material: AP-attached | host: Bos | place: Iran: Karaj | collected 2018-10
GATTGGATGCGCAGGCTTCATTTTATGAGGCACAGCAGAAGCAGGTGGAACAGCATACCAAGGTATCTGTGGAGCAGGAAAACCTGCTCTACAATGAGTCTGTTGCCTTGCAGAAACAGCGTTACATCGACGGACAGGTATCAACTGAGGTATATCAGCAGACGCTGGAATTGCTGGAACTGAACCATCTGCGCCGGATGAGTACCATCTATGAGGAAGGTAGCAGCGAATATATGCAGGCTCAGCAGGCTTATCAGGATAAGTTGATTGCTGACCAGAAAAAGCGGCAGCAAGAGACGGAGGCGGCTGAGAAGAAACACCTAGACTACCTTGAACAGATCAAGAAAGATTATTTCGGTCCCAATAGGGAGGATCGCGTCAGCAAGTATATGGCTGACTTGGAAGCGCTTCGAGAGGTCTATCATCTGGAAGTGAAAGCAGCTGGTGACAGTGCCAAAGAGAAGCTACGCATCGAGGAAGCATATCAAAAAGCGAAGAAGGCACTTCGTAAGAAATACGGCATTGACGAGCTGGATGATAACAAAAGCTTCCTTGAAGAATGGAGCGAGGATATGCAGGAGTGGCTGCAGTCCGACATGGGTAAGGCTGTGACTGGTTCGCTGGAGGTAATAAGTTCTGGTATGAGTAGTATCTTCCAGCAGTTATCCTCAATCGTACAAGCCGAAATGGAAATTCAGGTGGCTGCTATCGAGAAGCGCTATAAGACGGAGATCAGTAATGCCGAGGGCAACAATTACCAAGTGAAGAAGCTGGAGCAGCAGAAGGAAAAGGAGATTGCCAAGGTCAAGAACGAGGCTAACAAAAAGATGTTCAAGATGCAGGTGATGCAGGCCATCGCACAGACAGCCACATCTGCCATCAATGCCTATAGTAGTGCAGCAGCCATTCCTATCGTCGGTTTTGTCTTGGCGCCTATTGCTGCAGCCGCCGCTGTCGCTGCAGGCTTATTACAGGTAGAAGCCATCAAGAAACAGCAGGAGGCTTCCAATGCGCAGGGCTATTCAAAGGGTGGTTTTACTGGTGATGGTGGCAAATATGAGGTGGCTGGTGTGGTTCATAAAGGAGAATGGGTGGCCAGTCAGGATTTGCTGCATTCACCAGTGGCTCGTCCGATGATTGAAGCCCTGGACTATGCACAGCGAACGAACACTATAGGATCGTTACGCTCGGAGGATGTTTCAAGAAGCATCGTAGCTCCAAGCGTTTATGCTCAGTCCGCTCAACCATCGCAAACTGTCATTGTGCAGCAGTCAGGATCGGATGCACAGACAGAAATTGCAGCGAGTCATGCGGCAATAAAGGAATATGCGGAGGTCATTAGACAGCTGAAAGACCGTCTGAATGAGCCGTTTGTGACAGTCAACACCGTCACAGGTGATACTGGCATCAAGCAGGCACAGGATGAATATGAGCAGCTGATGAGAAACAAGACACCTAAATCAAGGAGGAAGTGATATATGGAGATTATTATCAACGGCCAGCAGGCCTATCTGAAAAAGAACACATCATTTGAGTACATCTCAGAGAATCCGCTGTTTACGGGCTCTGACAGCTATACGCTGACAATCACTTTTCCACTGAAGGACTGCCCTCAGAATATCCGTATCTTCGGACATCTTCATAGGCAGGACGTAGCAAAAAACAAGGTGGTGTTTAACTGTGATATCAGGGATAAGGAGTTCTTTAAGTCAGGTTCCATTGTCATCACACAGATATCGGAGGTAGAGGTGAAGACGCAGTTTTTGGAAGGAAGATCTGAGCAGAACTTCAATGATACGTTTGACGATGTATATCTGAATCAGTTGAACTTGGGCTATCCTGATGCGGAGGAGCGGAAACCTTCTAGCATAACTGCTGAATCGGCATGGGATACAGGCTATCCGATGAGGAAGTGGGTGCCGCTGCCATGGGTGAACAATACATCGGGCAACATGCATAACGCTGTAGAGAAAGACGCTTATGGAGATTTCAAATGGTCGAGTGAACTGAAGACACTGACTTTTCAGCCGTATCTGCTACATATTCTGAATAAGATCTGTCAGGTGATGGGATATAAGGGCCATTTTGAAGAGATTGAGAATAGTAAGTGGAAGTACCTGATTATCTGTAACACGCTGCCTGCCGCCTGGGCTGCTTGGAACTTTGCGGTTGCGCTGCCACATTGGTCGCTGACTGAGTTCTTCGAGGAACTGGAGAAATTGATGAGAGGGGAGTTCTCTATCAATCACAAGGCTAAGACGATTTCTTTTCAGTTTTCTCACAAACTGGCGAGTAAGACGAGAAACGTGCATATCGAGCGGGTGGTGAACAAATACCAGGTGGAGGTGTCACGCGAGAATAAGTCTGATTACATAGGATCTACCAATCTGGTATATGCAGATAATGACGACAGGATGTGGGCATACAAGAGCTGCCAGTGGTATATCGATGAGCATAAGGACGAGGCGAATGAGTATAATACGCTTTCAGCTCTGCTGAACTTTGCCAAGACGCAGAAGACTTGTGGTGTTGAGACTCATACTTCTGGAAGAAGGACGACAACGGCTTACTCTCGTGGTTATCCTCGTGGGGCTGAAGCACATGGGCTTTTCTATGCCAAGGACGTGGATACATACTTCATTTTCTGGTGCTATAAGGCTGAACTTGTAGATACGACGCACCTTTATTCACAGGACATGGATTATAACTGGTACAGGTACACAAACCGCCTGATACCTGTGAATCAGTTTGGTAGGAAGGTGGTTGATAAAGATGCCGAAGACGTTGAGTTGAACATTGTACCGGTATGGCTGGACTATACGGACGAGGGCATGGGCTCGTGTATCTTCCTGGAGTGTGGAGAGATGGGAAGTGCTGTTTCGTGGACGAAAGAGACGGATGCGAATGGAAATACCACCAGCAGTAGTACTACGAGTGGCAGGGAAACATATGGTGACGAGACTGACTATAACAGTGGCGCTCTAGCTCAGACAACCACAGGAAAGGCTATTGCTCTGGGGGAACAGGAGAAGTCTGATGCGTATTTTGATAAGATTTACGTTGGCTTCTGGATGAATGGTAACACAAACGTACATGGTGGATTGCCGCATCCGATGGTGGATAAGGTTGAAATCAATGATGACTTCTCATATAACTCTTGCTCGTACTCCCTGCGTATCAATCAAGCCAAGAACGATGTGACGTTGAATTACATCTACAAAATAGATAACAAGAAGAAGTACACCTTTTCTTTTCTGAGCGACAATATTCCTGATCCAAGGGCAGTATTCTTCATAGAGGGGAGTAAATATGTCTGTGAGAAAATAACTGCGACCTTCCATGAAGATACAGGAAAGTCGCAGTTACTGAAGGGCGTATTCTACAAGGTTATTTAATGACAGAAAGAAGATTTTCTGTTTGTTGTACAATGGTTTTAGGTAGGATCTTGGCATATACCTGAGTCGTTTTCAGGTCTTTGTGGCCAAGGGCACGGCCTGTTTTCTCCAGCGTGAAATCATGTGTGAGAAGCATTGTTGCGAAAGAATGTCTGGCTACGTGGCAAGTTAACTCCTTATGAATGTTTAACTTCTCCTGGATGACATGAAGATAGTCGTTGAGCTTCTGGTTCGTTATGATCGGAAGTTTGAAGTTGTACTTCTTTAAAACGTCCATCGCTGGGGGGAGGATAGGGGTGTAGAACTTGGAGCCGGTCTTCACACGCGCGCTATTTATAAAATAGGTGGCACCATGTTTCTCTGCCATAGTCTCGAAATTGAAGTTGCACATGTCTGCATACGCAACACCTGTGTATGCCATGAAGACAAAAAGATCACGGACACGCTCAAGTTTTGGGCTGAGATTGGCTTGACGCATAGTGAGGAGTTCCTCTTCAGTCAAAGGAACACGCTCTTTATATCTTCCATGTTTGAACTGAACATGATTGTAAGGATCACTTTCTATCATTTCTCTGCGCCACAAGATCTTGGTATACTTGTGTATCTTTTTGTGATAATTGTAAATGGTAGTCAGAGTCTTATTACCCTGAGCATGTAGGTACTCATCATATTTTATAAGGTTGACAGGAGTAAGGTCTTCTAAAGTCTGGAGAATCTTTGATCTCTTCAGGCTATCGATGACGACGATCATATGACGACGCGTACCATCACGAAGTGGTTCTTTGCTCAGGTAGTCCTCAACGAATTCAACGAAGCTTTGACGCAGGTCAGTACCTTTATACATGTGCTTGTTATCGTCGTTCTTGCTGCCCTTAACCTCAGAGGCAAAGACGTGATTATTGAAATTGGCAATGGTCATTTCTTCACCAAGTATTTGCATAGCATTTATGATTTGCTCATAGTGCTTTACTTTAGCTTGGATTTCCTTTCCTAAAGAAATCGTCTCCCAATCTTCAGGTGTTGCTGTAGCAACAATCTCATATTTGCGTTCTCCTGCTTTCAGGTAAACACAAATGTCAATAAAACCAGTTCCAGTCTTCTCGGCCGTCTTTCTACGGTCAAAGATTACTTTTACGTTCTTCTTCATTTTTAATCTTTTTTAATGCGCTCAGATGGACTTTTGGGGGAATTTCGTGGTTGGTGGGGAAAATTGATGGGAATTTGATGGGAATTTGATGTATCATGTATCAAAAATCCATGATACATGTATCAAAATATGTATCAAAGACCATATTTCCAAACCAGTCCAAACCAATCCAAACCATTCCAATCTGTTCCAAATGAAACGCGTAGTTCAACATTTTGTTCTTGACCTTAACTGGCTTAATTTTAATGACTTAGATCGCTGCCCTGTCATATAAAAACAAAGGGTGACAGCCTCTTCCGAGTCTATCACCTTTATCCTTTATTGTGATCCCGTTGGATGTATACCCTAGATTGATTATCAACACGTTATAGCGCATTTTTGATACATATTGGAGCGTGTATCAAATCAATTTTAAGGGCATCCACCCTTTTGTTTTGGAGATGACTACCGTAAGGCGGTCATCTCCTTTTTCGTGATCCCGAAGGGATTCAAACCCTTGACCTTCAGAACCGGAATCTGACGCTCTATTCAGCTAAGCTACGGGACCGGAACTGCTTCGGGGCAGTTGCATTCATCAGAAATGCGGGTGCAAAGATACGACAAAATCTTAAAATCGGCAAATTTCTGCCCAAATACTTTTTTGTTTGCGAAGAAAATGCTACTTTTGCAGCAGATTAATAACATAAACCCTACCGATTATGAAACATTTCGCATCAAACATCATTGCTGTGACAGTCTTGGCCATGAGTGTGTTTACCTTATCATCGTTCACCACAAGTGCAGCCGAAGAGCTGACATTTAAAAACCTGTTGGACCTGCTCTATCGTTATGGCGAGTCTGAAGCTATCCAGAACAATCCACTGACGTTCTTGTTTTATGATAGTGTTCAGGATGGGGAGATAGAGTGCATCGAGGTGGTGTATGGTAGCGATGTGGAGAAAGGCAAGAAGATAGATTACGGTTATGAGGTCCTGCCTACATCCGACCACGCCTGTTATTTCCGCATGAGTCTCGACACATCTACCCAGGCCAGCCTCTACTTTATGAGTAAAGATGATGCCAACCAGTTTCTTGCCCGTCTGGCAAAGACAGCACCTGTAACCTATAACGATCAGACCTACTGCATACGGGTTCAGGAAGATGGGATGCACATTTCAACACTTCGCGGCGATGGCGACTACAGCACAGAGTTCGTGGTTTATCAGCCCGTAGAGAGTGATGGTGGCTTCTATCGTGTGGAGATTGAAGTGTATATGTAGTGCAATTTGTTAGCGTAAATCAAGAATTTGTGTCATTTTGCAATATTATTCGCCGTTTTGCTTGCAGAATTTAATTAAATGTGTATCTTTGCACGCAATTTAAGCATAAACTGTAAATATGGGACAAGTTTTAAAGCCAATCAAGTATGAACCGCTGCTCGACATGAAGCAGACGGAGCAGGGTATCAAACTGATTAAGGACTTCTTTCAGCAGAACCTCTCTACAGAGCTGCGTCTGCGTCGCGTTACCGCCCCGCTTTTCGTATTGAAAGGCCTGGGTATCAACGACGATCTGAACGGTGTGGAGCGTGCCGTCACGTTCCCCATCAAGGATTTGGGCGACGCTAAGGCAGAGGTGGTTCATTCATTGGCTAAGTGGAAGCGTCTTTCGCTGGCCGAGTATCAGATAGAACCAGGTTACGGCATCTATACAGATATGAACGCGATACGCGCGGACGAGGAACTCGACAATCTGCATTCACTCTATGTGGATCAGTGGGACTGGGAGGCTGTGATCCGCAAGGAGGATCGTAACCTCAGTTTCCTGAAGAATATTGTGGAGCGTATCTATGCTGCCATCCGTCGCACGGAATATCTCACCTGCGAGACTTATCCGCAGATCAAGCCTTTCCTGCCAGAGAAGATTCACTTCATCCACGCAGAGGAGCTGTTGCAGATGTATCCTGACATGACGCCGAAGGAGCGCGAGGATGCCATCTGCGAGAAATTTGGTGCCGTATTTATAATAGGTATAGGCGGCAAGCTGTCGAATGGTGAGAAGCATGATGGACGTGCCCCGGACTATGATGACTGGTCAACAGTAGCCGAGAATGGTCGCGAGGGTCTGAACGGTGATATCCTGATTTGGTATCCTGTGTTAGGACGTTCATTCGAGCTCTCTTCGATGGGTATCCGTGTGGATAAGGAGTCGTTGCTCCGCCAGTTGAAGATTGAAGACAAAGAAGACCGCAAGTCACTCTACTTCCATCAGCAGCTGTTGAACGACAAACTGCCTTTGAGCATCGGTGGTGGTATCGGTCAGAGCCGCCTCTGTATGGTATTGCTCCACAAGGGTCATATCGGCGAGATTCAGGCCAGTATCTGGCCCGATGATATGCGCGATGAGTGCAAAAAGTTAGGCATGAACTTGATTTAGAAGATAAGTACGAATCATTTGGGCAGGTTTTGACAAAAAACTTGCCCATTTTTTTGTGGTTTCGGAATTAATGGTTACCTTTGCACTTGATTTTTTAGCAAATACAATTATTTCAATCAGAATATGAAGAAAAGAATATTGATATTTTCATTAGGTCTGTTCCTTTCCTGTGGTATGATGCAGGCACAGGAGGCGCAGATGAGTGCGTTGCAGCAGCGTGCAGAGACAAGTCTGAAGGATAATAAGACCGCAGATGCCCGCTATCATTTTATCCGTGCCTACGAGGAGTATATGAACAAAGGCAACTATCAGGCTGGTACGGAGTGTGGTGTGAAGGCTGTGGCACTCTATTATAAGGAGAATTACTATAAGGAGGCATTTGACTTGCTGTCGCGTATCGAGCAGAATATCCAGGGTGATCAGGCCACAAAGGCTGCTCTGCTCTACCTGACTTCGAAGGAGCGCTACGAGATGTATATGAGAATGAAGCGTTCTGTTAATGCTCTGGAGCATCTGAAGGCGATGGAGAACTTTGCAAACGTATCGGGCAAGGAGGATTTGAAGAATGATGTCCTCTATAACAAGGCGATTTATTATTATTCTTTCGGACAGACTGCTCAGGGTAATGCGGTGTTCAAGGAGATGGCTTCCAAGCTGACGAACTCGAAAGAGTATGATAAGGTGGATGCGGCCTATAAGACGCTGATAGCCAACGGACGCAAGAGTGGTAACGCTAATCTGGTGGCTAACTCATATAGCAACTATATTGCATGGAAGGATTCTGCGATTGCCATGAAGCATGCCGACGATACCAAGGCTTTGGAGAATAAGATTACCGAACTTAATACGACGATTGAGGAAAAGGACAGCTCGCTGACCACTCGTCAGGCTGCCATCGTTGGTCTGAGTATCCTGGCTGCAGCTCTGGCAGCAGCGCTGGTGCTGGGTGCCCTTGTGCTGATGCGTTTTATCCTGCTTACCCGTAAGCAGAAGAAGCAGATTGATCTGGCCAACGACAGCAATGCGCTGAAGGCTAAGTTTATCAGTAATATCTCGGCACAGATGAATCCCACTTTGCAGAAGTTCGATCAGAGTAAGCCTGAGGTGAAGGCACTGATGGACTTCAATAGTCATATCCAGCAGCTCTCGGATCTGGAGAATTCGGATGCAGAGGAGATGGAGTTTGAGGAGATCAGGATCCCTGAGTTCTGCGAGGAGCTGATGGAAGAGATTCGTGGTAAAGTGAAGAGTGAGGTGAACCTCACGGTGAACGCGCCGAAGATGAGTGCCAATTTCTATAAGCCTTATGTCTCTCATATTCTGAGTCATCTGCTGAGAAATGCGGCTATCTATGCGCCTGCAGAAGGCACCGTCACGCTGGAGTTCAAGAAGCGTGGTGCACATGCATTCCAGTTCCTGGTGGCAAATACGGGTGAGCCCATTCCTGAGGAGAAGCGTGAGGATGTGTTCAAACCCTTCCTGGAGATTAAGGATCTGACGGAGGGCGACGGTCTGGGACTGCCCATCTGTAAGCAGATGGCACTGAAGATGAGGGGCGATCTGGAGATCGATCCGAAGTTCACCAAAGGCACGCGATTCATCCTCGATCTGCACTCATAAGTGTAGAAAATACAGTCTCCAACTTGACTGCAGTCAATTTTAACACGGATTAATCTAATTTTTCAGATGGAAAATAGAGATTAATCCGTTTTCTTTTTGTAACTTTGCACGCGAAATATGCACTTTATTATAACGTTATAACAAGAAAATGGCTGAAAATAAGAAAATTAAGACCGCTTTGGTGTCTGTTTTTCACAAGGATGGTCTTGACGAGCTCCTCAAGAAATTGAACGAGGAAGGTGTGAAGTTCCTGTCAACTGGTGGTACCCAGCAGTTTATTGAGTCACTGGGTTACGAGTGCCAGAAGGTAGAGGATGTAACCACTTATCCCTCTATTCTCGGCGGACGTGTGAAGACCTTGCATCCGAAGGTGTTCGGAGGTATCTTGGCGCGTCGTGAGAATGAAGGCGACATCGCACAGATGAAACAGTATGAGATTCCTGAGATCGACTTGGTAATTGTAGATCTCTATCCTTTCGAGCAGACCGTTGCCAGCGGTGCTTCTGAGGCAGATATCATCGAGAAGATCGATATTGGCGGTATCTCACTGATCCGTGCTGGTGCGAAGAACTTCAAGGATGTGGTGATCGTGCCCTCAAAGGCAGAATATGGTGTGCTGCTGGATATCCTGAACAAGAAAGGTGCCCAGACTGATATCGAGGATCGCCGTATGTTTGCTACCCGTGCCTTTGGTGTGAGCTCACATTACGATACAGCTATTCACTCATGGTTCGAGAAACATTAAGCATTAAAGATTAAACATTAAAATAGTAAATGGGATTTTTTAGTTTTGTTCAGGACATTGCAATCGACCTGGGTACTGCCAATACTATTATTATCAGTGATGATAAGATTGTGGTTGACGAGCCCTCTGTGATTGCTTTAGACCGTCGTACCGACAAGATGATTGCTGTTGGTAACGAGGCCAAGATGATGTATGAAAAGACACATGAGAACATTCGTACCATCCGTCCGTTGCGTGACGGTGTGATTGCCGACTTCTCTGCCTGTGAGCAGATGATGCGCGGACTTATTAAGATGGTGCATGTGGGTAACCGTCTGTTCTCACCTTCGCTCCGTATGGTGATTGGTGTTCCTTCTGGTTCTACGGAAGTGGAGCTGCGTGCCGTTCGCGACTCAGCCGAGCACGCCAACGGACGTGATATCTATCTGATTTTCGAGCCGATGGCTGCTGCCATTGGTATCGGTATCGATGTAGAGGCACCAGAGGGTAACATGATTGTCGATATCGGTGGTGGTTCTACCGAGATCGCTGTGATCTCACTGGGTGGTATCGTATCGAATAACTCTATCCGTGTGGCAGGTGACGATCTCACTGCCGACATTCAGGAGTATATGTATCGTCAGCACAACGTGAAGGTTTCTGAGCGTATGGCTGAGCGTATTAAGATTAATGTGGGTTCTGCCCTGACAGATCTGGGCGATGAGGCTCCGGAAGACTTCATCGTGCATGGTCCTAACCGTATAACAGCTCTGCCGATGGAGGTACCTGTATGCTATCAGGAGATTGCCCATTGTCTTGACAAGACCGTATCGAAGATTGAGAACGCTGTGCTCTCAGCCCTTGAGAACACACCTCCCGAGCTGTATGCCGATATCGTGAAGAATGGTATCTATCTGGCAGGTGGCGGTGCTTTGCTGCGTGGTCTTGACAAGCGTCTTGAGGATAAGATGCATATTCCGTTCCACGTGCCTGAAGATCCCCTCCGCTGTGTGGCTATGGGTGCAGGTATCGCCCTCAAGAACATCGACCGTTTCAATTTCTTGATGCGATAAAAGCCGATAGGGAATGCGCAACCTGCTGGATTTCCTGAAGACATATCATCACTGGTTTATTTTCATTTTTCTGGAAATAGCCAGTGGTGTTCTGTTGTTTCAATACAACAGCTATCACGGAAGCGTCTGGCTTTCGTCATCGAATGTCGTTGTAGGAAAGGTCTATGAGTGGGAGAGCAACCTGTTAGCGTTTATGACGTATGGCAAGGCGAATGAGGCTTTGACCCTACGAAACTATTATCTGGAACGCCAGAACGACCAGTTGCGTCGCCTTTATAAGGAGGCCACAAAGGATACTACGGATATGGAGCGAAAGGAACTGGCGTTCTTGAATCAGTTTAATCCCATCCCAGCCAAGGTGGTGGATAACTCCATAAGTAAGCTAGATAACCTGATCACGATCGACAAGGGTCGTGCCGACGGTGTAGAGACGGATATGGGTGTGGCCTGTGGCAATGGTGTCGTAGGTGTGGTATCGCTTGTGTCCGATCATTATGCGGTAGTGGTGCCTGTGCTGAATGCCGGCGCATCGAGTATCAGCTGTGCCATCCGTAACACAGGCTACTTCGGCTATCTGCACTGGTATGGTGAGGATCCGGCTGTGGCTTATGTGGAGGATGTGCCTCGTCATGCGAAGTTCAAACTTGGCGACTGGGTGGTTACCAGCGGTTTCTCATCCATCTTCCCCTCAGGGGTGTTGGTGGGAAAGATCGAACAGGCCTATAACTCGCGCGATGGTCTGTCGTATAAGCTGAAGGTACGTCTGAGTACCGACTTCAGCTGCTTGCGTGATGTGTGTGTGATTAGTGATAAGAGTATTGCGGAACGTGCTGCGTTGTTACAGGCTGCCCGCGACTCTATCAATGTGATAAACAGGGAATAGGAAGACGACAATGGAGACAGTCAATCGGATTACGATGTTTGTGGTGCTTCTGCTGGCACAGGTGCTGATTCTGAATCACATCCACTTGTTCCAGGTAGCCACGCCCTTGCTCTATGTCTATTTCGTGGTGACATTCCGTATGGACACACCGAAATGGGTGATCCTGACTTCCAGCTTCGGACTCGGCCTACTCGTTGACATCTTCGCCAGTACGCCAGGAATGGCAGCTGGCTGTATGACGCTGATAGCGATGCTCCAACCTTATCTGCTGCGGGCCCTGTCTCCGCGTGATGCAGGCGAGAACATGCCGTCTTCTGCCGCAGCGTTGGGCTTCGGAAAATATGCGTTCCTCTGTACCGTGCTGGTACTGCTTTATTGTCTTCTGTTCTTTGCCCTTGAGGCTTTCTCTTTCTTCGATTGGCAGATGTGGTGTCTGCGCGCCCTTAGTAGCGCCTTGCTGACGCTGGTGATGATCTTGGCTATTGAAAGTGTTCGTTCAAAGTGAGGAAGACTGAGTTTGAATACAGACATTATGTGATAGCAGGGGTGGCCGTACTGATTGTGGTCATCTATATCATCCGTCTGTTTACGCTCCAGATCACCAGTGCCGACTACAAGAAAAGTGCCGACTCCAATGCCTTCCTGAAGAAAATCGAATATCCCTCGCGTGGAAACATCTCTGATCGTCATGGTAAGCTGATGGTGTTTAATCAGCCTTCTTACGATATCATGGTGGTGATGAATGAGGCGCGTAATCGTCTCGACACGATGGAGTTCTGTCAGACCTTGGGTATCTCGAGGGAAGAGTTCGATGCACGAATGGCCACGATGAAGGACCGTAACAAGAACCCAGGTTATTCGCGTTACACCCAACAGCTCTTCATGAGTCAGCTCTCCGATCAGGACTTCAGTATCTTCCAGGAGAAGATGTTCCGCTTCCCAGGTTTCTATGCCCAGAAGCGAACGGTGCGCCAGTATCAGTATCCGATCGCTGCCCACGTGTTGGGTGATGTGGCAGAGGTGTCACCAGCCGATATTGAGGAGGATGACTACTATCAGCCTGGCGACTATATCGGCAAACTCGGCATCGAGCGTTATTACGAGAAAGAGCTGCGTGGTGTGAAGGGTATCCAGATCCTGTTGCGTGATGCCCACGGACGTATTCAGGGACGTTATCGCAATGGTGAACTCGACCAGCGTGCCCAACCTGGTAAGAACCTGACGCTGGGTATCGACCTCGACCTGCAACTCTTAGGTGAACGTCTGCTGGAAGGAAAGATCGGCAGCATCGTTGCCATCGAACCCTCAACGGGTGAGGTGCTCTGTATGGTGTCGTCGCCTGCTTACGATCCTCGTTTGATGGTGGGTCGTCAACGTTCTAAGAATCATCGTAAACTCAGTCTGGATGTGTGGAAACCCTTGCTGAACCGCAGTATCATGGGACAGTATCCGCCAGGTTCTACGTTTAAGACGACTCAGGGACTGACGTTCCTGACGGAAGGTGTCATCACGCCTACCACCCAATATCCCTGTTCTCGTGGTTTCGTGTTCAAGGGCCTGCGTGTGGGTTGTCACGGACATGGCGCCCCGTTGCCTTTAGTGCCAGCCCTGAGTACCTCGTGTAACGGTTTCTTCTGCTGGGGACTCTACCACATGATCAACACCAATATCTCGAAGTATGGCACCGTACAGAAGGCGATGGACACGTGGCGCGACTATATGGTGAGCATGGGCTTCGGCTATCGCTTGGGTATCGACCTGCCTGGTGAGAAGCGTGGTCTGATTCCGAATGCCAACTTCTATGATAAGGCCTATAAGGGTTCATGGAATGGTCTGACGATCATCTCTATCGCCATCGGACAGGGTGAGGTCAATGCCACACCGTTGCAGATTGCCAACCTGGGTGCCACGATAGCCAACAGGGGTTACTACTATGTGCCTCACGTAGTGAGAAAGGTGCAGGGCGAACCACTCGACACCGCGTTTACACGTCGTCACTATACAAAGGCCTCGCGTGAGGCTTACGACTATGTGGTGCAGGGCATGCGTTCTTCCGTGATGGGTGGTACGTGTCATGAACTCAACAGATACGACTTTATGGCCTGTGGTAAGACGGGTACAGCCCAGAACCGAGGTCATGACCACTCTGTGTTTATGGGTTTTGCGCCGATGGACAATCCTAAGATTGCCGTAGCGGTGTATGTAGAGAATGGCGGCTGGGGTGCTACCTATGGTGTACCTATCGGCGGCCTGATTATGGAACAATATCTCAAGGGTAAGCTTTCTGAAGCCTCTGAGGCGAAAGCTAAGAATATACAGGAGAGACGAATAGCGTATGGTTCAACAGACAGGTAAAGAGAAAGGCGTATTACGCTCATTAGACTGGTGGACGATTATCATCTACCTGGCCCTGCTCACATTCGGGTGGGTGAGTGTCTGTGGTGCCAGCTATTCCTATGGCGATACCGATATCTTCAGTCTCGACACGCGTTCCGGCATGCAGATCGTGTGGATCGGCACTTCGATAGTGCTGGGTTTTGTCCTGCTGATGCTCGACGACCGCTACTACGATATGTTTGCCTTTATCATCTTCGGCGTGATGCTGGTGCTGCTATTTGGTACCATCTTCAATCCGCATACGATCAAAGGCTCCCGATCGTGGCTTGTGTTAGGACCCTTGCGCCTGCAACCGGCTGAGTTTGCGAAGTTTGCCACAGCGTTGGCGCTGGCGAAGCTGATGAGTATCTATGGCTTTAACATCCAGAAGTGGAAGCATTTCGTGGGGGCTCTGGCTGTGGTCATCGTACCGATGCTCTTTATCGTGCTGCAGCGTGAGACGGGTTCAGCCTTGGTATATGTTGCCTTCTTCCTGATGTTCTATCGTGAGGGTATGCCTGGCAGTATCCTGTTCACAGGCGTGGCGATGGTCATCTACTTCGTGGTGGGTATCCGCTATGCCGATACGATGATAGCCTATACGCCTACGTCGGTGGGAAAATTCTCCGTGCTTTTACTGATCCAGCTCTTCTCGGCAGGTTTGGTACGCGTCTATTGCAACGATCATAAGGACTTCCTGCGGATTCTGTTGCCTTGTCTGGGGATCGCATTGGTGGCGATGCTTTTCACATTGTTCGTCATCCCGTTCGATGTGTTCTATATCGAGCTGTTGGTGTGCGTGCTGATGATGGGTTATCTCGTGTGGCGTTCCATAGCCACGCGTATCCGCAATTACCTGTGGATCGCCTTGTTTGCACTGGGTTCTGTGATCTTCTTCAATCTGGCCGACTATGTGCTCAATAATGTGATGGAGCCTCACCAGCGGGTGCGTATCAACGTGCTGTTGGGTTTGGAAGAAGACCTGAAGGGTGCCGGCTATAATGTGCATCAGAGTGAGATTGCCATCGGCTCAGGTGGTCTGGAGGGTAAGGGTTTCCTGAATGGTACGCAGACGAAGCTGAAGTTCGTGCCTGAGCAGGATACCGACTTTATCTTCTGTACCGTCGGTGAGGAGGAAGGATTTGTGGGCTCTGCCAGTGTGTTGCTGTTGTTCTTGGCACTGATCCTAAGATTGATCTATCTGTCGGAACGACAACCTAACCGCTTCGGGCGGGTCTATGGCTATTGTGTGCTCAGTATCTTCCTCTTCCATGTCTTCATCAATGTGGGCATGGTGTTGGGACTGACACCTGTCATCGGCATCCCGTTGCCGTTCTTCAGCTATGGCGGTTCGTCGTTGTGGGGCTTCACGTTCCTGCTGTTCATCTTCCTGCGCATTGATGCCAGCAGGAATATGATACGCGCCTGACGCCCCCGTTTCTGCCTATTTCTTAGTCAGGATAAAGCCGATGTCGGAGATACCCGTCATCATCTCTCGTCGCATGTTGTGTGTGATGCAGATACGCAGTGAGTCACCCTTCTCCAACTGGATATCTGTGAGGGGGACCACATTCTGGAACCGGCTGATCCCATTGCCCCGCTCCTTACCCGTCTCGTCATAGAGCACACAGTTCTTGACGGTCTGAAGATGCTTTCCCTTGGGGTAGATATCTTGGGCTATCACCAGCGCTATCGACTGGAACGGGAAACTGATGTCCGTACGGATGCCGATATCTTCGTGATAGGTGCCAGCCTCCTTCACTGGGGGCACCTCGAAGAAGAGCGTATCGGGCTTATCCCAGCCTTCCTGAGGCACATGCTCGTAGTGGCTATACACCTTCTTGGGGTCGCAGCCCGTCATGACAGCTGCTACCGCAAGGATCAGGATGGTCAGGAGATGCTTATTCCGCATGGTTGTCGCCTTTGCCTTCTTTCTTCGGATTGTTAGGGCGGTTATTGCTCTTCTTTTTCTTTTTCTTCTTGGCACGGTCGAATCGGTTGATGTCGCCGGCAGCCAGATCCACATGATGCTTCACCTCCACCTTCTTCGTGCCGTCTTCCTGCAGCGATACGGGCTTCTCGCCTTGGCGGTTCATTTCGATGATCTCCCTGGCGCGCTCGGCAGTGATCGTCTCCAGATTAGCGGCGATGTTCTTATCGGTGGAGTAGGTCACGAGACCTGCCAGGATATCCGACTTGAACAGGTGGTAGTCGGCATCCTGTGTCTGCAGGATCACATCCCTGCCAGGCAGCCGCTTGCCAGCCTCTATGTAGTCATCCACCTCATAGTTCAGACAGCACTTCAGCTTGGCACACATACCTGCCAGCTTCTGGGGGTTGAGCGAGATGTCCTGGAAACGGGCGGCGTTGGTGCTCACGGTGGTGAAGTTCTTCATCCAGGTGGCACAGCAGAGCTCTCGTCCACAGGGACCCGTACCGCCGATGCGCCCTGCCTCCTGACGGGCACCGATCTGCTTCATCTCGATGCGCACATTGAAGGCGGCAGCCAGATCCTTGATCAGCT
>JAEEGF012411126.1_pt1 | contig 16157 bp, 21 predicted proteins | sample 9134171 | NCBI WGS metagenome assembly JAEEGF01 (sample SAMN16246542, study PRJNA631951) | gut metagenome | biome: gut microbiome; feature: rumen; material: AP-attached | host: Bos | place: Iran: Karaj | collected 2018-10
CATCCTGTGTATCAGATTGACAGATGGATTATTGCTCTCGCATGGTACAAGGTACGTATTTTAGTTGCTGCCTTCGAATATGTTGACCTGTTTCTTCGGTTGTAGTCAGTTGAGACGGTATGCTGCCTGTACCACCAGAAGAGAGATCACATTTAAGCACCGCATTGACCAAATGGTGCCGACCATCTGAAAACAGATGAAAATGATGGATAGATACGGTTTTGAGGAGAAGATCATATGGAATACAAAATTGAGGATCTTACGAAAGAAGAAGCCACATATATCGGCGAAAAGATCAATGAGATCGTGCCGCGTGAAGTGGATGCGGATGCAGAAGAATTCGTTCTCAAGGTCGAGAACGAAAACAGTGAGATCATCGGTGGATGCGTTGCAGAAGCATATGAATACCACTGGTCGAGAGTTTTGCTTGAAGAGCTTTGGGTGGATGAACGCTATCGTCATCAGGGGATCGGTTCGATGATCCTCCATGAAGTCGAGCGTATCGCAAGGCAGAAGGGGTGCCGGGTCGTGACGCTTGGGACCGCCAGTTATATGGCAAGACCGTTCTATGAAAAACACGGTTACACAGTGTTTACGACGCTGAAGCACGCAAACGGCTATATCACTTATTCGTTGGTCAAATATCTTGACAGGGATACGACAGACTATGTGCCGACAAACAACAGCGGTACAAGGTTCAAGGTCTCCTTCGGCAGCGGGGACGATGCGGACGTGATACAAGACGGCCTTGACGCATATGACGAGGCTTATGAGCCGGAATACGAGAATATCGGTTTTTACAAGAAACTTGTGGACAAAGACGGCGGCTTTGTTGCGGGCGTGATCGCGGACGTGCACAAAGGCGCATATGGCTATATTGACGCGCTGTTTGTGGAAGAGCCATTGAGACGGCAGGGTCTGGGCACGTATCTGCTGAGGGAAGCGGAGAAACTGGCAAAGGAAAACGGTACGCCTATGATCCTGACTGATGCAGGCGACTGGAATGTCGATTTCTTCAAAAAGAATGGTTATCTGCTCAGAGGTGAGCTCAAAGATGTTCCCGAAGGACACGACTGCTACGAGCTCTATAAAAAGATTTAAAGCAGACCGATGAAATGACGCAGGAAGAATAAAGGAGAATGAAAAATGAATATGGAAGATAGAAACGTTCGACTTGTAAAAGTAGATACAAAGAATTTTGACGATCTGATCGATCTAAGACCGCATAAATCACAGTACAACTTTGTTGCCAACAACTGTTACAGCCTTGCGGAAGCCTATGCCAATATTACAAACGGGAGATACGCTCAGCCTTTCGGGATCTATGACGGAGATACGCCTGTCGGATTTCTGATGATCGGATATGACATCACAGATGAAGAAGCCGACAGGGAGAAGTTTCCTTTACTCACGAACAATTATCTGATCTGGCGCTTTATGATCGATAAGGATCATCAGAAGAAAGGCTATGGGAAAGCTGCAATGAAGCTTGCCCTGGACTTTATCAGGACATGGCCTTGCGGGGAAGCGGAATACTGCTGGCTTTCCTATGAACCAGAAAATGATGTCGCCAGAAAACTGTACCAGTCTTTCGGATTCGTGGAAGCGGAGAAGATGCCCGAAGGATGGGATGAAATACCCGCAGTATTGAAACTGTAGGCATTCAGGTTTTGATCTGTTTCTTGATCGGCAGACCGATGAGATGGTGTGCTGCTTGTGCCATCAAAATATGATGATCAGTTTCTTGTGGAGAGATTTATATGGAATTTGGATGGATCAATGTTTTCGGAGCGGTGATCGTGATCCTGATGATGGTACCGAACATCATCTATGTGATCAAAAACAGGGACGAGAAGAACAAATGTACGGATCGATTCATGAATGTGATCGAGCAGATCGGCAGGTATGCATGCATCATACTGATGTGGATGCCGCTCCTGATCTGGAAATTTGGCTTTTCCAGTGTGTTTGAAATGATCCTTTATCTGATGGGGAATGGGTGCCTGCTGGCTGCTTATTGGATCATCTTCATAAGCTATCTAAGAAGGAAAACGAGAAAACGGGCTTTAGCTCTGGCGGTGTTGCCAACTTGCATATTCCTGTTGAGCGGACTGCTTCTGCATCACTGGCTGTTGGTGATATTTGCGCTTCTGTTTGGTATCGGTCACATTTATGTGACACAGAAGAATGTCTCTGTGCATGAATAAAACGACACAGGAGATGGCTGCTGGCCAGACAGGCTTGTAAGAAAGGATGGAATATCATGAGTTATCCAAAACCTGATACAGGAAATTTCATGAATGACTATATCACATCACTGGCGGATTTAATTATGCTGGCGCCGCACCTCATCGAAGCCGGGACCCCGGAATCGTTTCAGATCTGGCTTGAAAAGCTTGAAAAGATAGATCGCAGAGCGCTTTTCCTTTACTTGAGAAAGCACAAAGAGGAGATCCCGCCAGAGCACATAAGGATCGCTCAGCGCCGTTTTGTGAAGGAGATCTGATGCTTCCAAAACGAAGCGGGAAGAGATGAAATGGAATGGATATGGAGAAAAACGAATGAGATTGCTGTTTGAAATGGATCAAAAGGATCATAGTCAATGTACACATACTTTTAGACGTGATTCCGCAAGAAGCATCATTATCAGAGATGGCAGGATCGCCATGATCCACAGTCTGAAATATGATCACTACAAGTTTCCCGGAGGAGGAATAGAAAACGGTGAGGATCCTGTGGAAGCCATGATACGGGAGACCCGGGAAGAAGCCGGCTTAGTTGTCGTTCCTGGATCGGTCAAAGAATATGGCTATGTGCACAGGATCCAGAAAAGCGATCTGGATCCTACCGAATGTTTTGTGCAGTATAATTACTATTATCTTTGTGAGGCAGAGGACGAATTGCGATCTCAGCAGCTGGATGATTATGAGGCGCAGGAATCATATCGATTGGAGTTCGTAGATCCTGTGCTGGCAATAAATAAAGACCGCAACGTAAAGAACAGTCCCTATAATCAGCTGATGTTTGAAAGAGAAGCGCGGGTGCTTGAAACCTTGATCAAAGAGGGATTGCTGAAATGATCGTAAAGACTCAGTTTCCGTGGAGGTAAAAAATGCGGATCGGATCAGTTTCATACCGATGTGAGAATCGTAATACCCGGTTCAACATGTCTCAGATCGAACTTGCAATGAAGCGTTCTGAGGGCAAGGTGGATCTGCTTTGTTTTGGTGAAGCGTTCCTGCAGGGGTTCGATGCTTTATGCTGGGATCATGAGATCGACAGGTCTGTAGCAGTCGAACTGTCTTCCGACGCCATTGAACAGCTGAAAAGATGGACGCTTCAATACGGTATCTCTTTGATCACGGGATACATTGAAAGGGATCAGGAAAAGATCTATTCATCCTGTGTCGTCCTATCAGAGGGCAAGATCGTTCATAATTACAGGCGTATCTCAAAAGGCTGGAAGGAGTTTTCAAAAACAGATGAACATTATTGCGAGGGAGAGGAAAGCGGATCGTTTCTTCTGGGCGGGAAAGAGATGACGATTGCCCTGTGCGGCGATCTTTGGGACTTTCCCGATCGATTCAAAACGAAGGGTCTTCTCATCTGGCCGGTATATGTCAATTTCTCGCTTGAGGAATGGAACGACGGAGTCCTTGAGGAGTATGCGGCACAGGCGGCACTGGTGGCAGACGATGCACTTATGATCAATCCGATCGACAGCAGTCCCTTGAATCACGGCGGATCCTTTCACTTCAGAAAAGGTCGGACGGTCGCAAAGATCCCTTTCGATGAAGAAGGGATCCTGATCGTTGACATTCAGTAGTGTTTTGATCGATCCTGGTCTGTGACGTGTAAAAGTTAACGATCAGGTTTCAATAGAAAACACCCGTTCATAGCACAGATTTTTGATGAAGACGAGTGGACGGACCAGACGGATCCTCACTCGTCTTTTTCATGGAACAGGTCGCAAGTATTTGCGATGCTTTCTTGATAAGAGGTCACTATAAAGTTATAATCATATATAGTTAGCATAGACTAACTATTGTTCGATCATCGTTCTGCAGGAATGCAGACATTGGAAAGATTTCGAAGATAGTTTCAATCATTGCGAAGAAAAGAGGATAGTGGAATGATCAAAACGACAATGAAGATCGACGGTATGATGTGCGGGATGTGCGAGGCGCATGTCTGCGATGCGATCCGTAAAGCCATACCGGAAGCAAAGAAGGTCAGTGCTTCAAGAAACAAAAAGGAAGCCTCTTTCCTGACGGAGGAGGCTGTGGATATGGATAGTCTGAAAGCTGCTATTGATGCCACAGGTTACACCTGTCTGGGCATCGAATCGCTGCCTTATGAAAAGAAGAGCCTGTTCGGATGGAAATGAATAAACGTAAATATCACATTGAGAAAAATACGGTACAGGAGACTCTGGTCATTCCGCTTTTCGGGAGACTTGTGTGCTCCGAGCGTTTTCCGGAACTGTTTTCCGATCCGGAGGCTGAAAGGATCTGCGATTGCCTGGACTATGATTTTGAGGATAAGCGAAAGAAGATGGAATCAGCCGCTGGTCTGTTCGGAGCCTTAGAAGTTGCGCAGCGCCAATATGACCTTCGCTGTGAAGTGGAGGCATACCTGAAGGATCATCCGAAAGCGGCTGTAGTGAATCTGGGCTGCGGTCTGGATGACACCTTTTCCAAAGTCGATAACGGACAGTGCAGAGGCTATAACATCGACCTGCCGGATGTGATTCAGGTACGAAGCGACTTGCTTCCGGCCAAAGAACGCGAGAAAAACCTCTCCGGCGACCTCAACGATCACAGGTGGATGGAACAGATCGATGCAGCAGGCGGAGCCGTCTTCTTTGCGGCAGGTGTTTTCTATTATTTCAAAACCGAAGATGTCAAAAGGCTCTTTTCCAGGATGGCGGAACGTTTTCCGGGAGCGGTCCTGGCTTTCGATACCTGCAACGAGCGTGGTGCGAAACTGATGCGAAAGACATGGCTGAAAGAGGCCGGGATCAGCAATGTGAGCGCCTTTTTCTCTTTGGAAGATGAGAAAGAACTGTGCGGATGGAGCGATCATTTCTCTTCTGTTACAGCCAGGAGCTATATGCGCGGCTACCGGGATATCTATAAAAACGTCGGCTTGTTTCACAAGCTGATGATCCGCTTCTGTGACGGTCTGGTAAGGATGAAGATCGTAAAGATCGTTTTCGGAGGATAAACATGACGAGAAAAGAACAGATCAAAAACGCCTATAAGCTGACGGGCGGTCATGCCAGCTTCTATGATGGGATGATGACGTATTCCACGTTTCTTGGAAAGGCGATCTGCCGGATCGTCTGGAACATGGACGGGGAAGAGAATCTCCGGTACCTGGAAAAAGCCTTGTCGGGGATCCCGGAAGATTTCTCCGGGAAATTGCTGGAGGTACCCGTTGGGACGGGCGTGCTGACCATGCCGGTCTACCGCGATCTTCCGGATGCGGATATCACCTGTCTGGATTACTCAGAGAAGATGATGGCGTCGGCGCAGGAAAAGGCCAAGGCCATCGGGATCAGGAACATCACCTTCCTGCAGGGCGATGTCGGCGCATTGCCTTTTGAAGATGAGAGCTTCGATATCGTGCTGTCACTCAACGGCTTTCACGCCTTCCCGGACAAGGAAGCAGCCTATCGTGAGACCTACCGGGTACTGAAAGCGGGCGGGACCTTCTGTGGCTGTTTCTACGTGCAGGGCGGTCATAAACGCACCGACTGGTTCATCAGGCATCTGTATCAGCCGAAGGGCTTTTTCACGCCGCCATATGAGACGGAACAAAGTCTGCGAACGCGTCTTTCCGGACTCTACAAGGAAGCGGAAGTCACCATGGTGGAAGGGATCGGCTGCTTCTGCTGCCGGAAATAAAGGAGTTCATGACGGAATATGAGCTGAAAAAGGCGGATAACAGCCTTTGGCTCAGCGTGAAGAAAGAGGTGTGAACATGAACATATGGGTCGTTCTGATTGAAATGTTTATCTTTGGGGCGATTTTTACTGCGATCATCTTTGCATATTATCGGGGCGATCGAAAATACAGTCCCGCAAGTATCCACAATTATCCGCCTGATATCCAGGAGGAATACTTCAAGACACATGAGAGGATCGATGTGAGCTACAGATCCAAAAACGTGGTGTTGACCAAAGGTCTCGGTATCCTGATCTTCACAGGCATCCTTTTTATCTGCTCCCTTGTCGCCGGAGCAAAGACATTCCGGCAGGGCTTTTGTCTGACCTTTGGCCTGATGGCCTGGATCGGGATATACGACACCTGCTTCCTTGACTGGGTGCTCTTTGCCAATCTGCCGATGTTCCGTCTGGAAGGCACCGAGCACATGGACAAGGCTTATCATCAAAAGTGGTTTCACGCGAAGGGGATGCTGTTTCCGGGCATCATCTTCGCACTGATCCCTGCGGCGCTGGTGGGATGGCTGATCGCTTTGATCCGATAAGGAGCGGCTTGCATATTATAATGGTCTTGTATACAGCAGATCTCTGATCGGATCTCCGGTAACCGGATGATCCTGTTTTTGAGGATGTGTTGAAGGAGAAAGATGCCAGAAGGGATCATGATCATCGGCCCGTCAGGGTGTGGAAAGACGACGTTGGGAAAGCTGACGGCAAAGAAGCTGGGCTATCCGTTTTTTGACGTGGATGATTACATCTGGCGGAAAGACAGTCCGGAACCTTATACGGAAATGTACAGCCGGGAAGAGAAGATCAGCAGACTCAGTGAAGATATCTCTGACTGTGAACATTTCGTCATGGCCGGGTCGATGTCTTCCTTTCATCAGTATTTTGATGAGATGTTTGCCATGATGGTCTTTCTCTATGCCGATCCGGATACCCGTGTCAGCAGACTCAGGAAGAGATCTCTTGACCGCTTTGGTGACAGGGTGGAGGAAGGCGGAGACATGCATCGGAACAACGAGATCTTCATCTCTGGCAATTACAGATATGAATCAGACGGTTCTCCCAACATCTTCAGTCACAGAGAATGGATGGATGGCCTGTCCTGCATCAAACTGGAACTGGATGGGAATCAGAGTCCGGAAAGAAACGCCGGGAAGATCGTCGGCAGCTGGCTCAATGATCTCAATGAAAGAACGATGAAGATCAGGATAAAGAAGATGGATACAGAAGAGGAGATCAGAGGAAAGGCTTTTGTCCACTGGTCCTCCTGGCATGAAGCTTATCCGGGAATGGTCTCGGATGCCTATCTGGAAAAGCTCAGTCTTGAGGTCTGCGAGAAGATCGCCTTTCAATGGCCTGATGACATCCTGATCGCCAAAAGCGGTGAAAAAGTCGTCGGCTTTATCGGCTGCGGCCTGTCCAGAGAAGAAGAAAACTGCGGTGAGGTCTTCGCCTTGTATCTGCTTCCTGAATATTACGGCAAAGGTGTCGGACTGCAGCTGATGGCAGCGGCACTGGAGTATCTTGATCGTTATCCGAAGACCGGTCTTTGGGTGCTGAAGGAAAACAGACGCGCCATCCGTTTCTATGAGAAGTGCGGTTTTATAGCCACCGGAAAAGAGATATACAATAAGAATGTCGATGCGACAGAGATCCGGATGATCTTAAACAGGGAGGCGCTATGATCTTCTATTCAGTCGTGATGTTCGTTGTGGGGATCCTGTTTGTCTGCATCGGTATGAAGATCCGTCAGGGAGATACGAAACTGATCATCAGCTATCACCAGAGAAAGATCAGGGAAGAGGATCTTCCGGAATATGGCAGAGCTTTTGCGAAAGGGATCTTTTTACTGGCTCTGACGTTTTTTGTGAGTGGTCTGACGGCGTTGTTTGGAAAGATCGTAGTGAGCGATGTGATCCTGTTTGCGGGATCTGCTGTTTCGATCATTTTGCTGTATATGGTCCAGAGAAGATACAATAAAGGATTGTTTTAGATATGAAAAGAAAGATCAGAAGGATCGTCGATATTTCCATGAGCATCATCCTGCTTCTTTTGATGCTGCCGATGATCACGGGAGAAAAGATCCATGAATGTCTTGGTCTGGCGATGTCTCTTCTGGTCCTCATCCACATCTTTCTGAACCGTTACTGGTTTACATCCCTGTTCAGGGGCAGATACGGCATCTATCGGAGCATCATCACCTTCATCGATATGGCTCTGCTGATCTGTTTCTTTGCGGTGCTGCTGTGCGGTGCTTCTTTGAGCAGACATGTCCTGTCTTTCATGAACGGGACGATCCGTGAAGAAACGGCAAGGCGGCTGCTGCCGGGACTGGTCTGGTGGACTTTTTCCTTGATGGGTCTGCATCTTGGCACGCATGTCAGTGCCATCGTCTCGCAGTTCAGACTGCGCTATTCCGAAAAACGGAGCCTGAAGGTCGTCTTAACGGCAGCTGCCGCTTACGGTTTTTCGGCTCTGATCAGGATGAGGATACACGAGCTTCTTTTCTTCCGGAACACGGAAGGCATTGTTCCGGGCAAGACTTTTCGCATGCTGGGTGATACGATGCTGATCTTTGCCTTCTTCTGTTTCACCGGCGAGGAGATCTCTTCGCTGACCCTGATGCTTCCAAAGAAAAAGGATCGGAAACAAGATATCGTTTATACAGTCCTCTGTATTGCCTTGGCAATTGTAATAGGGATCACGATCGCCCAGGCGATGAACTGAACAGAAAAAAAGACATTGTTGAGATGTTCCGCAATGTCTTTTTTTGATGCCTATTTTCTTGTGACTTCGTCGCCGTAGATGGTCTTCCAGTCGTCTTTCATCGAGATCGGGATCCAGCCGTTCTCTTCGCAGGACTTGACCATGTTGGCGGCTTTCTTTTCGTTGCCGTTCTCTCTGACCAGATCGTCACAGCACAACATGAAGCCCATGGACCGATAAGGGTTGTTGCTGGTGGTGTAGGTCGCCATGGCAAAGTCGCTGGAGGAGTTGCCGAATGCCAGTACAGGCTGTTTGCCGATCTCCTGGGCGATGACCGTGACTTTGTTGGTCGTCAGGTTCTTGAGGAGGAATTCGCCTGCCAGAACGAGTTCATCGTCTTTCTGGAAGGAATAGTCCAGTCCGTCTTTGTCTCCCTGCGCATCAGATACGAGCAGTTCGTCGGATCCGATGATCTGATTCGGCGGGATATTCAGGAAAGACAGGCCCCTGAATGCGCCTCTGACGATCAGGCGGTCTGTTCCGGATACGATGTAGACCTTGAAATCGTTGTCCTGCAGGTATTCGACGACTTCGACCATCGGCAGATAGAAAGCGTCTCCCCGGTTGAGGTTGTTGTAGCCAGGGGACGGGGTATCCGCATAATCATCGACATACTCGTAGAATTCTTCGATGGTCATGCCGGCGAAGGCTGTCGCAACGCCCTGGCCGTGCAGCTTGTAGAGTTCTTTCGGATAGGATCCGCTGTCGATCGATTCCTGTATCTTCCGGGCGACTTCCAGTTCGAACTCGCTGGCCTTGTAGTCCGGATCTTCCAGTACTCTGTGCATGTAGAGCATGTGGTCAAAGTAGGTCGGATCTGTTTCACACAGGAGGGTCCCATCCAGATCGAAGACGGCGATGCGGTCTTCTTCCGGGATGAAGTTGGCAGAAGCCGGGTCAGTGACGTCTTTCACGTATTCCTCCAGACTTTTCTTGGCTTGCGCATCTTCTTCCCAGAGGGAGAGCCAGGAGATCTCTTCGTCTGGTATCGGTTCATCGGCTGTTTCTTCAGCCGCTTCTTCCGGCTTGCTGCCTTTGTAGCCCACACCTGCCGCGTAAAGACAGGAGACAAGGACCAGCAGACAGGTCGAGATGATGGCCCATGTCTTCCACATTCTGTTGTTTTCCATATTCACACTCCTTGATGATATACACGCGCGGAAATCTCGTATCTGCTTTCAGGCAGGAGAAATCCGCTATTACCATTATAGTCTTTTTGCTTCGGTTATAATGGTGTAAAAGGATACTGTTCCAAGGAGAAAGCACGATGATCTATAACGAGTTTAAAGGCATGAAATTATCCCGTCTGGGCTTTGGCTGCATGCGTTTCAAAATGGATGATAACGGTGAGATCGATCAGGCGAAGGTCAATGCGATGTTCGATCTTGCTTATCGCAATGGCGTGAATTACTATGATACGGCTTATCCTTATCTAAACGGCAAGTCGGAGATCGCGATGGCGGAAGCCTTAAGCAAGTACCCGCGAGACTCCTATTATCTGGCGGATAAATTTCCCGGGCATTCGATCTCCGGTCCGATCGACAACATCGCTTTGGTGGATCTTTCTTTGCGAAAGTGCAGGACGGACTATTTTGATTTCTATTTGCTGCACAACATCAACGAGTGGTCTGTCAGCACCTATGAGTCGGAAGACTATCACATCATCGAAGATGTCCTGAAACTGAAGGAAGAGGGAAAGATCAGGCATCTCGGTTTCTCTTTCCACGGCGGTCCCAAACTCCTCGATGAGTTCCTGACCAGACACGAAGGTCTCTTTGAGTTCGTGCAGATCCAGTGCAACTATCTGGATTGGACACTGCAGGATGCAAAGCAGAAATACGAGATCATCACCAGACACGGACTCGGCGTCTGGATCATGGAGCCTTGCCGCGGCGGCAAGCTGGCGGTCCTGAGCGAAGAGGATTCAAAGAAACTCAAGGCTTTCGATCCGGAAGCTTCCGATGCGTCCTATGCATTCCGTTTCCTGCAGGGACTCGACAACATCAAGATGATCCTTTCCGGCATGAACGAAGTCGAACAGGTCGCAGACAATCTAAGAACGTTTGGATCATACAGACCTTTGAGCGAAGAGGAAAGGAAGACCCTCTTTGAGATCGCTGAGGGCTTGAAAAAAGGTGTTCCTTGTACAGGCTGCCGCTATTGCTGCAAAGGCTGTCCGATGGAACTGGATATCCCGTTTTTGCTGGAGTGCTACAACAACTTCAAAGTCGGTGCCGGCGCGAACAATTCGGTGCGGATCGACGCTTTGCCGGAGGATAAGAGACCGGCTGCCTGCATCGGCTGCGGCCAGTGTGCGCATGCCTGCCCGCAGGGCATCGATGTGCCGTCCGTCATGATCGAACTCGATGAACTTTACAAAAAAGGACCGAAGTGGGCGGAGACCGTGAAGACCAGGAGCGAACAGATCCGCAAAGAGCTCAAGATGGATTAAGAGTCCGGTGAGGAATATAATACAGATCATGGGAATGACTTTTGATGAACTGTTCAACACGACTTTTGAATTCAGGGATTGCCGGCTGGAGACTTATGAAAAGGGTCTCGTCGAAGTCAAGACGATCGTCAATCCGAGCAACACCAATCCCTATGGTTTTGCCCACGGCGGTTATCTCTTCACTTTATGTGACAATGCAGCCGGTCTTCTCGCTTACTCGCTTGGCTACTTTGCCATGAGTCAGCAGAGCAGCATCAGTTTCGTCTCTTCCGCAAGAGAGGACGAGGAGCTTCTGATCAGGGCTGAATGCGTCCATGACGGAAGAAGTTCCAAGGTCTGCGAAGTAAGTGTTTACGGTGAAAAGGGGAAGACCGTAGTCAAGGGACTCTTCACTTTGTTTCCTGTCAAAAAAGTAGAGGATGAGGTCCGTTAGTGCTAGAATGGAGAAGAGGTATTAAGTTATGAAAATATTAAAAAAGATAGTCGGATTGATCGCGTTTGCGTTGGTCCTTGGTGGTACAGCCGTATTGTTCTGGCAGTACTTCCGCAATAAACAGCTCTTTGTCGTCCTGCTTTCCAATTCGATCGTAAAAGGTTCGATCGGTGTACTGCAGAAGATGGGCATCGCCCTGCTGGCGGTGATCCTGGGCCTGCTGATGTTCGTGCTTTATATGAAACTGGCCGGTGTCGTCAGAAGGAACGAGAGAGAAAAGAGAGAGGCTCTGAAGCTCGCTCAGAAAGAGAACGAGGAGATCCAGAGACAGCTGAAACAGGAAGCCGAGGAAGCCAAGAAGGAAGCTGAAGTCGCCAAGAAAGAGAATGAGCTGATGAAGATGACCTTCATGCGTAAGGAAGGCGAAGAGACAGAAGCTCAGGAAGAAACAAAAGCAGAAGAGCAGGAGTGATCCTGCTTTTTCTATCCAGTATCCAAATATGTAAAGAAATGGTAAAATAGAATCACCAAAGGAGAAATATAATATGTTAAGAACGAAGTCGGTAAAGTTGACTGTAATTCCAGCAATGGCTTTTCGCGTGAAATTGCCCGGTGGTCCAAGCATAACGATACAGAGATCTGACTATCAGCAGCCGGGTATTGCCTCTATCAGCAGGACTTCGGGTGAAGCGATCCCTGCTGCCAACGTCAATACCAAGATGTATCCGCCGGAGGCGTTCAAGGAAGCGATCGAACTGACATATGGTCTTCCTTACAACAGAACAAAAGAGAACAAACAGAAGGGCATCAAGGTCACCAAGGAGATGACCAAGGAAGAGAAAGAGATCGTCGAAGAAGAGATCATCATCGATTCGGCGGAATATCAGAAGATCCTTGACAAGTATGAAGATAAGAATGGGAAGCTTTCCTATGATCTGATCAACAAGGACTTCATCAAGTTCGCAAAATCAAGCAGTGTCGTCAGAGATCTTGCGGCAGAGGGAGCGACTGCCAAAAAAATCCATAACTATGTCGTTGCCAACAAGATCAGGAACATCACGGGAAATCAGGATCTGACGGACAAGCAGGTCAAGAGGATGGTGGAACTGCTCGATGAGGCTTATCCGAAAGGCGTCTTCAAAGAGCTCGATGCAGAGATCAGGAAGATGGTCAAAGCCAATAAGAGAAAATAGGAAAGAGGGGGACCCTTAAGTCCCCGTTTGTTTTTTCTGAAAGGAAGAAGGAGATATGAAACTGATCTTTCTGGATATTGATGGCACCCTGGTAGTTGCCGGAAAGAACGATCCGCCCGCTTCGGCAATGGAGGCGATCAGAAGAGCGCAAGCCCGGGGACACAAGGTCTTTCTGTGTTCCGGCAGGAATATGGGAATGGCAAAGCCGGTGTATGATCTGGGTTTTGATGGGATCGTTTCTTTGGCAGGAGCTTATGTGAAGGCCGGAGATGATGTGATCTTTGATCAGCCAATGAAGAGATCTGATTTTGAAGATCTTCTGAAGATCCTGCATGAAGATGGCGTATTCTGTACGGTTGAATGCAAAGACAAGACTTTCGGAGATGAAGATCTATCGGACTTTCTGGATGGAGCAGAAGGCGACAATTCCGAGATCGAGCGCTGGAGAGAGGCTCTGAAGGGAGAGCTCAATATCCTGCCGATGTCGGAATATGCGGGCGATCCGGTCTACAAGATCGTCATCATGTGCAGGAAGCCTGAGCAGCTTGACAGGGCAAGAGAAAGATATGAAAAAGAATATGATTTCGTCATACAGGAGGTCAGGGAACACGGGAACTGCCTCAATGGCGAGCTGATCCACCGCTCTTTCGATAAAGGAAAAGCGGTCAGAATGGTGGTGGAATACTATGGTCTGCCGATCAGTGAAACGATCGGCTTCGGAGATTCAATGAACGATCTCACGATGATTGAAACGGTCGGTACCTCGTTGTGTATGGGCAATGGTGCCGAAAAACTGAAACAGCTCAGCGATCATGTCCTGAAAAACGTCGAAGAAGATGGTCTGTATGAAGGCTTTGAATTGCTGGGATTGATATAGTGCAAAGCATACAAGGGGGTTTTTATGGCACTGGATTATCGTAAATGTGCTGAGGAGATCTTTGCCTGCCTGGGAGGCAAAGAGAACATCATCAGCGCTGCTCACTGTGCGACGCGTCTGCGTCTGGTCATTGCCGACAACAGCAAACTGGATCTTAAGAAACTGGAGGATGTGGAGGGCGTGCAAGGTCTTTTTGATTCCAATGGTCAGCTGCAGCTGATCATAGGGACCGGCACAGTCAACAAAGTCTATGACGAATTCATTGCGATCAGCGGAGTAACGGCGGCGACCAAGGAAGAGGTCAAGGCAGCCGCAGCTGCGAAACAGCCTCTGCCGAAGCGTCTGGTCAAAGCTTTGGGAGATGTTTTCGTTCCTATTTTGCCGGCCATCGTCGCTTCCGGTCTGATGATGGGTCTGGTGGAGTCTCTGGCGAAGGCGATCCCGTCTTTCGGCGGCTCTGACTGGTTTTCTTATCTGGACATGATCGCCAATGCGGCGTTCGTATTCCTGCCGGGCATCATCGCCACTTCAGCCGCCAGAGTTTTCGGCGGAAATATCTATCTGGGGGCTGTCATCGGCCTTCTGATGATCCATCCCAACCTGATCAATGCCTGGGCTGTCGGAAATTATGAGATCATTCCGACATGGAAACTCGGTTTCCTCTCCGTTCCACAGGTCGGCTATCAGGGCCACGTCATTCCGGTCATCATCGCCGTATGGCTGATGGCGACCGTTGAAAAATGGCTGCACAAACACGTTCCTGAGATGATCGATCTGTTTGTCACGCCGCTGGTGACGGTCATCGTGACGGCTTTCCTGACTTTCACGATCATCGGACCGATCTTCTCGACAGCCGAAACTTATGTTTTGAAGTTTGCACAATGGCTGATCACTGTCGGCTTCGGCGTTGGTTCTCTGCTGATGGGAGCGGTCTATCCGACGACGGTCGTCATGGGTCTGCATCACATGTATAATGCGATCGAGGCCGGCCTTCTGGCTTCAAAAGATTTCGGTAATCTGAACATCTGGATGCCGATCGCTTCTGCAGCAAACTTTGCGCAGTTCGGTTCCTGTCTGGCGGTCGGTCTCAAGACAAAGAATCCGAAGACCAAGGCAGTCGCCATTCCGTCCTCTCTGTCAGCCGCTTTGGGCATCACCGAGCCGGCTATCTTCGGTGTCAACTTCCGTTACATGAAACCGTTCATATTCGGAATGGCCGGCGGCGCAATAGGCGCGATGTTCGGTTCCTGGATGGGTCTGGGTGCGACATCCTACGGAGTCACAGGCATACCGGGCTATCTGATCATCAATAAATCCTTGGCTTATACGATCCTGCTGGCGCTTTCTGGCGGCATTGCTTTCCTTCTCACTTTCCTGTTCTGGAACGAGGAGGAAAAGAAGGAAGAAAAGATTCCTGAAAAAGGTGCTCCTGAGGAACCTGTCATCACGACCGAAAAAGGTATCGTCACTGCACCTGTCAATGGCAGGGTGATCGCCGCTTCCGAGATCCCTGATGCGGCTTTTGCCGGGGAAATGATGGGTCCTTCTGTCGGCATTGAACCGGAGGACGGAAACGTCTATGCCCCGTTCGATGGGGAAGTGGTGATGATCTTCCCGACCAAACATGCGATGGGCTTAAAGTCTGATACAGGTATGGAGGTCCTTATCCATGTCGGTGTGGATACGGTGACGATGGAAGGCAAAGGTTTTGAGACTTTTGTGGATCCCGGTGACAGATTCAGGAAAGGGGATAAACTGATGTCCTTCGACCGCAAGGTCATCAGGAATGCGGATCATTCTGACACAGTCATTGTCGCTTTGACCAACGCAACAGAATTCAGTGAAGTGAAGAAATCCGTGTAGTCGTTTTCTGAAAATGAAATATGAAGAGAGGTCTTCGGATCTCTTTTATGCGTTTTTTCAATGATCATGAGCGGGGGGAGTATCGAAAAATGAATGATGAGATCAAAAAGGATTGGATCGATGCCATCGATGTGTACAGTCAGTACTTCCATGCCAGCTGTGCGTTTGAAGGATCAGTCAGAAAAGCAGCACTGGTAAAACTAAGCGTTCTGAAGGAAGAAAACAGAGAGCTCTCTTATCAGGTATCCGCATCTTTCATGCCTTATGAGGATGAGGAGGATTTCAGGGTCCCGGATGATCTTCGCGTTTCCCGGATCGTTTTTTCCGGAACGAAGAGAAGAGTAAAGAAAAAGGAAGAAGAGTTCCTGAATGAGATCAGGGGGAAGATCGATGCACTGCTTCCGCAGCTGGGAAGCGATGCGGTCATATTCTGGGATAGACCTTTACGGGAAGCGAGATACGGATAAAAAGAAGATACAGATGAACAAAACAATACCACAGCAATTGCTGTGGTATTTTACTTCAGGTTCTTTTTATGATTTCTGATGTGCATGTACACGGTGTTTTTGGAGATGCCCATCAGCTGTTCCACTTTCAGAACAGAGTCTTTCAGTTGGAAG
>JAEEGF011759304.1_pt1 | contig 16155 bp, 10 predicted proteins | sample 9134171 | NCBI WGS metagenome assembly JAEEGF01 (sample SAMN16246542, study PRJNA631951) | gut metagenome | biome: gut microbiome; feature: rumen; material: AP-attached | host: Bos | place: Iran: Karaj | collected 2018-10
CGATAAGTTGAAATATGTTTCTTCTGTCTATATGATAGCTGTTCTCACCTAAAAACCTATAAGCGAAGCGACCTAATAACCTGAAAACCTAACGAAACTGAGCTTGCGAAAGTTGAGTCGATAATTAAGCAGAATATTCAAGAAGGGGGCTCAATTTGGCGCAAATGATCGTCTAGCTCGTGGGCACTGCTCAGACCGAACAGTTCCTTGGCCAGTGACGTACGCGCGTTGGGGATGGAACCCTTGTTGGCATTGGTCAGAATCGTGATTTCATGATTGTCAAAGCCGAGGAAGGAGAGGATGGAGACCTTGAATTTGAGCGCGGAGAGCTTGCGGTTGACAATGAACAGATAGAAAGCCGGATGGTACTGCTGAACCGCCTCGACCAGCTTCGCCCATTCTTCCGTTGTCGCTGCGCGCGGCTTCTCCCTTTGGGCTGTTCCGTTTTTGTTTACACAATGTTGTTGTGCGATGAGATGGAAGTGTTGTATGATTTCAGACTCTTCAACTTTGCGGCTTTGCACGATGTCCTGGCTCAGACCTATCTGTTCTTGCAGGCTCCTGACGGTTGACTCCAGCAGCGCGATCAGCTCTTCCTTCTCCTTCAACAGCTTTGTTATGGCATTGTCCTTTGAAATGGATTGGTTGAGGATTTGCAGATCATGTCTTGCCGCATCGAGTTCGTCAGCCGCTTTGCTATAGCGCGCCATCAGGCTGGCCTTCTCTGCGTTATTCTTCTGACGATAGCGCAGCGTGAAGAGCACCGCAATGAGCATAATGGCCAGCACGCAGATCAAGGTTAATCTGAATCGGCCAGCCCTCGCCGTTTGCTTCTGAGCCAATTCTTTCTGGCGGGTATAGTTGTACATGCCTTCAGCATGGATAATGGCTTCTCCATGTTGATTGTCTATAAATCTGCACATGGCCTCTTCGTAAAGACGACCAAACTTATATGCCGAGTCTGCATTGTTCTTAAGTTGATAGAGCTTGAACAGACCGCGGCAGGCATCTATGAAATGAATACTATCCAGAAGGAGCTTACGAAATTGCAGCTCTGCAGAGTCTATCTCGTGGATTCCCAAATAGTAATGTCCTTTGTAGGAATGGTATTGAGCACGAGTTGAATCTTTTATGAAACCGTCTTCATTGAAAAGATCGGAGTTGTGTTCGTATTCGTCCATCATGACTCGGGCACGTTCAAATTGGCCTGTTTCTACAGCTATTTGGATAGGCGTAGGATAGACTTTAGCCGCTTCCTTTGTCAAGCCGAGTTTAAGGTATTGTTGACGAACGGCTTCGGAGTTTGCAAAGATGGCAGCTGTATCTCCAAGGGCGTAATAAGCTGAATTGCTAAGAAGAACACCATGTAGGGATTCCAATGTGTCACCGACCAAGAGCGCATATTTACTATAACATTTTTCACATGACAATTGTTTCTCGGGCAAATGTTGCCACATATATAACGAAGCCATCTGTCCATACACTCTATACAATGTTGCGTAGTCGCAGTCATCAGCTGTGGTGTCTGCAGCAGCGACCGCCTCCTCCCAGGTGATGATGGCTATGGGGGCTTCATGTAGGTCGCGATAGACGCAGCCGAGGGCATAGCCGGCACGGAGGAGGTCGTTGGGTGAGGTCCAGAGGCGGCGGAGGGGGTGGCGGTAGTAGGCGACGGCATCGCGAAGAGAAATAGCCTCTCCCCGACCATCCCCAGATGGGAAGGGAGTGCTTGTCGGAGAGGAGTGAGGGGACAGATAGATGGTGTCGGAGGTGAAGGGCACGTAGTAACGGTTCTGCTCCAACGCCTGCTCCACCGCAGCCCGCATCTGCCGACCCGTCCGCACCTCCATCCAGATGTCTGCGGCCACCACCAGGCAGGCAACACAGATACCTATGATGATCTTATACCTTGTCTTCATGCTGAACGACTCTGTCACTTTTTCATTTCTGCCGCAAAGATACACCGATTCTTTGAATCACCCAATTTTTGATGAATAATTATGGTGCCATCGTCGTTTTGTTCAGGTAAATGAGTGCATCTATTTGTTATACTTCTTATTTCTTCCATTTTACATCATCCATCATCCCTCTTCCCTCATCCCTCACTTCACCACCACCTTTCGTCCGTCTTTGATATAGATTCCGCGAGGCAATGGGTTATTGTCTATATGGCGGCCAGAGAGGTCGTACCATTTACCATTTGACAATTTACCATTTACGATTTGCGGGGCAGTGATGTTGTCAGTTGAATCCAGCAGGAGTAACTCAACATGTTCACCATAAGGATATAACAACGTGGCATGCAAAGCTTCTATATAGGCGGGGGACGGTCTATACTCGTTACCCGTATCCAACGTGTAGCTTGCCAGACTATTAGAGTACATTATTCCCCGGGAATGGATGCTTCCGAAGAAATAACCTGCGCCGTTGGCATCGGTAATCTGGACTAAGGAGTCTTTCTGTAAATCCATTCCGGCAAGTTCCAGGCGCGAGTCTTCCTCAGGGATAAGTATGTATGGGCAATAGGCTTTTGGGGAGAGTTCCCGTTCGAACACAAGGTAGTCGCTTTCAACGCCTTTGAATCGGTAGAAGCGCCCCAAAGAGGCATCGGGAGCAGTAGGCAAGATAAGGGTGCGCATTTCACCGGCCTTGAACGTGACGGCATTGTATAACCGGAAGTCTTGGCTATAATTAACGTAGGTCTTTGACAAGGGGAAATCATTGCTGATTGCAGTCACACAATGAGTGTAGCCGTCAGCTATCACCTCCAGACGATTCCGAATTTCCGAATTCCAGGTTTCAACGGTAATTGTATAACGGCCCTCGGAGTCTGTAAGAACTTGCCAGTCATCGGCCAGCTTCAACTGTGCATGGGCTATCGGATTGCCGTCCTGATCACGAACGACCCCTTCTTGCACGTATTTATTCTTGGGGCGTTCTGCCAGCCGTATCTTTATGCGGACTCTTTTGTTTAGATATAGCTTCTTCGCTTCGCTATCATATCTGAAGGGACTCACCTTCACCATAATAGTACGTATCGGGAAGAGATAATCTGTTTCACCTGACTTTGCCTCCCAATCAGACAGCAAGCCGCCCCGGACAGACTCCTTATAGGCATAGAAAGGCTGACTGGGAAAATCCTTAGCCAGCGGCGTCTTTGTTCCAGTAAATATCTGTGGGTCATCCAAGAAAAGCACTTCATCTTCGAACTCACAGCTGATATCATCTGCGGAAGTGATGCGCTCGTCTATCTGGAGGTTGAACTTGGGCATCCAACACATGAGCTTGGCCGACTCCATAAAGCCGAAAGATTCATCTCCAGGATAATTGTTGTGAAGGACTGAAACTCCATATCCAAGATGAAAGGGCTCAATCCTGAAATCGTCTTCGCTGAAGACCATCGTCGAGTCAATGACGCGGTATGGCTTAGCTTCCTGTCCCCATGCGCCCCAGCTTGTGAGCAGGGTGATCATGAAAAGTATGCTGATTCGTTTCATCGTAGTATGTTTTTATCGGTTTTTGATGCAAAGGTAGCCGTTATTAGCAGAACGGCCAAATTTTTTGTTCAAAAAAAACACATCAAAAACACATCAAAACCGTAGAACGTGCTCAGGGTTACATCGTTACCTGTTCCATTGATGAATGATGAATGATGAATGATGAGATATTATTTGAGAGATTTGAATCAATTTGTAAGATTTCTATTATCGTCAGATAAGCTCCTCACGGAGGTTCTTTACTTCTTTCTTTCATCTCGTTCTTTGTTGATTTTTACGGTTATTGTTAATGGTCTCAAGTTTCGGATTTTGAAAAAAACAATAAAAACACCTCTGTTGATGTCTGAGTCTTTCAGACTTACGTGCTGCTGTCATGGCGTAGCGCCTGAAAGCAAGCTTTCGCGCACGCCACGACAACACCACTCGTTTCATGGAAACGCAGACATCATCAGAGGCAAAAACATAAAAAACATGTCCTGTGGTAAAACCGGGGTCAAAAGTTTAATCGTTCAAGTGTTAAAGTGTTCTTCGAATTATCAAAGCAACCAAACGTCGAGCGCAAGATTCACACTCGAGGATCAGTTTTTTATGTTTTCTCCTCAGCGAGTGTCAGTGCTTCGTAGAAGCTGTTATCAGCTTGGGCAGGAGTGCGAGAACTTGTTCTCAGGCACTCAGGCACGAGCTGAGAATGTAGGGCGTAGCCCACTGACACTCACTGAGGTGTTTTTTTATGTTCTTTTCTTCTATAAATAGCTCCCGAAAGTTAAATTAATGGTTTTTTGACTAAAACATCACTTCGCAATATGGCAGCGATATCCAAGGTTTAGCCTTCACATCTTCACGCCCCTTCACACCCACCTTCACGCCATACGCCTCAGTATGTCAATCAGATAACACAATTTGTGAAGATGTGAAGGCATTTTCACGTTTATTCACGCGCGCGAGAAAGACAATCTGTTTTTCTCTTTTCAGCAAATGGGTGATGATGGCTTTTTACTGCACATTGTTGAACAACAAATCTCCTCTGTTCGTCATGCCCTCGGCCTCAACGGTGATGCTTGTCGTCTGGCTGTTATTGAAGAAGGTTATGTAGGTATGGCCGTCGGCGTTGAGTTGCAGGTCAGGGTTCCAATAAAGCGTGCGTCGATAGTCCTTCTGCCCTTCCTTGGGAGGATTGCGGTGGTAGTCGGGATGATAGAAGTCTTCGCACACGGAGAAACCTTGAAGGACATACCTACGGTCGCGATACACAATACGCTGACCATTGTCAGGAATGCGATGCAAGTCTATGCTTACACGCTGAATGGAATTGTCGGAGGAACTATTGGCGGGGCTGCGTGGATGGTAGTCCGAATAGACTCGGATGTCCTGCAAGTTGGACAGTTCGTTGTAAGCATTGAGCTGGACGGGGGAGATGAAGCAGGACATATTCCGCGCCTCGTAGCGAGGTTCGAGGAGCCCCGGTTGGTCGCTGCCTAAATCTCCCGTATAATATCGTGCAAGGCTGTGGATAAACGATGTCCTGCCTTCGAACCATCCTGCACTGAGGCCTGCATCGGTGATATCGTTGTAAGCCTTTAGGGCATCAACCGTTATGGCCGGATGCGCGAAGTCGATAGCTCGCAGCCCCTTCCATCTGTTCGTGACGGTCATCGTCGACATTTGTGTATCGAAGGGGAATTTGTCTCCTGCGGTTGATGAAGCGGGATTTAAGGTATGGCTCTTCGCCCCGACATCGAGATGAGTCTGGTAGTAGTTGTAAGGCTTTACGAATCGCGGATAGGGATGGTGCACCCGGACATAGTATTCAGGATAGTCGTCGTGGGGTAGTATCCATCTGTGCTCACGGCTTTTCCTCGGACGCCTATGCCGACGGTCATGCTGCCATTTCGTAGAGTCGCTCGCTGCAAGGAAGAGGAGGTAATCACCGACGATTGGGGGAGCCTGTATCTTAAAGGTGCCGTCGGCGGATATTGAGTCAATGATGAACATCAGCGAGTCGTCGGGCTGTAAGAATTCAGCGTGTATGCGCAGGCTGTCATTGACGAGTTGTTTGTTTTGGAGGAAGCGGCTCCGTGCGATGCTGCCAGTCATGCGATAGCTTCCGGCGGGCAGCCCGTCTTCGCGCCCTTTCATTTCAGCGAGCAGCGCCTCGATGATTTCTCCCCATCCATGGTCATAGAACTGTTGGTACATGGGATAGCGCATGGGACCAAGGCGCGTCGAGTCCTGCAAGGTCTTCAGTTCCTCGGATATGCCGGGAGGAAGACGCTGGATGGACTGCGCGATGTCCCAGGCGGTGTATGTCAGTTGCAGCGAGTCGAAAACCGTCTGCTCATTCTGCCTCCAACGAACAGCAAAGGGATAGATCTCGCCCATCAGGACGGGGGTATCCTCTGCGGGCTCGGTCGGCACGAAAGCCGGCTCATGCCAGGTGAAGCGTCGCCAACCCTGTGTCATCATCAACAGGTCCAATCCGCGCCGATGGTCTTCATCGTCACTTTCGAAGAACCATTCCGGTTGAGGGACAAAGCCCTTTATCTCTGACGTTAGCAGCATCTCGGTCATGATGTTGCCGCTGTCGTAAGTGTCGGCAGAGGCAGCAGCATCGCGAATGGCGAGAGAGATGAATGATTCGTCTTTTTCATCAGACCTAACATCTGTGATCTTCAAAGACACCTTCTCGAAGGGCTTATACTGTTCCTTCAAGCCGCTGACAGCAAGCGTCGGCTGCAGCAGTTCCGTCTTTGTAACAAAGAATAGCCGATCGGCATACACACGGCCCTCGTCGTCGCTGACGATGAGCTGATTGACGCCCATTGGCAAGTCATTGTTTCGGATCAACAGCGTATGCTCCATAGGCTCGCAGAGTAGCACCTTGCCTTCATGGGCGATCTCCACCTTCAGCTGCTTCCCCTCAGGGATACCCCGAACATGAGTGGTGATATGCCATTGCCGCTCCCCCTGTCTCACGACTATGGCCACACCTTCCTTCTGTGCTATCGGCAACTCAGCTTTTGCCACCAACCCGTCAGCAGATGTAAACTCGGCCTCGTAGAGATTCTCATATTGAGGGGTGAATTCAAAGATTCCGCGCCCCCTGTGAGACGTCGAGGCAGCGCTCACTTCATTTCCGAAACCGTCGCCCATACTCACCGCATCGCCGTTGATGTCGCGCAGTACGAGGGTACCTTCCACTGCCATTCCATCATGCATCGCTGCTTCGAAGGCTACACGGCACGGACATCCGTCAACCAGCTGACCGCCTTCCGGGTATAGTGTGAGATGAAGCCTGGGCTTGGAAGAAGTGGCTGTCGCACGGCGCAAGGGGCGTGGTGTTATCCATTGGTTGTAAGCCACACTATCCTTCGGATGGTCATAGACAGGGAATACGCGAGAGTATAATTTGTCGTAGTCCCGGTAGTACTCCTTAGCCATCTGCCTGTTGAAGAACCATTCTTCGGCTCCGTCGCTGTGCTCGCGCTCAGCCCTACCCCAGTTGAGCTGCCAGCGGGTGTAAGCACGCAGTTCATAGAAGCCGGCGTAAAGCGAGGTGTCGGCCAGGCTGAAGAAGCCGTTGCCCCTGCCGTTGGTCATCCTAATCGTCTTTCGAGCCATGAGATAGCCGTCCTCGTTGAAGAGTTCGGCATAAAGCACGCGGCTAATGGTCGATGGCTTGTCGCTGTCGGTTTGGCAGGTGTAGGCGGCGAACCATATTGTGTCGCCAAGAAAGTAGCAGGTGTTGTCCATGTGCACATATACCTTCTCCTGAGGAATGCGTTCGCCAAATAGCCGTAGCCGTTGGACAAGGCTGTCCAAACGGCTTGCGGCATTGGCAGTGCAATACACCGACATCAGTAGGAAAAGTACACTCGTTTTTTTCATTAATCCATTTTGTTAACGTATTTTGAACTAACGATATTGTTTCAACGTATGTTTTTTGTTGCCTCATTTATCTGCTTTCTTGTCGTACTCGGCCAATTCTGCGGCAAGACTAGGATATACAGCCGCTTCAAGAATCATCATTCATCAATCATCAATATAAATATAATTCTTGGATTTAATTCTTGCGTATTCTTGCGCATTGTTTTCCCGAATCACCATTTCTCGCTCCTCATTTCACGTTCAATCCTTTCCCTTGATGCCGCTATTCGTGAACGCCGCAGCGGCTGCTCGCTTCGCGATTAACGACTAAGAGGTTAAGCCTGTAACGAACGTTCGTTAAGGGCTTAAGGAACGTTCGTTAAGGCTGTAAGGACTGGTCGTTAAGGAGGGAAGGAACGATCCTAAGTAGATGTCAGTTGGTTTTGAAGCTGAATTTGACCTCAGCGAGCTCCCGGTTGGCTTTGACGATTTTCTCGGCAAGGCTTTTTTTGTATTCGTGGAGCCGTGCTGCGATGGGTTCGTCGGCAAGTGCGAGCATCTCGCAGGCGAGGACGGCGGCGTTCTGGGCACCGTTGACGCCGACGGTGGCTACGGGTATGCCGGGAGGCATCTGGACGATGGAGAGAAGGGCATCCAGACCGTCGAGCATTCCTTTGATGGGGACGCCGATGACGGGAAGCGTGGTGTTGGCGGCGATGACGCCAGGCAGTGCGGCCGCCATGCCGGCAGCAGCGATGATGACCCGTATGCCGCGGCCTTCGGCAGCGCGGGCAAAGGATTCTACTTCGGCAGGTGTGCGATGCGCCGAGAGGGCGTTCATCTCGAAAGGTACCTGCAGTTCATCTAAGAACTTGGCAGCTTTCTCCATGACGGGGAGGTCGCTGGTGCTGCCCATGATGATGGAAATGAGTGGAGACATGAGAGTTGAAAGTTGAGAGTTAGGGGGATGGGTCTTTTTTTATCGGCGCCTTGAGGTATTCATGTCCGAAGCGGCAGCGGAGGCAGTCGTGGCGGTCGCAGTAGTTGCGCTTGAGCTGGATGAGGGCTTGGCTGTCGGCGGCGTTGTCCACGCTGATGCCGCATTGCTGCCATTGTCGGAGGATGAAGTTGCGCTCGGCGGGTAGCTGTTCGAGTAGGGCGAGGGCACTCTCCTGCAGCGATTCATCGTGGTGCGACTGTCCGTAGGCGAAACGCATGGGACAGACGGTGTTGATGATGATGAGGTCGCAGCTGGCGGCGGAGAGACGTTTGTCGGAACGGGGTGCGGTGAGTCCGAAGAGGTAATGGGTCTGCCAGTAGTCGGAGACACCGATGGTCAGGGCGGCGTGCAATGCCTTGCGGTCGGAGCAGCGTAGGAGGACGTCGGGCGAGGGTTGGCGGTGGGCATAGAGCAGTGCGAGCTGCACGAGGCGCAGGTGGGGGAAGTTCTGAGGACGCAGACGCAGGTAGCGCCAGTCGGCAGCGGCCATGGGCGGCGGCAGCTGGAACTTATGGCTGAGGTAGCTCCATTCGCGGCAGAGGCGCAGATAGTAGTCATCGCCCTGTGCGGCATCGCGCGACGGGGGGGGCAGTGCTTCGGGTTGGAGCAGCCCCGAGGTGCCGAGGAAGAGGGCTTCGAGCTGGAACGGATCGTCGCGATGCTTGGCAGCGGCATGGAGGGGGAAATGCGAGGCCCAGCGCTCGAAGGCATCGCCATTGACACCGAACCCGAAGTTGCGCGCCAGCGTGATGAACCACGTGCGGTCCCAGTCGCCAGCGGTGGCGGCCAAACGCTGGAGGCACAGCTCAGCCCGCTGCGCGAGGCGCTCGAAGAGAAGTGCTGACATCCACGAGTGAATGGTCAGGGGCGACAGCTCGGGAACGATGCGCCAGCAGCGGGGGTAGTCGTCGGTGCGGAGCAGCTGCTCGTAGTTGTCGCGCACGGAGGGCGGTATGGGCAGTTCCATCTGCGGCAGTTGCCGTCCGTCTGCCGTGAGGACCTCGGCGTCCACCGTCTGGGCTACGTGGAGCACGACGCTGTTGTAGGCCGCATCGGTGTCGTGGCCGTGGCGCTGCCAGTCGCTGGAGCGCAGGTGGATCTCCACGTTGCCGACCCACAGCGTGCCGCCGATGCGCACCTTGGCGTTGAAGAAGTCGGGACCTGCATCGTTGTTGTGCAGGCCCGGGTCCAACACCTCGACGGCATGACCTTCGGTGGTCTTGAGAGGCTCGAGTGGGTAGATACGGTGTTTCCACACGTAGTGGAGCAGCTTTTCCATGATCGTAGCGGGCGTCGCCAGTAGTGCTTTTGGCGTTACGCGCTGCAAAATTAAGCAAAATCCCGCTAACAATCACTTTTTTCCTGAAAAAACTTGTTGTTGCAGCACGAAAGGATTATCTTTGCAACGAAAATACCGTTTAACCTTTAAAATCATCGTAATTATGAAACTCAGAAACGTAATGATGGTGCTATGCGCGCTGCTGATGTGCACGGGCGCCACGGCCAAGCCCAAGAAACAGATGGCGTTGCAGCTGTACTCGATCCGCGAAGTCATCGGCTCGCCCCAACAGTATGCCCAGAACCACGAGCAAGTGTTCAAGCAGCTCAACGCGTGGGGCTACACCGCCGTGGAAGCTGCCAGCTACGACCAAGAGCGCGGCACGTTCTACGGCGTCACACCCCAGCAGTTCCGCGCCGACTGCGAGGCGGCAGGGCTGGAATGTCTGAGCAGTCATGCCACACACGGGCTGAGCGCCGAAGAGCTAAAAAACCACGATTTCACCGAGGCTTTGAAGTGGTGGGACAAGGCCATCGCCGACCACAAAGCCGCCGGAATGAAGTATATCGTCACGCCCGGATGGGGCGTACCCAAGACGCTGGAAGAGGCACAGACGCTGTGCGACTACACGAACGCCATCGGCCGCAAGTGTCAGGCGGCAGGACTGAGATACGGCTACCACACCCACAGCCACGAGTTCCAGAAGGTGGAAGGCAAGCCGTGGATAGAGTTCATGATGGAGCACACAGATCCAAGCGTGTTCTTCTGGCAGATGGACACCTACTGGTGCGTGATGGCACAGAAGTCGCCCGTACAATACTTCAAGAAATACCCGGGCCGCTTCGCGATGCTCCACATCAAGGATCTCTACGAACTGGGCGAGAGCGGCATGTTGGGCTTCGAAGCCATCTTCAAGAATGCCGAGACGGCTGGCCTCTGCGACTACGTCGTGGAGATGGAGGGCACCGACGGCACCATCGACATCATGGAAGGTGTACGCCGCTGTGCAGAATACCTGAATAAGACGAAGGTGGTCAAGAAGAGCTACCGCCACTAATCGGCAGTGAGTTCGAAGGGTACGGCGGGCAGCGCCGTAGCACGTGCCCGGCAGTCGGCCTCGACGGGATTGTCCTTCCAAGCATAGCGCACACCCCGGCCCCGTCCTTCGAGGATGACCTGACACCCGCGAGCTTCGGCCGGCACGTTGACATAGGTGCCGTCAGCGCCGAGCAGTTCGAAGCCGTGGACGACGCCTTCGCGCAAGGGCTGATCGAAGGTGACGACGACCTGTTCCCCGGGTGTCAGAGCCACCTCAACGGGCTGCGGCGACAACAAGACATCATTCTTGCCGAAAGCCAAGCGGTCGAAGACCATAGCCACCCGTTCCGCTACTTCCTTCTTGCGGAGCGGGTGGATGTCGTTAGCCTCGCCCAAGTCGAGCGCCACGACGATGGCAGCCCGTGGGTCAGCAGCCACGGCACGGCGCTGGCTCTCGCGCAGGCGTGCCCACAGGCTCTCCTGCGGCACGGCACTCGGCGCCATGAAACCCGCCAGCTGCACAACAGCAAAAGGCAGGTCGGGCTGGCGGAAGAGGCTGCGCCACGAATGCATCAGCGCTGTGAGTTCGCGCTCATAACGCACGGTTTGATCGGTGGTTTCGGTATTCGACTCACCCTGGTACCACACGATGCCCGCCAGCGCGAAGGGAGCCAGCGGCGAGAGCATACCGTTCCACTCGGCCGATGCCTTATACTGCAGGTCGGTAGGCATCGCGGGCTGCGACGGCATCTGCACGCCGTCGTGAACGCGCCACAGGGGAGAGAGGGCTATGCGATAGCCGTCGGCAAAAGTAAGGCGATAGGGTTTGGCATCAACGAACGAGGGTTGGCTGTCGCGGTTGACGAAACGTACGGCGAGGACGTTGTCACCCTCGCGAAGCAGACCTGCCGGCACAGAGTAGCGGCGGGGAGGATAGCGATAGCCCGTGTGTCCGACCTCACGCCCATTGACATAGGTGTAGTCGGCATCGACCAGTGTCCCGACCTCGAGGTGTGCCGCCTGTCCGGCATGAGCCGCATCGACGTGGATGTGCTGGCGCACCCAATAGGTGCCGCAGAAAGGGTCATGCCGCAAGGGCAGCGCCCGCTGGTCAGCCTCCGCCCAGCCCCTGTCGTCGAAGGCAAGGTCTGCCCACTGACCGCTGACACCCGGATCGCACTGCTGCAACAGCTGGTTCCATCGTGCGGCAGCCCGGGCATTAGCCTGCGAAGCCAGACGCGTGAGCTCCGGGTCATCGTAGAGGCGACTTTCGGCGGCCGCTACGGGGACGATGGCAGCTACGGTGTCCATGGGCAGCCATGCCTCGATGGGCGTCCCGCCCCAACTGCTCTGGATGACGCCCTGCACGACGCCCGTCTCAGCGGCCATACGCAAGCCCAGGAAATAGCCGATGGCCGAGAAGTGCCAGGCATTGTCCTTGGCGAGCGGCAGCCATCCGCGGCTACGCACATCATCGCGCGGTGCATCCAAGGCAGCTTCGTTCTCCACGCGGAAGAGACGGACACGGGGATTCACATTTTCATCGATTTCATCGGGATATTGTGGATAGACACGTTCGATGTGGGTGTCGATGTTCGACTGCCCGCTGCACAGCCACACGTCGCCCACGTACACGTCGGAGACAGCGACCTGTCCCGTCGTAGCGCCATCCTTCGTGGTCGTGACGAGCAGTGTGAAGGGTCCGCCAGCTTTCTGCGGCTCCAACTGCACACGCCAACGGCCATCGGTGCCGGCGACAGCCGAGGCCTTGCGCTTGCCCAGCTGGACCACGACCTGCTCGCCTGCGTCAGCCCAACCCCACACATTCGTGGGCTTCAGGCGTTGCACCACCATCCCATCGGAGAACAGGCGGGGCAGACGCGGAGCGCCGAACAGCCATGAGGCATGGCAAAAGAGAAAGAGGAACGCGCATAGCGTGAGGAAGCGATAGCGAAGCGTCATGATGAAATGTGATTAGGGCTCAAAGCGCCATGGCCGAGAGCCAATGGTTAATGGATTCAGGTGCAAAAATAGCAAATAAGCGGGACAAAACGGCGGAAGATGCCAGAAAAAGCGTGCATGATACAAGAAAAAGACATTTTGGGACGCCAATCGTGGTGGCCGTATGTATTTTTTAGCTATCTTTGCGGCAGAATTATAACGAAAAAGCTCAAGAATATAGCTATGCAAGAAAAGAATCAACCTACCGCCGCCAGTGCCCGTACAGAGGCCAGCGGCTTCTATCGTCTCTCGTGGCTGCAGCGCATCGGCTTCGGTTCCGGCGATCTGGCACAGAACCTCATCTTCCAGACTGTAGCTTGCTACTTGATGATTTACCTTACTACCGTGTTGAAAATCAATCCGGCCTTTGTCAGCGGACTGATTCTCACGGTGCGACTCATCGACTGTTTCTGGAGTCCTATTGTAGGGCGATATATTGACAACCGCAATCCCAAGTTAGGCAAGTACCGTACTTACCTCCTTTACGGCGGCATTCCACTCACGATTGCAGCATGTTTACTGATGCTCCCTCAAGCCGCCACCTGGCCAATGACCATGAAGATGATCTATGCTACAGTGAGCTATACCGTGCTGAGCATGATCTATTCCGTGGTCAATATACCTTATGGCTCCATCATGGCAAGCATGACCCGTGACAACGATGAAGTACTCATTCTCACGTCCACACGAATGGTCTGCGCCAATATCGGTCAGATTGTTGTCCAAGCCGGTTTCCCTATCGGACTCGCCATTTGCGTTCATACGGCTATAGACTGGAATCAGGCCACATTCATGGCCATAGGTACCATTCCTGCTTTCATCATCTTGCCTTCGATGCCCATACTGAAGAAATGGTTGGGTAAAAAGGGGCTTTATTACACGCTCCTCTCAATCGGCTTCATCGGGTTTGCCATTTTGTTCTGCATCGGAAAGTTCTTTGATGTCGCCAGTCTCAACCCGATTGTCCAGACCGCAAAGGTGATGACGGGCGTAGGACTCTTGGTCGGTTCACTGATGTGGGCACTGGTTCCCGAAGTCATCACAGAGGCAGAATATCGCACTGGCAACAGACCTGCGGCAACGGTCAATGCGCTTGCCGGCGTGGCGTTTAAGGCCGGATTCTCCATTGCCGGTTGGATTACGCCATTAGTGATGGGAATGATTGGATTCAACTTCGCCAGCGAAGACTCGGCACTGCCTACAGAGCCCGGAGCCTGGTTTACGGTCACATGCGTGTTTGCTCTTGTGGGTTTTGTGCTCTTGATGCTTTGCTTCATGGGAAGCAAGGAAAATATCACGACCACACCCGAGAAACCGGTTTCATTCGGTGAGATGTGGCAGGAATTTAAGGCAAACAAGTGCCTTCAGCTGGTGCTTAGTATCTTTGTAGTGGTATTCCTTGCCTCATTCATCAGTGCACCCGTGAATGCTTATTATCCCAAGCTGGCCAATTATTCCGAAATCGCACAGAATGCCATTCTGCTGTTCACGACAATCATTCCCGCCATCCTTCTTGTCATCGTAGGCTATCTTATTTATAAGTATCCGCTGACAGATGAGAGACTGGATGAAATCAACCGCGAGATTGAACAAAGACATAGGGGGTGAAGAATGAAGAATTCATAATTCATAATTCACAATTCATAATTCACAATTCACAATTCATAATTCACAATTCATAATTCATAATTCATAATTCATAATTCATAATTCATAATTCATAATTCATAATTCATCAAACGATAACGATAACGAAGACGATAACGAAAACGAAAACAGTCTCATAGTTACTTTTATTTTTCACTTTTAGCTTTGCTGACTTTCGTCACGAAAGGCTACGGGTAGGCGAGCAAAGCTCGGGAATCTCGGCAATTCAAACAAGCTTGATTGCTCTCGCTGCTCCGAAAGTTCACTTTTCACTCTTCACTCTTCACTTTCAACTTTCAACTTTCAACTTTCAACTTATAACTTATAAAACATGCGTTACCTATTTCCATCCGATTACATGGCAGACCCTTCGGGTCACGTCTTTGGCGACCGCCTATTCATCTATCCCTCGCACGACCGTGAGAGTGGTATTCCCGAGAACGACAACGGTGACCACTTCGACATGAAGGACTACCACGTGCTGGTGCTCGATGACCCCGAACAATTAGAAGCCCTCGACCTGGGCAAGATCCTCGACGTGGAGGATATCCCCTGGGCGGGACGCCAGCTGTGGGACAGCGACGTCGTGGAGAAGGACGGCCGTTACTATCTCATCTACAGTTTGAAGGATAAGAACGATACCTTCCACCTCGGCGTAGCCATTGCCGAGAAGCCCGAAGGCCCCTTCATCCCCCTCCCCGACCCCATCCGCGGCAGCTACAGCATCGATCCCTGCGCCTTCAAGGATGACGACGGCGAGATCTACGTCTATTTCGGCGGCCTTTGGGGCGGTCAGCTGCAGCGCTACCGCGACAACAAAGCGTTGGAGAGCGCCATCCTGCCCGAAGGTGCTGAGCCCGCACTGCCGGCACGTGTCGTGCGCATGGCGGCTGACGTCACGCAGTTCGCCGAGGAGCCGAAACCCGTGGTCATCGTTGACGACAACGGTCAGCCGCTGCGCGCCGATGATCCCCACCGTTTCTTCGAAGCCTCATGGATGCACAAGCGGGGTGGCCTCTACTATTTCAGCTACTCCACTGGCGACAGCCACCTGCTCTGCTACGCCACCAGCACGTCGCCCTATGGTCCCTTCCGCTTCCGCGGCGAGCTGCTGCAACCCGTCGTAGGATGGACCACACACCACAGCATCGTGGAATGGCGCGGGCGCTGGTTCCTGTTGCACCACGACAGCGTGCCTAGCGGCGGCCGCACATGGTTGCGAAGCGTCAAGATTGCCGAGTTGGAGTACGACGAGGACGGCGCTTTGCATCTTAAAGATGAAAAATAATCCGCAGAAGTGGCAGAAAGTCGAATATATTTGCTTACTTTGCAGTGAAAAAACCTGCAAAGTATAATGAAACGACTGCTTTTTACGCTTACGATATGCCTGTTTTGTGCCTCATTAAGTGCACAAAACGGGCTCTTTTTTAGTGCCGACCACCTGTCCAGCTCGATGATCAACGCCATCGCCCAAGATGCGCGCGGCATGCTGTGGATTGGCACGGCGCATGGCCTCGACCGCTTCGACGGCTACAGCTTCGTGAACCACTCGATGCTGAACCCCTCCGACCCGCGCCCCACCGACGTCAGCTCGCTATTGTCCACGAGCGACGGCCACTTCTGGGTAGGCACCTCGCGCGGCCTGTTCATGTACGACGAGGCTTCCGATGCCTACCTCCCCATCGCCTTCCCCGACAGCCTGCAGCCCCGCGTCAGCTCGCTCCTGCAGCTGAGCGACGGACGTCTGCTGGCCGGCACGGCGGGCTACGGCCTTTACATCATCGATGCCACGTCCATGCAAGCCCTGCCGACGGCGGGATGGGCTCCGA
>JAEEGF011020705.1_pt1 | contig 16151 bp, 16 predicted proteins | sample 9134171 | NCBI WGS metagenome assembly JAEEGF01 (sample SAMN16246542, study PRJNA631951) | gut metagenome | biome: gut microbiome; feature: rumen; material: AP-attached | host: Bos | place: Iran: Karaj | collected 2018-10
GAGGCAGTAGCAAAGATGAAGGAAGCCAACAAGCAGTTGGAAGAGACCATGAACGAGGCACAGGACGAGATGACCCGTCTGCTCTGTCAGATTCCGAATATCCCTTACGAAGAAGTCCCTGAGGGTGCTGCCGCCGAGGACAACCACGTCGTCAAAAGTAACCTGAAGGAATGTACTGCCAACGACACTGTCGGCAACTGGGATGTCAATCCGTCTTTGGGCATGAAGAATCCTCTTCCTCATTGGGAACTGGCTAAGAAATACAACCTCATCGACTTCGATTTAGGTGTGAAAATCACGGGAGCAGGATTCCCTGTCTATATCGGCAAGGGTGCCCAACTGCAGCGCGCCCTCATCAACTTCTTCCTCGACGAGGCCCGCAAGAGCGGCTATACAGAGATTATGCCGCCAACTGTAGTAAACGCAGCTTCTGGTTATGGTACAGGTCAGCTGCCAGACAAGGAAGGCCAGATGTACCACTGTGAGGTAGACGACTTCTATCTCATTCCAACCGCTGAGGTTCCTGTGACAAATATCTATCGCGACGTGATTCTTGACGAAGCTCAGCTGCCCATCAAGAACTGCGCCTACACAGAGTGTTTCCGTCGTGAGGCAGGCAGCTATGGTAAGGATGTTCGCGGCCTGAATCGTCTGCACGAGTTCTCTAAGATTGAGATTGTCCGCATCGACAAGCCTGAGCACTCGAAGGAGAGCCATAAGGAGATGCTTGAACACGTTGAGGGCCTGCTGAAGAAGCTTGAACTGCCCTACCGCATTCTGTTGCTTTGTGGTGGTGACCAGTCGTTCACCAGTTCTATCTGCTACGACTTCGAGGTCTATTCTGAAGCTCAGGGACGCTGGCTCGAGGTATCAAGCGTGTCTAACTTTGACACCTATCAGGCTAACCGTCTGAAGTGCCGCTATCGTAACAGCGAGACCAAGAAGACCGAGCTCTGCCACACATTGAACGGCTCAGCTCTCGCCCTGCCACGCATCGTTGCTGCCTTGCTGGAGAACAACCAGACAGAGAACGGCATCAAGATTCCCGCAGCCCTCGTACCTTACATGGGTTGTGACATTATCGACTAATAATAGAAACTAAACAAATATGAACAAAATCGTAAGAAAGGAGCAGTTCTCCGAGAAGGTCTTCCTTTTCGAGATTGAAGCACCACTGATTGCCAAGAGCCGTAAGGCTGGCAACTTTGTTATCGTACGTGTTGACAAGAAAGGTGAGCGTATGCCGCTGACCATTGCCGGTGCCGACATCGAGAAGGGCACCATCACACTGGTCGTCCAAATGGTAGGTCTGTCTTCCAAGAAGTTGTGTGCCTTGAACGTTGGCGACTTTGTAGCTGACGTAGTTGGTCCTTTGGGTAATCCCACAAAAATTGAGAAATATGGTACCGTCGTCTGCGCCGGTGGTGGACTGGGCGTAGCCCCCATGCTGCCCATCATTCAGGCGCTGAAGGCTGCAGGCAACCGTGTGCTCAGTGTGATGGCTGGTCGTTCGAAAGACCTGATTATCCTTGAGGACAAAGTTCGCGAGTCGTCTGACGAAGTGATTATCATGACTGATGATGGTTCATACGGTGAGAAAGGCGTAGTAACTGTTGGTATCGAGAAATTCGTCGAACAGGAACACGTCGACAAGATTTTCGCCATTGGTCCTCCCATCATGATGAAGTTCTCGAACCTCACGGCACAGAAGCACAATATTCCTTGCGAGGTCAGCCTGAACACCATTATGGTAGATGGTACGGGTATGTGTGGCGCCTGCCGACTGACCATTGGTGGCAAGACGAAGTTCGTCTGCATTGACGGTCCTGAGTTTGATGGTGCACTCGTTGACTGGGACGAAATGTTCAAACGCATGGGAACCTTCAAGCGTGCCGAGCAAGAAGAACTGGAGCACTACGAGGAGCACCTTATCGGCAAAGAAAGTGTACTCGACGGTTCTGCCGTCGAGAAGACCACCGACGTGGTGATGGACGACGACCCCACAAACGATACCATCGAGGTGCTGACCGACCGTGATGCCGAGTGGCGTAAGGAACTACGTGCTTCCATGAAGCCAAAGGAGCGCACGGCTATCGAGCGTGTCGTCATGCCTGAGCTCGACCCCGTTTATCGTGCTACCACCCGCACGGAGGAAGTCAATATCGGCCTCACCAAGGAGATGGCTATGACAGAGGCCAAGCGCTGTCTGGACTGCGCTAAGCCTACCTGTGTAGAAGGCTGTCCTGTGAATATCAATATCCCGTCGTTCGTGAAGAATATCGAGCGCGGACAGTTCCTGGCTGCTGCGAAAGTATTGAAGAACACCTCTGCCCTGCCCGCTGTCTGCGGTCGTGTCTGTCCGCAGGAGAAGCAGTGCGAAAGCAAGTGTATCCATCTGAAGATGAACGAGCCTGCTGTGGCCATCGGTTATCTGGAGCGTTTCGCTGCAGACTTCGAACGCGAGAGTGGAAATATATCTCTGCCTGAGATTGCACCTGCCAACGGTATCAAGATTGCCGTCGTAGGTTCCGGTCCTGCCGGACTGAGCTTCGCTGGCGATATGGTGAAGAAAGGCTACGACGTGTATGTCTTCGAGGCTCTGCACGAGATCGGTGGTGTGCTGAAATATGGTATCCCCGAATTCCGTCTACCCAACAAGATTGTCGACGTGGAAATCGAGAACCTTGCCAAGATGGGTGTTCACTTCCAGGCTGACGTCATTGTGGGTAAGACCATCAGCGTCGAACAGTTGGAGGCTCAGGGCTTCAAAGGCATCTTTGTAGGCTCCGGTGCCGGTCTGCCCAACTTCATGAACATCCCAGGCGAGAATGCCATCAACATCATGTCATCGAACGAGTACTTGACACGTGTGAACCTGATGGATGCTGCCAATCCTACTACCGATACGCCCATCAACCTGGGTAAGAATGTACTCGTCGTAGGTGGTGGTAACACCGCTATGTACTCCTGCCGTACGGCCAAGCGTCTGGGTGGTAACGTAACTCTCGTCTACCGTCGTTCCGAACAGGAGATGCCTGCACGTCTGGAGGAGGTGAAACATGCTAAGGAGGAAGGCATCAACTTCCTGACCTTGCACAACCCCATCGAGTATATCGCTGACGAAAACGGTGCTGTAAAAGCTGCCGTTCTGCAGGTCATGGAGCTGGGCGAGCCTGATGCTTCTGGTCGTCGCAGTCCTGTTCCTGTTGAGGGCAAGACCGTTACGCTCGATGTTGACCAGGTCATTGTGGCCGTTGGTGTATCCCCCAACCCACTCGTGCCGAAGTCAATCCAAGGCTTGGAACTGGGTCGCAAGAACACCATCGTCGTCAACGAAGGTATGCAGTCTGCCCGCTCAGAGATTTTCGCCGGTGGTGACATTGTGCGTGGTGGTGCTACTGTTATTCTGGCTATGGGTGACGGTCGCCGTGCTGCCCAGCACATGGATGAATATCTCCAGAAGAAATGAACGGACTCTATACCATCATACTGCTCATACTAAGCAACGTCTTTATGACGCTCGCTTGGTATGGGCATTTGAAATTACAGGAGAACGGCGTCTCCAACAACTGGCCCCTCATCGGTGTCATCGCCTTTTCATGGATGATAGCCTTCTTCGAGTACTGCTGTCAAGTACCGGCCAATCGTTTAGGCTTCATTGAGAATGGCGGTCCCTTTAACCTTATCCAGTTGAAGGTCATTCAGGAGTGCATCTCGTTGGCTGTATTCTGCATCATTGCCAACATCATGTTCCAAGGCACTCATCTGCACTGGAACCATATCCTGGCCTTTTTCCTCATTATTTGCGCCGTCTATCTGGTGTTTATGAAGTAGTTCAGTATGTCGCTATGGTATAGCGACAAACATAACGATGAAACTCGAAGAGAAACTCTGGAAGACATTTAACAAGGCGCTGGGTCAGTTCCAGCTCATCGACGAGGACGACCGTATCCTCGTCGGCTTGTCTGGTGGCAAGGACTCGCTTTGCCTGCTGGAACTTATGGCTCGCCGTTCCAAGGTTCACGTCCCCCACTTCACTGTCGAGGCACTACACGTCCGCATGGCGAATATCCACTACGAGACGGACACCACCTATCTTCAATCCTTCTGCAATCGCCTCGGCGTTCCCCTCCACCTCATCACAACCAGCTTCGCTACCGTTCCCGATGGTTTTCCATCGGGCAAACAGAAGCCCCCCTGCTTTCTCTGCTCATGGCAGCGTCGAAAGCAACTATTCAACATCGCTCAGGAACTAAACTGCACAAAGATAGCCCTGGGTCATCATCAAGATGATATCATCCATACCGCACTGATGAATCTCACCTTTCAGGGACATTTCTCCACAATGCCTGCCAAACTGAAGATGCGCAAAATGCCGCTGACCATCATCCGACCCCTATGCCTGTGTCAGGAAGCCGATATCCGTGCCTATGCCGAACAGCAGGGCTATGAAAAACAACTGAAGCAATGTCCTTACGAAAAAGCCACCAACCGCACTGCTGCTGCTGAATTATTTGCGCATATCCAACAACTCAATCCAGAGGCACGTTACTGCATCTGGCGTGCTTTGGAAGCCGACAAAAAGCTCGTAGAGTATTAAATATCTTTAATTGTCTATTGCCATTTATCAATAATCCAGCAAAGTTTCGTATATTTGCACTAAACTAATAGTCGTTTATATGAGAATACTGAAATAACGAAATATATTTTTAACTAAAAACAAGTAATACTATGGCAAAAAGAACTTTCCCCGAGTCCGAACTCATCATCAATGGTGACGGCTCATGTTTTCACCTTCATCTGAAGCCAGAATTCCTGGCAGACCGAGTTGTCCTCGTTGGCGACCCTGCACGTGTTAACACTGTCGCTGCCCACTTTGACTCGATTGAACATGAGGTCAGCAGTCGTGAGTTCCATACCATTACCGGCACCTACAAAGGCAAGCGCATTACCTGCCAGAGTCACGGCATAGGTTGCGACAACATCGATATCGTAGTCAACGAGCTTGATACGCTGGCCAACATCGACTACAGCACTCGCGAGGAGAAGCCCGAGCACCGTACACTGACCATGGTACGCATCGGCACCTGCGGTGGTCTGCAACCCTTTACGCCAACCGGCTGTTTCATTGCATCAGTTAAGAGCATCGGCTTCGATGGTCTGCTTAACTACTATGCTGGTCGTAACGTAGTCTGCGACATCCCGATGGAGAAAGCCTTCAAGGAACACATGCAGTGGGATCCTATCAAGGGTGCACCCTACGTAGCTGTTGCCGATGCCGACCTCATCAATCAGATTGCCGGCGACGACATGGTCAAGGGCTACACCGTAGCCTGCGGTGGTTTTTATGGTCCTCAGGGCCGCCAGCTGCGCGCTGACATTGCTGACCCAGATCAGAACAAGAAGATTGAGTCGTTCGAGTACGAAGGCATGAAAATCTGTAACTTCGAGATGGAATCATCAGCAGTAGCTGGTCTCGCTTCTCTCTTAGGCCACCGTGCCATGACCTGCTGTATGGTCATTGCCAACCGTTATGCCCAGAAGATGAACACCGACTACAAGAATTCTATCGACACCCTCATTGAAAAGGTACTCGACCGCATTTAAATGATGGATACAATCTGCGCATTAGCAACGGCTCCCGGTGGAGCGTTAGGTATCATAAGAATCTCAGGCCCACAATCGCTTGAGATTCTTTCTCGTATATTCTCCAAGAATCTGAACGACACCCAGCCCAACACCATCCATTACGGCCATATTGTGGAGCGTGTTGCTGTACCACAGCAACATACCGCAGTCATCGACGAGGCAATGGCCTCTATTTTCAAAGCCCCACATAGCTATACAGGCGAGGACAGTGTGGAAATCAGCTGTCACGGCTCACGCTATATATTAAATAAAGTATTAGAACTCCTCATCCTGCACGGTTGTCGCATGGCAGAGCCTGGAGAGTTTACACAGCGGGCTTTCCTCAACGGAAAGATGGACCTTTCCCAAGCAGAAGCCGTTGCCGACCTCATCGCATCCACCAACAAAGCTACACATGACATTGCCATGAGTCAGCTGCGAGGCCACTTTTCATCTCAACTTGCACAACTGCGCGAACAACTGCTGAAACTAACGTCGTTGCTCGAATTAGAGCTGGACTTCTCTGACCATGAAGATCTTGAGTTTGCAGACCGAACCGAGCTAAATGAATTGGTAAAAGCTATTAACAAACACATCACCCAACTTGCCCATTCATTCGAGACAGGAAAGGCTATCAAACAAGGAATCCCCGTTGCTATCATTGGCAAGACCAACGTGGGGAAATCAACCCTTCTAAACCGACTGCTCCATGAAGAAAGAGCCATTGTCTCAGACATTCACGGAACCACCCGTGATACCATTGAAGACACGATAGAACTACAAGGCGTCACCTTCCGCTTCATCGACACAGCCGGCATCCGTCAGACCACCGACGCCATCGAGCAGATAGGCATCGAACGCACCTATGCTGCCATCGAGAAAGCCCGCATAGTCCTTTGGCTCATCGACAAAGAACCTTCAAGCGAAGAAATAAACGATATAATTCAAAGGGCTGAAAACAAGAAACTTATAATTATTAACAATAAGATAGATAAGGCTGATAACAATAGTTATAATTTGTTAAAACGCCCCACAATTCCCATCAGCGCTAAATTTGGCACTGGCATTGACGTCTTGGAGCAAGCCATCTATCAAGCTGCCGACATCCCCACCCTCACAGACACTGATGTCGTCGTCACCAATGCCCGTCATTACGATGCTCTCATCCGTGCCCAGCAGAGCATTCAGCGTGTCATCGATGGCATGGAATTACAATTAAGCGGAGACCTCCTCAGTGAAGATCTCCGCCAAGCCTTAGATACCCTCGCCGAAATCACCGGCGGTCAAATCACTCCCAATGAAGTATTAGGAAATATCTTTAAAAACTTCTGCGTGGGCAAATAAACGCCCGAACATGAGGTGAGTCAAATCCGGGCGATTGAGAGAGAAAAATTTAGGGCTTACTTGATGGTCAGCCAGACGGCTTCCCCTTTGTCCTTGGCTTCGACGATTTTCTGCTTCAGTCGATGAACCCAGATGCGGCTGTCGAGGACTTTGCCCACTTCGCGGTTCTTTCCTACCAGGATGCAGCCTTCGGTATCTTCTGAGCAGTTGCCTGCGTGGATGCGGATGCCCTCGAATTTCGGCACACCGAGCAGAATGGGAAGCCACTGCTCAAATTTCGGACTCCAGCTGATGACTACTGCATAGCGGCCTTCGGGAATGGCCGAGCGGCCTTTTACCTTGTAAGCCCCGTTCTTATAGTCGCGCCAAGTGGGTTCAAGCGTGTCGCAGAAATACTGGTTTTCCGTTCCTGCCAGATACTCGTCGTCTATACGTCTCTCGATGTAGAGCCTACCTATCGTGTAGGTCTTCCGTTTTGCTATACGTTCTAATATCAGTTCCATAATCTTGAATGTGCTTATTGTTACATTGTTACAAAGTTACTTTGTGACGCTTTTGGCACCTGAGCCGACTTGTCGTTTACTCCAGTGGTGGCGGTCGGTCTTACTTATCCAGCCGTCGCGCATCCATCGTGAGATAATCATGCGCATGGCCGTTTCTGAGCAATAGCCTCGTTTCAAGGCCCGGAGGTCATCGATGGTGAAAGTAGGTGCAAGTTGGTCGAAGACGGAGTGATTGGCTCCATATCGCTGACACTCTTCACTGGCATCCACATACTGATTTTGCAGGGCCTCACCGAAAGTCTTAATCTGTTCCATCAGGCAGTAGTCGGCCATCATTAGGGCGAAGTCCAGACATTGTTTCGACTCCTTGTCCTTGCCCGAAAGCAGGTGAAAGATGACCCCACAACGGAAACCAATCACGGCAGCACGCTTACGATAGGTGTCCTTCACATGGTCGATGTCTTTTGCTGCTTCTACTCGTTTCTGTTCTACCCATTCCTCGATGGCTTTCCTCAAACGAGGGGTGTTAACGAGGCCAGAGAAAGAACGCAGACGGGTAACAGCCTCTTGAATCTTAGCCTCATCCTCCGCCGAACGACGGCCAAACTTGGGCATCTTTGAGAAGCTGGAGTCCGGCATTTCGGCCACCAATATTCGAGAAGAAAGGCCGTTCTCTATGTTGTCCGACTTGAAGCACTTCCTCATGGCCCCGTTGGTTCCGAGCATCGTCCAGTTATAGGCGACTTTCACCACTCCCGACTCAGCGGCATCAGAGTTGTAATCCTGACCCCACTCTCCCAAGTCAAACGAGAGACGATAGATGTCATACTTTGAACTCCATGAGCCAGCACCATTCGTTTTTCTGAGGGTATCAAGTTCCTCACCGAACGAGTAGATGGTATGCCCTTGGGCATTCTTGAAACGCTTCAAAAGGGTTGAACATGAAACCGTGACTGGCACCATTCTTATCAAAACGTGCGGGTCTTCGGGAGCCTTTTCATTAGCCTTACGACCTTTCTTGCGCTCCTTCCATTCCTCTTCACGCTTGCGGGCAAGGGCGTCCTCTTCGTCAAACTGACGCTTCCAGACATCAACGGCATTCTTCACCACCGATTTGTTAGAAGCCTGCTCCCCACGGATAATCGACATCAACCCCAAGTGCTGTAAATTGCCGTCGCAATACTCAATCTGAACTTGGTCGGCGTATGCCGCTGCTATCGGCAGAACACCACATAATACAGGCATGTGCATCGTTACAGGCACCCCAGCCAAAGACTCTTTGAGTCCGATGGGCAATGCTTTGACATTGACTTTCACGCCAGTCTCAGCCTGAACGGCCTCAGCATCTTCGATTTCATCTGAAGAAATACCCATTTCGAGCGCACTCACAATCTGATCTATCAGTCGTGAACCTTTGGTTGGCTCCTTGCAGGCTGAGTGAATAATACTCTTCATTTCCTGAACGGACAGTTTGAAGTTAGGCATCACTTCCATCAGCCATTCCTCGTTATTATCGCAGATAGCACGAAGATTTGCAGCCAATTGATGAAGTCTTTTATTCCGCTCACCCTCGCTGGGTTCACCTCCCGTTCTGCGCCAGTACTCACATATAATAGAGGTATAAGGCACGCCCTTGAACTCTTGCGGGTACTTTGTTTCAACGGCTTCGGCTTTCTCTACAGGTGCATTAGGAGCAACAGCAGGTGCTACGGGTGCAGGTGTAGGTGCATCGCCATCATCACCTGGATCATAGTAAGAGCCATCCTCCGTGCGACCATCAATGCTCAGACCTCTATCAGTATATGCCTTGCGACGCTGAGCCACCTCTTCCTCTGAAAGCTGAGCGTACCAACCATCGGCACGATAGATTTCAAAATCGGCGGGCGAAATATAGATGAATCTCTCTGGAGTAAAGCACGATGTATCACATTCTACCCCAAGAGCCTTGCAGTATTCACGTTGAGCCTCGGGTACCGTCATGCCCAACGGCAGACGAATATCGATGTGCAGTTTACGACGGATGGAATAATCCTTGTGTAGCATCAACCCCTGCCAACGACCACCTATTTCTATATCGAGCTTTTCAGACATTTCATTGGCCTTTTCCACCAACTCCGGGTCATCAATATCGATGCAAGTCTGCCAAGTGAAACTCTCAGCCACGATGTGTTCACGATCGCGGTAATCATCACGATACTTTGTATAGTGTGGGCATCGGAAAGGCAACCAGCCCTTCAACTTACGCTGCTCTTCTTCATCCTGAGTGCCGTTGATGCGCTGCTCCAGCTGCTTCAGCCTCGGTGAATGGGTCAACGAATCGTAGTCTCGGAGCGGGCATTCTTTGATGAATGCCCTTGTTTGCTCCTTGGTCTGACGTGCGTTGAGTGCTATCAATCGTTCCAAAATCATTTCCATATCGTTTCCTCCTTTCTTGTTTTAAAGTAAGACATAATCTCGTCGGCCTCCTCCTGATAGAGGGCCTTGGTGAGTGCCAGCCCGTACTTCTTCGGGAACTTGAACGTGACGTACACAAACTCTTGATCCATTCGTCTCTCACCAGCTCTGTGACCGCAGCTGTCACTTTTACGATAGATGGGACGTGTAATCTTTACTGCCCCGTGAGCCGTCTCATAGAGGGTTTCGTGGAGTGGCCCCTTGCTGCCATCTCTGTAACGCTTCACTCTGGTACGACCGTCGGGATCAACCTCGATGCCAGCACGATAACGTACACGCTCACCGTTCGTCACCTCCTTGTCATCCTCCCATGGGCACGGCACTATCAGCATGTTGCCGTTCAACTGGAAGTTAATACTTGCGTCCATCTGGACTGCGTTGTTCAAAATCTGTTCTTGAAATTTCTGTGGATTCATTGTTTTCTGAATTTTGGTAGAGCGAAGTGTCAGAAGGGTGGCCACCTTTCGTTGTGAAGAGAAATCTCGCGAGACTCCGTTCACCTCAACTCAGAGTTAAACTTTGATTTTAGCGATTAAGAAACTGTACATAGAAAGGCTGGTTTGCTACTCCTTTGCCTCCTTTGTTCATTCGACATTTCTGGATTAATGCCAGTTGCTGGCGGGCTATTTTGGCCATGTCTGAACAATACCTGTCTTTGAAAATCTGTTTCTTATACATCTTTACTTTTGTAACCGCTTCCTTCGAGCGGGGTCTTAATGAATACTGCGGAAGTGCTCTTTTCGAGCGAACTTCCATAATACCCTGAAGACCCCTTGTTTTTTAGGGAAAACTTTAGGGAGAACGTTAGGGAAAGGCCGTTTCAACCTCTGTGGGCCAATAAAAATAAAAAACGGAACCCCTTGTAAATCAAGAGATTCCGCTATCTGCGAAAAATTTTCAAAAAAAATATTGGTTTCCCTAAGGGATTCCCTAAAGCCCTTTTTACCGCTTGTGTAGATTCAGGTCTTGATGGTCGAATGGGTCGTATTTCGACTGGAAATCCTCATCGTCATCGTAGTCTCCATAAAGTAATTGATCAGGGCTGGCCTTCAGCAGCTTTACACATTCTATTATAATAGGTAGGGCCTTGTCGTTGGCACTATTGCCTTTGCCAAGACCTGTAAGCCAAGCTCCAGATGCATCCTTGAAGTGACCTTCGAGAATGGCAGGCAACGAAAATCCGTCGGCAACCGTCACGAGTCCTTCAGCCACAAATCGCTTAAATAGCTCCACGAGCGTGCCCTTGCCAAACAAGCCTTTCCACGTCAAATGACAATCCTCATCTCTCTTGCCTGAGAACAGAGCTTTGAAGTCAGCTTCGTTACCCTCTATCCATTCCTCCTTCACCAATTTCTGATAGAGCAACGTCAAGTGACCATCCGTCACACCGCTCTTCCTGCCGAAGGTCATCGTCTCACGAGGCTTAGCGGGTTTTTCAGCCTTCTTAGTTATACGCTGCTTCTTTTCCGATAGTGAACTGTTCGGCTGTTCATGCTGCTCCAGCCATTCCATCAACAGCATGCCAATGGTTTGCATCTTCAGTTTGGCTAGCGACAATTCGGCTATCTCCCAAACCTCCGTGACCACTGGCTCTATCTGATGTCCGTAACTATCCCAAAACTCATAAGTCAAAGTCTCGTCCTTGCCGATTTTCCGCAAGGCAACGTTACGAAACGCTTCCCTGTCAGCCGATGGAGCCTCAACCTGCTGCAACTGACGGAGCCACAAATCGTCCTTTCTCAGAGCCGACAACCACTCAGAGGCCGAGGCATAATCACCTCGATTATTGCTCATCATAGTGCATCGTCCTCCTCACGCCACCAGCCGTGTCCACATCTCTCGGCATGATCCATCAAATAAAGGAATGAAAGGGAATCATCTGTAATCCAACCTTTAGCCAGATACTTGGAGCGCACCTCACGGACTTTATTGGCAAAACGCCCCAACTGATCTGACACGAATTGCTTGAAAGACTCCGGCTGCTCATCCCAAGGTGTAAAATCCTTAGTCACAAAACGCCCGCAGAGTTCCCGATCCATGTAATCGAACAACTCCTGAGCGGCCTGCAGTACGCCCTTGTCAAACTGACGGGGCACCACACCATAGATCTCGTCGTGTAGCATAATCACATCGGGCTTTAGTTTCAGCCGCAAACCACGCTTCCAGTGGCGCTCTATCTGAAGCATCGCATCAAGTATGGTGCGTACATAATCACGAGGAGGCATCTTTGTATATTCCGGCTGTCGAATCAATTCTTTATACTCCATCGAGAAGAGCTCAGCCAACTCGTCTTGTGCAGGCTGGTAATGCCCATATTCATACACGCCGATAGCAAACTTCTTCATGATGTAGGCCGTGTGCATTGCCACGTGCTCATACTCCGTAGTTCTAAGCCATTCCACCAACGGCTTATTCGACACACTGAAGTCGTTGAACCCTAGCGGGTGATTATTCTTGATGCCGAAAGCCTCCTCCTGGTCGAACGAGAAGTGCAGGCTCAGGTCATGACATAGCCCCGCTATCTCAAGCATCAGCCGCAAACGGTCCATTTCCCTATCCGTCAGCGTCTGTTGCTGCACCAGCGACAGCAGCGGGCTGGGGTTCTCTTCGTATTGAACCCTGCCTTCATCTGCCGTCCAGAACATGTCCGACAGATACACAGCCATCGGCGTGTATCCATTCTTCTCAGCCAACAACCGGTCCACCTGCGCAAGCCTGTAAGCCCTGCGCTCATCACCCTTCAAACGACTAGCCTTGTCAAGGCCAGCTCCCTTGAAGAGTCTTCTCTCAATATATGCCAGTTCCTGCCTGGCTGTTCTTGTCTCTGACATAGTTATATTACTCTATAAATTCCCAATATCCATTTCGCCTACCGTTCACACGCTTCACAATCAGTTTCTCCTGAAGTACAACAGTTATTGTCTTGACGGTACGCTCAGACTTTCCTATAGCAGTGGCAATTTCCTTTTGGGTGGCTGAGGGGTTCTCATGCATGATGCGAAGCACCGCAACCTCTTCTAAAGTGCAATTTTTGCACTTTGGAGGCAGTTCGTCGCCCAATTTTGCACTTTGAATTGGCTTATTTGCACTTTGACCTTCGGTCGAATCATCTCCATCAGTCGCCTTGCCCCAATCCACGTGCATGATTCTGTTCCTCAGGTCGTGCTCTTCACCCAGCAACATGCTACGGAAGAACCGCTCCAAATAGAGCGTGGTCTCTGAAATACCTGCTGTCAGGTCACTATAGTTGGCACGCACCAGCGCATTACGGAAATACCAGGAATTCTCGGCAAACACATCGTTCACCACATTAAATCCCAGCGTACGCAGATACTTGATCATGAATACCGCCGTCGTTCTCGTGTTGCCCTCACAGAATGCATGTACCTGCCAGAGATTGGCGCAGAAACGAGTCAGATGACGGATGGCCTCATCGATATTCATGTTGGCATAGTTGAACTCACGTTCCTGGCCCATATCGTATGCCAGCGTGTCGCTGATGGTATCGGCACTGGCATAGAACACCGTTTTGCCGCCAAGCACCCATTCGTTCTTGGTGATGTTGTAGTCACGAATACGACCTGCCAATTTGTAGATGCCTTCAAACAACCGGCGATGGATGGAAATCAGCTGTGCCGGCGTAAACGAGAATGTCTTCTCTTCTATCAGCTCAGTTATGCGCGCAGCCACCTTGTCGGCCTCTTCCGTGCGATCACCTTCCACCTCTTTGCGCCCTGCTGCCGACTTGTAGTAAGAGTCTATCAACTCCTTTGCCTCGCCAATGCTGATATCGCCCTCAATGTGGCGCTTTGCCGTATCAAGCAGGTACTCAGAAGTCTGAAGCCTGTCAACCTGTTGCAAGCCTATAGCCACCTTCCACGCTTCGCTACGTTCACGTTGTTGTGGCTCCCCTTGGCGGATGTATTCATCCAGGCCCTGAATGGTATATTTCTGTTCGTCGCTCATAATTCTTATTATATATTGTTTTCACACAAATGGTTTGACTCTTTGTGTGTTTGTATATAAAGTCTTATCATCTCATTTCTTTGGGTTCTTCAACTGATATATATAATCAAAAACCTAAAACTCCAAACTTTGGTTATCTAATTCAAATGCAATGCCCTTATCATTTATAACGAATACATGCCCTCTATAATCATCTGTCAAATTCAGATTATAAGAGAAGGCAACCATTGAAATGGGCAGATATGACTTGTAGTTTTCCTTTGTCAATTTAATCTTTTCCATTGTAATATCCTTTACTTTGTCATTTTGCCTTTGTTTCCAATGCCTTCATCTCATTGATCAGATTGTCAAGTGTGTTCCGCTCGAACTTGTTCGCTTGCCCAGGCAAGAACTTCCGTTTGCCTTCTATCGACTCCTTCGCCTCGATGAGTGCACCACGGAGTTCATCTTCTAGATCCTTTTTCACTTCAATCATTGGCTCGTATTTTTGAATGTGACTACTTGAACAACTCACTATGGCTGCCCAATCTTACCGATTGTCGTTAAACATATCGTCCACATTGTCGTAGACCTTGTTAGGGTTACGGCCCGACATGGCTTCACGGATGGCAGCCTTGGTCGTTTCGTTCGGCTCATTAAAAATGTAGTCGAGTAGCACACTCTCCACGTAGTTGTTAAGAGTACGGTTTTCCCTGACTGCGTTGCTCCTCAGTCTCTCCAACAGGTCGGCCCTGAGTCGGAAAGAGGCTGGTTTTCTGATAATAGTTGTTGCCATAGTTGTAATACAATTAAATACCTTCGACTGCAAAGATAATACATTTTATTTATATAGCAATGCATTTTATCGATTTTTTGTAACATTGTAACTTTGTAACAATGTAACAATAAGGATTTTCAATTTGTGCATGTAGTACTTTTAGAATATATAATAATTATAATTATTATATATTTATAATATAAGAGTGCGCGTTCGGCAGGTGCTTAATGTTACAAAGTTACATTGTTACAATGTGACATCGCCATGTCTGCCCACCTTGCTCGCTATCGGCGAAAAGTAATCTTCGAGGGCAGGAAATTACGGATTCGGGGCCTCGATGTTACGTTTCGTGAAAATTGAACAAATTTGTGCTGAAAATCGGCCCAAATCGAAGGTCAAAATTTGGAAATACAGGAAAATCTTCGTACCTTTGCATCGTGATCACAAGCGGGATTCGGTCACCCGATGCAGCTGGCCGAAATGAATCTAATACTACGAAAAACACATTGATTATGGCAAAGATTTTGTATGAAGTGAAGCAGAACCAGAACGAGACCAGCACGGCGTTCGGCAAGTGGTTCGCAAAGGTGAAGTCGCTGGAAACGTTGAACACCCGCCGATTGGCGCAGCACATTGCTGAGCACGGCTCGATCTACACGCCCGACGTGGTGTACGGCGTACTGGAGAAGTTCCGCTCGTGTCTGTTGGAGATGCTCCTGAACTCGAAGAAGGTGAAGATTGAGGGCCTCGGCACTTTCTACACCACGCTGGAGAACGTGAAGCACGGTGCGAAGAAGAAGGAGGAATACAGCGTGCGTGAGCACATCAAGGGCCTGCACATCCGATTCCTGCCCGAGCAGACCACGGAGGAGAACATCTCGAGCCGCGAGTTCCTGAAGAAGGCCGAGTTTGTATTGCTCGACTCGCTCCTGCCGAAGGAGGATGAGGAAACCGCAAGCGGTTCCGGCAGCGGTAGTGGTAGTACGACTCCAACGAACACCAACAACGGCGATGAACCAGGCGAAGGCGATTAAAGAGTGCGCCGAGAGGCGCTACTCTTTACATTAAACATTAAACATTAAACGTTAAACATTAAAAAGATGAAGAAGGAGACGTGGAAAACGATTATTCAGGTAATCATCAGTATTTTGACGGCGGCTCTGACCGCCATGGGAACAACCTCGTGCATGGGCTACTAGCACCGGCATAAAAAGAAGAAAGGGAACCATTATGGCTCCCTTTTTTCGTAGTCGATAGGGGAATTGAACCTGTGAAAACAAAAATAAGGAAAAGAAAATAAACCACTTGATTATTAAGTATTTACGAACAATTCGGATTTTCCTTTGTTTTACTAAAATGCCTATTTTTGCCTTTGGGGTGTTAAAATTAACACCTTATTAACACCCCAAATCAAATAATTGTTGTACCTTTGCAGCCGAAAAGGAAAACAAAAGAAAATTAATCATGGCAGAAACCAGAGGGAAAAACAAAAATCTTGT
>JAEEGF011807078.1_pt1 | contig 16151 bp, 10 predicted proteins | sample 9134171 | NCBI WGS metagenome assembly JAEEGF01 (sample SAMN16246542, study PRJNA631951) | gut metagenome | biome: gut microbiome; feature: rumen; material: AP-attached | host: Bos | place: Iran: Karaj | collected 2018-10
GAATTGGGAGAAACCATTCCCGATTTTCACAATATGGAGTTCCGGATGAAACAACTGCATGAGGCTATCGCTGCTGATGCTGCTGGACGATTGAAAGAGGTCACTTATTTCATCGATGAGATAGAAAAACGTGAAACCTACATGTGTCAGGCAGAACGTCTTCATCGCGAAGGAAAACTACCTAAACGCATCTGTCACTGCGACACGAAAGTGAACAATATGATGTTCGATGAGAACGGAGAAGTACTGTGCGTCATCGACCTCGATACCGTGATGCCAAGTTTCATTTTCTCTGATTATGGTGATTTCTTGCGTACAGCAGCCAATACTGGTGCAGAAGATGATAAGGATTTGTCGAATGTTGGATTCAATATGGAAATATTCCAGGCATTTACCCGTGGTTATCTGGAGAGTGCCAGTACATTCCTCACGCCATTAGAGAAAGACCTCCTACCCTATGCCGTGGCCCTTTTCCCCTACATGCAATGTGTACGCTTCCTGACAGATTACTTGAACGGCGATAAGTACTATAAGATCAAGTATCCTGATCATAATCTCGTCAGGACTAAAGCACAGTTTAAGCTATTAGAAAGTGTTGAAGCACACGATGCTGAAATGAAAGCCTTTATAAAAACTCTAAACCCTAAACCCTAAACCCTAAACTATTCAGGTTTCATTTCCACTATTTCCTGAAGAACGGCAAGCGCATCTTCCACAGAAGATATCATCTTCACCACCATGCTGCGTTTGTCGTTCTTTTCACGCAGTTCACAACGGCGGGTGTATTTCATCATGTAAGCTATAAGCTTACCAAATGTGTTGCTTTGATAGTAAGGACTTTGGGCATTGGACACCAAATAAAGCATCATCTGACCACCCTTTAGAACCACCTTTTCTACTCCAAGACGTGCTGCTAATCTGCGGAGTGGAACAATGCGAAGCAATTCTGCTGTTTCCTTAGGAATAGGTCCAAAGCGATCGATTAATCGCAGACGGAAGGCATCCACCTGTTTCTCGTCTTGCAAACCATCCAACTCTCTGTAAAGCAACATACGCTCACTACTGCCAGCCACATATTCTTGTGGGAGCAATAATTCCAAGTCGCTTTCTACCTGACATTCTTCAACATATACAGCCTCATCTTTGCCTTTAGCCTCAGCCTCTTTCTCTTCTGCGGCAAAGAGTTCGCCAAACTCATCCATACGCAACTCATGAACAGCCTCAGACAATACTTTCTGGTAAGTCTCGTAACCCAAGTCTGCAATAAAGCCACTCTGTTCTGCACCCAACAAATTGCCTGCCCCACGGATATCGAGGTCTTGCATGGCGATGTGGATGCCACTACCCAAATCACTGAAGTTTTCTATCGCTTGCAAACGCCTACGAGCTTCGGGAGTTATCACAGAAAGTGGTGGAGACATCAAATAACAAAAAGCCTTGCGGTTACTTCTTCCCACACGCCCACGCATCTGGTGCAAGTCGCTTAATCCGAAGTTTTGTGCATCATTGATGATAATCGTATTGGCGTTAGGTATATCTATACCGTTTTCCACTATGGTAGTGGAAAGCAGCACATCATAGTCGTAATTGATAAAGCCCATGATGACCTTCTCCAGTTCCTCTGGATTCATTTGTCCATGTCCAATGACCACACGACAGTCGGGCACCTCCCGTTCTATAATGAGTTTAAGTTCAGGCAGACGACTGATGCGGTTGTTCACAAAGAACACCTGTCCATTGCGACTCATCTCAAAATTGATAGCATCAGCAATTACCTGAGGGTTGAACGTATGCACTTCTGTTTGTATAGGGTGTCTGTTGGGTGGTGGAGTCTGAATGACAGATAAGTCTCTAGCACCCATTAGAGAGAATTGCAAGGTACGAGGGATAGGTGTAGCGCTCATGGTAAGCGTATCGACATTCACTCTGAGCTGACGAAGTTTCTCTTTTGTACTCACGCCAAACTTCTGTTCTTCGTCTATAATAAGCAATCCTAAATCCTTAAACTTCACTTCCTTACCAAGAAGCTTATGCGTACCAATAAGGATGTTCACATCGCCCGCTTCTAATGCCTTGATGATGTCTTTCTGCTGTTTGGCAGTACGTGCCCTCGACAAGTATTCCACTCTCACAGGCATGTCCTTCAATCGATCCTTGAAGGTCTGATAATGTTGATATGCCAGCACAGTAGTAGGTACCAAGACAGCGACTTGTTTACCATCTGTTGCCGCTTTGAAAGCCGCACGAATGGCAACCTCAGTCTTTCCAAATCCCACATCGCCACAGACGAGCCTATCCATCGGACGGTCGCTCTCCATATCGGCCTTCACCTCCGCTGTAGCCTTGCTTTGATCTGGCGTATCTTCATAGAGGAATGAGGCCTCCAATTCCCTTTGCAGATAGCTATCCGGACTATATTGGAATCCTTTCTCCTCCTTACGGGCAGCATAAAGTTTGATTAGGTCACGTGCAATGTCCTTAATCTTTTTCTTGGTGCGCTCCTTCAATTTTTCCCATGCGCCACTGCCCAACTTTCCCAAGTGGGGTGGAGCTCCATCGCGTCCCTTATATTTAGACACTTTATGCAGGGAGTGAATAGAAACAAACACCACATCATCGTGCTGATACACCAATTTGATGACCTCTTGCGTCGTGTTCCCATTAGGAATACGTACCAAGCCTGCAAAGCGCCCCACTCCATGATCAATGTGCACCACATAGTCACCTGGTTGGAACTCATTCAATTCCTTCAGACTTAATGCCACTTTACCACTGCGGGCACGATCGCTCTTAAGGTTGAACTTATGGAAACGGTCGAATATTTGGTGATCAGTGAAGACACCTATTTTCAGCGTATCATCAGCAAAACCCTCATGCAGCGTACGATCCACAGCGATGAAACTAATGTCATCGCCCCTGTCTTCAAAGATGCTACGAATGCGAGCCGTTTGTTTCTGACTATCGCTACAGATATATAATTTATAGCCACTGGCCAGATACTGACTGAAACGTTCTGCCAACAAATCGAAGTTCTTATGGAAAAGCGGTTGCAAAGAGATGTTGAACTGAATGGAAGCATCAGGAGTACCCGTAGGTTTTGTACCAAATTCTATCCTACGGAAACCCAGTACACGCATCTGGAACTCATCCCCATCCATCAACTTTCCGTTCAGTTCAATATATTCCGTTTCTTCAGCTTCACGGGCTGCAATGGCTTGTGGCAGAAGCGCCTCGTCATGCACTTGATGGATACGTTCACGAAGCCAGAAGAAGTCTTTCATACCGATGACTGTATCTTCTGGTAGCGACTGGAATACAGAAACCATACCGTTACTCTGCTCCTTAAGTGCTCTGCTCAAATCTGGCACAATCACGATATCCTCCAACTTATCCTTTGAAAGTTGATTCTCCACCTCAAAGGTACGGAGGCTATCCACCTCATCTCCAAAGAAATCGATACGGAAAGGATATTCAGAAGAGAAACTGAACACATCGATGATACTTCCACGCACGGCATACTGTCCAGGTTCATAGACATAGTCCACATACTCGAAACCTAAGCTATGCAACAGATCGGTAATGAACTTCATGTCTACACGTTCTCCCTTATGCAACAGGATGGTTTTGTCCTTTAATTCCTCCTTAGAAACGACCTTCTCTGCCACTGCATCAGGATAGGTCACAATACAAAGGCCCTTGCAGTCACCCTTGGACAACCGACTAAGTACCTCTGTTCGAAGCACTTCGTTGGCAGCATCTTTCTGACCATACTTAATGGCTCTGCGGAACGATGATGGGAAAAAGAGGACCTGCTCATCGCCCAGGATCTGTGTCAGATCATGGTAAAAGTAACCAGCTTCTTCCTGATCACTCAAGATATATAAGAAAGGAGTCTTTCCCTCAGATACTAGGACAGAAGCCACCAATGAAGCCGATGAAGCCTGTAATCCTCCACCGTAGATATGATGCACAGAAGCATCGGAAAGCAAGCGTCGCAAGCCTTCTACACTAGGGTGGGCAGCATAGAGTTGCTGCACTTCTTTCAAGGTCATCTCAGTCAAAAATTATTAAAACGCCTGCGAAGATACAAATTATTCTTTAAAATAGTTCCCCTTTTCAAGAAAAGCATTACTTTTGTTTCATAATTAATCCGATTAAAATGCGAACAACAGACAGTTTAGTTATCATTCCTACGTACAACGAAAAGGAAAACATCTTGAACATCATCAAGGCGGTGATGGGTTTGGAACATGGATTCCACATCCTAGTCATAGACGACGGGTCTCCGGATGGTACTGCCGATATTGTAAAGCGCCTGAAAAAAGAGGTGTTTCCTGAGCGTCTTTTCCTTCTGGAGCGTAGTGGCAAACTTGGGTTGGGTACCGCCTATCTCATGGGGTTCAAATGGGCATTAGAGCATGGATATGAATATATATTCGAGATGGATGCCGACTTCAGTCATAATCCAGACGACTTGCCTCGTCTTTACCATGCTTGTGCAGTGGAAGGGGCCGACCTCTCCATTGGCTCTCGCTACATCAGTGGTGTGAATGTGGTGAACTGGCCTATCGGACGCATTCTCATGTCCTACTTCGCTTCTGTCTATGTGCGCATCATCACAGGAATGCCTGTACGCGATACTACAGCTGGTTTTGTATGCTATCATCGTCGTGTGCTGGAAACAATCAACTTAAACACGGTGCGTTTTAAAGGATATGCCTTCCAGATAGAGATGAAATACAGTGCCTTTAAATTAGGATTTAAACTGAAGGAAGTATCCGTCATATTCGTCAATCGTGTTTTAGGTACTTCCAAGATGAATTCCAGCATCTTTGGCGAAGCATTGTTTGGCGTGATACAACTGAGGATCGATGCTTTGAAGGGTAAATTCAAACGGAAATGAGACGAACACTCATACACAATGCCATCATTGTGAACGATGGCAGACAGACGCAAGGGTCAGTCTTGATAGAGGATGGTGTGATAGCACAGGTACTTACGAATGGTAAACCACTCACCCTACCCTATACCGAGTTCATCGATGCTACTGGTTGCTATCTGCTCCCAGGGGTCATTGACGAACACGTTCATTTCCGTGATCCAGGACTCACGCATAAGGCCGATATCCGTACGGAAAGCATGGCTGCTGCTGCAGGAGGTGTCACTTCCTTTATGGACATGCCCAATACCCTTCCGCAAACCACCACCACAGAAGCTTGGGAGCAGAAGATGCAACTCATGGCAGAGAAGTCCGTCGTGAACTATTCGTGCTTCTTTGGTGCCACGAATGGCAATTACAAAGAACTTCCTCACCTCGATCGTCACCGTACTTGTGGCGTAAAACTCTTCATGGGCAGTAGTACAGGAAACATGTTGGTGGATCGTTTGGAAAGTCTGGAACGCATTTTCGGAGGTACCGACCAGCTCATCGTGGCCCATTGCGAAGACCAGCATATCATCAGTCAGAACACCCAAAAATATCGTGGTGAATCGACAGATATCCCCGTGTGGAAACATCGTCTGATCCGCAGTAGCGAAGCCTGTTATCAATCCTCTAAATTAGCGATAAAGTTGGCCAAGAAGACAGGAGCCCGACTACATATCGCTCATCTCAGTACGGCACGTGAACTCTCCTTGCTCAGTGACGAACCCCTGTTCAAGAAGAAGATCACGGCAGAAGCCTGTGTGGCGCATCTGATGTTCTCCGATCAGGACTACCCTTCGTTAGGAACCCTTATCAAGTGCAATCCTTCTGTGAAGCGCCTACACGATCGAGAAAGCCTACGTGCTGCACTCACTAGTGGAAAGATCGATACCATCGCCACCGATCATGCCCCCCATACATTGGAAGAAAAGCAAGGCGGTGCCCTCAAGGCAACTTCCGGCATGCCAATGATACAATTCTCACTGACTTGCATGTTGCAATTGGTAGATGAGGGAGTGATGCCTATCGAGACCCTTGTGGAAAAGATGTGCCACGCCCCCGCCCGTCTCTTTGGCATCGACCGTCGTGGATACATCGAAGAAGGTTGTTGGGCCGACCTGGTGTTGGTGCGCCCGAGACCATGGGTGGTCACTCCAGAGGTAATACTCAGCAAGTGTGGCTGGAGTCCACTGATGGGCCATCAGTTCCGTTGGCGTATAGATAAAACCTTCTGCAACGGCCATCTGGTGTATGATGGAAAGACGGTAGATGAAAGTCGTAAAGGCAAAGCATTGTGGTTCAACTTCTAAGAAATGGATAAGCAGGAAATCCTGACATATCGCGTACACGACGTGGCCGAGTACATCAACTGGGTTTACTTCTTCCACGCTTGGGGATTCTCTCCACGCTACGCCACCGTTGCCAACGTGTGCGACTGCGTGTCCTGTCAATCCAGTTGGATCTTCAGCTTCCCATACGAAGAACGCATCAAGGCCCAAGAAGCCTGTCAGCTCTTCAGCGAGGCACAACGACAGCTTAAAGCCCTTGATAAGCTCACAGAAGCACGTGTCCTGTATCGACTCTGTCCTGCTAATGCGCAAGGTGACGATCTCCTAATTGCTGGCACGCATTTCCCGTTGCTTAGGCAGCAGACCACCCATGAAGACGGACAACCCTATCTCTGTCTGAGCGACTATATTCGTCCGCTCCACAGTAGAATGCCCGATACCATCGGTGTCTTTGCAGCGACCACTCATGAACCTGAAGAAACGGAATCCGATCCCTATAAACGACTGCTGATACAAACCCTAGCCGACCGACTGGCAGAGGCAGCTGTGGAAAAGATGCACCAGTACGTACGCCGTGAAGCCTGGGGATACGCCCCTGATGAAAATCTCACCATCGAACAACTCCATAAAGAAGAGTTCCAAGGCATCCGTCCCGCTGTGGGCTATCCTAGTTTGCCCGACCAATCTGTGAACTTCCTCCTCGATGAGTTGCTCCACATGCAGCAGATAGGCATCACACTCACGGAGAATGGCGCCATGAACCCCCATGCATCTGTCAGCGGACTGATGTTCTCGCATCCCCAAGCCCGCTATTTCAGTATCGGTAAAATTGGAGAAGACCAACTCAAGGACTATGCCGCCCGTCGTGGTCTCCCCCTCGATCGCATGCGACAGTTCCTAGCCGCTTGCATAGCATAATGTTTAATGATTAATTTTTAATGTTTAATGTTACAACGTTTCGCCTACATATTCGTCCTGCTACTCCTGATACCCGATAGCTATATCTTCTGGGGATACATCACCCGTCGCGTGAAAAGCAAGGGACTGAAGCTCCTTTGGTGGCTTCCCTCCTTCGCACTTATCGCCGCCTTCATACTGTTGATGTATATCGGAAGTGCCAACCCCATGTCAGAACGCAGTGACGCCATCGGATGGCTCAGTATCCTGATGCTCGCCTTTGGCTTTCCTAAGTTCTTCTTCATACTATTTAGCCTCCTTGGTGACCTCCTCCGTCCCATCCACCGATTCTTCACAGTGACAGGCTGTATCGTCGCCCTCTGTACATTCTGCATGATCCTCTACGCCCGCATAGAAGGCATACGCCACTTTGTGGTCCATGAAGTCACGCTGCACATCCCCTCCCTCCCACAGAGTTTCGAAGGCTATCGCATGGTTCAGATTTCCGACATCCATTCAGGCAGTTTCCGAGGCATGCCCGATGTGCTCGACGAACTGGTAAAACAAGTCAATGCACAGCAAGCCGATGTGATCCTCTTCACGGGCGACTTAGTGAATCAGCGCTCCTCCGAGTTGGGGCAGTTCTCACAGACACTCAGTGGCTTACGTGCTCCCGATGGCGTTTACTCCATCCTGGGCAATCACGATTACGGACGCTATTATCGTTGGCAGGGAGAGAATGACGAAGCCCGCGATACCGACCGTCTCTGCGACCTTCAGCGACAGATGGGATGGAAGATGCTACGCAATGAGCACGACATCCTCCATAGTGGAACCGACAGCATAGCCATCATCGGTGTGGAGAACGAAGGCCGTCCTCCCTTTCCACAGGTAGCCGACCTTCCAAAAGCCATGCGTGGCACTGAGGGGATGACACAGATACTGCTCTCACACGACCCTACCCATTGGCGTAAGGAAGTACTGCCCGATACCGACATCGACCTCATGCTTTCTGGTCATACCCATGCCACCCAGTTCATACTCTTCGGATGGTCGCCCGCACAATACATCTACGACGAATGGGGCGGGCTCTACCAAGAAGGAACCCAGCAGCTTTATGTCAACATCGGCATTGGCTTCGTAGGCCTCCCCTTCCGCTTTGGTGCTTGGCCCGAAATCACCGTGTTCACGCTAGAGAAAGGTGTAAAATGACTTTACACTTTTGTAAAATCCCTTTACACTCTCTTTCAAGAGCAATATAACTAAAACGATTGAAATACAGCAGTATACAATGAATGGCACGAAACTTGTGACTGAGTAAAGAATAAGTATGGTGTAAAAATAAAAACGATGATGACTTCTAAAGTTGGAAAAATACTGATTGTAGACGATAATGCCGGTATCCGCAAGACACTGGAAATACTCTTACCCATGTACTTTGCAGAGGTGAAGACACTCCCTTCTCCTGCCTCCTTGGTAACAGTATTGGAGCAATATCGTCCAGATGTGGTGCTGCTCGACATGAATTTCAATACCTCCATCAATACGGGGAATGAGGGCTTATATTGGACCTCTGAACTCAAGAAAATGGCACCCAACGTAGAAGTGGTACTCTTTACGGCCTATGCCGACATTCAACTGGCAGTGGAAGGAATGAAACGAGGAGCATTCGACTTTATCGTGAAACCTTGGAAGAACGAGAAACTCATAGAAGTGCTAACCGCAGCAAGAGATAAAGCCCGTAAAGCACTGCAAAGAGATACTCGCTCCAAATCTGTCGCAACAGCTATGGACCCCACTTCTCCAAGAACACAGATGTTCTGGGGAACCAGTGCCGTCATGGCAACCATCCAAAAGACACTCATCAAAATAGCGCCTACCGATGCCACCGTTCTCATCACCGGTGAGAATGGAACCGGTAAGGATATACTAGCACAAGAGATCCATGCCCATAGTCTCCGCAACGGAAAACCCATGGTCGCAGTAGATGCTGGAGCCATCACCGAAACCCTGTTTGAAAGTGAACTTTTCGGCCATGTGAAAGGTGCTTTCACCGATGCCCATACCGATCATGCAGGCAAGTTCGAACAAGCCGAAGGCAGCACGCTCTTTTTGGACGAAATAGGCAATATCCCCCTTCACTTACAAGCCAAACTCTTGCGTGCCATCCAAAACCGAAGCATCGTGCGCGTAGGTGGTACGGAAACCAAGCCTGTGAACATCCGTCTCATCTGTGCCACCAACATGGATTTGGAAGCCCTCGTGAAAGAAGGACGGTTCCGTGAAGACCTGTATTACCGCATCAATACGGTACACATCGCACTGCCTCCTTTGAGAGAACGACGTGAAGACATCATTCCTTTAGCAGAAATGTTCCTGGAACATTATGCCGAGAAATACCATCGCCCTCTCATCGGACTGGATGAAAGTGCTGCCCAAATACTGAAGAACTACCATTGGGGAGGTAATATCAGAGAACTGCAAAACTGTATGGAGAAAGCAGTAATCCTTTCAGACGGAACTACTTTAAGCGCCAAGGACATCCAATTAGAGCAGTCGGTTACCTTCAAGTCCGTTGGTACCATCAAAGCGATTAGTGAAGCCGACGAAGAACGCTTGGTACGCGATGCCATGACGCGCACTGGCGGAAATATCTCAGCAGCAGCCAAACTGCTTGGAGTCAGTCGTCCCACCCTTTACACCAAACTGAAGAAATACGGCCTATGACCTTCACCATCTGGCATATCATAGGAACAGCGGTCATCGTTGCCATTGTGGTAGCAGTGATTGCAGTACTTTATACCCGCCATAAAGATATTAAAAAGGTGGCCTACATGATGGATGCGCTCGAAGATGGAGAACTCAATTTCCGCTTTCAAGAAAAGAACAAATTCAACCGCACACTGAACCGTATCCGTACCATTTTCGAGCGACAAAGGCAAGCCCATGAACAAGACTCGTGGACCAAGTTGATACGTGTACTCACCCATGAAATCATGAATACCGTATCCCCTATTTCCTCATTGAGCGATGCTTTGGCCAAGTCGTTGGATGAAGACGGGCATAGTGAATTAGATATCAAAGCCGGTTTAGAAACCATCTCCGACAGTTCTAAAAACCTGATTGAGTTTGTGCAGACCTATCGCCAGCTGAGCGGTGTGGCTAAACCCATACGTAAAGCTTTGGACCTGCAAGATTTGATGAACCAAGTCATCGCTCTCAACAGCGAATATGTGGCCTCTTGTGGTGCCGTATGCACCTATCATCCCATGGATGCCGATCTGATGATCTATGCCGATGAAGGACAGATTTCACAGATCCTTATCAATCTGGTCAAGAATGCCCTTCAAGCAGGGGCCAAGCACATCACTATCACAGCTAAAATGGGCAAAGACGATGAAGTCATTATCGAAGTGTCTAATGATGGTGAACCCATCCCATTGAGCAGTCAGGAACAAATCTTCATCCCATTCTTCACCACCAAGAAAGAAGGTTCAGGTATAGGCCTCAGCATCTCCCGCCAAATCATGCGCAATCACAATGGCAGCATCGTACTGCTGCAAAGTGATGCCTCGAAAACCCTCTTTGAATTACGATTCAGATAAGCGTCAAAACTGTAAAGTAAAGTGTAAAAGGTGTAAAGTGTTTTACAACATTTTACACCTTTTCGTTTTTACCAAATTATTAAAAATCAATACATTACAAGTTTGGCACGATAAATGCGGTAAGTTTGGCATGAGATTAAATTTTTTGACAAGATGATAAAAACATTTTACTTATCGTTATTTTTAATGGCTGCTGGAGCCAATGCCTACGGACAATCTATCGTAGACACGGGAAAGGAAATGACGCTGCACGACTGTATGCAGTATGCCATCTCCAACTCCACCAAGATGCGTATTCAAGAGGCAGCTATAGGCGATGCCCGCATTGCCCGCCGTGATGCAGCCCTCACGCTGTTCACCCCAGCCATCAATGCACAGACCTACGCCTACTACAACTTCGGTCGTAGCATAGACCCGCAGACCAATACCTATTTCACTACCACGTCGTTTCACAATAACTACAGCATCAGTGTGGGTTACGACCTGTTCGATGGCTTCAAGGCAGTGAACAACTACAAAATCTCCAAGACGGGCATGCTCATCGCCAAGTCGGAAGAGCAGCAGGCCGAAGCCGACATCTGTCTGGCAGTGATGGAAGCCTTCTACAACGTGGCGTATTACCAGCGCCTGACGGCCGTGTATGAGGAGCAAGTAGCTGCTGCTGAATCTTCCCTGCAACTGGCTCGTCGCCAAGAGGAACTGGGACTGAAGGGGCATGCCGATGTGGTGCAGATGGAAGCCGACCTGGCCGATAGACAGTACGACCTTACCAACACCCGCAACATGTATCTGGATCAGCGGATGATTCTCTCCGACCTGATGTTTTGGCCAGAAGACGAAGAACTGCTGATAGAGACAGAAGTGGAGGCCACGCCTACCCTGCCAGAAGCCGATGCCGAGAGCACCGTGGGCTATGCGCTGGCCAATAACCCAGAAGTGCAGAAAGCCACTTGGCAACAGTTGAATGCCCGTAGGGAACTGAACACTGCCAAATGGCAGCTGCTGCCCACCATAGGCATCTATGCTGGATGGAACACCAGCTACTACACCTATGAGGGCGCACACACTGCCTCCTTCGGCAACCAGTTTCGCAACAACCGAGGTGAATATGTAGAGATGTCTGTCTCCATCCCGCTGTGGGATCGTCTGAGCAGAGCCTCCAACATCTCCAAGAAGCGTAATGCCTACAAGAAAGCCACAGCGGAGCTGGAGCAGAAACGCCGTGATGTGGAGTCGGAGGTTCGTCGTGCCATTCTGGATCGCGATGGCAGTGCCACGGCCCATCTGCAAGCACAGCGCAAGGCAGAGGTACAGGAAGAAGCCTACGAACTCAACAGCAAGAGATTGGAACAAGGCCTCATCTCACCACTGGAGTTCCAGACCGCAAGCAACAACTACCTCAAGGCACAGGCCGACGAGATGAACTCGCTCTACAAATACCTCATCAAGCAGGCAGTAGTAAGATATTATAATGGTATAGCATATATAGATCAATAACTATGGATAAGATTCTAGAAAAACAGACAGGCTGGAAGGTGGCATTCACCAAGAAAGCCTTACCTTACTGGGGTGGCGCACTGCTCTTAGCATTCATCGTCTACCTGATAGCAAGGCCCAACAACAAGACCCTACGTGTGGACAAAGATTCAGTGGTGGTATCTACCACAGAGCGGGGAGAGTTCAACGATTACATCCGCATCAGCGGACGAGTACAACCCATGACCACCATCCAACTGAGTCCGCAGGAAGGCGGCATCGTGCAGACCATCCTCATCGAAGAAGGCTCTGCCGTGAAGGCTGGCGATGCCATCTTGGTGCTGAGCAATGATAATCTGGACCTCTCCATCCTGAACTCCGAAGCCGAACTGGCAGAGAAGGAGAACATTCTGCGCAATACGCAGATCCAGATGGAGCAGCAGAAGCTCGACGTGCGCCAGAACGTGCTGGAATATGGCACGCAGGTAGAACGCCTGCGTCGCACCTACGAGCAGCAGAAGGCTCTCTATGAGGATAAGCTCATCGCCAAGGAGGACTACCTGAAAGCAGAGGAAGACTACCGACTGGCGCAGCAGAAATACGAACTCATCCGTGAGCGCTCTAAGCAAGACAGTCTCTATCGCGGCACGCAGATAGACCGCATGGAGGAGAGCTTAGAGAATATGCAGCTCAATATGCAGATGATTCGCAAGCGCAAGAGCAACCTCATCGTGAAGGCTCCCATCGATGGTGAGCTGGGATTGCTGGATGTGGTGCTTGGTCAGAGCATCGCCAGCGGCACCAAGATAGGGCAGATCAACTCCGTGGGTACCTATAAGGTAGAAGCACAGATAGACGAGCACTACATCGATCGCGTAGTAGAGGGTCTGGAGGCCACTTTCGAACGCCAAGGAGATACCTACTCCACCCTCATCCGCAAAGTCTATCCAGAGGTGCGCGATGGTAAGTTCAAGGCCGACTTCAAGTTCTCTGGAGAGCAACCTGACAACATCCGCAGCGGACAGACTTACTACCTCAATCTGCAACTGGGACAGCCCGAAGAAGCCATTCTTATACCTCGTGGTTCCTTCTACCAGCAGACAGGTGGCAAGTGGATCTATGTGGTTAATAAAGATGGCAACAAAGCCGTGAAGCGTGAAATCCGCATCGGACGCCAGAATCCGCAGTACTACGAAGTGCTGGAAGGTCTGGAGCCAGGAGAGAAAGTAATTACCTCTGGGTATGAGACTTATGGGGATAGTGATGTATTAGTTTTTTAAGCGATGAAGATATTCAGAAAGACAGGCGTTTCGACGCTGATTAATATAATAGGTATGAGTGTGGCGTTTGCCGCAGCCATGATCCTGATGGTGCAGGTGCGCTGGGATGCCACCTACGACAAAAACTTCGAGGGACACAGGCAGGTGTTCCGTATGGAAAACAACTGGATGGATCAGGGTCTGTTCAGCGCATCTTGCAGCCGCCCGATGATTGAGGCTATGCGTGATGCCAGTCCGAACATCGAGGCCGTAGCAACGCTTGGTTTTATGGCTCAAGAGGTCACCCTGAAAGAAAACGGCGAGGAAGAGATACTCTCGGTTCCATCGGCCAAGGTTGACAGTTCCGTGTTCTCAGTGTTCCCCTTCGAATGGGTGGAAGGCTCTGTAAGAGAGTTCACTGCAGACGAAACAGCCGTTGTAAGTGAGAAATACGCCAAACTATTTTTCGGAAGTGAGAGTGCAATCGGGAAAATCATTAAGACGGGCGACGGAAAGCAACGCCGCATCATCGGTGTTTTCAAAGATGCGCCTGAAAACTTCAGTATGAACTATGGCGTGCTGGCCAACATCGCGGATGAATCCTTGGATGATATGAGCGAATGGTCTTACGCTGCTTTCGTGAAGCTCAAGGACCCTCAGCAAGCTGTAGAAACCCGAACTGCCATGCTGGATGCGATAAGCACCTATCTGTATAGCGATAGAACCGATGAAAATGAAATTGAAGTTTTCCGCAAGGGATTCCGTATCACCAACCTGCACGAGGCCCACTTTGAGCGTGATGTACGAGCAAACATTCCTTCGGCCAATCAGGCTATCACTATCACTTTAGCAGCCATAGCCGCACTGCTCATCGCTATTGCCATCATCAACTTCATCAATTTCGCCTTTGCCGAAATTCCATTCCGTATCAAAAACATCAATACCCGTAAGGTGCTGGGTGAAGGACGAAGCTCTTTGATGGGACGACAATTGTGTCACGCAGGACTGATTGTGCTCATTGCATTCGCAGCAGCTTGCCTCATCATGCAGGTCGTTTCGGGGACTTCATGGGCATCCTATGTATCAGACAGCATTGCGCCGAAGGACAATATCGGCATCCTAATCCTAATGCTGGTTGTAGCACTGGTTTCTGCGGTCGTGGCAGGCATTGCTCCGGCCATGTATTCTACTTCCCAGCCTGCTGCCCTTGTATTGAAAGGCACCTATGGAACCAGCGTGAAAGGTAAGGCTCTTCGTAATGTACTTGTGGGGGTTCAGTTCGTGCTGTCGTTCTTGTTTATCCTGATGGCACTCTTCGTGGGAGTGCAGACAAGATTCATGATGAACAAAGACATGGGGTTCGAACAGGCACGTATCCTTGATGTCTGGTGCGGACAACCTGCCGGAAGCCAGAAAGATGCCTTGAAGAGCCACTTGCTGCAGAATCCGTCCATAGAAGCCGTGACTTTTTGTGACGCCCAAATAGTTTCCGACCAGAAAATGGTGTGGGGCCGCACAGTAGACGGCAAGCAGGTGTCTATGGAAGTGCTGCCTGTTGATGTTGATTTCGTGCAGTTCTTCGGGTTGCAGATAGTGGAGGGACGAGATTTCCGCGAGTCTGACAATCAGAGTGAAACAGGATGCTTTATCCCCAACGAAACATTTATGCAGATTTTTCCACAGTTTCACATTGGAAGCCTGATGGGTGGGCATGTAGATAACTCAGAGATAGTTGGCGTGGTGAAGGACTTCAATTTCAAGAGCTTGCAACACACCATGGGCCCGCTGGTGCTTTATAATTGGGGCAAAGAAGGGTGGCGGCCTTTCGGGCAGATGTACGTAAGAATGGCACCTGGAGCAGATTTTAAAGAGGTCTCTGATTACATCAAAGAAGCTATAGGAAAATTCGATCCAAGAAGAGAACCCCATATGATCACCGTTCGCCATCTGGACGAATGGATTGAGAGTATGTACACAGAGGAAGCCTCATTAGGCAAGCTCATCACCATCGCTTCAGTGGTAGCATTGCTCATTGCTATCATCGGAATTATCGGCCTGGTGTTCTTCGAGACGCAGTTCATGCGCAAGGAGATTGCTCTCCGAAGGGTGAATGGTGCCACAGTAGAGAGTATTCTCAGCATTATCAATAAGAAATACCTCCTGCTGGCAGGCCTCAGCTTTGTGGTAGCTGCGCCAGTGGCTTATTGGATAATGATTTCATGGCGCAGTGGCTTTGCCTATCAGGCACCAGTCCCTGTATGGATTTTCCTTGCCTCTCTGGTGTTAGTTGGTGCCATTACCTTGTTGGTGGTGACGCTTCAAAGCTGGAGAGCCGCCAATGCCAACCCTGTAGATTCTCTCAAAAACGAATAATTAATAACTAAAAAATAAAAGAATTATGATTACAGTAAACAATCTTACAAAGATCTTCCGTACGGAAGAAATCGAGACAACCGCGCTGAATGGCGTAACGTTTGAAATCAAAGACGGCGAGTTCGTGGCTATCATGGGCCCTTCTGGCTGTGGCAAGTCCACCTTACTTAATATATTGGGCTTGCTGGACAATCCTACCAGTGGCAGCTATGAGCTTCTGGGTACTGAGGTAGGTGGCCTCAAGGAAAAGGAACGCACTAAGTTCCGCAAAGGCAACATCGGCTTTGTGTTCCAGAGCTTCAACCTCATCGATGAACTGAATGTCTAT
>JAEEGF011183115.1_pt1 | contig 16150 bp, 12 predicted proteins | sample 9134171 | NCBI WGS metagenome assembly JAEEGF01 (sample SAMN16246542, study PRJNA631951) | gut metagenome | biome: gut microbiome; feature: rumen; material: AP-attached | host: Bos | place: Iran: Karaj | collected 2018-10
TCCCTTTGAGATGATATCGTCCATCTCGCTCACAAGGCTTTCGGGATCGACCGCCACGCCGTTGCCGAGTATGTTGACGACGCCCTCGCGGAATATGCCCGAGGGGAGCAGGTGCAGAGCGAATTTGCCGTGCTCGTTGATCACGGTGTGCCCGGCGTTGCCGCCGCCCTGGAAGCGCACGACGACTTCGAAATCCTTCGTGAGCAGATCGACCATGCGGCCCTTGCCCTCGTCGCCCCAGTTGATGCCTACTATAGCGCAGTTAGCCATGGTTTTATCCTTAAAACTCGATATGCTCGTTGAGCCTCTTCATTACCTCAGCATAGGCGTCCTCAACGCCGCCGAGATCGCGGCGGAACCTGTCCTTGTCGAGCTTTTCGCCGGTTGCGGAATCCCAAAGCCTGCAGGTGTCGGGGCTGATCTCGTCGGCCAATACTATCCTGCCGTCCGAGGTCTTGCCGAACTCGAGCTTGAAATCGACCAGCGTGACGCCGCAGGCGCTCCAGAAGGCCTTCAGCGCGTCGTTTATGCGGAAGGCATAGGTGCGGATGGTCTCGATCTCCGCCGGGGCGGCCAGCTTGAGCGCGATCGCGTGGGATCCGTTGATCAGCGGATCGCCCAGCGCGTCGTTTTTGTAGGAGAACTCGACGGTCGGCTCGTCGAAAACGATTCCCTCGGGGACTCCGTAACGCTTCGAGAAGGACCCCGCCGAAATATTTCTTACGATGACCTCCAGAGGAACGATGGCAACGCGCCTGACGAGAGTTTCCCTTTCGCTGAGTTCCTCGACGAAATGGGTGGGAATCCCGGCTTCCTCCAGCTTTTTCATGAGCGCGTTGCTCATGCGGTTGTTTATGACGCCCTTGCCTGTTATCGTTCCTTTTTTGAGGCCGTTGAAGGCGGTGGCGTCGTCCTTGTAGGAAACTATCAGGAGGTCGGGATCGTCGGTCGCGTACACTTTTTTTGCTTTGCCTTCGTAGATCTGTTCTCTTTTTTCCATTTTGTCCTCCGGTTTTTCAGGCACTACCGCACAATTCGCGTGCGTGTATTGCCTTTATTTTCCGCTGTCGCCGTAGTTTGATAGAACGCGCGCCGACGGGTCGTTTACGTCGCAGCCCTTCCACGCTTTGTTCGGCATCCAGAAGCCGGATATCATTTCCGACTGACCGGGATAGTATTTTTCGAATATCTCTCTGTAGAGCAGGGATTCCTTCGTGAAGGGCGCTGCGTGAGTGTATTTACTGCGCTTCGCCTCAAATTCCTCATCGGAGTATGTCTGCTCTGCATATTCCTTGAGATAATCGACCATCGAATGGCCGACGGCATCGGAAAAAGCCGCTTTCTCGCGCATAAGAATGCTTTCGGGGAGATAATCGCCCTCGAACGCGTGGCGGAGAAGATATTTGCCCTTGTTGTATTTGTTGAGCTTCATTTCCGGGTCAATCGACATAACGTATTCGACGAAATCAAGATCGCCGAACGGAACTCTTGCCTCCATCGAGTGAACCGAAATACATCTGTCCGCGCGAAGGACGTCATACATATAGAGCTCGCGTATTCTCTTCTGCGCCTCTTTCTGGAAAGCGTCGGCGTCGGGTGCGAAATCTGTGTATTTATAGCCGAAAAGTTCATCGGAGATTTCGCCTGTCAGCAAAACCTTGATATCGGTCTGCATACGGATTGCCTTGCATATGAGATACATTCCCATGCTCGCGCGCACGGTAGTTATGTCAAATGTTCCGAGCGCCGCGATTACCTCCTCGAGCGAAGAGATGACATCTTCGGCCGTGATGATTATTTCGCTGTGGTCGCTCCCGATATACTCGGCGACTTCCTTGGCGTATTTGAGGTCAATCGCGTCTTCACTCATGCCGATTGCAAAGGTCCTTATCGGCTTTTTGAGAAGTTTTGCCGAAACGGCGCAGACCAGCGAGGAATCGAGGCCGCCGCTGAGAAGAAAGCCGACCGGCGCGTCCGAGTCGAGTCGCTTTTCAATTCCCGCAACGAGCTTATCGTGAATGTTTGCGCAGACTTCCTCAAGGTCCGCGTGTATATATTCCTTTACTTCGGCAATGTCGCGGTAGCAGACGAATTTTTCTCCGTCATAATAATGTCCGGGAGGGAACGGCATAACTTTATCGGTAAGGCCGATAAGATTCTTTGCCTCGCTCGCAAACATAATGTTTCCGTCTGCGTCATACCCATAGAAAAGCGGGCGGATTCCGATGGGATCGCGCGCGGCAATCAGGCATTTCTTTTTGCCGTCATAGATTACAAGAGCGTATTCCGCGTCGAGCATCGCGAACATATCAAAGCCGTATTTCTCATAAAGCGGGAGGAGTATTTCGCAGTCGGAATCGCTTCTGAAAGTGTATTCCTTTTCAAGTTCCTTCTTTATTTTGCGGAATCCGTAAATCTCGCCGTTGCAGACTATCTTGTTTTCTCCGAGCTCAAACGGCTGCATTCCGGTCGGATTCAGGTCCATAATTGCCAGGCGCTGAAAGGCGAGCAGACCGTTTCCCGCTTTCATCACTTTATTATCGTCCGGACCTCTCGATTCTGTCTTTGCCAGCGCTTTTTCAAATTCTTCATAATCCGCGGGATATGAGGATAATCCCATAATGCTGCACATCTTTTTCGCCTCCTTAAACAAAAGAGAGGCAAGGGCACCCGTACGGGCGTCCTTGCCTTTTATGTTGCAATTCTATCACCTGAAAATTTCATTGTCAAGTGTGATTTGCGAATTTTTGAACAATAAACGACGGTTTTTGCGATTTTTACAATACCGACTTGCAATAATGGAAATGTTTTGTGCAAGTAACAAAAATACCGACGGCAATTAATAAAAATATTGACATAATAATAAAGAGAGAATATAATCTCTATTGAACAAAGGCGTTCATTGTTTGCTCCGACAGGCGATGTGCGCCCTTTTACTTTTTCAAGGAGTCTGTCTGATATGAAATTTACCGTTCAGGATGTCAAAGACTACATTGAGCAGGAAGACGTGTCGTTCATCCGCCTTGCTTTCTGCGATGTTTTCGGAAAACAGAAGAATGTTTCAATAATGGCCACCGAGCTTGACCGCGCCTTTGAGAGCGGAATAGCGATTGACGCCTCAGCGGTTGAGGGCTTCGGCAGCGAAGAGAAAAGCGATCTTTTCCTTTTCCCCGATGCTTCGACGCTTTCGGTTCTGCCCTGGAGACCTTCTCAGGGCAAGGTCGTCAGAATGTTCTGCGATATCAAATATCCGAACGGCGAAGCTTTTGAAATGGACGGCAGACATCTTCTTAAAGAAGCAGTGAAAAAAGCCGCTTCAAAGGGCATAAGAGTCAGCTTCGGCGCGGAGCACGAATTCTATCTTTTCAAAACGGATGAAGACGGATACTCAACCGGCGTTCCGCACGACAGAGCGAGCTATATGGATATAGCTCCCGAGGACAGAGGCGTGAATGTGCGCAGGGAAATCTGCCTCGCTCTGAGCGAAATGGGAATTTTCCCCGAGAGCTCGCATCACGAAGAGGGCCCCGGCCAGCACGAGATTGATTTCAAATACAGCGACGCTCTCGAAGCGGCGGACAATTCGGTCACTTTCAAATCCGTAGTTTCCGCCATTGCCGAGCAGCACGGACTCTGGGCTGATTTCTCCCCGAAGCCGCTTGAGAAATCCAGCGGAAACGGTCTTCATATAAATATGGCTCCTCACTCCGACGACGGTACGGATTATCTCGAGCAGTTCATGGCGGGCGTGCTCGCTCATATAGCGGAAATCACGGCGTTTCTCAATCCGACTCCCGCTTCCTATGAAAGACTCGGCGAATACAAGGCGCCGAAATATGTAACCTGGTCGCGCGAAAACAGATCTCAGCTTATCAGAATTCCCGCGGCGACCGGCGAATACAGAAGAATGGAGCTGCGCTCTCCCGATTCGGAGGCAAATCCCTATATTGCTTATTCGCTTCTGATTTACGCGGGGCTTGACGGTATAGAAAATAATATGAATCCTCCCGCTCCGACAGATCTTAATCTCTATGAGGCCTCAGAGGAGGAGCTCAAAGGCATAGCCATGCTGCCGCTTAATTTTACCAAAGCGATGGAAAACGCGAAAAACAGCGATTTCGTAAAGGCAATACTTCCCCAAAGAGTAATCGAAACCTTTAACCGCCGCAGCTGAACGCAGGCGGAATAACACGGAAGGAGGGAAGTGTATGCCGCAGGTAAAGCGGGATTACAGCGTGCTTGTCGTCTCGGGAAAAGAGCAGAGCGCAAAGCTTTTGTCGGCGATGCTTCTTTCCTTCGGATACAGGCAGACGGAAACAGTTTCAAGCGCGGGCGAAGCAAAGCGCAGGCTGCTTCGCTGCAGGTATGATATCATAATAATCGATTCGCCTCTCCCTGATGAATCGGGCAGCGATTTCGCCGTTGATACCGCATACTCCACAAGAGCCGGGGTCATGCTGACGGTAAAGAGCGAATTCTATGAGAGAGCCTGCAGAAAGGTCGAGGATTTCGGCGTTATGGCCGTTTCTAAGCCGATTGAAAAACGCGATTTTTATACGGCGGTCAAGCTTATGACTTCAACTGCGGCCCGCCTTCTCAATGACGAGAAGAGGATTCTGAAGCTGCAGGAAAAGCTTGAAGAGATAAAGCTGGTCAACAGGGCGAAATTCATCCTGATTGAAAAGCATAAAATGACCGAGTCCGAAGCGCACAGATTCATTGAAAAAGACGCGATGGATTCAAGGCGCTCAAAGGCGCAGGTCGCGAAAGAAATAATAGATAAAGAATAATTAAGACTGCAAAGGCGCAGTACCAAGGGGGTACTGCGCCTTTTTTATATCAAAACTCATTTTATTTAATATATGGAGGAAAAATGTATGAGTTATGTAGATGAAACAATTGAAATGCTGAAAGAAAAATACGCGGCTCAGCCCGAGTTTCTTCAGGCAACAACAGAGGTTCTTGATTCTCTGCGTCCGGTTATCGAGCAGAAAGAGGAGGAGTATAAACGCGAAGCCCTTCTTGAAAGACTTGTTGAGCCCGACAGACAGATTATTTTCCGCGTTCCCTGGATTGACAGAAACGGTCAGGCCCATGTAAACACCGGCTACCGCATTCAGTTCAACAACGCAATCGGCCCCTATAAGGGCGGACTGAGACTTCATCCCTCGGTTAATATCAGTATTATCAAATTCCTCGGCTTCGAGCAGATTTTCAAGAATTCGCTCACCGGTCTTCCTATCGGCGGCGCGAAGGGCGGCTCGGATTTCGATCCCAAGGGCAAGACCGACAGAGAAATCATGTCCTTCTGCAAGAATTTCATGCTTGAGCTTTATAAATATATCGGCGCAGACACCGACGTTCCCGCAGGCGATATCGGCACAGGCGCAAGAGAAATCGGCTATATGTTCGGCGCGTACAAGCGCATCAAGAATCTTCACGAGGGCGTTCTGACCGGCAAGGGCATCGCTTACGGCGGTTCTCTCGCGAGAACAGAGGCGACCGGCTACGGTCTGCTTTATCTCACAGAGGAAATGCTCAAGTGCAACGGCATTGACATCAAAGGAAAGACCGCTGCCGTCTCCGGCTCGGGCAACGTTGCCATCTATGCCATTGAGAAGGCGACTCAGCTCGGCGCAAAGGTGCTTACCTGCTCCGATTCAAACGGCTGGGTATATGATCCCGACGGCATTGATGTTGCCGCTCTCAAGGAAATCAAGGAAGTCAACAGACAGAGACTTACCGAATACAAGAAATACCGCCCGAATTCAGAGTATCACGAGGGCAGAGGAGTATGGAACGTAAAGGTTGATATCGCTCTTCCCTGCGCCACTCAGAACGAGCTTCGCATCGAAGACGCGAAGGCGCTTGTCGCAAACGGCTGCATAGCGGTCGCCGAGGGCGCAAATATGCCCACAACCGCCGAGGCCGTCAAGTATCTTCAGGATAACAATATTCTCCTTGCTCCCGCAAAGGCGGCAAACGCGGGCGGCGTTGCCACCTCCGCTCTTGAAATGAGCCAGAATTCCGAGCGTCTCAACTGGACCTTCGAAGAGGTTGACGCTAAGCTCAGAGGCATTATGATCAACATTTTCCATAATATGTCCGATGCCGCCGAGAAATACGGAATGGGCAAGAATTATGTTGCCGGCGCCAATATTGCCGGTTTCGAGAAAGTCCTCAACGCCATGATGGCGCAGGGCGTTTGCTGATCTGACATCTTCTCTTTTTTACTCATACACATCGGAAACCTGCAGGCACCCGGTCTGCAGGTTTCCACCTTTAAGGGTACTCCTCTGCACGCAGGCGCAATAAATTTATGCAATTTGAGACCGGCAAAATTTCATATTTTCTCCGTTTCCGGCACTTTTGCTCGGCTATCAGCAGTGGTTTTGCAATTTTAACAATTAAAAGTTGCATTATTGAAATGTATTTGTGCAAATAAGAAAAATTGCAGGCGGAAAAATTATATAATATTGACTTATATTTGATATGAGAATATAATCGGTTTATAATTTGATGTGTATTTGATGTGTATTGATGTGTATGAGGTATCTATTGGCTCTGCGATTGCCGCAGGGTCTTAATACAGTATGAGTAAAAAGGAGAAAAACCATGAGCAAAAACTATGTCGATGAGATCATCGAAAATGTCAGCGCGAAGTATGCGAGTCAGCCCGAGTTTATCCAGACCGTAACAGAGATTCTCGATTCTCTGCGCCCGGTAATCGAGGCAAAAGAGGAAGATTACAGACGCAAGGCTCTTCTTGAGAGACTTGTTGAGCCCGAGAGACAGGTTATCTTCCGCGTTCCCTGGACGGACGATAAAGGTCAGGTCCATGTAAACACCGGCTACCGCGTTCAGTTCAACAGTGCCATCGGCCCCTACAAAGGCGGCCTTCGCTTCCATCCTTCTGTCTATATCGGAATCATGAAGTTCCTCGCTTTTGAGCAGACCTTCAAAAACAGCCTCACCGGCCTGCCCATAGGCGGCGGCAAGGGCGGTTCCGACTTTGATCCCAGAGGCAGGAGCGATGATGAAATCATGCGTTTCTGCCAGTCCTTTATGACCGAGCTGTTCCGTCACATCGGCCCGGATGTTGACGTTCCGGCAGGCGATATAGGAGTCGGCGGCAGAGAGATCGGCTATCTTTTCGGCCAGTATAAGAGACTCAAGGGCGCTTTTGAAAACGGCGTTCTCACCGGCAAAGGCCTCTCCTACGGCGGTTCTCTCATCAGACCCGAGGCGACCGGCTACGGCGCAATCTACTACACTCTCGAGGTTCTCAAGCATTTCGGCGAAGAAATCAAAGGCAAAACCTTTGCCGTTTCCGGATTCGGCAATGTTGCGTGGGGCGCCTGCAAAAAGATTGCGGAGCTCGGCGGCAAAGCCGTTACGGTTTCCGGTCCCGACGGTTATGTCTATGATCCCGACGGCATAGTTACCGAAGAAAAGATCAATTATCTTCTCGAGATGAGAGCCAGCGGCAGAGACAGAGTTCAGGATTACGCCGACAAGTTCGGAGTCGAATTCCACGCGGGCGAGAAGCCCTGGGGCGTCAAGGTTGACATTGCTCTTCCCTGCGCCACCCAGAACGAAATCGGCATTAAGGAAGCCGAGCAGATTGTCGCAAACGGCGTTGAGTATTACATCGAGGTCGCCAATATGCCGACAACGAACGAAGCTCTCGCATATCTCAAAGAGCACTGCAAGGCGGTCGCTCCCTCAAAGGCCGTCAACGCGGGCGGCGTTGCCACCTCCGCTCTTGAAATGAGCCAGAATTCGATGAGATACAGCTGGACCGAAGAAGAGGTTGACGCGAAGCTTCATCAGATCATGGTAAATATTCACGATTCCTCCGCGAAAGCAGCCGAGAAATACGGCTACGGCTACGACCTTGTAGCCGGCGCGAATATCGCGGGATTCGAAAAGGTTGTTGACGCGATGACCGCTCAGGGTATCGTGTAATCAATAAATAAAAAGGGCACCGTTTTTGACGGTGCTCTTTGCGTAAGGGGAATGAAATATGGAAAGAATCCTCGTTCTCGATTTCGGCGGGCAGTATAATCAGCTGATTGCAAGGCGCGTCAGGGATATGAATGTCTATGCCGAAATTAAGCCCTATAACAGAATATCCGTTGACGAAATCAGGACCGCCGGCTATAAAGGAATTATCTTCACAGGCGGGCCGAACAGCGTCTATGACGGGAATTCGCCTCATTATGACAAGGAAATCCTGAACGCCGGGATTCCCGTGCTCGGAATCTGCTACGGCTGTCAGCTTATCGCCTGGATGGCGGACGGTGTGATAGAGAGCGCGAACGATGTCAGCGAATACGGCAAAACTGAGATAACCGCCAAAGGCGGAGCTCTTTTTGAGGGCGTGCCCGAAAAGAGCATCTGCTGGATGAGCCACACCGATTATATCAGCCGCGCTCCCGAAGGCTTTGAAATAACCGCCGTTACGGATAACTGCCCCTGCGCCGCTCTTGCGGACGAAAAGAGAATGATATACGGCGTGCAGTTTCATCCCGAGGTGACTCATACTGAATACGGCAAGAGGATTCTGAGAAATTTCCTGTTTGAAATATGCAGCTGCGCCGGCGACTGGACTATGGAAAACTTCACTGTGGGCGCCGTTGAGAGTTACCGCGAAAAGCTTGCGGGCAAAAGAGTTCTCTGCGCTCTCTCGGGAGGAGTCGATTCGTCGGTCGCGGCGGTCCTGCTTCATAAGGCAATCGGCGATAATCTCATCTGCGTATTTGTTGATCACGGCCTTCTCAGGAAAGATGAGGGGGATACCGTTGAACGCGTGATGAAAAATGAAATGGGCCTGAACATCATAAGAGTCAACGCGAAGGACCGTTTTCTCTCAAGGCTCGCGGGAGTTACGCAGCCCGAGGAGAAGCGCAAAATCATAGGCGAGGAATTCATCCGCGTATTTGAGGATATCGCAAAGGAAATCGGCTCGGTCGATGTGCTCGTTCAGGGCACGATTTATCCCGATGTTATCGAGAGCGGAAAAGGCGATGCCGCTGTTATAAAGAGCCATCACAATGTCGGCGGTCTTCCCGATGTAATCGATTTCAAGGAGATAGTCGAGCCGCTGAGGGACCTTTTCAAGGACGAGGTCAGGAAAGTCGGCCTCGAACTCGGAATCCCCGTGAATCTTGTTCGCCGACAGCCCTTCCCGGGGCCCGGTCTCGCCGTGAGAATCATGGGCGAAATAACAGAGGATAAGCTTGAAATTCTGCGCGAAGCGGATGCGGTTTTCCGCGAGGAAGTTATGAACGCGGGGCTTGAAAACGAGCCGAATCAGTATTTTGCCGTGCTTCTTAATAACCGTTCGGTCGGAGTTATGGGCGACGCGCGCACCTACGGCTATACCGTCGCTTTCAGAGCCGTTGATACCGATGATTTTATGACGGCGGATTGGTCGCGCATTCCGTTTGACGTGCTTGAAAGAGCGTCGAGCAGAGTCACCAATGAGGTCAGGGACATAACAAGAATCGTCTATGACATAACCGCCAAGCCCCCCGCCACAGTCGAGTGGGAATAAAAACAAATCATCCCGAAGCTCATGCTTCGGGATGTTGTTTTACTTAAATATTCAATCTTTCTCCTGTAGTTTTTTTTCCGCCCTTTTCAACTCGCGCGATTTTCTTATGAAAATCACCGCGAGGGGGATATCCGCCATAAGCCATGCGGCGGGGCCGGCATAGAAAACGGCCGGCAGACCGATGATTTTGCTGAATATGAACGCAACCGAGATTCTGCCGATGAGCTCGCCTGCGCCGGCAATCGCGTTTGCGTATGTGAAACCGAGCCCCTGAAGGGAATTTCTCAATACGAAGAGAACCGCAACGAGCGAATAGCACTGCGAAATCGCGAGAATGTACTTCTTCGCGATATTCATTATTTCGGGATTTGCTTCCTTCATAAAGAGCGAGACCACATAGGGTCCGCCGTAATAAAGGGCTGTGCTCATCAGTATGCTGATGAGGATATCGAGCAGAAGGATTTTTCTGACTGAATCGGCAATTCTCCTGTAATTCTTCGCCCCGTAATTCTGGCCGACAAAGGTCTGGGTCGCGACTCCGAGGCCGGACATCGGGATATTCGTCAGGTTTTCGACCCTGTTTGCCGCGGTTATGCCCGCCATTACACTCGCACCGAATGAATTGACCGCGCTCTGCATACACATTGAGCCGACGGAAGTTATCGTGAACTGCATCGAAACGGGTATGCCGAGCTTCACCTGATATCCGGCCGTCCTTAAGTCGAGCTTCAGGTCACTCTTCTTTATATCGATATTCTTATTGAATCGGAATACGTAAATTCCGCAGAGCACTGCCGCGACTGCCTGGGCAATCATTGTCGCAAACGCCGCTCCCTCAACTCCCCAGCCGAATTTCGCGATGAAGAGCAGGTCGAGGAAGAAGTTTACAATGACGCTGACAACATAAAAATACAGCGGCTTTCTGCTCTCGCCGACAGCTCGTGATATTGCGGTGAAATTATTTGAGAGCATCTGAATCGGGACCGCGAAATAGAGAATATTCACATAGGCGGCCGAGAGACCGATTATCTCATCGGGCGTTCCGATGAGGCGGAGGAGAGGTGTGGAAAGTATATGAGCGATGACGACGATTATGCAGCCCAGCAGAAACGAGACGGAGATGCTGCTGCCCGCATAGTGAGACGCCTTCCTGCCGTCTCCCGCGCCGAAGGACTGCGCGACGGGTATAGTGAATCCGCTCGTGAGCCCGAGCGCCGCGCCGATAATAAATGAGTTTATGGCGCCGACGTTTCCGACCGCCGCGAGAGCGTCTGTGCTGATATACCGCCCGACTATGATGTTGTCAACGAGATGATAGTTGAACTGAAGCATTGACGACATCATTATCGGCAGCGAGAATCTTATTATATTTTTAAGGGCACTGCCCTGAGTCATGTTGATTCCGTGTTTCATATTATATACCTGCGATAACTTATTAACCGCGGATATTATATCACACGCGCGCGTGGTGTCAACCATCTGAACAAATGCGGTACAGATTATCAAAATCTGTAACACCTGATTTGTCCCGGCGCCGAAAAAAATCTTTATATTTCGGAAACGCCGTGATATAATAATCAAAAATTACGGAAAAGAGGAAATGAAATGAAACGGAGGATAATCGCTTTTGCGGTTGCGCTGATAATCTGTCTTTCGCAGATTGTGCCGTGCTTTGCCGAAGCGTCTCAGCCCGTTCTGCCCCATATCGATATCAGGGGATTCATGAACGCGGCTATATATGAGGATATGAACGACCCTGAGAGCGAACAGCTCTGGCCGCTGGATGTCAAGGCAATCCTCAGAGCGGCGGGAAATTTCATTCCGTCGCTGGCGAAATTCGCTTTTGATAAGAATTATGAGAAACTCAGCGAGTCAATTCTGCCCTATGTGAATGAGCTTTTCCACCCGCTTATGTGCGGCTCCGACGGAAAGCCGCTTGTTGAGGGGAGCGGAGCGTATCTTTATTACCCGAGCCGTGACGAGGTTATCGCAAATCCCGATCTGAGCTTCACCTATGACTGGCGTCTTGACCCCTATGAATCAGCCGCGCGGCTCGATGATTTTGTCAATTATCTTACCGATGAGCTCGGCTTCGGGCAGGTTGTGATGGAATGCCACAGCAACGGCGGAGTGGTCCTTCTGACCTATCTTTCCGCATACGGCACAGAGAAGGTCAAAAGTGTCTGCTTCTCCGCCGCCGCGATTTACGGTGCGGGCTTCGCGGGCGAGCTTGTCAAGGGAAATATGGTGATTGACGCGGGCGGTCTCGCCGAGTATCTTCTCTCCGCTTTTGACAATAACGAGAGAGCCGAGCTTCTGACCGGACTTATGAGCATACTCGACAGAGCGGGTATAGTTTCGACCGTCGCGGACTTTGCGAACGGCCTTATCGAGGGCGCTCACGATTTTCTCTATAAAAAGACGGTGCTCCCGATATTCGGCAACTGGCTGAATATCTGGGCGATGGTACCGGACGCGGATGTTGAAGAGGGAAAGGAATACATCTTTGACACCCTCCTCGCCGATAAAAAGGACGAATACACGGGCTTTCTCGAAAAGGTGGATTATTTCACCGAAAATTTCAGAAACAGCAGAGAGGAAAACCTGCTCGCGGTCAATGAAAGCTGCTCGGTCTATGTTTTCTGCTTCTACGGATATACGGGCATACCCGTTACAGCCGACTGGTTTGTGATGAGCGACGGGGTGCTGATGTCGAAGGATTCCTCGTTCGGGGCCTCATTTTTCAATCCCGGTTCATTTGACAGATTCGATGAGGGCGGTTATGTCTCTCCCGACGGAAAGGTCAACGGAGAAACGGCGCTTTTCAAAGATCAGACCTGGTATTTCAAAAACTGCCATCATTCAATGACGAGCTCCTATCTCGATAAGATGGCGAAAACGCTCTTGTATTCGGAAGGGCAGGCAGATGTGAATACCTATGAGGAATATCCCCGTTTTCTTATCAATGACCGGCTCGGCGGAGGAATCCGCCCCGATGACGGCAATATTACAATTCGCCTCACATTCTTTGAGAGAATCGCCGGATTCTTCAGAGAAATCTTCGAAAGAATAAAAGCGCTGTTTTCGGCGTAAAATCAACCCGCAGGAAAATCTTTCCTGCGGGTCATCGTTTTATTCGGTTGCTTTTTCCGCTTTTCGCTCTTCAATCACCTTGAGCATTCTGTCATATTCATCCTCGTCAATCTTATTCTTCTTGCGTGAGATTATGAACGCGATGACGAGCAGGATAATCGGGATAACCGCCATGCAGAGCGCGAGCTTGAGCGACATATCCGAGGGCGCGCCGTCAAGCATCTTCTGAATACCTGCGAGCTTTACATCCTCGGTGATTTCCTTGAGATTCGCCTGCTGCTCATAGCCCGAAATCTGATTTGTGATACCGGTCATACCGATTATCAGATAAACCACCGTGACGATGAGCTGCTGAAGGGCGGATGACATCTTTGACATAAAGGGCCTGAGCGAGAAAATCAGCGCCTCGTCTCTCGAGCCGGTCTTGTATTCGTTGTATTCAATCGTGTTCGTGAAGATAACCATGACGACCATCGAGAACCAGTTCTGGCCGAAGCCGGTTACAAGCGCCGCTCCGCAGAGAAACCACAGGCGGATGGAATCGGGGATTACGGTTCCGCCGATTATGAAGCCCGCGTAGCCGATGCAGGCGACTGCGAGTGAGAGGGCGAGTGCCTTCTTCCTCCTGAATTTGCGGCAGAGGACCGGGAAGACCATCAGCAGAATTCCCGCCGCGCCCGCGTAGAATGCCGTGAACATTGTGACATAGGTACCGTTATAGCCGAATTTGAGATAGATATAATATGCGGCGAACGCCGTGAGCATGGCGCCGCTGAGATTTGAGAGCAGAGTGATGAGAGTCGCCCAGAGAAGCTGATCGTTGTGAATGATAACGGAAAACATCTCTTTAAGCCCGTGCTTCTCTTCCTTCTCCGCCTTGATTGAGCGGTCCTCCTTTACCCCGACACAGCAGAAGGTCTGGCAGAGGATGAACATACCCACAACGAAGATTGAAACAATCATATAAGCAGTGATTGAGTTGCCGCCGATGGCGTTTTTGCCCGCGGTCAGCATCGGAACAAGCCCGACCGCCGCGAGATTTCCGAGTCCGCTGAAGAGATTTGCGAGGGCGACTATCTTATCGCGCCTGTCCGCCCTGCTCGTGAGCGATGGCATCATCGACCAGTACCCGATATCGTTCATCGTATAGGTTATATCCCAGATGAGATAAAGGGCAACGAAAAGGTAAATGAAGGTCCATCCCTGCGCGCGGTTTGAAAACATCGCAATAACCGCGGCGCCGTTAGTGATGCAGCCTATCATAATCCAGGGCTTGAATTTGCCGAAGCGGGTGCGCGTATTCTCCACAACGCCGCCCATAATCGGGTCGTTGAGGCCGTCCCATATACGGCAGGCGACAAGAATTGTGCTGATAACTGCAAACTGCTTATCAGTGACATTCCGCGTGAAGAGAATGTAGGTCAGCAGGAAGTTTGTGAAAAGGGCGTAGCTCATGTCCCTTCCCATTCCGCTTATGCTGTAAATCCATTTGTTCCGGTTGAAATAATCATCAACCGTCTTTCTCTTTTCACCTTTCATGGAGCGCCTCCTTAATGCCGTAAAAGTGAATTATCGCCATATCTTCATAGCAGTCAAGCCCGTGAGAGCCTGCTTTTCCGTCTATTTCATGGCAACCGTGGTCGGGGCAGAAGCCGTAGAAAACGCGGTGCCTTTTATAGCTTTCGCGGATTTGAGCGACGATTCTTGAATAAACTTTTATATTCTTTTCAAGAACCTTCAGCGATTTCTTTGCCTCGGGCCCGTTATGGTGCATCGTCGCGTCGAAATTTCCGTTATAGATTACTATCAGGTGATATTTATTCTCTTTGATGAGTTTGAGCGCTTTGCGGTTTACCTGCCACTCGGTCGGATAAATGAAATAATCCATATCCCTTTCGAGAAAAATCTTTGAAATGCTGTCGCCCGCGGTTGAGACTATCGCGCATTTCTTCCCTGCCGCGAGCATACGGTCAAAGAGCGTCTCGCATTCAAGCACTGGTTTTTCGTATTTCATTATGCCGTGTTTTTCGGGCTGAACTCCCGTATACATTGAGGCGAAGCATACCGGCGTCACGCTCGGCATCACGCTTCGCAGGGGCGCTGAAATATCCGAGATTTTCTCCGCCGGAACGAATTTATCATTATATTTTTCATAGAGCCAGAGGGCAACCGCATCGGGGTTGTAAATCACCGCGCGGTCAATCGGCTCTTCCCCGCCGAGTTTCATTATTTCAGGGTTAGCGCTGTCGTCATCCGCCGATTTTTCAAGTCCGAAGAGCTCCAGCACCGTTGCCTTCAGCGAGGTCAGGCAAATTCCGGGATAAGCTTTATCCATAATATCACCGCCGTTATTTTGTGTTTTTGAGAAATTTCATAACTTCTTCGCGATTCGGTATTGTTTCCGCCGCGCCGGGCTTTGTCACCTCTATTGCCGAGGCGGCGCAGCCGGTCAGCATTGCTTCATAAGGAGCGCTGCCCGACAGGAGCTCATAAAGGCAGTAGCCGGTGAATGTATCGCCGGCGCCGGTTGTGTCAACGGCGTTGACTCTGAACGCGGGAGCAGAAACGTAATCGCTTCCGTTATAATAAACGGCTCCGTCCGCGCCGAGCGTGAGTATGATTTCGCCGCTCCCGAGCGCGTGAAGGGCCTTCGCGATGCTTTCGGCATCCGCTTCGCCGGTTATCGATTTTCCCTCATATTCGTTGAGTATGAGAATATCGGCGTGAGCGAAATTCAGATTCTTAATCTCATCCACATAGGGCGAGGGATTAAGCGCGGTTTTAATGCCGAGCGAATGCGCCTTTTCGAGCATATATTCAACGCAGGAGGTCTCATACTGCGTCAGCAGCAGGTCCGCGTCCGCGTATTTCGCGAGCAGTGAATCGCAGTATTCTTCGGTAATTTCACGGTTTGCCCCGCCGAAGAGTATCATCTGATTCTGCCCCTCGGGGTCTGTTTCGATTATCGTATGCCCCGTATATTTTCCCGAAAAATCAATGTCGGATGTGCCGATGCCGTTTTCTTCCAGATAATCGGTAAGATATCTGCCGTCTTCGCCGACCTTTCCGCCGACCGTTACATCCGCGCCCGCTTTCGAAAACGCAAGCGCCTGATTGAGTCCCTTGCCGCCGACATGGATTTCAAAGCCGCCGCAGTAGAGCGTTTCGCCCCTTTCGGGCAGACGAGGCATCGAATAGACCTTATCTATATTGTATGAGCCGAAAACGAGTATTTTCATAAGTTTTTCCTCTTATCCGAGCAGGTTGCGCATCTTTGTTATATTTTCGGTGAGGTCGCCCGGGCCGAGAATGCTCGAGGTACCGACCACGAATATATCCGCGCCCGCTTTTCGCATGAGCGGGGCTTTTTCGTAATTGACATTCCCGTCAACCTCTATGCTGAGATTGCCGTGCCCGCTCTCATCAAGCATTCTGCGAAGCGCAGTTATTCTTTCGAGCGAGCCCTCGACCATCTTCTGACCCGCAAATCCGGGGAAG
>JAEEGF011663001.1_pt1 | contig 16150 bp, 13 predicted proteins | sample 9134171 | NCBI WGS metagenome assembly JAEEGF01 (sample SAMN16246542, study PRJNA631951) | gut metagenome | biome: gut microbiome; feature: rumen; material: AP-attached | host: Bos | place: Iran: Karaj | collected 2018-10
CCAGCCCAGCTCCAGCGCCCGGCCGCCGCCGAGGGCGCGCTCGGACTGTTCGATCATGCACCCGATGGCGCCCTCGGCGGTCAGAGCGGCGTTGCCCACCGCCAGCGCCGGCTGCCGCAGCAGATCGGCCACCCGCAGCCCGCCCCGCAGGGCGGCGGTCACCGTCTCCTCCTGCAGGCCGCCGCCGATCAGCAGCTGCCCCGGCCAGAGGGCCTCGATCAGCGCCGGCATCCCCAGCTCCTCGGCGGAGAGGGGCGCGTGCAAACGGCCGCCCCGCTCCGCCGGCAGGGGCAGCAGCACGCAGTCCGCCCCGTAGACGCAGCTCTGCAGGCAGCTCTCCCGGCTGATCTCCGGCGACAGCGCCGCCCGCTCCAGGGCGAAGCTGCGCAGGCGGTGGCCGTCCCGCAGCAGCAGCGCCGCCAGATGCTCCGTGCGCTTGTCGCCGCCGATCACAGCAAATCTCACATTTCCTCACCTCCGGGTCATACTATTCTAATGGACAAGGGGGCGTGCGTGTGGTATGATAGGGTTCAGATTTCAGGGTTCAGATTTCAGAAGACGGAGGACATGTCATGAGCAGAGCGGACGAGATCTTTATTCAAAATTGCAGGGATATTCTGGAAAACGGGGTCTGGGACACGGATCGCGAGGTTCGCCCCCGCTGGGAGGACGGCAGCCCCGCCCACACGGTGAAGAAGTTCGGCATCGTGAACCGCTACAACCTGGCGGAGGAGTTTCCCATCCTGACCCTCCGGCGCACCTACTGGAAGTCCGCCATCGACGAGCTGCTGTGGATCTGGCAGCAGAAGAGCAACAATGTCCACGACCTGCGCACCCGGGTGTGGGACGCCTGGGCGGACGAGAAGGGCTCCATCGGCAAGGCCTACGGCTACCAGCTGGGGGTCAAACACCACTACCCCGAGGGGGACATGGACCAGGTGGACAAGGTGCTCTGGGATCTGAAGCACAACCCCGCCTCCCGCCGAATCATGACGAATATCTACACCTTTGCAGACCTGTCGGAGATGGCGCTCTACCCCTGCGCCTACTCCATGACCTTCAACGTCTCCGGCAACAGGCTCAACGCCATTTTGAACCAGCGCAGCCAGGACATGCTGGCCGCCAACAACTGGAACGTGGTGCAGTACGCGGTGCTGACCATGATGATGGCCCAAGTCTCCGGCTTCGAGCCGGGGGAGTTCGTGCATGTGATCGCGGACGCCCACATCTATGACCGGCATGTGCCCGTCATTGAGCAGCTCATCCAAAACGAGCCCAAGCCCGCGCCGAAGTTCCTCATCGACCCCGAGGTGAAGGACTTCTATGCCTTTACCCGGGACAGCTTCAAGGTGGAGGGCTACGAGTTCCACGAGTTCACCGGGAAGATCCCGGTGGCAGTGTGAGGGGTGGCGCTTATGGCACTGGAAGCGATCGTGGCCGTCTATGCCGACTGGGGCATCGGCCTGAAGGGAACCCAGCCCGTGGTGCTGAAGGCCGACCGGCGGCATTTCCGGGAGATCACCGGGTCTGACGCGGTGATCGTGGGCCGCCGCACCATGGAGGATTTCCCCGGCGGCAGGCCCCTCAAGGGGCGGCACAACATCGTCGTGACCCGGCAGGCGCTGGAGATCGAGGGCGCCGAAGTCGCCCACAGCACGGAGGAGGCCCTGGAGGCCGCCGCGCGGCAGGGCCGCTGCCTCGTCATCGGCGGGGCCAGCGTGTATGAGCAGTTTTTCCCGTATCTGGACAGGATCTTTATCACGAAGATCGACCTGAGACCGGAGTCTGACCGCTATTTCCCGGATCTGGACGTCTCGCCCGACTGGGTCTGCTCCGAGCAGGGGCCGTGGCTGGAGGAGGACGGACTGCGCTACTGCTTCTGCACCTATGAGCGAGTTTTGAGGCAGGAGCTATGAGATGAAAAATGGCCCGGCGCTTTTGCGTCGGGCCACAGACTGTAGACAAAGTTGGCTTTCTGTCATTCCGAACCTGCCAAAGGCACGCACAAGTTCTAAGGCTCCTTCGTCGCCAAGAACTTGTAGTGAGTGACCGACGTCTGCATTTTTGCCGAAAGCAAAAAGCGGTGTGGGAATCCGCATCCTAAAAGTCCCGTTTTTCAGCATTTTTTAGAAAAGGACGGATTGCCACGCCAAACCCCTCCGTCACCGGCGCAAGCGCCGGCGACACCTCCCCTTGCAGGGGAGGCAAGGCGCACTGGCTCGCAATGACATGCTTTGGTGTTTGTCTACACATTGAATGGCCCGGCGCTTTTGCGCCGGGCCATTGCTTTTGTATCCGGTTTACAGGATCTTGTTGATCTCGGTCTCGATGGCCTTGGCGGCGTCCTCGGGGACAATCTTCTTGCTGACGACCAGGTCAAAGATGTTGCCGCAGGTCTTTTTGTTGAAGAACTTGATGGGGTACTTCATCAGGTTGGGGGCGTACTTCTTGATGATCTCCACGCACTGGGGGTTGGCAAAGCAGTCCTTTACGGTGAGGCTTCTGAAATCCATAATTGTTCTCCTTTACAGATCAATTTGCGGGTTGTTCGGTGCTCCTATTGTATCACGGCTGCTCCGTCTCGTCAACCGGGCGGCGGCGCCGACGGCGGAAGGACAGCCGGTAGTCCCGGTAGAGCAGGATGGCGCTGGCCATGGAGGCAAGGGCGCACAGCAGCACCAGCAGCAGGAAGGCTCTGCCCTTCAAAAACCCCAGCATGGGGTTATACTGGTCCAGGATCACCAGGGTCAGCAGTGCCAGCCACAGGGAAATGCAGAGATTCGGCACAATGGCTCTCCAGAATTTCATCGCTTGTCCTCCCATCCCTCTTCGGTGACGATCAGCATATCGCCCAGCTCCCTTCCGGCGCCGTTGGACTGACGGCTGTAGCGCTGGTGCAGGAAGGTCATCAGCGCCGAGCCGCCGCCGTCCAGGTTGTAGGCGCAGGTGCAGCCCAGATCCTCAAAGACCTGCGCCAGCTCCGGCACCGTCATGCCCTTGGAGTAGCCGTCCTGCCGGCCGTCCACCACCACGAAGCAGTAGTGCCCCGGCTCATAGTAGCCCACGGCGCTGCGGGGGTTGGGGAAGGAGACCGCCTCGCTGAGCTCGTAATCCGGCTTCACATGGCCGTTCTCGTCCAGCAGGGAGGGACCGAAGTTCCAGGCCTGGGCCACGCCCCGGTTCCACACGTCCTCCACCGTGTACTCGTCCCGCCCGTAGCAGGCCATCACGCCGGAATCGTACAGCACGCAGAGGTCGCACCAGGTCTGGTCGCTCATGTAGAGCTCCCCGTTTCGCACCAGGAAGCCCTTGGGCTGGTAGGAGTAGAAGTCGCCGCTGATGGTCAGGATGGCGTGGGAGTCGGCATCCATCTCCATGGCGTCCTGGGTGGACCAGAACTCCAGCTCGTTGTTGGCGGTATAGGTGCGGAAGTTGTCCAGGCTCGCCACATAGATGTCCGCCACATGGTACACGGATTTCCCGTTGCCCGCGTCAAACTCCCGCGTTTCGATGGTGATGGAGACCTGGGGACTGGTGTAGGAGTGGTCGGTGATGACCACCTCGTCGGTGAAGTGCTCCGCAAAGCGGATCTGCCATTCGGTGCGGGGATCCTCCGTGGGCACGGGCGTGGGCGTCGTCCCGGTCAGATCTCCCACGATCCCGCCCTCCGGGGCGGGGGTCGCGTCCGCGGGCGCCTCCGGCGTATCCCCGCCGGGCTCCGCTGTGGGGGCGGCCTGCGCCTCAGCCTGCGCCTGAGCGGGGGACACCACCTGTTCCGTCTGTGTCTGCTGCTCGCGCTCCGCCTGCCGGGCGCGGCTGCGGGCCTTGGCCTGCAGGATGGGCAGCCCCAGCTGGAAGAATACCACAAGGCCCAGGGCCAGGGCGCCGACGAGGATATCGGCCACGATGACCTGCCAAAGCTCTCTCGGTCTGTTATATCTCATAGCTCTTATCTCTTTTCTTCGTTCTCTGCTGCGGATTGCAGCACGGCCTCGGCGCAGCGCATCCCGTCCACGGCGGCGGAGGTGATGCCGCCGGCGTAGCCCGCGCCCTCGCCGCAGGGGTAGAGCCCGCGGATGGGGGAGCGGCAGTCCTTGCCCCGCAGGATGCGCACCGGGGAGGAGGAGCGGGTCTCCGGCGCGGTGAGCACCGCCTCCGGATCGTCAAAGCCCCGGAGCTTCTGCCCCAGAGCGGGGAGCGCCTGCTCCAGCACCCGGGTGATGCGCTGCGGCAGCACGGCGTGCAGCTCCGTCCAGGTGACGCCGGGGCGGTAGCTGGGCTGCACCCTGCCGGGGGCCTCGCTTTTCCGATGGGCCAGGAAGTCCCCGGCCAGCTGGGCGGGCGCCCGATAGTTTCCGCCGCCGGCAAGAAAGGCGGCCCGCTCGATCTGCCGCTGCCATCGCATGCCGGAGAGGACGTCTCTTTCCGGAAAATCCTCCGGGTGCAGGGTCACAAGCAGGGCGGCGTTGGCGTTCTGCCCGTCCCGGGCAGAATAGCTCATGCCGTTGGTGACCACGCCCCCCTCCTCCGAGGCCGCGGCGATGACCTCGCCGCCGGGGCACATGCAGAAGGTGTAGGCGCTGCTACCGTCGGGCAGGTGTACGTTCAGACTGTAGTCCGCCGCGGGGAGATTCCCCCGGGCGCGGCCGTATTGGCTGCGGTCGACGTCCTCCTGGCGGTGCTCGATGCGCACGCCCATGGAAAAGGCCTTGGGCTCCATGGGAACGCCGGCGGCGTGCAGCATCTCAAAGCTGTCCCGCGCCGAGTGCCCCAGGGCTAGGATCAGTCGGGTACAGGGGATGGTCGCCTCCCCTTCGGGGCTCCGGACGCGGACGCCGGTGAGGGCGCCGTCTGCCAGATGCAGCCCGGTGAGCTTCGTTTCAAAGCGGACCTCCCCGCCCAGGGCCTGGATCTCCCGCCGGATATTCTGCACCACGTGGATGAGAATGTCCGTGCCGATGTGGGGCTTGGCGTCATAGCGGACGCTCTCAGGCGCGCCGTGGAGGGCGAACTGCTCCAGCACCCAGGAGATGCGCTTGTCGTGGGTGCCGGTGTTCAGCTTCCCGTCGGAGAAGGTGCCGGCGCCCCCCTCGCCAAACTGGACGTTGGATTCCGGATCTAATACGCCGCCGGCGCGGAATGCGTCCACCGCGGCCTTGCGGGTCAGGGCGTCCTGCCCCCGCTCGATCACCAGCGGCCTTGCCCCGGCCCGGGCCAGCACCAGAGCGGCGAACATGCCCGCCGGGCCAAAGCCCGCCACCACCGGCCGCTCCCTCAGGGCGGAGCGGGGGATCTCATAGGGCTGCTCCTCATAGGGGAGCAGGTCTTTGCTGCCCGAGCGCTGCAGCAGCAGCGCCTCCGCCCCGCGGATGCTGACGGCCACGGAGCACACATAGTGCAGGTCGCTCTTGTCCCGGGCGTCCAGGGAGCGGCGCAGCAGCTTCAGATGTTCGATGCGCTCCGGCTTGATCCGGAGCTTTTTTGCCGCCCGCTCCCAGAGAACGCCCATGGGCTCCCCCGGGTTCAGGCGCAGCTTGTTCACGCGGATCATGTGCCCAGCCTCCCGGCGAGACGCCCGCTGGCCCAGGCCCACTGGAGGTTGAAGCCGCCGCAGTCCCCGTCCACGTCCAGCAGCTCTCCGCAGGCGAAGAGCCCGGGAACCAGACGGCTCTCCAGGGTGTTGGGGTCAAAGTCCGCGGTGCGGAGACCGCCTGCGGTGACCTGGGCGTTGTCAAAGCCCTCGGTGCCCTTCACGGGCAGGCGGAAGGCCGTTGCGGCCTCGGCCAGACGGGCACGCTCCCCCTCGTCCAGCTCCCGCAGGGGCTTGGCGGCGTCCACGCCGGCGTATTTCACCAGCATCCGCCCCAGCCGGTTGTGGAGCATGCCCGTGAAGATCTCCGACACGGGCAGCTCCGGAAAGGCGGTCTTCCGGTCTTCCAGCAGGGCGGCGGCATCGACGCCGGGGGGCAGGAAGTCGATTTCCAGGGTCAGCCCCTCGCCGCCGGTGGCGGCGGCGCGGGAGACCTCAAAGCTCACCGGGCCGGAGACGCCCTTTTCGGTGAACTGCAGCTCGCCCTCGGCCGCGGCCAGCACCGCGTCCCGGCGCTTGAGCCGCAGGCGGCAGTCCGCCCGCACGCCCTTGAGGGCCCGGGGGTATTCCGGCGCGGTGACAAGCTGCACCAGGGCGGGGTAGAGCCCGGTGCGCCTGTGGCCCAGGGCTTTTGCCAGCTGGTAGCCGTCCAGCACGCCGCCGAGCTTGGCCCCCGCGGCGCCGCCGCAGGCCAGGATCAGCCGATCGGCAAAGAGGGGGCCCTCGTCGGTCTCCACGGTGAAGCCCCGCTTCTCCCGCCGGACGGACCGGGCCGGCGAGGCGCAGCGCTGCTCCACGCCGGCCTTGTCCAGGGCGAAGCGCAGCACGTCCAGCACGGAATTGGCGGAGTTGGAGAGGGGATAGACCCGCCCGCCGTATTCCTCCACGGTGAGAAGGCCCAGCTTGTGAAACCAGTCCAGCGCCGCCTCCGGCGGAAACTGCGCCAGGGCGTGGCGGACAAAGTCCGGCTCCTCCCCGTGGTAATGCGCCGGGGCCGCGCCGGTATTGGTCAGGTTGCAGCGGCCGTTGCCGGTGGCCAGGAGCTTGCGGCCGATGCGCTGCTGCCGCTCCAGCAGCAGCACCTTGTTTTGGGGATCCTCCGCGGCGGTCAGCGCGGCGAAAATGCCGGAGGCGCCGCCGCCGATGACAAGCACAGTTCTCACGTTATAACTCCGATCCTCATGATTCAGACCTTCGTGTTCCCACCCCGGGGAGTTCAGAGGGGACGCCCCCTCTGATTTTTCGCCTCGCAAGGCGAAAAAAGAATCAAATCTGTTTTTGACGGGGCTTTGCCTCGACAAAAACACCCTGAGCCGAGCTCTGGGAGGCCTCGCGCCGACCAAAGCGGGCGCTGCCCGCTGCGATGAGCGCGAGTGACCCTCCCGCTTCCGGCCCCGCAAGGGGGCGGAAGCGATCAGCTTCTGTATAACATGTCGTGGGCCACGGGGGTGTAGAACAGGCGGTTGACCTCCTCCGGGTCCTTCGTCTGCCCCAGGATCCACATGATCTTGGCCAGGGCGGCCTCGGTGGTCATGTCGTAGGCCTCCAGAATGTGGGGGTTGCCCTTGAGCCGGGTGCCCACGCTGTAGACCGAGAAGTCGGAGCCCTCGTTCTGCACCTGGGTGGTCATGACCAGGAAACGGCCCCGCTGGGTGTAGTCGTGCAGCACCTGGAAGAGCTTGTCGTCGTCATAGGAGGGCAGGCCGCCCACGCCGAAGCACTCCAGGATCAGCGCGTCCTTGCGCTGCAGCAGGAACTCCAGCAGCTCGTGGTCGGTGCCGGGGATCATCTTGATGAGGCCGATCTTCTCGTCCAGCGTCTCGGAGAAGACGGGGCGCGCCCCCCGGTCCGGCCGGATGTAGCACAGCAGCCGGTGATCCTGCAGGGAGCCCAGATCGGGATAGTTGATGCTGGAAAAGGCGGCAAAGCTCTTGGAATAGGTCTTGCGGGCCCGGGTGCCCAGGATGACCCGGCCGCTGAACACGATGCACACCCCGCAGAGCTCCTCCGAGCAGGCGCAGGTGAAGGAGTCGATGAGATTGAGCTTGGAGTCGGTGGAGTCGTAGCTGATGGGCTTCTGGGCACCGGTGAGGATGATGGGCTTGTCCGCCCCCTGCACCAGGTACGAGAGCGCCGCGGCGGTGTAGGCCAGGGTGTCGGTGCCGTGGCTGATGACAAAGCCGTCGTACTCGTGATAGTGCGCCCGCAGCGCCCGGGTGATGGCGATCCAGTGGGAGGGGGTGATGTTGGTGCTGTCGAGGTTAAAGAGCGAGAGACAGTCCACCTTGCACAGGGAAGAGATCTGCGGCACATACTGCAGCAGCTGCTCCGGCGTGAGCTCCGGGCTCAGCCCGTCCTCCGTCATGCCGGAGGCGATGGTGCCGCCGGTGCCGATCAGCAGGATCCGTTTCATGGCGTTGTCCTCCAATTTGTCTATATTCCAACATCTTATTATAACAAGGATTCCGAAAATTGCAATCCGAATCCGCGCAACAGGGGCGGCCTCCGCAAAAAGCTGCGTTTTTCCAACGGCTCGCCGTTGACATCAGGGCATTTTCTGCGCTATAATATTCTGTAATTTTGTCGGATTTGAGGAAACGCAATGGCCCGAAGAAAGAAAAACAATCGCAGAACGCAAAAGCGCCATGTGCTGCCCTCCCTGCTGCTGGCAGTGGCGGCGATGCTGATTTTGGTGTCGCCTCTCCCCACCCGGCAGACGGCGGAGCCCTCCGCCCCCGGCGGAGAGGAAGCGCCGCCTGAGAGCACAGCGCCCGTCTGGGCGGAGCCGGAGCGGGAGGAGGACGAGACGCCTGCACCCGCGCCTGTGACCTACGACGAGGACGCGGGAAAGATCCGCGTTTCGGAGCTGATGGTCAAAAACCGGGCCACCCTGCCCGATGAGGACGGGGATTTTTCCGACTGGATCGAACTGGAGAACATCTCCGACAGCACCGTGGATCTGACCGGCTGGCGCCTCACGGACGGAGAGCGCAAGCCCGGCACGGTGCTCCCGGCGACCACCCTTGGCCCGGGGGAGCGGCTGCTGCTCTTCGCCTCCGGGAAGGACAGAACCGGACACCTGGGCTTTTCTCTCTCCGGGGGAGAGAGCCTGTATATCTATACCGACCTGGGCGTCCTGGCGGAAGAGCTGATCTGCCCCGATGGGGAGGCGGATCGCGCCTGGGTGACGGACGGGGCCGGCGGCTTGACCGAGAGCTTTTACCCCACCCCCGGGCTGCCCAACACGGTGGAGAGCTATGTGGCGCTCATGGAGAACCGAAGCTGTGACAGCCCCCTGATCATCAACGAGGCCTCCCCCTTCAACCGCAGCGGACGCTGGAAGGGCACCGTGGGCGACAGCGACTGGGTGGAGCTGAAAAACGTCTCCGACGCGCCGCTGGAGCTCTCAGACTACTATCTCTCCGACGATCCGGATCAGCGGCTGCTCTTCCAGCTGCCCCAGGGAACGCTGCAGCCCGGCGGGCTCTATCTGCTGCGCTGTGACACCGAGGGCTCCTATGTGGGCTCCGCCGCCCTCTGCACCGCTTTTTCTCTCAGCTCCGAGGCCGACCGGCTGTATCTGAGCCGGGCGGACGGGAGCCTGGTAGACTTCGTCTCCCTGCGGGACGTCCCCTGTGAGGGCAGCTTCGGCAGGATGCCCGGGCAGAACGGCTGGTTCTTCTTCGACCTGGCCAGCCCCGGAGCGGAAAATACCGGCGGCGAGCGGCGCATCTCTTCCATGCCCGTCTCCCTGGAACCGGACGGGGTCTTCAACGGGGTGGAGAGCGTCACCGTCCGTCTCAGCGGCAGCGGCGAGATCCACTATACCACCGACGGCTCCTATCCCACGCTGAGCTCCCCGGTCTATACCGAGCCCTTCCAGGTGGAGCGCAGCGGCGTGGTGCGCGCCGTCAACCTGGAGGAGGGCGCCCTGCCCAGCCGGACGCTGGATCTGAGCTATATCATCAACGAGAACCACAGCCTGCCGGTGGTGAGCCTTGTCACGGACTACGGCCAGTTTCGCGGCATGTACTACGGCAACAAGAAGGACGTGGAGGTTCCCGCGAGCATGGCCTTCTATACCGACGAGGGCAGCTTCACCATCCCCTGCGGCGTGAAACTGAACGGGGAGAGCAGCCTGGTGCTGGCCAAGAAGAACCTGAGCCTGCGCTTCCGCGGCGCCTACGGCCAGGCGGAGCTGCACTACGACGTCTTTGGCGACGGCGGGGTCTGCGACTTCAACAATCTCCTCCTCCGCGCCGGGCAGGACTATTTCCACGCCATCATCCGCAACGAGCTCTGCACGGAGCTGGCCCGCTCTGCCACCGACCGGGTGGTCATCTCCCGCAGCCGCTACTGCATCCTGTACGTGGACGGCAATTATTTCGGCATCTACGCCGTGGAGGAGAAGCTCAACGAGGCCATGTACACCCACATGGCCGGCGTCAGCCGGGACAGCGTCACCGTGGAGACCCCGCCCCTGGACGCCAAGCACAGCATGTACCGGGAGGTCATCTCCTACGCCCTGACCCACGATCTGTCCAATCCCGAGTACTACGAGGAGCTCTGCAAGCGCCTGGATGTGGACAGCATGATCGACTGGCTGATTCTGGAGGGCGTCTTTGCCAACGACGATCTGACCTATGCAAATGTCCGCTACTGCCGCTCTCTGGAAAACGACGGCAAGTGGCGCCTGATGTTCTACGATCTGGACAGCACCTTCTACCACGCCAACACCTGCTTCGGCAACCTCCTCTCCCCCTGGGCGCGGGATTCCCGGCAGGTGGCCCAGCTCATCAACGCCCTGCTGCGCAGCCCGGACTTCCGGGATCGGCTGCTGACCCGGGCCGCTGAGCTGCTGGAGGGGCCCCTCTCCAACGAGCGGATCATCGCTGAGATCGACCGGCTCTCCGAGCAGATCCGCCCGGAGGTGGAGCGGGACTACGGCCGCTTCCAGCTGAAGGTGGAGGACTGGGAGTGGAACGTCCAGTGGATGCGGGACTTTATCCTGGACAACGACTGGAACCAGATCTGCGTCAATAACCTCTGCTACTATCTGAACGTAGGCGCGGAGGAGCGGGCACGGTACTTTACAAAGTAAAGCGACAACTCCCTCAGTCACGGCGCTTGCGTGAGACGCGCCGTGCCAGCTCCCTCAGAGAGGGAGCCTATAAGTCATCTGTCAACGGGCACTCCCTCAGTCAGCCTGACGGCTGCCAGCTCCCTCAGAGAGGGAGCCTATAAGGAAGAAACCCCTCAGTCTGCCGCCTTCCGTGAGACGGCGTCAGACAGCGTCCCCCTTGCGGTGCCCGAAAAACGCTGCGGGCTTACGCTTTCCCTTGCGTTTTTCGACCGCTGCGGAAAAAGCGCGCTCGCTTCTTCCGCCACCGGCGGCGCGAGCCCGCTTTCCCCCTTAGGCAGGGGAGCCTATAAGGAAGATTAATTGTAATGAACGAGACCAAATTCACCTTCAAGCGCACGGAGAAGAAATACCTGCTCACAGCGGAGCAGTATGAGGCGCTGTGGGAGCGGATGAGCCCCTATCTGGAGCCGGACGACTACCCGCTGAGCACCGTGTGCAGCATCTACTACGACACCGACGACTACAGCCTGATCCGCCACTCCATCGAGGGGCCGGTGTACAAGGAAAAGCTGCGGCTGCGCAGCTACAACGTCCCCGGGCGGGAGGATCCGGTGTTTGTGGAGCTGAAAAAGAAATACAAGGGCGTGGTCTACAAGCGGCGGGTGCAGCTGCCCGAACGGGAGGCTGCCGCCTGGCTCAACGAGGGCCGCCGCCCCGCCCAGGACGGCCAGATGCTTCGGGAGATCGATTGGTTCCTGCACAGCGTCCGCCCCAGGGCCAAGGTGTACCTGGCCTGCGACAGGTTTGCCTGGCGCGCCAAGGAGGATCCGGAGCTGCGCATCACCTTCGACCGGAATCTGCGCTGGCGGCAGACGGAGCTGGATCTCTGCGCCGGGGACGAGGGCGAGCCCCTGCTCCCGGAGGGAGACGTGCTGATGGAGATCAAGACCCCAGCCGCCGCCCCCGTGTGGCTGGCGCGGCTGCTCAGTGAGCTGATGATCTTCCCCGTCAGCTTCTCCAAGTACGGCACCTGCTACAAAGAACATATCCTGAACGAATACTTTCTCTCGGCTGAGAGTCATAGGTAGAAAATTTTTGCCCCGAAGGGCAGTTCAAGCGTTTTTGAGGCAGCTCTGCCTCGAAATTTGATCATTATTTGGAGGTTCCATCCATGCTGAACAGCATTCTCTCTGCGGAAATCACCCTCACCCAGTTCCTGATCTGCGAACTGACCGCCATGGCCCTGGGCTTTGGCACGTCTCTGGTTTTTCTGCTCCGGGATCGGCATACCGGCGCTTTTTCCCAGGCGCTGGCGCTGCTGCCGGGCGTGGTGACCCTGGTCATCATGCTGGTTAACGGCAACATCGGCGCGGGCCTGGCTGTGGCCGGCACCTTTGCTCTGGTGCGCTTCCGCAGCGCCCCCGGCTCCGCCAAGGAGATCACCGGGCTCTTTATCAGCGTGGCCATCGGCCTGGCCTGCGGCATGGGCTTTGTGGGCGCGGCGGTCATTTTCTTCGTGCTGATGGCGGCCTATGTGCTGCTGCTGGGCGGAATCCGCTACGGCGAGGAGGGCGTGAAGCACCGGCACCTCAAGATCACCGTCCCGGAAAACATCGACTACGAGACCGTTTTTGACGATCTGTTCCAGCGCTACACCAGCTTTCATGAGCTGTACAAGGTGCGCACCACCAACATGGGCACCCTCTATGAGCTGCACTATCGCATCGAGCTGAAGGATCCCCGGCACACCCGGGAGTTTATTGACGAGCTCCGCTGCCGCAACGGCAACCTGAACATCATCTGCGGTCGCGAGCCGGATAAAGACGTGATGTAACATAGTCTGGAGTGAACTGTTATGAAAAAGCTGATTCCCCTTCTTCTTTTGCTTGCCCTGCTGCTGACAGCCTGCTCCCAGAGCGGCGAGAGCACCGCGGAAACTGCCGCGGACAGCTCCGCAGCGGCGGAGATCCCCTCGGATCACACGGTAATCACCTTCAACGGCGAGGATGTCTCCATCCGCGGCGGCGGCGCCCGGGACACGGGCAGCGCCGTCGTCATCAGCGCCGCCGGCGTCTATGAGGTCACCGGCGTCAGCAGCGAGAAGACCCTGGTGGTGAACACCGGGGACGATCCCATGGACGTGACGCTGATCCTCAATAACGTCCAGATCACCAGCCTCTCGGAGCCCTGCATCCGGGTGGATCAGGCCGGGCACTTCCGCCTGCAGCTGGCCTCCGGCAGCCAGAACAAGCTGATCTGGGGCGAGGAGAGCATGCTGGAGAGCCCCGATCCCAATGCCGCCGGCGCCGCGCTCTACAGCGCCGATGACATGGACATCGAGGGCGAGGGCGCCCTGAGCGTCTGCGGCTACATCAACAACGGCATCGGCTGCAAGAAGGATCTGGACATCAACGGCGGCGCCATCAGCGTGGTGGCGGCCAACAACGGCATCAAGGGCAACAACTCCGTCCAGATCAAGGGCGGCAGCATCTCCGTCAGCGCCCGGGGCGACGGCGTCAAAGCCACCGTCACGGACAAGGAGGGCAAGGGCTTTGTGGAGATCACCGGCGGCACCGTCGCCATCGAGGCCTGGGGCGACGGCGTCCAGGCGGCCACCGAGCTGCGCATCTCCGGCGGCACCCTGGCGGTCACCGCCCAGGGCGACGGGCTGGAGACCGGCAGCAAGGCGCTGAAGGCGGAGCAGACGGTACTCATCACCGGCGGCACGCTGACGCTCAGCTCCCGGGAGGACGCCCTCCGCTGCAGCCTCGGCAATGTGGAGATCAGCGGCGGCACTCTGGACATCCTGGCTCTGGACGACGGCATCAGCGCCGGCCAGAAGGGCAGCGGCGCGGGCGACGTGCTGCTCACAGGCGGCACGCTGCAGATCAGCGCCGGCAAGCAGGCCGTCCAGGCCCGCGGCAGCTTCCAGGCGGGCGACTGCACGCTCTTCGCCCTCTGCGGCTCGGACAAGCAGGCCGCCCCCGTGGGGCATGCCAGTCTGCTCTGCGCGGTTTCGGGGCCGGAGGGCGACACCGTGACCGTCGGAGAGCTGGGCAGCCTGACTGCCCGGCAGAGCTACAAGCGGCTCCTCTGCGTCACCGGCGAGCTGAGCGCGGGGACGGAGATCGCCGTCACCAACCGCAACGGCACGGTGAACGCCGCCGTCCGGTAAGCGCACCCGAAAAGGGAGAACAAGGCTATGACTGACAACAATCCGCAGCTGAATCGGAAACAGCGTTTCCGCTTCAGTCTGTTCCTGGTGACCATCGGCATCGTCTACGGCGACATCGGCACCTCGCCCATGTACGTGATGAAGTCGATCCTGGAGGGCAACGGCGGCATCACCCAGGTGAACGAGGACTTTATCATCGGCTCTCTGTCCCTGGTGATCTGGACGATCACGCTGCTGACCACCTTCAAATATGTACTCATCGCCATGAAGGCGGACAACCACGGGGAGGGCGGCATCTTCTCCCTGTATTCCCTGGTGAAGCACTGCGGCAAATGGCTCATTTTCCCCGCCATGCTGGGCGGCGCCGCCCTGCTGGCTGACGGGGTGCTGACCCCCGCCGTCACCGTCACCACGGCGGTGGAGGGTCTGCGCAGTATGGACGCGATGGATCGCCTCCTGGGTAGCGGGCAGGGCACGGTGGTTTTCATCACGCTGCTGATCATCTCCCTGCTGTTTCTGGCCCAGCGGGCCGGCACCAGCAAGATCGGCAAGGCCTTCGGTCCGGTGATGCTGCTGTGGTTCAGCTTCCTGGGCGTGATGGGGCTGCTGCAGATCTTCCGGCTGCCGGTGGTGCTGCGGGCCTTCAACCCCCTCTACGCCGTCCGGGTGCTGCTGAGCCCCTATAACAAGGCGGGCTTCATGATCCTGGGCAGCGTCTTCCTGGCCACCACCGGCGCCGAGGCGCTCTACTCCGACATGGGGCATGTGGGCCGGGAGAACGTGTATTTCAGCTGGCCCCTGGTGAAGCTCTGCCTGATCCTCAACTACCTGGGCCAGGGCGCCTGGATCCTGCAGAGCAAGGGCGACGCGGCTCTGGCGCTGGTGGAGGATCTGAACCCCTTCTTCCTGATGCTGCCGGACATGATGCGTCCCTTCGCGGTGCTCCTGGGCGCGGCGGCGGCCATCATCGCCTCCCAGGCGCTGATCACCGGCTCCTATACCCTGGTCTCCGAGGCCATCCTGCTGGACCTGCTGCCCCATCTGGAGATCCGCTATCCGGCGGACACCAAGGGTCAGCTCTATATCCCCAAGGTCAACACCATCCTGTGGATCGGCTGCAGCCTGGTGGTGCTCTACTTCCGCTCCGGCGCCCGGATGGAGTCGGCCTACGGCCTGGCCATCACCGTCACCATGCTGATGACCACGGTGCTGCTCAGCGTCTACCTGCTGCGGATCCGGAAGAAGCGGATCCTGGCGGTGCTGGTACTGCTGGTCTTCGCCGCCATCGAGGCGGTGTTCTTCCTCTCCAGCCTGGGCAAGTTCATGCACGGCGGCTATGTCACTGTGATCCTGACCCTGCTGCTGCTGTGGCTGATGGTGGTGTGGCACCGGGGCACCCAGTTGGAGCACCGGTACAGCACCCGCCTGAAGCTGCGGGACTACGTCTCCAACCTGGGCAGCCTCAACAAGGATGAGAGCATCCCCCTGCTCTGCAACAACCTGGTGTATCTGGGCAGCAACAACGACACGGAGTATGTGGACCGGGACATCCTCTATTCCATTCTGGACAAGGATCCCAAGCGGGCCCAGGCCTACTGGTTCGTCAGCGTGAACGTGCTCAACGAGCCGGACACCATGGAATACCGGGTGGACACCTTCGGCACGGACTATATCTTCCGGGTGCGGCTGGATCTGGGCTTCAAGTGCAGCCCCCGGGTGAACGTGTACCTGCGCCAGATCGTGCAGGATCTGCAGCGGAGCGGGGATCTGCCCGTGCAGGACAAGAAATACTCCATCTACGGACATTCTACCGTGGGCACCTTCAAGTTCTGCATGATCCGCAAATCCGTGACGCCCAAGACGGAGCTCTCCGCCTTTGACGAGTTCATTCTGAACACCAAGTATGTAATCCGCCGCATGGCGGGCTCCAAGGTGCAGTGGTACGGGCTGGACACCTCTTCCCTGATCGTGGAGACGGTGCCGCTCATCACCGGCGGCGGCGATCCCAACGCCCGCCGCATCCAGCGCGCGGAGTAGGATTCAGGTTTCAGAGTTCAGTTTACAGATTGTGGCATGCGATTCTCTTCAGTTAAAGGCAAAAGAGGCAGGAACCCAAACGATTCCTGCCTCAGACTGTAGACAACCCTTCGCCCATGCGGCAAGGTACCGACACGCATGGGGGGATTGTGAAGACTAACTATTAAAAGTCAAGCCCCAAGAGGAAAAAGATGTAGATTGGGAAGCGGCATAAAAAGGGCGCAAAAAGCAAAGCGTCACAGAGGGCGCTCTGAGTGGTATGGAC
>JAEEGF011886236.1_pt1 | contig 16146 bp, 13 predicted proteins | sample 9134171 | NCBI WGS metagenome assembly JAEEGF01 (sample SAMN16246542, study PRJNA631951) | gut metagenome | biome: gut microbiome; feature: rumen; material: AP-attached | host: Bos | place: Iran: Karaj | collected 2018-10
ATAGTCTGAATAGGAATCTGTTTCTACTTTTGTGCATGCGGCAAATGCCAGGCCCAGGAAACCCAACGCCGCAAATACAACTCTTTCAATAGCCTTCATATCCTTCAATTATCTTTTTCTGCCATATAAACGTACCTTTTTCCGAAATGCGTCACTTGATTATTAAGAAAATATATCTAGCTCATGTTGTTCACCAAGGGACGGAGTGGACACGGTGGACAGTGGTGGACAGCGGTGGACGGGATTTGCCCGTCTGCCCTAAAATGGCTAAATTCGCAGTCAATCTGTTTGGCCTGAATCGAATATGACCATTGACCTCCATAAGTGGACCTTTGCTGACCGGGAAGCGCTGATGGCGCTCTGCAATGCCGTTGACAGGAGCAGGTGTATTCAGGTGGATGCAGAGACTATATTTCGCATAAAATTGGGCCATTATTGGGCCACGATTTGACAAAAAATGCGCTATGAAGATTAAGAGAAATATCGCTTTCAAGCTCCGTCCTTACGGGAAGGACGGGAACCTCTTTCAGATTAGGATGAGGGTTACTTTCAACGGCCGCTAATCAAGAGAACTGGAGACGCAACCTACATTAGCAACCATTTCCAAACCGGTATTACTTCGATTGTAAGCCCATCTTTTTCAATTGTTTCCTCCTCGTCATAAGTAATAATCAAGGCACGGTCAAGTTTGAAGACTTTGCTGAAGTCCACAAGAGCATTTACCTCGCGGTCTCTCGTGGCCTGGGTGGTCAGGTCGTATGAAGCCTGTACGGCCAGATTCTCCTGAGGAACGTAGAAATCCAGATCCACGCTTCCGCGTTTGTAAAAGAACAGTTTCGGTTCTTCCGGATCCCAATACATCTTGCGAAGCTGTAGTGCAACAAGATTTTCCAACAACTTTGTCTCACCTTTGTACAAATAAAGATTCAACAGACCGTTATCCATGAAGTAACGTTTGCGTAGTGTTTCCTGTTCGGAATCCGCCGATGCAAAATTGGGAATGGAATAAACCAAGTAGCACTCCTCCAGATATTCCAAATAGTCTTTGACCGTAGGCAAACTGATTTTCTCTCCCGATGATTTGATGATATGTTCAAAACGGGAAACGGCCGTCGGTTGCATTACATTATCGGCTACCTTTCTGACCAGAAGCCTGAGTTGGCGGTCATTTCTGATTTTATATCGGGAAATAATATCGCCCATCAGAATCTTCTGCAGCAGGCTGGTGAGCCATTCCCGCTTACCCACGATAGGAAAGGTCTCGGCAAAACCGCCATAGTAAAAGTAATCTTCGAAGCGAGTACGCACGGCGAGCCTTGTCTCCGGTTCAAATTGCCAGTTGTTTTTAGGGAGGATTCCGTGGTAAGACAGATACTCCCTCCAAGAGAACGGGAACACTTCCCGGATAACAAAACTGCCTCCGAGCGTGGAGGCTATCTCTTTACTGAGCATCTTGGCATTGCTGCCTGTCACCATAATCCGGTACTTGACTTCCGCAAGCCGACGTACAAACTTTTCCCAGCCGTCAATATTCTGAATCTCATCCAGATATACAAGCGGCTTTTTCAGGCCGAACATCTCTTGGTAGCAATCAAGGAATTGTCCAAGTTCTTGGGACGTGATTCCAGCGATACGTTCATCCTCAAAGTTTATATATAAGCAGTCTTCGATTGATATTTTGCCATCGGCAATCCGCTGCTTTATGTCCTGATATAGCAGCCAGGACTTGCCTGCCCTGCGGATACCAACATTCACATAAGACATGCTGTCCTCATATATTACCGGCCGTTTTACAAGTTCAACCTGAGCTATCTCATGGTGCTTTTCGCCGATAATTGTTTTTAAAACGTTCTTATCCATATCGCAAGACTATTAATTATACTTCGCAAAAATACAAAAATATTTGAAACTATACTTTATAATATTGAAAAATATTTACAGATGCTGTGACAGATCTATTCCTGGGAGCTGATAGGTGAGAAGGTAGAAATTGTCACTGACGTGATGTATTCTGAAGTAACCTTCTGGAGGCCAAAGATAGGGACTTCCATCAAGAGGAAAGGTGAAGATTTGGGCGCAGTTACCACACCCGTTACTGCACCCGTTACTGCACCCAACGGGGGCTTGAAAATGCAGGATAAGGTGTTCCGGATTATCAAGTCCTCACCGACAATCAGCAAGGCCGAGATTGGCCGCTTATGCGGTTTAACTTAACGCGGTGTCCGATACCATGTCGAGAAATTACGAAAAGAGAAAGGTCTCCGCTGGGAAGGTCATAGTCTCAATGGCCGATGGAAATGGGATAAAGAATGAGTAATTAGACTCCGTGACTATGCGTGTCCACTAAAAGTTGTGGACGATTATTATAAGTTTAACTTTTAAAACAAAGTCGGTTCACTTGAACCATCCAGTTCATTGACAAGGAGACAAGTAACAGTGCAAGTAGAGGACAAGTAAGCGACTCCGTAATCCGCCTGCTTTTGGCTTTATCGGGAGAAATGTCTATGCGCGAGATGATGGACAAGCTCAGTTTCACGAGCCGACCAATGTTCCAAGACAATTACTCAACCCCGGCGCTTGATTCCCCCCTTGTGGAAAGAACCCAACCTGAATCACCGAAAATATCACCGAAAGTTCAGTGAAAAGTTCAGTGAAAAGTTCAGTGAAAAGTTCAGTGAAAATAGTTCAGGCAATGCGTAAGAATTCTCATATCACCGCTGTAGAATTGGCCGCTTTGATTGGTATTTCTGAACGAGCAATATGGAAGAATATCGCTAAACTGAAAGCTGCTGGTGAAATCCTAAGCGTGGGTTCAGATGTTGATGGCGAGTGGAAAGTCCTTAAATAGCCTCAGTCTATGCCTCACAATGACAAAAAATACCTAAAGAAGCTTCGGACCATCAAGTTTGTTGTCTACATAGGGTTGTCCGCAATGGCGGGTTTTTTGTCTTGCTGTGATGGCTATTTACTGCTCTTCCGCCGATTATGCTCTACGCACAGCAGCTGGCAGTTCTCGGCAACGGTCTTGCCACCTTCCACCCACGGAGTGATGTGGTCGGCCTCCATCTCGTCAATCTCCCAGTGGGTTTTCTCGCGGTGTTCTTTCACACAGTGAGGACAGATGCCGCCCTGGCGCTCATAAACTTCGCGCTTCACGGCATCGTCGAAGGTGCGGAGATTCAAGTACTTCTCGTTGCCGGTGAGCACGTACTGGTAAATGCCGGATTTCTTCTGCACCTCGGGGTCTTGCATCAGCGCTGCCACTTTGGCTTCCAAAGCTGCAGTGTCCAGAGCTTTTTTGCCGAACTCATTGTAGATTTCGCCCCAAGGTAGGCCCTTCATCTCTTTGCGGTAAGTGGGGAAGATAGTCTTGACCCAGTTGATGACGCTGGTATAGTAGAGCCACAGTTCGTTGCAATTGGGGTCGTGCTGATGGTCGGCCATATATTGCTCGATGCTGCCGGCCGATATCCATTTGAGGACCAATTCCAGCAGCCCTTGCCGATTCACTTCCACCCGCACATATTTATCACCCAAGCCGATGCCGGCGCAGTTGCTCTTGGAAAAATGCCGCTTGGCATCCGTCAGCCATGCACCTGTATAGACGGCGTTGCGCAGTTCCTGATCAGAGAGTTTCTCTCCAGCAATATTCACAATCTTGAACCAGTCCAACTTCTCCGAGTCCGTCCCTTCGCAGAAATACACCATCAGCTTATAGTCCAGAATCTGCGCCTGCTGGTCATCAGTGAGAGTATGAAAATACTTCTCGTCGATAGAAAAGTCATTGTTCAGATATTGGCAGATGGAAATGGTCCGCTGCTGGCCGTCAAGCACCTCAAAGTTCCCGTCCTCCTTCTTCACCCAGTACATGATGTTCAGAGGGAAGCCGTGCCGAACGGTATTGATGACTTCCTCGCGCTGCTTGCCCGTATAGACAAACTCACGCTGATATTTGGGCCGAACGTCCAGGCGGCCTCCATAGGCCACCACGCCCTCCTCCTGGGAATCCAGATACCCATTAAACAGGTCCCGGATGGTGATTTCGTGAAGTTCTATTGTCATATCGCGTTACTTTTTTCGAATCAACAGTCTGAAATATGCTACTTTTGGCTTACCGTCCCAATCGTTGTATACAAGCCGCACCATGTTGGCCGTATTATGTCCCGTTCCTCCGGCTGCTCTGTACCTGCGAATCCAATCTTCTCCCAACCTCTTGACACCGAGTTCTTTCACAAGGTCAGTACTACAATTGGAGCCAATAATCTCGAACTGGTCAGGATTATAGACTTCCAGAAAGGATAAAGAAACACCCATGATACCGTCATAATCCAGCGGAATATCCGACAACTTGGGGATTTCAATAGCGTCATAGTTCTCGTAATGCAGGTAATCCTCTGGCCGGTATTGTTTGTACAGGATTAGCTCCTCATGGCGCTTGGAAATCTCCAGATTTGTAAACCAACATACATTCCCAAACTGCTGAAAAGAACCATCCGGGCGCATGAATTGTTTGACGTTATTGTAACCCAGCCAAAGTTTGTTACCTTTGATGAGCGGGAAGACTTCCTTATACGATATGGCATTCATGTTGCCGATGATAATGAACTTCTTATCGTATTGATAGAGCAACGCAATGTACTCACGGAACAATGAAAACGGAGGATTGGTACATACGATGTCCGCTTCTTTTAATAGATCCACACATTCCTGGCTCCGGAAATCACCATCACCCTTCAGGGGTAACACATCCATTTCTTCCGGGTCTGGAATCTTATTACCATTCTTGTCACCCTCATAGATAAGATAGACTGCCTGCTCGCACTCGTGAGTGGAGAATAGATCTGGCTCATTATTTTTGTAACAAGTCGCGATGAGTCGTTTAAGCCCCAGTATCTCAAAGTTTAGGGCAAAGTACTTGAAGAAATTGCTGACACGAGGGTCATCACAGTTGCATAGCACTGTTTTCCCCCGAAAATGCTCGCGATAGTGCTTCAGTTCGTTTTCTATATCCGCCAACTGGGTATAGAACTCGTCCACCTTGGCTACCTTCGCGGCTCCCAGGCTGCTGTTTCCGGCCATAAGCTGCGCTTTATGGCACTTGCCTTATCCGGAACGGGGTAACAGGGCACAAGAAAAAGGCGCAGACTCTTCAAATCTGCGCCCTGAGGCCCTGAGAAGCCCGTAACATCAGATAAGTCAAGCCTACGCCAAAGCGCAGGCATTCACTGACTTATCCGGTATGTTGCATAGAAATTTCTCAGGTTTCAGGGCAACCGAATAAATAGCAAATGCTATGTTAAATATGTCTACAATACTCGTTATCTGGAGATTGTAATGGCAAATATAATGAATTTCACTGACACGAAGAAATAATTGCACCGATAACCGTAGTCCGAATGATTCAGGCCGACATCTTCGGCAACTGTGTCCACTCCGTCCACCGCGTCCACTTCGTTCCTGCCCTGTGGCCGTGGACAGGACAGTAAATTTTCGTATCTTTGTAGTGCTGTTCCTTTGTGGGATCACAATGGAAAGGAGATTCGTCCTTATTATCATTTTTTATACATAATGGATAATTATATTCCTTCTTTTTGCCTTTTTTTGCACGCAATATGATTAACATCGGCCCAGAACATGTTCTAGATAGATTGAAAAAGAAAGATTAAAAAGAAAAACATGAAAAAGATTCTAGTCTTATGTCTTGGAGCTTTGCTCCTTATCCCCAGCCTGAATGCCCAGGAAATCAAGAAGTATGAAATCGGAGCGGACGCATCATTTGGTTTCGGAAAAAGGAATCAAGACAATAACAATTACAACTTTAGTGTATTCGGAGGTTATAAGGTAAGTAACTCTTTATCTGTTGGAGCCGGTTTGAATTACGCCAGATTTCAGGGCCGATGGGACGTTCCCAGCGGAATTGAAAACGTATATATCATTACAAATCCCTATCAGGCTTTCCGTCCTTTCGTATATGCCCACTATGACTTCCTGCCCAACTTCAGATGGACACCCTATGTGGATGCAAGGCTGGGATATGCCTTCTTCTCTTCTTCCAGTATTTCATACGGAGTTAATCCGTTTGCGCTTACCGGACCCGAAGGAGGCACCATGTACGGCTTGGACCTCAGTGAGTTCGAATACCTGAGGGATTTGGACCACTCGCTGGGAGTAAAAGGCAACGTATATTCTTCCATTGGCATAGGCGCTTCCGTGCATCTCGGCAAGAACAAGAAAGGCGGGAAATTGAATCTCGGTGTTTCAATGGATCTCCAGCCAGTCAAGTTCAGCTACTACAACCACCCCCAGGAGAAAAAAGTCAATTTCTCAATAGGTCCTAAAATAGGTTATACCTTTTAGGATAATTAATTTAATGGTTAGAACCAGCTTCTTAAGCTACTTTCCTGCAGGCATACTTTTTGATTCTTTTTAAGAAATCATGACTGTTTTAGGCAATGAAGAGATTTCTGATTCTGTGCGTCGCGACGCTTAGTTTCTTACAAAGTGCGTATGCACAAGAAGCAAATAAGTTTGAATATGCCGCCGGGCCCGTATTCGGAGTGGGCTTTGCCCCAGACCGGGCATACTTTCTCGGAGCCGGTGCGCTCGGAGGATATAAGTTCAATAAGTACTTCGCCTCAGGCGTAGGCGTTGATTTCTTGCATTACGTCGGCAGACCGGGATTGTATTACATGGGTACAAATATGCCTGTTTTCGCGACTCAATATAATGCAATCCGCCCCTTTGTCTATTGTCGTTATGACATCCTTCCTGATGAAGATTGGTGCCCGTACGTTGGTGGCCGTCTGGGATATGCTTTCGTCCTAGACCCGGGATTTCAACATAATGCCGGTTTGTATGGTGCCCTCGACCTTGGCGTCTTACACCGAACAGACGACAAGGGAAGAAGACAATCTTATGGCATCTCCATTGAGACACAGTATCTACAGTATGTTCTGAGAAGATGGACTTCCAAAAGATAACTATTAATGACAAACACCGCCGTCATCCTAGGATTCGACGGCGGTTCCCATACTTCATCAATAAGTTCCTCTCAACGCAGTATTATTGCGTTGGTGACCAACGCTTCGCCTTCACGCAGCTGTCAGGACTAATACCTTCAACCATCATCACCAGGTCAGTCCAATCAGTCTGAATCTCGCTTTTCCCTTCCCATTCCTTCATTCTGGGAAGTTCTATGGAGCCTCTTTCTAACTTCAGGTAGTAGATGACAAGCCCGCCGCACTCCATATGAAGGATTTTCATGGTCGTACATGACTTGTTGATGAAAATGAAAGCATCACCATCATGGACGCTGCGCCCCATCTTGTTGGTCACAATGCCGCTGAGCGTGTAGAAGCTCTTGCGCATATCCGTTGGATGCGGATACAGAAAGAACCGGTTGCTATCGTTCAGGCAGAACATCCACTATCTGGGCAACATGATAAGTCCGCTCAACATCTCAACTAGGATGTTTCCATTGATTCGAACAGTTACACCGTTCGAAAAGCAGATCTCACACGTTGGCTGTTGGATACGGGAACGATTCAACTGGTGACCATTGCCACCGACCAGGACAACTTTTCCACCCCGGTTGTTGATACTCACCGGCATAAACTCGCCGTTCTGACCATTTGCGGCCTCTTGACGGAGCTTGTTCTGCCAATGATAAAAGCGCCCCTCGTGAATATCTGCCTCAGAACAGAACTGGCGAACGGTCTTTCCGCTATCCAGGAACTGCTGATAAATGGGCTTGAAGTCATTTAATGTCCACATACGATTGTTCTGTTTTGCGGACAAAGTTAGAAAGGATCCGTCAGGAAGGCAGAACGGGGTTTACCGAATGCTTACGTTCCTGCAACCCAATAACAGACATATGACCGAAATCGACCGCATCAAGCAGTCCATGGAAGAGGACTATAAAATAACCATCGACTACATCGAGGAATTCTTCGACAAGTTTCAGCTCAACTTCCGCATTAACCTGGGCTCCAAGGGCTTTACCCCGGATGTATTTCATCTTGGAATGGAAATCAAGCAGATCAGTCCCGACGGCGTGATTCAGGCCGAGATCAACCAGGAAATGGCCCGCCGCCGCTACAAGACGGTCCGGTCCAAGAGTTATGAAGACCGCATCAAGCGGGCTATAAAACTGGCGTTTAAGGGCACCGGCGTCAAACTGGCCAAGATTATCCATCCCGACGCGGAGGTGGCCGAATGGCAGATTCTCCTGACATATCCGGAAGGTACTGTATTCCACAATGACCCGTTCCTTGTCATCGAGTCTTGCTCCGCTACCGAAATCCTGGCCGACCTGGATCTATCCCAGCTCGAATACATCGAAGCCAGCTATACGGAGCCTGATACTACCGTCCCCACACCTCCCGATGCTGGCAAGAAACTGATGTCTTAGTTTGCTGTCCACTCTGTCCACACCGTCCACTTCGTACCCGCCCTGTGGCCGTGGACAGGACAGAATGATGGCGTTTAAAATGGTCAAGTAGGCCGATAAGGCCGATATAAAGGCCGATGGTTCCCTGATCCGTCGGCTTCGTTGTTCTAGGGCCGATAGAAAGAGGTCAGCCACGTCCGGCAGTCCAGCAGGGCTGGCCAGCCCAACGCGTCTGGTTCAATGAATGCCCACCTGTCCGCAAAGGCGGCCAGGCAGGCATAGTATCAAGGGAAGAAGGTATGGGAGAAAGTGCCCGGACAAGCCGGTCACTCACTCCCATCCTTTTAACACCCCGACCCTCAAGGGAGTATAACGCCCGGGCCTCACTTCGAGGAAAGGCAGGTGCAAAGAATCCGCAGAATAACATAATCCAAATTGTATAAGCACGCCAGCCCAGAGTCCTACCTCCGTATCAAGGAAGAATCCTGGCGCGTTATACAATTTCGCTGGTGATTATGTTAATCGGCTCCCTCCGTCCTTCGGAAAAAGGTAAGTGCAAGCCCGGTCGGTGCGGCGTCGGAAAATGTACTCCAGGGAGGGAGGGACCACCCCTCCCTCAATCCTGGAGCACAGCACTTTGCGCTCATATCAAGGGAAGGTAGGTGCTTGTACTCGGGGGCGCAAAGTGCAGGGCCTTCGGCCTTCCGCCGCCTTAGGCGCTTCGCTTGGGGTCGCCCAGCCAGCAAAAGAGATGTGCCAGGACAAGCCTGTCACACCACTTCTGCCGCCTGTTCTCCGCGGTACGGCTTCGCCGTGTTAAACCTGGCTGCTATTCCTCCACACATCTGCCGGGAAGAGTCCCGCCAGAAGTGTTCCGGGCATCCAGGAAGCAGCCCCCTGGGCTGCTGGCGCAGAGGGTGCGGGATGCTCTCCCACAAACGCGTCAGGCAATACTTCCGGCAACGCCACGCCCAGGCTTCCCACAGCCTCCAGCATCGCCTGCCACAGGCCCACGCACCCCGACACCCACAGCGCCGGGGGGCACCGTCTCTGCCCGGCCTTCGGCCAGGATCGTTTTCCCTTCGTGGAAGCCTTGCTATGGGCCGTCCCGGCCCAGGCCCCGGAGGGAGTCTACCTATCCCGCAGACTGCCGGTCTTTGCCGGGGGCTGGGAGCCTGAGGTCTCCCATCCCTTGTACCGTCAAAGCCCGCCAGCCCCACGCTACAAGACACCCTCCGGGGTCGTCCGGCAGGCAAGCTGCCGGCCATTGGTGGTTGGGAGACTCTGCCTCACACAGGCCCGACACACCAGAGACTCCGAACCACCAACGCCTCCTTAGCTGACGTACGCTTCAGCCAAATTGCCAAAGGGGGCGCCATCACCCGCCCGAAGGGAGAAGAAGGGTAAAAACATATACGACAGGAGGCAGCGGCACAGCCGCTGCAGGGCTTCAGTTGGTAATGCCTAATAAATTGACTATCTTTACTCTTGGGCGCAATTCCTCCCAACTAGTTACATTTATCTTCTTAACCCAAAACTTATGGCTTATGGTACAGCTGCGCCCCGGAATTCTTATCAGTGATGCTTACGGCTCTGCCGGCAATGTGACCGCCTATCACAGAGGCGGCAAATGCTTCCTCAGAAAGCGAATATCCCCAGTTTACCCTGGTACAAGCGGTCAGCAGAAGGCGTTGTCCGTTCATATTCGGGCGCTGCAGGCCTGGAGGTCTCTTCCTCATGAGGAGCAGCTTCGATGGGAGCCGTATGCCAGTGTGGTGGAGCCGCACCGACCGCCCTTTGATCACAAGGCCAGGATCTCAGGGAACAACCTGTTCATATCGGCATATCACGGCTTCGCCACCCTGGGGAATGAGCACGTGCCGTCTCCGGCTCCGTTCAAGAAGTTTCCCTCGTTTATTGTCAGATTGCTGGGAGCCTCGGTAGTGGATGATACGCTCCTGATTCGGTGGAAGCTGCTGATGGAGGATTGTGCCGGCCGGTACCGGTTGCTTACTAAGGTGCAGTTGGCCAAGCCTGGCCGTGGATGGGATACCGGTGCCCTACGTAATTTCCTGGCGGAACCAGGCTCGAGCGAAGCCGTGCAGACCACGCGAATCACCGGCTACACATCTATCTGGGGCCTAGACCTGGATTCCTACCAGGTGCATGCACGCTGCATCCTACTGGATACAAAAACCGGATACCGCAGTCAGTTTTTTGCAGTATCCGGCGTTGTGAGCTTATGATTAGATTCTTACCTATTCGATGTCTTCTTTTGCCTCAATGCAGAATACGGCATAAAGGGGAACAGACTTGATTTCATTGGCGAAGCCGAAGTTCTTTCCGGAAATGCGGTAAGCGAAAGGACAATTGTAGGTCTTTTTGAAATTGTTCATGCTGATTGCATTCACCTTCTTGCCTTTCTTGACCTCTACAGGAATCACGTTCATTCCATCCTGCAGTATGTATTCCACTTCCTGGGTGTTGCCGTTTTTCCAATAGCGGAGTGTAATACCGTTGGCAGAAAGGGCCTGGGCCACATAGTTCTCGGCTACCGAACCAAGGAAAGTGTTCTCAGTCTCTATGGAATTGAGTAGCATCTGGGCCGGCATCTGGGCCTTTGTGTTCAGCAGGCCAATATCGGACATATAAATCTTGAAGTCGCTGTCATCTTCCTGGGCTGAGATGGGAATAAAGCCATGTGATATCAGTTTGCATTTATGTACTATCCCGGCCAGAATGAGCCATTCGATAGCTTCACCGAAAATCTTAGCGGTTCCGCCCTTTTGCGCCAGCTTGTACTGGAACTTGCGATTCTCTTTAGCCAGTTGTGCCGGAATAGAATTGAAGCAGGCTCTGATCTTGACAGTGGTTGCCGGCTTGGCATATTTGGCCATATCGGCATTGTAACCAACCAGGATGGACTGCTGAACGGTTCTGCACTCCAGGAAGCTGTGGGTCTCTACATATTTGCCAACACTCTCGGGCATGCCGCCGACTATCAGATAGCGCTGGTACAGGTCAAGTGCCAACAGGTGAACGGAAGCCGGCATTGCCTCATTAGAGTTGAAGTGGGTACGGATATCCTGCGCCAGAACATCCATATTGATGGCCCAGAGGAATTCTTCAAAGTCCATAGGGTACAGGCGCAATTCATCCACTTTACCAACCGGATAGGAGAATTCCTCTTCTTCCTGCTGCTGTTGGGCCTTTCCTGCTTCATCTTCTTCATCGGGCTTGTTTCCCTGATTCACAGCCACCCCCAGAAGGCTACCTGCGGCCACAATATCATACTGAGGATAATCTTCCTGGAAATATTTGAGAGCAAGCAGCGCCCGCTTGCAGTCCTGAATCTCATCCAGGATGACCAGCGTCTCATGCGGGACAATTCGCTCATTATATAGAGTTTCCAGATAAGCGATGATTTCCAAAGGATTGATGTTGTCCTTCAGGAAATTGCGCACATCAGGGACCAGGTCAAGGCTTACCTTGATATAATTCTTATAGTGCTCGCGCCCGAATTCTTCCAGAATGTATGTTTTTCCAACCTGACGGGCTCCCTGGAGGATGAGAGGCTTATGATCCGGCCTGTTCTTCCAGTCTATGAGTTGCTGAGTGATTTTTCTTTTCATAGCAATTACAGCCATTAATTCCAAGGCAAATATAATCAAAAACTATGAAAAAGTCACAGCGATTTTGATTTTTTCATAGTTTCTGATTGGATTAGCGGAAGTATTCGTACTTGTCGGTGAGTTTCTCTACTACCTCCAGCGTATCGGCCTTGATGTACTTTTTGAGCATCTTGGGCGAGGCGTGGCCAGTGACCTTCATGATGTCGTACAGATCCACGCCGGCAAGATACATGAGCGTGGCGCCAGTGCGTCGGGCCGTATGGCTATGGACCAGTTTGTACTTCTCAATCTTCTCCTTTTTGGGCGTGCCGCCTTTTGTGGTCTCAATTTCGACCAACTCAGTCAGGCCGGCTTTCTCGGAGATTTCCTTGATGTAGCGGTTGATGACCTGGTCCGCCAGGTGAGGCACCTGGTAATTATACTTCTCGAGGATGGCCTTCAGGGCAGAGTTGCAAGGGATAGCAACCTTGGCACCGGTTTTCTGCTGGCGTATATTCAGGTAGGTTATCTCCTGCTTCTCAATCCAAGCTCTCATCTGGCCGGGGTTCTCCGGATCGGGCTCCTCCTTCATTACATTCTTCGTAAGGGTATTGAAGTCCTCTTTCTTGATGTAGTTGTAGTCAGAAACACGCTGGGCCGTCCAGACGCCTATCATGAAGATATCGCGGGCCTGCTCATATCCAATAGGATATTCGGAAAGGTCTACGGCCATAATCTTGTCAATATCTTCCTTCGTTAAATAGATGCTGTCTACTTCCACCCGGGTGCCTTTGAACTTTTTGTCTCTCCAGACATGATTCGTATGATATCCTTCACTTTCGGCGCAGGCCATGATGGTCTTCAGCTCCTTGATGCATTTCCCGTACGTGTTGATGGAGTACCCTTTTTTCTTTAGGTGAGCCGTGTAAGCATAATAGAAGTTCATGTTGATGTCATCGAAGTCGTAGGTGTGCTTTGTCTCTTTCTGGAATTTTGTGAACTGATCCAGTGCAAGCTTTACGGTCTTCACGGTAGAAGGAGCGAAGTTGCTGCCTTTCTCTGTCTGCCTGGCGCCGGTAGTAATCTGGTCACAGTACATGGCAATGTACTTGTTCAGAGTCATACGGTTCTTCTCGGCCTCTTCTTTCGCTTTGGCTTCTTTGCTGCGCTCCTGGGCTTCCCGGGCCTCTTTGTACACGATATCCAGGACAATCTGCTTAAACTCTTCCTGGGTAAGGCCTACCGGCCGGTCAAGAGTCATCTCGAGGGTGTCACTGATCTCCTCCATCTTTTTGACGAGATCAATGTGCGCCTTTCGGAAATTCTTTCTCTGGGTGTCGCCTTTCTTGGAATTGTTCCAGGCCTCGATGTCTACTACAAGTGGAGTACAATACTTGTGGTTGATGTTTTGCTTCCTAGATTGAAGCCGGACGAACAAGGGAGCTTCTCCCTTCTCCTTCGTCGTTCTTAGAAAAAATGAAACTGCCATAATAACTATCTTTATAACGCTAATACAAAGATAGCAAAAAATCTCGAAATTGGGGCTACATTGGGGCTACTTTTTGTGCATTTGCTGGAAAACCTACGCAAGCGCTAAAATGCTAACTAATTGATAATCAGCAGAAGTATATTTTGTGCCCTTCCCACCAAAACCCAGATACGCGGTCTCGTCCGCACCGCAGAAACGGAGTTTAGCTTTGCTAGACTCCGTTTCTTAGTTTTGTGCCGTCTCGAGCCTCGTCCGTACCGCTTTCTCCCTTGCGCATCGTCGCTTCGCTCCTCCAAGTCAATATTTGTGGCAAAACCGGGACATTAACTCAAATCGGATATTTTTCGTTTTTTTCTTATTTTTGTAAGAGCCAAACACTAAAACGATTAGTCAGACATAAGCTATGACCTCTCCTCTTTCCCAAGCGCAACTGAGTATGTTCCTGGCTAGCCAGGGACTGGACGATAAATCCGGCAACTACCAGCAGGCCCTGTTGTACAAGCTGCCGCCCACCATAGACCTCGAGAAGTTCAAAAAGGCCTTTGAGGCCTTTGTGGCCGCCCATCCCTACATTCTATCGCACGTAGTGGAAGTGGATGGCGTCCCCTGCATGGAACAGTCCCAGGAGACGTGGAAGGCCGAGATTAAGGAAATAGACAGCATCGACGAGGTAAGAGGAACCTTTGCGCGGCCCATGGACCTGCACAAAGACCGGCTATTCAGGCTGGAGCTCTATAAAACCAAGGACGGCAACTATTTCTACGCCGATTTCCACCACATCATCACGGATGGGGCCTGCATCCCTATGTTGCTGGCCGATCTGGGCGCCGCATACGACGGAAAAGAGGTTCCCGTTGAGAAATTCAGCGGGGCCGATGTGGCGCTGGAAGAGCAGAAGTTGCGGGAAAGCGAGGCTTTCGAGGAAGCCAAGCAGTGGTTTGCGCAGGAGTTTGGCTCGGCTACGGAGGTCGAAAGCCGCATTGTGCCGGACGTGTTTGGCGCCAAGCCTTCGGCCTATAAGGAGCTGGTGGTGCAATTGCCCATTGACAGCGTGGCCATGAGGGACGTTCTGGAGCGCTACCGGTACGCCGACAGCATCCTCTTTACCGGCATTTTCGGCCTTACCCTGGCATCCTGGAATGCCGATAACGCCGCCAGCTTCTCCACCATCTGGAATGGCCGCAAGAGCGTAGCCTCCAAAACTGCGTTCACCATGTGCGTGCACACCCTGCCCGCCTTTGTGAATGCCACCCCGGACACCCCTGTCAGCGAGGTTCTGGACCATCTGAAGGCACAGACCGTAGGACTGCGGGCCCGGCATTTCTTCTCTATGGCCGATTGCGGAACCTACCTGGGCCTGGGCCCCGGTATCAACTTTGGTTTCCAGGGCCAGTTTGTGGTGGAAGTTCCCTCCCTGATCCTGGCCGGAGAACGTGTCCCGGGAGAAGACCTGCGCAGCAATCCTCCGGGCCTCAACCTTTCGGTGGAATTTTTCACACCGGCGGAGGGCCCTTACGAGATGCGCTTCTGGTATCGGCCCGACATGTACACGGAGGGGATCCTCAGAAACTTTGCCGAGAGCATGGCCGCCGCTGCCCTGTCCCTCAAGAAGGCCGATACGGTGGGGCAGATGGAGTTCACTATGCCCGCCCAAATCAAGGTTCTGGACGGCTTCAATCCCGGGAAATCCGTGGGTGATCCCCAGAAGACCGTGGTGGAATTCTGGCGCGAGCGTGTAAAGGAAGCCCCCGACCAGGTAGCCCTTGTATGCGCAGATAAGAAACTGACATACAAGGAGGTAGACGTCCTGTCCGACAACCTGGCCGCCCACATAGAAAAGACCGTGAAACCGGGTCACGTGGTATCTATTATCCTGGGCCGCAGCGAATACACCGTGATTGCCCCGCTGGGTGCCATCAAGGCTGGCTGCGCCTATCAGCCGCTGGATCCTTCCTATCCCAAGGAGCGCCTGCAATTCATGGTCAAGGACGCCTCCAGTGCCCTTCTCATTGCCGATGAAGGCCTGGCGGAACTGGTGGAAGGTTTCGAAGGGCCGATTCTGCCCACCGCAGACATTCCCGGCCTTCCCGAAGGCAAGCCTAAGTCCACACCAAAACCCGACGACCTCTTTGTGCTGCTCTATACCAGCGGCACCACTGGCACGCCTAAGGGCTGCATGCTCAACCATCGCAATGTGAGCCTGTTCTCCCAGCACCACGCCTGGCGCACGGGCATTTCGGCCCAAAGCAAGCTTACAGCCTACTCTAGCTTTGGTTTTGACGCCTTCGTGGGAGACCTGTACGGTGCTCTGGTGGCCGGCGCAACCCTCTATCTCATTCCCGAGGAAATCCGCCTGGACCTCAAGGCCCTGCACGACTATTTTGAGCAGAACGGTATCACACACAGCTTCATGACCACCCAGGTGGCCACCCAGTTCGCCATCAACTATCCCAGTTGCAAGGGCCTGCAGGTGCTGTATACCGGTGGCGAGAAGCTGAGCGCGTTGCCGCTGCCCAACTATAAGCTATTCAACTGCTACGGTCCCTCCGAGAGCCTCTGCTATGTTGTTTCCAAGGAGGTAAAGAAGCAGGAGGAGAACATCCCCATCGGCATCCCGCAGCCCGGCATCCACTGCTATGTGGTGCACAAGGCCGGCA
>JAEEGF010292394.1_pt1 | contig 16144 bp, 14 predicted proteins | sample 9134171 | NCBI WGS metagenome assembly JAEEGF01 (sample SAMN16246542, study PRJNA631951) | gut metagenome | biome: gut microbiome; feature: rumen; material: AP-attached | host: Bos | place: Iran: Karaj | collected 2018-10
TCGGTGGTGGCTCCCGCCTTCGAGCAGAAACTCGGCGACAGCTCCTGCGTCAACTGCGGCCAGTGCGTCCAGGTGTGCCCCGTGGGTGCCCTCACCCTCGTCGACAACATCAACGATGTGCGTAAGGCCCTCGCCGACCCCACCAAGAAGGTCGTCGTGCAGACCGCTCCCGCTGTCCGCGTCGCCCTCGGCGAAGAGTTCGGCATGGAACCCGGCACCATCGTCACCGGCAAGATGGCCGCTGCCCTGCGCCGTCTCGGCTTCGACTATGTCTTCGACACCGACTGGAGCGCTGACCTCACCATCATGGAAGAGGGTACCGAGCTCCTCGGCCGCGTGAAACAGCTCCTCGCTGGCGACAAGAACGTCAAGCTGCCGATGTTCACCAGCTGCTGCCCCGCTTGGGCCGTCTTCTACGAGAAGAACTTCCCCGACCTGCTCGACCACCCCTCGACCGCCAAGTCTCCCCAGGGTATGTTCGGTGCTGTCACCAAGAACTACTTCGCCCCGAAGATTGGTATGAAACGCGAGGATGTCGTCTGCGTCTCCATCATGCCCTGTCTGGCCAAGAAGAGCGAGTGCGCCCGTCCGGAGCTCGGCAACGGTACCGACCAGGATGTCAACTTCAGCCTCACCACCCGTGAGCTGGCCCACATGCTCAAACAGAGCAATATCGACCTCAACGCCATGCCCGAGGAAGACTTCGACAGCCCGCTCGGCCAGTCGACTGGTGCCGCCGTCATCTTCGGTGCTACCGGCGGCGTCATGGAGGCTGCCCTCCGTACCGCCTACGAGGTCCACACTGGCAAGACCCTGCCCAAGGTTGACTTCGAGGAGTGCCGTGGCATCTTTGGCGAGAGCGTCCGCGAGGCTACCGTCGACTTCGACGGCCTGCCCGTGAAGATTGCCATCTGCTACGGCCTCAGCAACGCCCGCAAGCTCATGGAAGAGGTGCGCGCCGGCAACCCTAACGGCTACCACTTCATCGAGGTCATGGCCTGCCCCGGCGGTTGCATCGGCGGCGCCGGCCAGCCCTACCACCACGGCAAGAGCGACATCATCAAGCGTCGTATGGATGCCATCTACCGCGAGGACGCTGGCAAGCCCATCCGCAAGAGCCACGAGAACCCCGACATTATCGCCATCTACAAGGAATACTACGGTGAACCCTGCGGCCACCTCAGCCACGAGCAGCTGCACACCCACTATTTCGACAAATCCGATAAAATCGAGGCAACGAAATAAAGTAATAATCAGTTTAAGGTTTAAGGTTTAAGGTTTAAGGGAGCTGACGCGCCCGAAGCCGAAACCCTCTTAAACTTTAAACCTTAAACTTTAAACCTTAAACCAATAGAGAAATGGCTAACATCAAATTATCCGAAGATAAAATCAAAGTCATCAAAGAGATTGCGAAATCCTTTGGTAACAAGAGCGGCGAGGTCATCAACGTACTGCACCAGGTGCAGGGCAAGTTCGGCTACCTGCCCGCCGAAGTCCAGGAGGTCATCGCTCACGAGCTGAACATGCCCGTGGCCAAGGTCTATGGCATCGTCTCCTTCTACAGCTTCTTCACCATGGAGCCCAAGGGCGAGCATCCCATCGACATCTGCCTCGGCACCGCCTGCTACGTGCGCGGTGCTGAAAAGGTGTTGGATGCCTTCCAGCGCAATCTGGGCATCCAGGTTGGCAAGTGCACCCCCGACGGTAAGTTCAGCCTGAACACCCTCCGTTGCGTCGGTGCCTGCGGCTTGGCCCCCGTCGCCATGATCGGCGAGAAGGTCTATGGCCGTCTCACCCCCGACATGGTCCCCAGCATCATCGCCGAGTACAAATAATTGTCAGGAGATAAGGAGACAGGAGATAAGGAGGTAAGACAATACCACTGCTACTGTCAAACTTAAACACCAAGCGAGGCATCCAAATGGATGCCTCGCTCTTTTTATGCCCTCTTGAGAAGGCTGTTTTAACATTTCAGAAGGACATTTTGGGGCAATCATACTCGCAATGGAAATCAAGCAGTTACATCGATTTTTTGATACTTAACACGCTGTACCAGTGCAAAATAGCAGTAAAACAAACATATAACTCCCTATAAATCAACACCAACTCCTACTCAACTCCTACTCATGTCCTACTCAACTCCTAATCATCTTTTACTTGAGTAGGAGATGAGTAATTTAACATTTGGAGTAAGTAACTTTTATATTAGTTTTATATTCCTCTCGGACCTCACCTATCCCCCTCGCCGCCCTCTATCGATGGCCTCATTTTTTTAGGTTTCGTGGGATAAAAAGACTGGGGCGGCCAAATGGCTGCCCCTGCTCCTTTTTATATATTCTTTGATTCTTGCCTATTTAGCGACGGAATGATATCTCTCGGTAATCCTTCGTCGATGTCGGCTATACGTCCCTTATTTGTGGGTTCTATGCGTCCTATTATTTGGCGTTAACAATTAATGCCTCCACTGGCACCGAACTGTCCATCAAGCCGACACGGGAGTCCGAGGCGTGGCGGTTCACTCCAGTATAGGCCAGCGAGGCATCCTCGTAGCGGCGGAACTTCAAGATGGCATCGTTCATCTGCGCACGGTTGAACACACCGACGCGCAGCAGCAGGTCAAAGTCGTCGATGGTCAATCCCGTAACCCTCTCGAAGAGCGACGGCTCCAGCTTGCGTATGACGTCCTCCAGGCTCTCCTCGCGGTAGTCGGTCAGGTACATGAAGATGGGGATGCGTGTGGCGAACTTCATCAGTTTCTCCTGCACCTCGCGCCGCTTGGAGCGGTATTCCTTCTCCTCCTGCGTCAACTCTTTCTTCTTCTTGGAGTCGTCCTTCTCGCCAGCCTCGCGTTTCAGTTTCTTAATCTTTTCGGCACGGTTGACGATGCTCTCAATGATGTCGCTTCCCATGGCACGGAAACCCTCTATCTTCATGATGGTGGCCAATGCCTCGGGATTGTTGAGCACCCGCTGCAGTGTGGCGTTGTCCACGTTGACCAGCTGGGCGCTGTTCCAACGTCGGGCAAGCAGGGTGCCGCTGGTGCCGTTGTCCACGAAGTCGAGAATCTCGGTGGCGTCCACCCGCTTCATCGAGCTGCCGTCGAACTGCAGGATGGGCAGGAAGTTAATGAACTCGTCCACCTTGTCGGTGATGCGGCGGTTGCTGTCCACATCCAGTTGATTGGCGTAGGTCACCACCTCGCGCAGGGCGCGGTTGGGAGCGAAATCAAAGACATAGCAGGTGGGCTTCAGTATGGTTTTCTTGGTGGGGTCGTCTTTGTCGGTAGCCGTCCACGGACTCTGCACACGGAAGGCCGTCTGGAAATAGGTCTCGGGGCTGGAGCAGTTGCGCAGCATCAGCAATCCGCCCAGCGGACGCAGCGTAACACCTGTGGTCAACTTGCCACAGGTGAGTGTGATGGTGCGTGTCTTCAATGGGTTGTCGCCCATAGCCTCGCGCACCGGCTTGAGGGCATCCACGCCGATACCGGCCTTGCTGCCGCTACAGTTGATGATGGTGTAGTTCTGGTAGAAGCCGTTGGCGGGACGATGCAGCAGGGCCTCCATAGCATCGCACGAGGCCACGTTGGGCAGGAACCACATCGTATGGGCACAGAGGTCGAGTAGGCGAGTATCCTCGAAAGGCAAAGCAGGCCGCACGTTGAGCGGCGAACTTCCATCGCCGAAAATAGGGGCCTTGCCTCGAATAATATCTAGCCATTTCTGCACAGCCTTCTCGTGGATGAATGTTGCCACGCCTTTACCCTTTGGTTGCTCTGCCCGGAAAAACTCATTGAGGTCGAAGCCGTCCATATCCCACTGCTCTATCATCGCGCCAAGGTCCTGCGGCATCTGGTAGGTCATCATCACCATGGTGGGCATATCCTCGTAGGGGCCGCCGACAGCCTCTTTGCGTGCCTGCTCGTCCTGATAGGTCCAGTTGAATATCTGGTTCTCCATGAACTCGCCAGTGGCCAGGGCGCGGAACGGTGTGCCGCTGAGGTAAAGGTAATGCTTGCCAGTGATAGGCACCTCCTCGTCGTCCCATGCACGGCCACCCTCCACATCGATTCCGCTTTCGCTCATCACCTCGTCCTCCTCCGCCTGACGCTTCTTGGCGTCGGCATCACCGAGGTCGAGCAGACTCTTGGCGTTGTCGTTCCAGGCGCCGAAGTGGTATTCGTCAAGCACAATCAAGTCCCATTCGATGCTGTGCACCCACTCGTTCTTGGGCTTGATATTTCCGTAGCGATCACGGCCGAGGTAGTCTTGGAACGAGCCGAAAACGACCAAGGGGAATTTAGAATTATGAATTTCGAATTTTGAACCTTCGTAATTCAACTTTCGTAATTCAGAATTAGAAAAGTAGCGCCAGCCTTCAAAGTCACGGTGACGTAGCAGGTCGTCGCGCCACGAGTCCTCCACGGCGGGCTTGAAGGTAAGCACCAATATCCGTTTGGCCTTCATTCTTTTGGCCAACTGATAGGTGGCGAAAGTCTTGCCGAAGCGCATCTTGGCGTTCCACAGGTAATGACTCGGGCGGTCGGGCTCCTCCGCGTCCATCTTGGCGAAATAGGCTGCCGTCTGTTCTACGGCCTGTTCTTGTTCGGGGCGCATTGAGTAGTCGAGGTCGCGCACCGTCTCGACCTGTGTGTCTCTGTGACGTACCGCCACGTAGGCGGCTTTGGCCTCGCGCAACGAACAGCGGCACCACTCCCCTATCAGTTCCTTGCCCATGCGGCGCAGGCATTCGTGCAGGTCGTCGTCGGTGAAACTCTCGCCGCTGCCGTCGGCATAGAAGGCGTTGTCGTGCCACAGCAGGTGATAGGTCTTCCATGGCTCGGTAATGGGGTGCTGCTCGTCGATGCGAATGTTCACGTCCGCCCGTTTCGTCTGCCCTATCTTGATCCATCCGGGAAACGACGTATCGTCGTACATATAAATCTGCGGCACCGCACGTTGCCCGCTGGGAAGTATCTGGTCAATTGTCTGCATAGGTTCTTTGTGGTTTATATAATCCTTCGGTGATCCCTCGGTGATGTCGGCTTATTCCATCGGGCGTATCATGCTTTCAATAAAAGCAATTTCTTTGTCGTCCAACCCGTATTTCTTATACAACATCTCGTCTGTCCACGGATGGGAGAAGTCTTGAAGGGGAACAAATTGATAGACTCCACGCATTGCGTGTTGCGCATTTTTCTTTAGCATAACCATGAACCGAAAGAATCTTGTCCGAATATACGAAATAACATTATCACAAATTTCTTTGTTTTCAAATGGACCAATAAGAAGATATGTCTGAGAACAGCATGAATTGGGTTCTCCATAAAAAGGTTTGTTAATGATTTGATGAGGAAAAGCGTTTCCGGCCCCATACGCCGCACTTATATATACTTTGTGTCTCGTTACCCACTCTTTATGGCATTTCACCTCCTCTATTTTAATAAATCCCGTGTCACTATTTGTATAAAAATGCACATCGTTCTTTTCTTTATTATATCGATACCCTTTGAATGATGAAATAATTCCAAATGGAGTTTGAGGGCTTACAAAATGGCTAAAAGATTCTTCTCCTTTTTCTCTAACCTTATTTAAAATAGATATACCTTCATTGTATCTAATAAAAGTATCATTACCATCTTCTAATAATGGTCGTATAGATTCTGAAACAATAACTCCGTCATCGTGTGTATATATGTTACACAAACCGCGATTATCTCTATCCCATAGAAAGTAACAAACACCAGCTTTAATTTCAACACCAGGAAACACTTGTGTGGCATCTGCATAATCATGAAGAATTCGTAACCTATTATCATGTAACATAGTGTCTCGGAACGCATCCAAGCCACGGCCTCCAGCATACCACCTAGCTGGAATAATCATTGTTAGATACCGTGGGTTGAGTTTCTTTGCCTGTTCTACAAACTTATCATATATGGCAATAGCATAATTTTCTTTTTCAACTCCTACATTCATCTGATACGGCGGATTTCCTATGATTACATCGAATTGCATATTGAATATCTCTTTTATGGATTTATGGATAAAGGGATAGGCGTAACTCTCACGGGTGTCGGTGCGGAGATATTCGCCTTTGCTGGCACCGCAATGCTCACAGCGGCCTTGGGCATTCCAAGTGTGTCTGCATCGTTGATACCACACATTGCCGGCATCATTGCGGAAAGCCTCTGTGACGCAGTACTTGCCGTTGGCCAGCTTTGAGCAGTAAAGCGTGCGGCGGCTCATCTCGGCGGTGAGGTCGGTACAGGCAATGCCGAACAACTGCAGGGTCATAATATGGTCGATACGTTGTTGCAGGTCAGGAATCTGCTGTTCCAAGCCTACGAGCAGCCGTTTGGCAATCTCGCGCAGAAAAACGCCGCTCTTGCAGCATGGATCAAGAAAGCGCGTCTTGGGGTTGCAGAACAATTCCTGTGGCAGCAAGTCAAGCATCCGGTTGGCGAGTTCCGGCGACGTGAACACCTCGTCGCTGCTCAGATTGGCCAAGCAGTTGAGAATGTCGGGACTATAGTTATTCTTCATATTTATAAAGTTGAGTGTAATGCATTGGTGGATAGGTGTGTACAGGTTCATCGAAGCTTTGCACCTGTCCCTGCTCGTCGAAGAGACTGTACTGATGGCTTTGTGTGACAAGGAAGTCGAACTGGAAATCGCGACGGGCAAACTGCTTGCTGCCCGCAATGGGTGTCCACTCACAAAAAGTGATAGGCCTGTTATCCGCAGTGCGATATGTCAGCGCATCGCCACAGACAATATTCTTCTGCAGCATATATCGGAGGCTTTCTTTATAGCCGACCGTAGTGTCCTTCTTGCCGATTTGGCCAATCACCTCACCAAACAGCCTTTCTCGGCAGGCTTCAGCATTGTCGGGCAGGATGTCAATACCATAACAGGAGCCCACAGCGATAAGGCTCTGAAATTCCCACTCAATAGGTGATTTGACAGATTGAAGAAGCGACAGTTTACGCCGTAATATCTCTATAAGGAAATTGCCATCGCCACAGGCAGGTTCAAGGAAACGGCTGTCGAGTCGAAACGACTCGTCGCGCACAAGGTCAAGCATAGCATTCACCTCGCGCGGATTAGTAAACACTTCGCCGTGCTCCGCCACCCTCTGGCGACTCTTGATTTGTTTTGTGTTTTCGTTGTCGGGCATAAAAAATCCGTGAATCTTTCTGTCCTACTCCGAGGCTCGCCAAAGCCTGTACTGTAAACGAGAAAGCTCACGGAAACCCGCGAGCATTTCTGCTTTCTACTACAGTACTTTGAAATTTGGCGATTTCGGAGTAGCTTGATAAGCAAAAAAACTTCTAAATCATATATTTACAATTATTCTATCTATCTATTTCGTTCTGAGTTTGATTAACAACTACAATTTTGTTTTCAAAGTGCAAAGATACGTTTTTTTTCCAACATACCGGAAAAAAAGATGTCAGAGGGATGATGTATTGCTCCTGTGGGGTTCAAGCAATGGGAATGTGGACATTTGTCCACGTCTATTTTATGAGAAACCGGCGGTTATTCCAGTCCCTATATCTTGGGGCATTCAGGCTGTGTGGAAGTTCCTTCTTTCCCTGAAAGTGGCTCTGGCTGCGCATAAAATATCTATTGTAAATACTCTTTATCTTGAATATATTTTGTAAAACAATTAATTATGTAAGAGCAATAGCGACTAATGGAATTATACAAGTCTACCAAATCAGTTATGCTCTTTTGTTTTCCTCTAAATGATGCTTTCTCACGCCCATGTGCTACAGCCATTCTTCCCTCAGCAAGTTCTTGAAGCCGGGTATTAACAATCTCCTGACCAGGCTCTATCATTGGTGATTTCAGTCCAAGAGTCTGCCATACCCTTTCTATCTGCTTTTCTTTTATATTACCATTGGAAGATGGAAACAACGCATCTTCAATACGACCTACAGTTTCTGTTTTGGTCATCTGGTGAAATAACTTATAACGGTTCTCCCATTTTTTGTTTTCTCCTGCCATTTCCATACGCATACAATCTCCATTATAAATCAGTCCCCACAGAGCAGGATGGACATCATATAACTTCAGGTTTTCATTGTTGAGTAATTCAATAGTGCGGTAAACGCAGTGTGTAATAGTATACTCTAAAGCACCATAAAGCAAAACATATGCACTCCCCAAAAGAATATATTCATTATACGAAGCCTTAAGATTAAGACTTGTATCTCCGCATATATCAATGAGTGTTTTTGTCTCAAGCAGGCGTTGGGTTGAGTCCGAGTTTACTGCGCTAAACATGTGCTTGACTAAACTTATTACTGGTATAATTTATTCTATTATCTATCATCTGTCGAGAATTGGTCGCACCAGTGACTAACCTGTTGAATTGCTCATCAGCTACCCAATCATAGAAACCATCCAAATTCAGATGCGCTATTCCATTCCTTAAAGCAACCGCAGCACCTACAGTAATAGCCTCCCAAAACACCGTCGATGTATTTTTTCGTCCTACATTCTTTACAATGCCATGCTCAAGCCCTGACAGTTCATCAAAAACGCGATTAAATATTTCTTCATATTCCCGCTCATTGTAATTTGAGTTTGCCCATTTCATAAACTCATTCAGGAAGTCCTTGACATTATGTTCAAATAAATCGCGGTTATAAAGATATGCAAAGAACCTTAATACTAATTCTTCGTAAGTACCATTATCATCTGCACTTGTAGGTTTTTTTGTCAAGCGATGAAGCCTTTCATCTTTGGCTAAACGTTTAATCAAATCGTTAAAATTACCCTTGAATACGCAATTCCGGATTTCTTGGTCAGATAATTTTATACCTCCTGTATTAAGACGCTGGAAAAGATCAAATCGCACCTGTGGGTCACTTTTATCACTAAGTGTTGTAACCTTAATAGGTTTAAGTAGCAGGTCTAGTTGTAAAGAATATGGAAGTTCCATGAACGTCATTCCGTTCATGGAAGATAACTTTTCTAAGCCTTTTAGACGCAGATATTCCGGTTTATTTATCTTATGTCTAGCATTTGAATCCTGTGGTGCTGCAAAACGAATCAAAGTGCTTAAGCGCTGTAAGCCATCAATTACTTCCCATGTCGAATCATTATTTGTCGCCATGAACAAAGACGGGACAGGTATTCCTAAGAATATAGACTCAATGAGTAAAGACTGTCGATCATCTTCCCAACGGAACTTCCGCTGATATTCTGGGGAGATATTGATAATCCCCTCGCTAACCATTGAGACCAATTCCTTTACAGAAAGGTCATAGCTGTTAAAATCTACGAGTCGTTTCTGAACACTTAGTTGTACTGAGATATCTGGCATATAATTCTAGTATTTTTGATCAACGATTATACGGTTAAGTTAATATATCACTAATGAGCTTTTTTTCAATTTCACGCTGCAAAGATACGAATTAATTCCGAATCACCCAAATCTTTTTCTGTAATCAGCCGTCAGTGCAATTCTCCCAACGCTGGCGGGCGGCCTCCAGGCCTTTGGGTATCTGGCGTTGCAGCAGCTCCTTGGACGGCAACTCGGTCATGTACTGTGCCACCTTGATGCCTGATTTGTCGAGTTGCAGCAGCGCTATCTGTTCGTCGCCACCTTCGGTGCAGAGCAACAACCCAAGGGGCTGCTCCTCGCCAGCCTCCATCTCGTGGGCTTCGAGCCAGCGCAGATACAACTCCATTTGGCCCTTATACTGTGCCTTGAATTTGCCAAGTTTCAAGTCGATGGCTATCAGGCGGTGCAACTTGCGATGGTAGAATAGCAGGTCGAGGTAGAAATCCTCGCCGTCTATAATCATACGCTTCTGCCGCTCGACGAAGGTGAACCCATTGCCCAATTCCAATATAAACTGCTCTAAGTGCGCCACAAGGCTATCCTCCAAGCTCTTCTCGCTATACATCCCCTTGAGACCTGTAAACTCAAGGAAGTAGGGGCTCTTGAAGACCAAGTCGGGGGTAAGGACGTTGTTCTCCCGCAGTTCCGTTAGCTCCTGTTTGATAAGCTCGTCGGGCTTTGTCGCTATGGCGGTGCGCTCATAGAGCATGCCGTCAATCTTTGCCTCAAGGGTTCGCTTGCTCCATCGTTGGTTAGCCGCCATAGTCAAATAGAATTCACGAGCCAAAGGGTCTTTGATAGGCATAACAAGCAGGAAATGAGTTCATTACAATTGTGTCACCAGTGGTGTCACAATCTGTAAATCCGGAAATAAGGAGGCGAATTGCATCATTCTTCGAATAGTTCGTGGCTCGAATCCTTTATCGCCATATTCCAATTGTAATTGTCGCGACACTGTCAGGACAATTTGTTTGCCGTATTCAGCGCGCTCGTTTCCAAGTACCTCTCTATTGATGCGTTCGCCGATATGCCAATACATCAAGGTGAGTTCGGCATTGACATTGACGGCCACGCGGTTGCGCGTCTGATTGATTATCTGCCGCAAGTCGTCAACCAACGGCATAATATTGTTGTTCTGTATAGTTATGCTGTCTGCCATTAGATAGTTGTTAGCTATTTTTTTGTTTGCAAATTTACGAATTAAATCCGAATCACCCAAATCTTATTCTGAAATTAGCTGTCAGGGTGATTCCCTCCATAAGTTCCATTCTTTGTCATACTTGAGAGCGCGTGTCTCCGACACGCTGAGATGTATTTGCCTGATATACCCCACACTGCAAGTGCGGGGTTATTGAGGGTTTGCTTCTTCGAGGCAATTTATAGAAGTCCTCGTTAGATTATTTGCTTTGATGTTATTAGTTTATTTTGCTTTGGTATTGTTAGTTTTTGACGCTGCAAAGCTAAACAAATATGTCGACATGTTTAGCTAAATGTCGATTTTTTTCGCACAATTCAAAGAAAAGGCGTATTTTTGCAGGAAATATAGATGGTAAATGGGCATTACGTACGACAGCATTTTGCAACGATTTGTGTTCGACTTTGAACATGATGAAAATGAAGATATTGTAGGCCTGACAGGTACTGGTTATCAAGTGGAAGCGTTTGGCAACTGCTTCTACTATGGCTATGAATTTGCAGAGCAGGTGGATGGGATGGTGTGCAGTGCACTCATCAAGCAAGTCATGTCTTCTAGTTCTATACAGGAGAATCCTGACCTTGCTATGTTTATCAAAAAGGCCGTGGACAACCTCAGCCACAAGATAAACCTGTACGACTACAACCTTGTAGTGATGCCCGAGTCGTCCAGCAAGGTGAACGAGTATATGCTCCGCTATATCTACCGCTTTGCCCAACCAACACTGCGCAAAATGGAATTGGTGAAGAATTTGCCATTGAACATCTCTTTCGACATGGATGCTTACGAGCAGCAGTATTTGGACGATGTTTTAGAAAATGGTCGTCCTCGCTATACGGCAGCTCAGAAGGTGGCGGCCAAACAGTCCATCAATGAGATGCTTGACCTTATCCATAAAAAAGACTACTTCACTATTGCCAAAGACGTGAAGAAAAGCCGCTTCCGTCCCTATATGATGCAATTCCTCAAATTTGCCAGCAAGGAGGACGAGCAACTGTGTGCCACCATCCGTCAGCAGAATGTTCTTGTGATAGATGATGTGGCAACTAGTGGCTCTACCATCAATGAGATTCTACGTACCTTACGCATCCTCAATGAGGACAACGACATTACCATCTTCAGCCTTATCGGTCGCAAAGACCTGATGGCCGACGCAAACTAGGTTTTTATAGAGCGGCAACGGTAAAGCCAATCTGGATGCGGTGGGGCTCTTTCTCCTTGGGGTATTTGAGTTCGGTCATGATGGGTAGGACTATTGAGAAGGGCTTACCTTCTCCAATAGTGATACTCTGCTCGTCGTAAGGCTCGTAGAACATATTGTCACGGATGGAATACAACATTGTGTAGTCATCGCTTCCGGGGATTTGTATCTCGACCATATCGTCGCTGCCGACGATCTGCACATGCATGAATCCCGACTCTCCCTCTCCACCTCCGTATGACAGACCGCCACGCTGCAAGGTGATGCTCTTGCCCATAGGGACGGAGTCTTCAAGCATGATGAAAGTGTTCTTTACATAGTTTCCGTCGGCATCGAGCAGGTTCTTTGATTCTACTTGAGCCACCTTCACGGTGCCGTAATTGCCAGTCGCTGTCACCTGTATCGTGCTGTCGTGGTCGGCGGTGAAGAGAACGGAGTAGTCGATGATGTATTCAAGCTTGTCGTTGTTGTCCCAGTCGAACGAGGCGGACTTGTCTTCCACGGGTTTCTGCTTGCAGCCTGTCAATGCCAGTAATGAGGCTAACGTAATAAGAATGACTCTGTTTTTCATCTTGCTGTTTTATTGAATGACGATGCGAAGATACACTTTTTTTCGCTAACGTTGTGAATCGTATTTTTAGCACAAAGAAACTCCACACAGCCATTGGCCGTGTGGAGGTGTTCTCAACAAGAAAAAAACAAATTAATATGCGGCACCTTGGCGGCCTTTGCTTTCATTGTTCTTTTTAGGCAATTTGACAAAATACCATATAACAATCCAAAAGATGATTATGCAAATGACAGCAACAAGGTATGTGGTATCTGAAAGTAGCCCTCTCTTCGAGAAGTTCACGATGCCATGAAATGCCGAGCATAAAAGAAGCGAATGGGTGTCGGTTGCGATTTTTCCTATTCCCCATGTGGCGAAAAGCAGAAGTACGAGAAAAGGCAATATGTTTCGCTGCCCTATGTCCAAATGCCATAGGAACCACATGCCCGTGATGATAAGGACATACTGCCACATGGGTAGTCTTCTGAGTTCGTATTGCAAGAATCCTCGCCAGCCGTATTCCTCCAATAGACCATAGGCAAATGCCAATAGGCATAATACGCCCATTTTTACCCCTCCGACAATACCGAACGCGATGCAGGGAATCGCTATGGTCACAATTGATTTCCAAACAGACTTGCCGGTGATGGTATATTCTGTTTTGCGTTTGAAAACCGCCATAGCAACAAGAGCACCAATGGCTGGTCCTAAACCAGTGGAAAGCTGGAATGCGTAGCTCTCCCTAATGGTTGGATAGCTCTTGTCAATAACCAGTGTTATCAAGCGCAGAGATATGGCTATCACGTAAAACGTGGCTATTGCGCCGAGGTGTATTTCTTTATACGTTGTTTTCATCGTTCAATTTGGGATTTTAGTATGCTGCACCTTGGCGGCCTTTGCTTTCGAGGTCCATCTTGCCGATGCGCCAGGTGAGGCCGAGGCTGACGAAGCGGCTGTTGTAGCTCCAGCGGTAGTCTTCTGCGTAGTAGGGGTTAGTGGAGACGGTGTGCGTGTTGGAGGACTGGAAAATGTCGTTGACCTTGAAGTAGAGCGAGAGGTGGCGCTCGAGGAGGTCGGTACTGAGGCCGAAGTCGACGTTGAAGTACGGTTCATTACAACTCAGCAATTCTATCTGCTGCCCGAAGAACTTGCCGTTAAGGAACACATCCACTTTGCCCCACAGTTTTGCATTCATATTGAGTCGCACAATGTAGCTCCAAACTTCATCTTCCACCCACTTGCCGGGACGCACCTGCATACGGTACCAGACTTCGCCGCCGTTGACATAGAGCCGGATGTTCATAAACTTGCGCGGTCGCCAAGTGAGGTTCAATTCGGCACCGCTCGTGCGCACGTTGCCTGCATTGACGGCTGTGTCCATCTGCACAACTCGTCCGAAGAACGGACTATAGGACACATCGCTAACGTTGTCGATATTGCCGGTGCTAAGGTTAAGGTAGCCTTCAACCCCGACGGAGCCCCACTTGGTGTAGTGCGTCCAACCCGCCTCGGCCTTGTGGGTGTAGGCCATACGCAGGTTGGGGTTGCCGACGGTGTAGCTGTCGTCAGCATAGATAACGAATGGGCTGAGTTTGGCAATGTCAGGTGTGTCGAAACGGCGCGTGTAGCTCAGGGTGAAGTTGTGGTTCTTCTCGGTGGCATAGCTGGCGTGGATGGAGGGAACAAGGCCGAAATAGTACTTGTCGAAGTCGCACGATGCGATGTTGTGCTTGCGTTGCAGCCACTGGTTCTCGCCACGCAAGCCGCCTTTGAGAGTCAGCCGACCAATCTTCTGCTGGACGGTGATATAGAAAGTCAGGTCGGTCTCGCGGTCGTTAAAGATGTAGCTGCGCAGGGAATCGCGCTGATAGATGCCACCTACAAGGGTATCAAGGTGATGGGTTCGGTTCTGCGGCTTATAATGAAATTCCGCTCCAGCCTCAATCTTGCCGTTCTTGCTATAGGGGTGAGTATAGTCGACGTAAAGGTCGTTTCTACCTCCCCACTGGTCAAGATTGCTATGACGAGTGAAGTCCAATGCTGGGAAGTTGACATATTGCCGCTGTCGGATGCGGTCGTTGAGCCCGCTGGTCAGGCCGCCGTTCCAGTTGAACTCAATCTCGCGCCCTGCAGTGTCGAATTTGTGCTGATAGTAGGCACCCACGTTGCCGCTGATGTAAAGCTGATGCGCATCCACATTGGAACGGTAGCTGTAGTCGCCGGGATGGCTTATGTACTCTATTCGGCTCACGTCAAAGTCCACATCCATATTGAAGAACGAGGGATAGAACCATGCCCATGCCGAAAAGGTGTTGCGGTCGTCGAAATGGTAGTCAAGTTTGCCTCCGATGTTGTAGTTTCTTGACCGTTGCAACTCGTTGCCGGTGTAGTCATTTGTTGCGGAGAGCAGGCTGTCGTCGGTCAGCAGTCGCGAGTGCTGCTCGCTGGTTACCTTGTAGTCGTTAAAATAGGCACTGCCGTAGAGGTTGAGGCTCAGTTTGTCGTTGTTGTAAACATAGCTCACCCACGGCGAGAAGCGGGGACCTGTGCTGACTTTGAATCCGACTGACAGCAGCTGATTAAGGGGATTGCGGCCGTCGGTGACAATATTGATGATGCTGCCGCTGGTGCCGTAGCGTGCCGAGGGGTTGCTCAACACCTCGATGCGCTTGATACTGGAGGCTGGCAACGTCTTAATGTACTGCTTCAGTGCCTCGCCGTCCATATTAGAAGGGCGGTTATTAATCCAAACCTCCACAGCGGTCTTGCCGCGATAGGTGATGTTGCCCTCGGCATCCACCTCCACGCCCGGGGCGTTTTGGAGGGCGTCGCTGGCTGTGCCGGCCTGCACACTTGGGTCATCCTCCACGTGGTAGAAGGTCTTTTCGCCGTCGGCACTGTAAAGAGGACGCTGGGCGGTGACGCTCACTGCCTGCAAGTTAGTGGCGCTATGGAATAGGCTGATTGTGCCCAATGCCGTGTCGGGTGGCAGGCTTATTTGCTGCCAATAGGGTTCATAGCCGATGGCAGAGATACGCAGCAGATAGCTGCCCGTGTCCACAGGGCTGAAACGGAATAGGCCCGAGGCATCGGTAGTGGTTCCTTGAACAAAGGTGCTGTCCTGTTGTCGTAGCAGCACGCAGTTGGTGAAGGGCAGTGCCTCGCCCGAAGTGGCATCTTGCAGTGTCCCTTTAGTAGTCAGTTGCTGGGCTTTTGCCCCACCGATGGCATATACCATCAGAATAGTCATCAGAATCGTTCTTTTCGTCATAGTATATCTTGTTTTGATTCATCGTATAATCGCCTAAGTCGGCTAAATATTACAGCCTTACAGGAAGACAGTATTTCCGAATTGGCGTTGCAAAAGTACTAACGTCTTTACAATCAACCCCTACACAAAAGGGTGAAAAGAAAATGCCTGATGAAAAACTACCCGAAAGGGTAGTGCAAAAAGCACAAGAAAGACGGGCGACAACACAATAAAAATGGCTCGCTGGCGTTAATCCTTTAAAAAGAATAATAATGGAAACAGTACCAACTCCAAACATTAATAAATCTGGTAAAGTATCCGTCACCGATGCACTTTGGTCACTGATAGAAGGGCAGTCTAAAAGCACGCGTCGCGCTTTAACTGAAAGGCTACTGGCAGAAGACATTGAATTGGCCGAGCAGCTGCTGCTGAAAGCGAGCATCGAGCGTGGCTGGCAGCAAGTGAAGTCCATGCAGACTGACGGTAGCAATGGTTGCTCACTACAGGATTTGATTGATGAAATGAAGGAGTCTTGACCATGTTGAGTGTCAGCATTATTCCTTCCGATGAGTTTGTCCGTCAAGCCAAGCG
>JAEEGF012432358.1_pt1 | contig 16138 bp, 9 predicted proteins | sample 9134171 | NCBI WGS metagenome assembly JAEEGF01 (sample SAMN16246542, study PRJNA631951) | gut metagenome | biome: gut microbiome; feature: rumen; material: AP-attached | host: Bos | place: Iran: Karaj | collected 2018-10
GAAGTATACCTCGGCCCGCTGCACCTTCTCCTTGGAGAGCTGCAGCAGGTGTCCCAGCTTGCTCTCGGCAAAGGCATAGACGATGGGGCGTCCCAGCCACATGGAGAGGAAGTAGTTGATGAGCGCGCCGAGCAGTGCGCCGAGGGTGCCGAAGAGCACGACGAGCCATATCTTCATGCCGCCCTTGCTGGCGGGGTTGGCTGCCACATAGACAGCAGGCGGGATAACCACCTCGGAGGGGAAGGGGATGAAGCTGCTCTCGAGCGTCATCAGGCCGCCGACAGCCAAGTAGTTCATGTGTGCGTCATACCAATGCAGCACCGAGGCCACCCAACCGCTGCGGTTGGTGTCGACGGCTTCGGCGATGTTGGCAGCGTCCTGTGCCCGGACGGTCATCGGTTGCGCCACAAAAAGCAATGCCACAAGCAGCAGCAAGGGGCGCAAAGTATTTCTCGTAGGATGTTTCTCCATAGTTGGCTTTATTTTGATAGGAATTTCTTATCGTTCTTTGGCTTTCTAAAAACAAGAATGTTATTCTATTACAAATGATTGCTCCTCTCCGGGGAGACCATGGGGCACCAGCGGCCCGAGGCGGGGGTGCTGCACAATCTCGGGACACAGCTCGGCCAGGGCTTCGGGGTTCACATACGGCAACACATGGCTGGCGCGGTTGTAGCGATTGGTGTAGAAGTAGGCGGCGGCGAGATAGGTGCAATAGAATGGGTGCTGGGGATACAGTTCGAGCGATTCCTCGGCAAACTGGATGAGGATGTCGTACACCTTGTGCTTGTAGAGGAACTGTGTGTAGCGCTGGCACATCATCTCGGAGCAGTCGTTGGCCATCATCGTGCGCTCGAAATAGTCGCTGGCGGCGTCGAAATTACCCAGACTGTCGTAGATGACTGCAGCGGAGAAGAGCACTTCGGCGCTTTCGGGAGACAGGCGGAGAGCCTTGCGGACGAGCGGCAGGGCGGTACTCAAATCGTCGGCGACGGCATAAGCCAGCGCCAATGCTGCGATGGCGGTGGGGTCGTCGGGGTTTTCCTCGACCGCCTTACGGTAGTATACCAGTGCCATGTCAATATTCTCGACGCGCATATAGATGGTGGCCACCATGCGGTAGAGGGCCGAGCGGTTGGAGACATAGTCGCGGGCACGCAGCAGGGTTGTCACGGCATCGGCCGTATTACCCATATAGTCCAATGTCTCCGAGAGGTCGGTATAGGCGGTGAAGTTGGTCTTGTCGATGGCGATGGAATACTCGTAGGCGTCGATGGCCTTCTCGAGAAGTCCCATCTCGCGGTACAGTGTGCCCAGTCCCTGCCAGGCTTCGCTGCTGTAAGGGTGCTCTCCGACAAACGATTTCAGGTAGGTCACGGCATCCTCCATATTGTTTGACTGGATGGCCGTGTCGACATAGTTGAAGAGCGTCGCCGAGTCGTAGCTGTCGGTGTCGAGTGCCAACTGATAGTAGCGGATGGCCTTGTCGAAGTCGTTCAGGTGGTAATACTCTTCGGCGATGTTGGCATAGACACGTCCCAGCAGCCAACCGTCGTTGGCAGCCTCCATGAAGAGTTCGATAGCTTTCTCATGCTCACCCATGGCGCCATAAGCCACACCCATGGAATAGGCCACGTCGGTGTTGCCGGGTTCCTGCCGACGAAGCGTCTTGATGATACGCATGGCGTCGTCGAACTGTTCCTTGGCAATAAAAAGATGGGCGCGGCGAAGTTTCACTATAGTGCTGTCAGGGTAAAGTTGCTCGGCATACTCAACGGCGCGTTCCAATGGGGCTATGTCGTTCACCTCAAAATAGTAGTCCATGATCACTTCCAGCTCGTCCACGTCGAAGAAGCGCTGCCCTCCACGAAGGACAGTGTTCTCGAAGTCGAGGACCAACTGGCGTTCCTCTTCGTCAAAATCCTTGAATCTATCTTTATCCATTGTATACTGTTACTTTAGGTTAGAACGAGAACCTCACCGTAAGGCCTCCCTTGGTGGTCGAGTTGGGGTAGGTGTTCATGATGTACGGGTTGTTGATGTTAGTCTGGAAGAAAGCACGAAGGACAAGGTTTTCGGTCAGGTTATACTCGCCACTGATGTCGACCATCCATACCTCGCTGCCGGACGAAATCTGTCCTCCCACCTCGGGGTTGTAGCTGTTAATCTTGCGTATGTTGGTCATATTGCTGTTGTATGTGAGGTTGAGTCGAAGCACAATGTCGCTCTTGAGGTCATGTTGCTTGCCGGCGAAGAGGACAGAGAAGGCGACATCCTTGATCCGATAACCGGCGCCCACGGTGATGGCGTCACGCGTGGTCTCAGTGAGCTGGTTGTTGGAGAAAGAAAGCTGGAGGTTGCGGTTCTTGTTGACTGCGAAATTGAACTGCAGGCTGTTGACCATGGTCACATTCACCCGGATAAGAGGATTCATCTGCTCGGTAATCTGCACTCCGTCGGCACTGACCGGTGCGATGTAGTCGCCGGTGCTGTTAAGCGCGGTCTCAAGACCGTAATCGTAGTCTTCCAAGGCCGAGAGCGCTGGGTCGGTATAGAAATGGCCCACAGAATAGGAGCATTTGTAGGAATGAGACAGCGAGATGTTGGTAAACCACTTCTTAAGGAACTTCACCTTTTTGAGGCCGTCGTACTTGATATCGATTTCAGGCAGAGGCAGGCCAAGGAAGGGCGAGAAGCCGTGCTTGGCCGGGTCTTTACCAAGGTAGGTGGCCAGGAAGGAGGTGAGCAACACGGTCTGAGAATTGGCGCTGTAGCCGGCAGGGAAATACTGGCCGTTCATCGTGTCGAGGACCATCTGGTCGGTGTATGGGTCGGGGTTGGCATCGGCGAGCCGCTGTGCCACCACACTACGGTTATCGAGGAACTGCTGGAAAAGCTCCTCCCGGTTCATAAAAGCAGTGCTGAAAGCCCATGTATTGGTGGTATAGTTGCCACTCATCACATAGGAGAGGGGTCCCGTAACGGCATCCACATCGGACATGTACTTGTAATAATACTCCTCACGGGAAGCATAGTTCTGCGAAGCGGAAAGGGTGATATTCATGTCGCGCAACGGCTCCAACTGCGCCCGAATAGAGAAGAGGTTGTTTTGGGTCGACTCATGGGGTGTGTTGAACAGCGTGTCGCGGCTGAGCAGGTCGTACCGGAGCAACTCGTCAACGACATCTTGCTGGTAGCCGAATACGTAGCCCGGCCCCGGGGTCCAGTAGTGCTGCGGATCAAGACCCACATACATCGGCTCGCCCATATAACCCGGGAGGCGTGACCCGAGGGTGTTTTTGTACTGCACGTTGACATTCTTCACACATGTCACCAGACGCAGGCCTGCAAAGCCGATTTCCTTCAACGTATTCATCATCTTCTCATGCCGCAGACTGTCGGCCATGGCGATAGAGTCTTGTTTCGACATCTTCTTCGGGTCCGGCTTCTTCAAGCCCCGCGGGTTGGAAGGCCGTCGACCATTGTCGTTATTGGCCCACGCTTTCTTCAGCAACGGTATCTTGTTGAAAAGCGTCTGCATGTTGGCCTGCATCGAGGCTTCCATGACCGTGGAGTTCTGAAGGATGGAGCCCATCGATGCCAATGCCTGGGTGGTTCCCCTGTGGGTGAAGTCGGTACGATAGCTCAGCGGCATCTTCAGAAAATCCAGGTATGGCAGCTTCGAGATAGGCAGGTTGTAGGTGACGTTGACCGACTGCTGGAAGTTCTGCATCGTACCACCCGAAGCTATCGACCGCCAGACCGAATCGACTGCCGACTGGCTCTCCAGCCGTCCGATAGGTTCCTCGACACGGGCGTTGGCATTGGCGCTATACTGGAGACGGAGGTCCTTGCTGAGGTCGTACTGCAGACCATAGTCACGTTGCCAGGTAAACTGCTTGTAATAGGTGGGGCGTATGATGACCAACGCAGCACTTTTGTTGCGCAGCATCGTCTCCTCAAAATCGCGATACACCTCGGTGGAGAAGGTCAGGTTCTTGGGGAGGTAATAGAAGTTGAAGTCATTGATTATCTTCCAGTTTTTCCCCTTGAAGAGTTTCGACTTCTCGAAAGGCTTCACCGGCTTGGGTTGAAGGGCATAGTTGTATGTGAGGCCGCCTCGATGCTGGTCCTTGTTGTAATGATCAATCTCGTCATCCGACGAACGCTCCCGGCTGTAGGCGTAGGAGAAGGAGAAGTTCTCTATGTCGTAGATGTGCTGTTTCAGGCTGGCCTTCCCCACCCTGTTCTTGCGCACATTGGAGAGGGTGAGGTTGGTGGCTGACTTGCGGCGCTGTGTCATTTGGGCTACGCTGTCGCGTTCGGCGGCAGTCTGGTAGGTCTGCAGGTCGTCGTAGAGCAGCACATCGGGGTTATAGGGGTTGTACTCCGGACTGCCGATCTCCCTGCTATAATCCAGGTAGAGCGGGATGTGCAGCCCCCAGTCCTCAGGGAGGAACTTGTCGAGCTGCATATCGAAGGTGGTCTGGAAATTGAATGTATTAACAAGTTCCTCCTTGATAAGCGGGTCTTCCAGGTTGCCAAAGTTCGCAGTGGTATAGGAGCCGTAGAGTTGCAGATTGCCGACATCGGCCAAGTTGGTGCGTGCCATCGCCATCGCAGCCCACCCGCCTTTGTTGATATAGTCCGACAGGCGCAATTCGTTCACCCACACGATGGCCGACTTGGGCAGCATGTCGTTCCCGTCGACGAGAGACTCTTTCTTGGGATTGCGCACACCTATCATAATGACCTTTATCTTTCCCAGATTGGGAGTTCCCAGCACCGTATACTTCTTCCCTTCCACTCGTTCGGAATAGAGCAGCGAGGGAGAGTAACCGCTTTCCCCGGCCCTGATATGAATGTTGCGATGAGTCTTTATCTCGGTCATCATCTGCAAGTCGATATCCACATTGTTGTCCAACGGCCAGATGGCATAGGGGTCGTCGACCGAAGTGCCCCAGGGGGTGAACTTCAGCGGCAGCTCATACTCATAGTAGTTGTTGGTGTAGTCGCTTCCCAGGCGGACAAAGAGCACCAGGTCGTCGTCGTTAAGAGGCTTGTCCGCGTACTTCTTTTCAGCATGGACGAACATCTTCATGTGGCCATAGAAGCGCAAGTCGTAGCTCGTGGAACGGTAGATAGCCCGTGCGTCGCCGGAGGCCAGCTGATCCACGTCGAGCGACACAGCCTGCTCGTTGAGCTGTATATAACTGCTACCCGTCGTGTACCATTCCTCGCGTTCGATGCCGGGAGGCAATACGTAAGGCACTGGCTGACGGCTGCCGTTTTCCTCAATATTGACTGTCGAGATGTTGAACGAAGTCTCCTCGGTGGTGCCGGTCACATAATCGCCTGGCTGCAGCAGGTCTTCCGTGTACTTGCGCCAGGTGGAATAGACCAGGTCGAGGGTGGCAAAACGCAGGATGATAGGTTCGCTGAACTGGTTCAGGAACATTCGGATGAACCGGATGGACTGGTAGCCGTTGATGGTGCCCACCTTCTGGTCCGGCTCCCGGATGGGAATACGGAACTGGTACCACTTGCATGTGGTGGTCTCACCGTTGGCCAGCTGCACGTTGCGAGCCTCCTGAATGTCGACGATATGGTTCTCGCCAATCACCATCCGTTCCGGACTGAGGTCAATCACATATTGGTAGTAGTTCTCTGCTTCGCTGAGGGTATTGTCGCGATTGATATCCTCCACATTGGGGTAGGCCGAACCGCTGGTATTATAACTCTCCTCCATGTCACTGTCGACGGGCGAGTTGCCCTCGGCATTGTTGAAGAACTTGTAGCGGTCGTTAATCTTCACGTCGTTCTCGTCCCAATAGGAGCTGCGGAAGTAGCGGAAATCGTCGCTGGAGGGGTCCTGCAGGGCCTGCTGATAGGCCTGACTGGAGGTGCCGAACCGCTGGGCGATGGCGTTAAGATAGTCGGCAAAGAAGGTCTGCTCGTCACCGAGGCCATGGGTGCTGCCCAAGCCGTCGTAGCCCACATCCTGATACTTGCGGGCCTCCTCGTCGTTGTCGAAGGCGTTGACGATGGGCTGCGTCGTCGGCACACGACCCCAGATGGTGGTGTCCACATTGACCACTGTCAGACTCGTCGGAAGTCCGTTCTCGAAACTCTTGCGGCCGTCACGCAGGATGTCTTCGCTGATATCACCCAGGTTGATATAAAGCTTGCCCCCACTATGGGTGGGATTCTCAATGAAGGGATCCATCAACCAGAACTCGATGGTCTCGATATTCTGGGTCTCGAAGTCGGTATAATCCAGTTTGCGCATGATACCGCCCCAACGAGAGGCCGGGTTTTGCAACAATCCGTTCTCGTCGATACCGGCACTGTAGGCCGACGGTGCCACATCATAGTTGTACGGTCCCTTCTCTTCGGGATAGTATGCCATGTTCAGCTCATAGACTGCCGTCGGCTGTCCGGAGGCAAGGTCTTTGTTCGGAAACACCTCCTGCTCGGCAATGCGACGGGCATAGGGTTGCGAACGGTCGTCTGCCGTTATATTGCTGGGGCAGTTGCGGTCATAGAAATCCTGACTGATACGGTACCATGCCAGTTTTGCCCTGTTGTAGCCATAAGCCAACCCCGTGCCGGGAGCCGTCTCGGGGAACATAGCCAACGGCGTGGCGAAGTCCTGTGGTGTGCTGGCCAGCGACCACGAGACTGCCGATGTCAGGCTGATGCTGTTCTCCGCGCCTTCGAAGTCGTCGACATACGACACAGCACCTTCTTTCGAGCCGGTGCTGCTCATGCCCGGGAGGAAGTGGGCGAACTCGGCCGTCAGGCTGAGGTTCGACGGGGCCTTGGTCTGTATGCCCGGCAGGAGGTCGACCAACTTGGTGATGAACGGCACCTCGTGGCTGTAGTTCAGGTCCAACCCCCAAATGGTGTTGCTCGTCGGCTCGTCGCCGAAGTTATTCTTCTGCGTGAGCGGCTTCTCGTGCAGATTCATCACTGTGGCACCCAGGTTGAAGTTGGGCTGGAACTCGTAGTTGATATGTGCGCCCAACATGCGTTTGGTGGTCATGCTGAACGAATTGTTCTCCGAACTCACACTGATGGGGGTGTTCGACGAGAGGATGCTCTCGTTGATAATACGCACCGTACCCATGGTATAGTCGACCGTGTAGTCCACATTCTCTATCAGCGGCATGCCGCCGGCCGTGACCGTCACCGAGCCGGGCGACACGCTGTAGCCCAGCGATATCTCACCGCTGACGGTGCTGGAATAGTAGCCCTCCAGATAGAACCGGTTGCGGTCGGCATATTGCTGTGCCAAGGCTTGCGTCATCGTATACAACGAGTCGAAACAGTAGCGGTCGGCCATTTCACCGCCTCCAAGCAATTCACGCAGGTCTTTTCCGAACGGCTCCACATAAGGGAAATAGATACGACCCGTCGAAGCCTGGATGGTACCGCCTTTGAATGCCGCCGAGTCGAACCAGTCGAAAACTCCGTCGGCGTAGTAGTAACTCTGGGTGGCGTCCATACGGTCGAGACCGAAGACCTCGATCAGCGGCTTGCCCTGCTGCGGACCTTCGGTAAAGAAACCAATACCCACACCACCCTCAGGACTCTCGTACAGCACATTGAGACGGAAATGGTCGCGGCTGAGCTGACTACTCCTGAGGAAGTAGACATTCTTCATCATCAGGCGCCACAGCGGTCCACGGGTATCGGTCGAGGTACCTTTGATTAGCTTGACGATAAGAGTATTGGGGTCGTTGACACCGTCGGTGGTCAGTTCACCGACCTGATAGACGTTGGTGTCGCCCACCACTTGGTACTGGTAAGCCACGGCTAGCACTTGGTCGTTGCTCAACGGCTGGTTGAGGGTGATGAATCCCAGTTGGGCGTTGAAAGTGTACTCGTTGCTGGGAAGCAGACGGGCACTCTCGACCTTCTCGTAGTCGGTGCCGCCAACCATGCCCACACCCTGCATATAACTGGTCACCGAGTTGATGCTGCGCACCGACGAGGGGTTGACCAACGTCAGCAGGTCGTTGGCCCGGTTGTCGGGCAGCGGCATCCCCATCCCGTTGACCCGGCCATTGCTCGGATTGGCCTCACCCAGGTCCGTCAAAGCCAAGATATTGCGATTCTGCGTCACCGCGGCACCCACATTGGTGCGCCACACCTCGATGCGCAGTATGCGGATGTTCGAATTCACCACCGGCAGGGTGCTCATGGCACGGTTGTAGTTCTCATAGAAATACTGCGAAATGAAATAGTGGCGGTTCTCCTCGTATTCGTCGGCCCTGATTTCAAACTCATGGCTGCTGGCACCACCTTGCACCTGCATATTCTCTGTCGAGGTCTCCTTCTGCGAAAGCACGGCATCCACCGTCAACTTGCCGAACTTCAACTTGGTATGGAAACCGAACAGCTGCTGGCTACCCTTGATGAGGGTAGTCTGCAGCGGGAACGAGATGTCGGCCGCCTCGAACAGTTGCAGGATATCGTCCTCCTTGCCCTCATACTTCAGCTTGTACTGATTCTCGAAGTCGAAGGTGGCCTTGGTATTCTCGTTGATATTGAAATCTATCAGGTCGCCTATCTTGGCGTTGAGGTTTATCTGTATGTTCTCATCGAAATCGAAGGTAGTGACACTCCGCTCGTGCTGGTCACGCTGGGGATCCTTGCGGTAGTTGTTCACAAGCTGGAAAGTCAGGTCGGCCGACCCGCTCGGGTCGATATCAACGAGGGGCTTGCCGTCCAGCAGGTCCAGCTTCTGCGTAATCTGGCTGAACCCGGGTATCTTGTTCAGCAGACCGCCACCGGCATTGTCGAGCACCGACCCTTCCTGCTTCTCGTTCCAGTACTTGCTCAGCAACTGGTCCATCTGCCAATCCTGATACTCTTCGAAGGTCATATAGTCGCGGCTGATGACCATGTCGCCCACCTTGGTGATGCGCACATAGTCGCCCGTCGCGGGGTTGTACTCCACCGTAGTGGTGATGCCTGCCGGCGTGTAGCCCGACCCCATAGGCGTATAGCCACCGCTGTCAGCCTGCGCCCACAAGGGACCCGCGGCTGTCAGCAGCAGCAATAACAGTATTACTATATATCTAGCCTTCAATACGCACTACAAGTTAACCCATCATAAACGAAGATGCGGAATATTTATTGTATTCCGCAGGTGTAAATATATAATAAAAATAATTCCCGTCGATTTCCCAGCCCTTTCTTCGGCCACAACCGAAGAAAGGCCGAAGATAATCTTAAATATCAACGAAACAGGAACCGACTATAGGCGTTGCAGCCCCACTTTGATGATGTCTTCGACAGTCATCGGACTGCCGTCGGGGTTCTTCCAATCGTTGGCCATCAACAACTTCTCGACGGCAGGCTTGGCAAATCCCAGCATCACGAGTGCCGTCATTGCTTCGTCGCGCGCCTGGGTATTCTCCGAACTCCGGATTCCAGATTCCGATCCGACCACCCCCACCTTGTCGGCCAACTCCAATACGATGCGCTGGGCAGTCTTGGCACCGATACCCTTCACACGCTGCACTTTCTTGACATCCTGCATCTGGATGGCCTGACGTAGTTCGTCGACCGTGAGCGACGACAGCATCATACGTGCCGTCTGATTGCCCACACCGTTGACTCCGACAAGGATGCGGAACATCTCGCGCTCGGCCAGGTCGTAGAAGCCGAACAGCTGCTGCGCATCCTCGCGCACCACCAGATGAGCATAGAGTTTCACCTGTGCGGCATCAGTCCTGCGCAATGCCTCGTAGGTATTAAGTGTTATTTCCAGCAGATAACCCACTCCGCCACAGTCTATGACTGCCTGTGTAGGCTCCAGATTTGCCAATTGTCCTTTGATATATTCGTACATAATTTTAGGTTAAAGGTTATTGGTTAATGGGCTGACGCGGCTTCCACTGCAGAATCCATCCTTTTTTGTAAGGATTGTCTCATCCCCGACAACATCTTAGACATATCAATAAATTGCGGTCTTAGTTCATCAACTTTTTCTTCCGTGATATAGCCCAAATCGGATGCCGTTAATATTTCACTGAATAATTCTGTCAAAGAGCCATAGGCAACGACAACATATTGTTGCTTTTCTTTTAATGACATACGGCCGCTTCCTTCTGCCAAGTTTGCAGTTATTGAAACCGCCGCTCTACGAATCTGACTTCCAAGTCCAAAAACTTCCTCTTTGGGAAAGCTTGATTGTATCTGATAAACTTCTTTTACAAGCGACCGACCCATTTTATAAGCTTTTAGCTCTTCAAAAGAAAACTTAGTCATACTTATTTATCAGTTATTTCACTTTTTCAATTATTCCAACTGCGCCAGCCTTATAACCTTTAACCATTAACCTTTAATACTGATATCCAATCCCCACAGCGGGGCTGCCCTCCTGCAGATGGTAGTCATCTTCGTCGATGTCGACAAACTGAGGGTCTTCATCCCAATCGCCGCCCTTCACCAGGCAGTGAGTGAAACTATAGTTGAGTTGGCATGCCTCTATGCCACTTACAATCACCTCAGCGGGTGAGTAGGTGCCATAGATGATGCAGTTGGTGAAGTCAGCCTGCGTGAGGTCGCCCATCTGTGCCACGCTACCGTCGGCAGCCAGCAGATAATTGGTCAGCACCACGCTCTCTATGCGACGCGACGAGTAGCGCCAGTAGTCGGCGAAGGTGCAACCCGTGAAGTCGTAGCTGCCGCCCCGCAACACAGTGAGGCTGGTCAAGCAGTCGTAGACCAGCAGGTTGCTACCGCTGATACTGCCGCCTTGCCCTATGAGGGCGCAGTCGCTCATGTTGCGGATAACGGTGTTGCTCACCGTCAGGTCGGCGTCGGGGTAAACTCGCAGGCCGCCGGTGCCGTTCTCTACGATGGCGTGGTTGATGATATTGCCCGTGCTGCCACCTGTGAACCAGAGGCACTGCCACTGGCCCGGCAGGAACGAGTACCAGCCGTCGTGACGCAGCGAGGTGAAGAGCACCGGCTGCTCGGCGGTGCCCACCGCCACCAGACTGGCGTTGGTGTCTATGGCCAGGATGGCATTGTTGTAGAAGTAGAGCTCGTCACCGGGCTGCAGGGTGAGGGTGTTCCCTTCGAGCACCGCAGCCATCCCCAGGATGACATGTGGCCGCGTGTGGTCCCAGTTGGCACAGTCGATGACGCTGTAGGGCGCACCATCGGGTACCGCGTGGTAGACGGCATTGCGGCCCCAAGCCGTCAGCGGCAGCCGCTGGCCGTTGCCGAAGACGATGGCATCCTCCTCAAGGAAAGGCGCCGTCTGGTCGTTGGGGTTGATATTTGCCTGGACGAAGATGAAGAGACTGTCGCCCGCCAAGAGTTCGACATCGCGCGCCACGAGCGACGTGTCGCCGTCGACATTGAGACGGAATCGGCTTGCACGTCCTTTCTGCAAGGTGACACTGCTTATCACGACATCGTTACCAGTGGCGTTGTAGACCACCACCTGACGGGTGGCGCTACCGACGGTAGTGAAGAGGGTGTCGAAACTGAGCGTGTCGACCGAGAAACAGAGCGGCACCTCGCGCTCGTCGGCATAGCCACCGTCGGCACACGAGAGTGTCAGCAACGGCATCACGGCCGCCAGCACCATAAGATATAGAATCTTCTTCATTTGTCTTATCTCCTGTCTCCGTATCTCCTTACTCCGTATAAAGTCCTATCACTGCCTCTATCCGCTCGCGGCACACAGGGCAGAAAGGCGCATAGTCGCGCATCATGCAGTGCATCGCAGGACGGTAGACTCCCTTGCTGCTGTAGCCCGCCCCTTCATAGACGCCCAGCGGTCCGTTCTCGGTGCGCGGCACCGTAACGTCGGGCGTCGGCACCGGCGTTCCCTCGGGCAACAGATGCTGCCATTTACTCTTAAAGTCCAACAAATTGGTAATGTTCGGCTCCAGCGGCTCATACTGCGTGCGGTGCAGGTCGGCATAACTCAAGTCCTCGTCGACATACTCGTCTGCCAAGCCACCAATACCGTGACCCAGCTCGTGCGTCAGCACCATCTCGGCCATCGAATGCAGCGAACTGACAGAGTAGAAGTTGTATATAGCTCCGCCACCGTATTTCTTATTGTTGAGTACAATGATAATGTGGTCACATGGCACTTGCCCAAGCACATCGTGCAACTGCCACACCTTGAAGGTCATCGCATAGCGGTCAATCCCAAAAGCGTTGTATTCTACCCCGGCGTCACCTTTGACGAAATAAATATTGAAGTCTGTTTTGAAACTCCGGAACGGTTCCTTGTCAAAGAGCAACTGCTTCATGCGGTTACACACCTGCTTGTAGGTCATGTCGTCCATCGTGTCGAACCCCTGCATGACGAAAGCCATATCGAACTTGTTATAGCTGTCTCCATATAAACTGAAGTCCACATCCTTCCCATGGTCAAGGAACTCAAACTCCTTCCCTTCGATGTTTCTCGGAGAGCGGGTCTCCAACCTCATCTGTCGAGGGACATATTCGACCACCGTCTGATCGACCAGCCGCATAGCCTGGTCGCGTCTCTGCAAAGCTATCATCACCTTGCCTTTCGGCATGGGCAGCAACAGGGTCTCCTCGAAGCGTCTGGTGACAGTGCGGCCCTCGGGGGTGTCCTTGTACTCACGGAAAAGACTGCTGTAGCCGCGCGAATAGAGTTCACGGCCCGTCGCCGCATCGCGCACCACCACACGGTAGTCGCCGTTGTTGAAGGGGTCAAGCAGCTGCGTGCGCGACCCGTGCCAGTCGCACTGGCGGTCAATCCAATGCTCCACCCACACTGTGTCGCCCTGCGCCGACCCCTCGCGCAGGCAGTCAAGACGCAGTGTGCCGCCGGTGAACCAACGGTCGAAGTCTTGCGTCTGCGCCAACAGGACAGGGCTCATGGCAAGGAGTGTCAACAGTAACAAAATCTTATGTCTCATTGCCTTTAATAACGGCATTCGCCATCTGTTATTGTACATTTATTTTACCACATTAGGTTTTTTTCGTACTTTTGCACTTTCTTTTTAGAATGAAAATATGCTTATTAAGCTCTACAACGACAACCCTAACGTGCGCGAAGTGAGACGTGTAGCCGACGCGCTACGCGACGGAGAGGTAGCCATCCTGCCCACCGACACGCTCTACGCCTTCGCCTGCTCGATGGAGCACAAACGCGCCGTCGAGGAGATTGCAACGCTCAAGGGATTCAAACTGAAACAGGCCAAGTACGCGATGCTCTGCTCCGACTTGAGCATGGCCAGCGAATATGTCCGCGCCATGGACCGCGACACCTTCGCACTGCTCAAGCGGTCGCTGCCCGGTCCCTTCACCTTCATCATGGAGGCCGCCGGTGCCGTGCCGCGCAACTATCAGAACCAAAACCACACCATCGGCATCCGCGTGCCCGACAACAATATCGCACGTGCCATCATCGAAGAGCTGGGATCACCGCTCATCAGCACCTCGGTACGCCCCATCGGCGAGGAAGACGGCGAGGTGGAGAACTACACCGACCCCGACCTCATCCACGACCGTTTCGGCTCGCGCGTGGCACTGGTCGTCGATGGTGGCCTGGCCGACGCCGACCCCTCAACGGTGGTCGACTGCAGCGACGGCATAGAAATCATACGCCAAGGCAAAGGCACGATAGAGCTATGAGACTGACCATCCAAAGCGGCGACCATTTCTACAACGGACAGGCCGGGTGCTTCACCCGTCTGATGCTGCTCTCCATAGCCGTCATGGTAGGGGCGTGGCTACTGCCGGGCGTGGGCGTCACCTCCTTCTGGGCCGTACTGCTCACGACGGTGGTCATCTCGCTGCTCGATAACCTCGTTCGTCCCATCCTTATCGTCGTCACCCTCCCCGTTACAGCCATCACCCTCGGACTCTTCCTCTTCGTCATCAACGCCGTCATCATTCTCATGGCATCGGCCATCGTCGACGGCTTCAAGGTCGACAACTTCGGCTCCGCCCTGCTCTTCAGCCTTATCCTCACAGCTGTCAACTACCTCCTCGAACTGCCCAACAAATACCTCAACCGCAAGGAGCTGCAAGAGAAGCAGGACGACAACACCGACGAAGAAGGGTTTACTCCATACGAAGAAATAAAAGACTAAAATAATGAAACAGATTGTCAAGGCTGCCGAGCTTACGGCGGCGATAGAAGAAGCAAAGAAACAAGGCCTTGAGATAGGTCTCGTGCCCACCATGGGAGCACTCCACGAGGGCCACCTCTCACTCATCGAACGCGCCCTCAAGGAGAACGACCTTGTGGTCGTCAGCCTTTTCGTCAACCCCATCCAGTTCAACAACAAGGAAGACCTCGAGAAGTATCCCCGCACCATCGACGCCGACCTGAAACTCATCGAGAGCCTCATAGCTCGCACCGATTGCCGTGCCACGGAGCTGCTGGCATTCACCCCGACGGTGGAGGAAATGTATCCCGATGGCGAACCTAAAGAGGTCTACCACTTCGGTCCCATAGAGGAGGTGATGGAAGGACCGCGCCGTCCGGGCCACTTCAGCGGTGTCGCCGTGGTGGTGCGCCGCCTGTTCGACCTGGCACAGCCCACCCGCGCCTATTTCGGCGAGAAGGACTACCAGCAGATTGCCGTAATCCGCAACCTGCTGGAACAGATCAAGTACCCCATCGAGTTGGTCCCCTGCCCCATCGTGCGTGCCGACGACGGTCTGGCCCTCAGCAGCCGCAACATGCGTCTCTCGCCCGCCGCCCGCCAGATGGCTCCCGCCATCAACGCCACCCTCGAACAGGCTGCCGAGATGGCCGAGTACGAAGAGGTCGACGACGTGAAGGAGTGGGTGCTCGACACCTTGGCCTCGTGGCACGAGGTCAATGAGTGCGGCGAAGGACTGCAGTTCGAGCCCGAATACTTCGAGATTGTCGACGCCATCACCCTCCAACCCATTGCCGACTGGGACGAGGCCGGCGAGCTCGGTGCCGTGGGCTGCATCGCCGTCTGGCTCGACGGCGTCCGCCTCATCGATATTGTAAAATTCTAACCTTACAATTACCGGTAACTGGCCAGCAGGTAGCGGTTCTCATGGTCGATGAGGGCCGCGGGCATATTAATTTTCTTTACCTTGGGCGGGAAGCCTATACCGAAGCCCACACAGATGGAGGCCATAGCGTAGGTGATGCCGTGGTGCTTGCCAAGGTCAATGTCGGCAGGCAGCCCTAGGTTGCGGTCGAACATCATGGCACCACCGACACGGGCGGTGAACGAAAGGAACATATTCTCGGTCATGTAGTAGCGCATGCCGGCCTCGAAGGCGGCACTGATGCCGTACTGCGTAGCCTTGAGGTCGCTTCCGTTGTGGCTGAAGCGGTTGGCCTGTATGGCGAAGCCCGTAGTTACGCCGCCGAAGAGCTCAAGGTGCGTCCCCACCATGGCCGAGCGGCGCACAACTATCGAGATGTCGTGCATCGCAATGTCTTCGTCGGCCACGCCGGTACGGATGTCGGTGAGGCTGTAGCGCAGCCCCAACTCCAGGCTGCTGTCGCGCAATCCGAGCGACAAAGCCGTGGTGGGTGCAGTATATGCCCTGTCGTTACCACCTGCCAGCGACAGTCGCGGATAGTTGAAGTAGCTGCTCACACCCATTTCGGCGCCGAAAGTGAAGTGCCATTTGTTGCCCTGCGCCACGGCAGCCGACAGAGACAGCAGAGCGGCGAAAACAGTGAGTATACGTTTCATATCTTATATGTCTTTTTTCTACCGCAGCATCCAGTTGATACCCAACAGGGCATTGGTTTCCAGCATGCCATGACGGAAACCGAGGCCAGCGGCAAGGCCTCCCTGGGCTTTGATTTGCAGGTTGGGCGTGGCCTGCCACAGCACCTCGGCGGTGCCGCCGACATTTTCCATGCCGAAGCTCACCATCAACTTATCCGTGGCCAACCAACGGGCCATAATATTGAACTGGAAGGGTTTGTCGCTTTGCCTGACATAGACGGTGGTGATACCCAAAGGGCGGTCTTTCCCAAAAGCGTAACTCAATCCGTAGTCGAGCACCCAGCGGCTGCCCAGATGGTTGCGGAACTGGAATCCCAGCGCCGTATATTTGCCACCTCCGGGAGTATCCCAAGCGTCATTGGAATATCTGATTAACTGATGGCTATATATCA
>JAEEGF010379511.1_pt1 | contig 16137 bp, 10 predicted proteins | sample 9134171 | NCBI WGS metagenome assembly JAEEGF01 (sample SAMN16246542, study PRJNA631951) | gut metagenome | biome: gut microbiome; feature: rumen; material: AP-attached | host: Bos | place: Iran: Karaj | collected 2018-10
CAATGCTTGTCATCTCTGCACGGTTAGCACCCTTACCACCGAGAAGGTTACGCCTTGTCATGTTACCTTCGCTAAACATATAAACCCACTTGTTCGCCATGTTTTTACCTTTCTTGCCGCTTCTCTAATAAACGGCAACCTTTCATATTGTGCATTTATTATAATCACTGCAACATACCGTTTGCTTCCGCAACGATATATATGACCAAAACGAAAATGATCCTGGGTTTTACTCATATATATCATCACAGAAGCTTATTTTGGTAATGAAGCATGTAATTACCATTATAAGTCAGGCTTTTGGCCCATTTTTAGGAATAAAACTGTCAAAAATGAAAATATCAAAATTCTTTCCGGCCTGCTCCAACTCTTCCTCACTCTTAATTGTCCAGGCGGCGGCAACGTTGCCGTAAAGGCGTCTGCATATCCTGCGGGATATACAATCTGAATATTTGTGATTGAAAGCCACAAAATCAGGCCTGGTTAAAAAATTGAAAAGAAGGTTGGTAAGGACAAAATATAACAATCCCTTGAACTCTTCCGGCTTATCCCTGTGAAAATCATCGGAAAGCTGTCCTCTGAAAACCTCAGGATGATTCTTTTTGTACCACCATAATCCCAGAGGATTAAAGGATTCTATACAATAGATACCTTTATAACCACGAAGAAGGGAATCCACTACGGGACACACGGATAAATCCTTAAATTCAATCTTAAGCTCGACGATAAGAGGAATTTTACCATCTACCATTTTGAGAAACTCCTCAAATCTTGGTATTTTCTCCTCAGATTCAAGTAAATGAAACCTTTGAAGCTCTTCAAAAGTATAATCGATTACTTTTCCCTTAACGCCTAATGTACCATCCGGATTATGAACCGCATCTGCAGGAACTTCGCCCTCAGGATATCTGGCAACTCTCGCCAATGTAAAATCATGGAAAATAACAGGAACACCATCCTTGGACAGTTGTACGTCGCATTCAATGCCATAGCCACCATCAACTGCCTTTCGAAATGCAGCCATCGAATTCTCAGGTGCCTCTCCACTGTTATCATGGAGACCTCTGTGAGCATAAAGAACATTTAAAAAGGGTTCTGCCGAAGGTTTGCCTGTAAGTCTTGGCATTATCATAAGAAGATAAAGAACAACTATCGCCAATACAATAATGCAAATAACCTTAAAAACCAACATTCAAATCACTTCCTAAACATCACTTTACAGATACGTTAAAAATCTAACAGAGTCTGTCCGCTAAATATTTTACAGCCATATCTTGTATAACGCAACAACAAAAAAATCTTTTTTATCAAATATTAAGAATTAATCAAACATTAAAAACGTAGTAGCCGAAAATTCGACTACTACGCCATAATTTCAATTTTTATCAGTCATCCACATCAAAATTTTCAAGCACTGAGCGTTTCTTTACAGGCTTGGCATCTCCGTGCTTAACCATTAGCATAGTACAAAATGCCAATGCTGAAAAAATAAAAGCATAAGGAAAAAGTGTTTTATAGGAAACCGTTTCCAGTAAAAATCCGGAAAAAATAGGTGTAAACACCTGCGCTGCCATAGAAAAGGTATAATAGGTACCGGTAAACCTGCCAATATTACCTGACTTACTCATCTCAACAACCATAGGATAAGAATTAACATTTATAGCAGCCCAGCCAATTCCCACAAGCGCAAAGAAAATGTTTATCGAAGGAGAAAAGTGCGGATATAAACCGGTTATCACATAGCTTACTGCCATTAAACAGATTCCGATAAGAATCGTTTTCTTTCTTCCCAGCATCCTTGATACCGCAGCAATAGGAATATAGCTGAGGGTAGCCGCAATAGTTGCAACCAAAAGACATGTTGCATAGGCATTATCGTAAAGTCCCCAGACTTCGCCCACGAATCTGGAAAACGCTGTTGTAACTGCGTTGTAGGCTGTAAACCATAAAAATACGGAAATAAGAAGGAAAATGAGACTCTTCTTCACTTCTCTCGGCATCATTTGTGTTACTTTTCCGTCAGGATACTCTACCGGCTTATGGGATCTGTCAAAATCTGCGTCATTGTCAAAGGTATCTCCCAGCGAGTGAAGGCCGCCCTCCTGATGAATTTCTTCCTTGATTTTCCTTTCTTTAACGGTTAAAAATACCACCGCAACAGCGACTATCATGAAAAACACAAGACTTATCATAAGTGGTATATAGTCTGTCTTTGCCGGATCATCAGCTTCCTTTAAGAGAATTTTGATCATGACAAGAATATAAATACCGCCCAGGGTACCCATAAGATTTATAATGGCATTGGCCGAGCTTCTGAAGGGAGCCGGTGTAAGATCGGGCATAAGAGAAACTGCGGGAGATCTGTATGTTCCCATAGAAATAAGCAAAAAGAAAAGAACCGCAATAAACAAGGCTAAATTACCGCTGGGTCTTGCAATGGTAATGAGAATAACAAGAAGAATTGACGAGCAAATTGTTCCTATTATAATAAAGGGCATTCTCTTTCCCAACCTAGTATCGGTAGCATCGGAAATCATACCGAAAAGCGGCAAAAGAAACAGAGCAAGGACATTGTCCAGTGCCATTACAACACCGGTCAATGTCTCGCCAAGATTAAATGTATATTTCAGAATCTTTGGAATTTCATTGTCATAGAACTGCCAGAAAGCGCAGATTGACATAAACGCAAAGCCAATAAGAATTGTTCTCTTAGTATTCAGTTTCATCCCCATACCCCCTAACTAAAGCTTATCAGCGTTCTTTTCCCCAAAAGAACAGTCCCAGCATTCCGGGACCTACATGAGCCCCTGAAAAAGGTTCGTGCTGACAAATGTAAACCTCAACATCAGGCGTGATCTCTTTTATCAGCTCCGAAAGTTTCTGTGCATCCTCCAGGCAGTCACCGTGAGAAATAAATACCCTCTTTTCAAAGGTCTCGATATATTTCTCTTTATACTTGTCAGCCAAAGCTGAAATGGCATTCTTCCTGCCTCTTACCTTGGAGCAGGCAACGATATGACCGGTGCTGTCGCCAAATAAAATAGGCTTGATGTTCAGAATAGTTCCGATACTGGCAGTAACACCGCTTACTCTTCCCGTGTTTTTAAGGAAGTTAAGGTCGTCAACGGTAAAGTATTGGCATGCATGAGAAACCGATTCATCAAGAATGTGCGCAGCTGCCCTCACATCCAAACCCTCACGGTTGAGCCTCTGTGCCTTAAGTGCAAGGATACCGTTGCCAAAGCCGCAGCCATGGGAATCAACAATATGAATAAAGCAATCCGGGTATTCCTCCATGAGCTCGTTTGCTGCAGCTACAGCTGCATTATAAGTTCCGCTGATACCGGAACTCATTGCTATATATATTATTCCCTCTCCCTTTTGAGCAAGAGGTGTAAAATAATTCAGAAAAAGCTGTGTATTTAAAAGAGAAGTCTGAACCTTATCTCCATTTTTAAGGCCCTCATAATAGGTGTGAGCATCAAAACTCTCTATATCACCATCGTAAGTACTGTTCTCCCCGTTTATAAGATAATCACAGGGAAGAATTGTTATTCCCTCTGAAAGTTTCTTGTCCAGATTGGCACAGCCATCTGCAAAGACTGTAAAAGACATTATGTTACCCCTTCCAACTGCATATAAAAATCATTACTATAGCATTATTATATAATAACATAGTATCAGTCAGGGTTAAACATAATTCTTTATCTGAAACTCTTTATCCAGGCTATAAGAGAGTCATGATAAACATTGTTGTAAACGTCCTGTTTCATCTGATCCGTCACATAACCATTTTTTTCCATAAGTGCAATTACAGCTTCCTGAAGTCCTGCTATGATTCCCTCTTCATAGGTCTTGTTTTCACAGGAAAAAGATGCTGTATCTGCAGTTTTTTCAGGAGCTAAAGGCGCTTCTGTCTTAGTTTCGGATACAATTTTAATTCCCTCAGGAACAGGTTCAGACATTTCCAGAGGTTCTATTTCAATTCCGTCGGTATCGGGAAGCCATATTTCACCTGAATTACATTTGACATTCACTGCGATATTCCCGTCATTTACAGAAACTCTCTCTCCGGAAAGAGCACCTATGTACCGGGCTGCACCTCCTGCAGGAACTGTCATCACATAATCGCTGTCATCATTATTAACCGTAACTACTACAGTCCTTCCGTTGTAGCTTCTCGAGAATGCAAACTGTCGATTTTGAAGGTAGAGTTCCTTATAGTCGCCGTAAGACAACTCCGGTGTGGAAGTTCTTATTTTGGCCAGCGCTGCTACAAGCTTTGTTGCAGGATTTTCTTTTATGGCATTTTTAAAATCATCATAGTTTAATGCCGGTCTAAGAGAAGCATCGGAAGATTTTTCCTTTTTCCCTTCAATGGCAAATTCAGAGCCATAATATATTGAAGGAATACCGGGCAGTGTAAATAAAAGAATATGAACAGGTGTAAAATGCTTTTTATTGATAAGCTTTGTGTATATCCTCTCCACATCGTGATTATCCACGAAGTTATAAAGCTTAAAGCTACTCTGCCCGCTCCTTCCCATATTTTCAAGATTTCTTTGGGTATGGGCTATTTCGAAATAATTGTGGTCATTGTGTCCGGAATAAAGAGCCTTATGCATAACATAATTTGTAACAGAATGAAGTGTTCCTGCATTAACCCAGCGGGAATAGTCTCCGTGGATAACTTCACCCATAAGCCAGAAATCGGCCTTGACCTCGTTGGCAACACCGCGCAAAGCCTTCATAAAATCAAAATCAAGGACATCCGCAGCATCCAATCTGAGACCGTCAATATCAAATTCTTTTACCCAGAATCTGATTGTATCGCAGATATAATCTTTAACCTCCGGATTTCGCTGATTCAGCTTAACAAGGAGGTTGAAGCCACCCCAGTTGTCGTAGGAAAATCCGTCATTGTACTCGTTGTTTCCCCAGAAGTTCACATTGCAGTACCAGCCCAGATACTTAGACTGCTCACGGTGTTCCTTAATATCCTTAAATGCAAAAAAGTCTCTGCCGGTGTGGTTAAAAACTCCGTCCAGTATTACCCTTATGCCCTTATCATGACATTTTTGCACAAGATTCTTAAGATCCGCATTGTCACCAAGCCTGGAATCAACAGTTCTGTAATCAGTGGTCTCATAACCGTGTCCCACAGATTCAAACAACGGTCCGATATAAAGGGCGTTGCATCCAAGCTCGCTGATATGATCAATCCAGGGATCAAGGTTTTGTAGTCTGTGAGTCACACCGTCATAATGATTTTCGCGAGGTGCTCCCAGAAGCCCCAAGGGATATATGTGATAAAAAACTGCCTCATCGTACCAAGCCATTTTAAATTCCTCCAGTCAAAGAAAACAACGATATAATAATTATAAATGAATGGAAATACAAAAACCCCTTCAATTAAAACATTTTATCAAATCTTTATAATTACCTTCGAAATTTCATCCACGTAATGTTGGCATAATGTTATCATAATAATAGTTATAACATTATTATGGAGTAATATTATGTCTTACAGAGTTGCGGTTGTGGATGACGATGTGTCAATGATAATGGTCGTCAGGAATGTTCTGACAAAGAATGATATGAAGGTTGTCCCCATGAAGTCAGGAAGGGATCTTCTGACTTTTATGGAAACTCAGACACCTGATATCATTCTTCTTGATGTCATGATGCCCGATATGGATGGCCTTGAGACCTATACTGCACTTCGAGAATTGGAAAAGAGACTTGGAAAATCCGAAACACCCGTAATCTTCTTAACTGCCGAGGATAATCGTGACATCGAGACTAAGGGACTTGAGCTTGGTGCCATGGACTTCATAAAAAAGCCCTTCGTTCCCAATGTACTGATACTCAGAGTTACACACTGTATAGAGCTGGTCAAACTTAAAAACGAATTGGAAACAGAGGTTTTGAAGAAAACCCAGGAGAACAACAGACTGTTTTTGGGAATTGTAAAAAGTCTTGCCGCGGCCATAGATGCAAAAGATACATACACCAACGGCCATTCTGTCAGAGTTGCCGAGTACGCCAAAGAAATCGCCAAAAGAGCCGGTTTCAACGAGGATATGCAGGAAAGAATCTATATCACCGGTCTTTTGCATGATGTAGGTAAAATTGGTATTCCCGACGCCATCATTAATAAAGAAGGGCGCCTTGATGATGATGAATATACCATCATAAAAATGCATCCGGAGAAGGGTTCAAAAATCCTGAGAAATATCAAAGAAATGCCCGAACTAACCATCGGTGCCAGATGGCATCACGAAAGATATGACGGAAAAGGCTATCCTGAAGGGCTTAAAGGAGATTCAATTCCTGAGGAGGCAAGGATTATCGCTGTGGCTGATTCCTATGATGCCATGTCCAGCAACAGAAGTTACAGGCGCTCTCTTCCCCAGGAAAAAGTCCGCGCCGAAATCGAAAAGGGAAAAGGCTCCCAATTCGATCCCGTATACGCGGACATTATGTTACAGATGATAGATGAAGATATCGGCTATGCAATGCGTGAAAAGCAGGAACCTTCATAGCTTTATTACTTATTGTCTACGGTTACGCTGACACCTTCGCTTTTAAGATTAATGTTTTTGTTTACTTTGGCATCATAGGTTCCGGCTTTCATTATTTCCGTAAAATCAACTCCTGTCGCCTCTGACATGGTATCAAAAACCTGTTTCATTACAATCGGAAGATTTCCGGAAATCTGGCTAGCACCGTTTGCTCCATCACCTGTGCCATATATATTGATCTTATCGATCTGTGAAAGAGGCTTTGCAATCTCAGCTGCCATCTGGGGCATAATCTTGATCATCATCTCAGCCATAGCAGCACCGTTATACTTTTTATAAGCTTCCGCTTTCTTCTCCATAGCTTCTGCCTCAGCAAGTCCTTTGGCCTTTATGGCTTCAGCTTCAGCCTTACCTTTTGCTGCAATACCGGCAGCTTCAGCATCATATTTGGCTTTGATACCTGCAGCCTCCTGTTCTGCTGCAAACTTCTGAGCCTCTGCCTGAGCTTTCTTTGCATCAGCTTCCCGCTCCTGCTCGTACTTGGCAGCTTCAGCTTTCTTCTGTCTCTGAACAAGTTCGGCTTCAGCTTTCTTTTCAGCCTGATACTTCTCGGCATCAGCCTTCTTTTCAATTTCAGCTGCAAGTTCCTGCTGTTTTACGATTACTTCTTTCTGTCTGAGTTCAGCCTCACGCTCAGCCTTAGCGATCTGAGCATTTACAGTTGCTGTCTGAATAGATTTCTGCTGTTCCTGTGTCTGGATTTCATAAGCAGCATCTGCAACTGCGCTTGCTGTATCGGCTTCTCTTTTGAGCTCTGCCTGTTTGATTGCCAATGCATTGTTTTTCTCTGCAATCTCAGTCTGTGCAAGAACTCTTGCATCATTGGCTGCCTTATCGGCTTCTGCTTTTGCAATAGCTACATCTCTGTCTGCCTGTGCTTTTGCAATAGCTGCATCCTTCTTGATCTTAGCTGTGTTATCCATACCAAGATCGTTTATAAGACCGTTTTCATCGGTTACGTTCTGAATATTGCAGGACAGAATCTCGATACCAAGCTTATTCATATCCCTTGAAGCTTTTTCCATAACCTGATCTGAAAAGCTGTCTCTGTCTGTATTAATGGTCTTAAGAGCCAGTGTACCGATAATCTCACGCATGTTACCCTGTAAAGAATCCTGAAGATCATTGGTGATCTGTTCCGGAGTCTTGTTAAGGAAGTTCTTTGCTGCCAGCTGTATAGCTTCCGGTGTAGTTCCTATTCTGACCTTAGCAACTGCATCAACATTAACATTGATAAAATCATTAGTAGGTACTGACTGCTCTGTCTTGATATCTACAGTCATCTGGCCAAGATACAATTTATCCACTCTTTCAAAGAAAGGAATTTTAACACCGGCCCGCCCGATAAGTATTCTCGGAACCTTTCTCATACCGGAAATAATAAAAGCCTTATCCGGAGGAGCTTTCACATATCCTGCGGCAATAATGATAATTGCCAGAACAACTATAATTGCGATTGAAACTAATACTGTACTGTTTGTTAACATAAAAATCACCTCTACTCCCTTTTTTGTTGTTTAGTTAGTATTGTTTCTGTATGTCTATATTTTAACAATTACAAAGATAAAATATATATCAATTAAAGCAAATTATCCGTTATTATTACACAATTTCCGAAATTTCTTTCCAAAACCATTCAACTTCTTCATATGATTTTGAAGTTCTTTGTTCACCAGATATTTCCTGAGTTTCTCGGCTTCCTCCAGTTCTTCCCTCTCAACCTTGTTATCAGAAAAACGCTGTCTGTAATATGCCTCAAAAACATGCTCCGACATAATGTTTATGGGCACTTCTTCATCTTGCGGAAGAAGCGAAATATAGTCCTCCAATACTCTGGTTTTTATTTCTTTTCCGGATATCATTCTGTTCAAGAGCCAGACAATTTCTTTGACATTCAAATTAAGCTTTTCGGAAACAGAAGCGTGCTTATATCTTTTTATCCGAATCAGTAGAATAACCGCTGCAAACAAGAGCATATAGGCAAATAGTCCCGCAAGAATCATCAAAGAAATTCTGATTACAGGACGAATGTCTACCTTACTTTTCTCCTCTACTTCAGTTTCCTGTATTTCTGATTCAGCGATTTCTTCCGGAATATCAGGAATGTATGGATAAAAAGAGTCTTCTGATGAAGCCTTATTTGTTTCACTAATTTCTTCCTTTTCCGGTAGAACATAATTCCATCCCGTATCAATACTGGTAAGTCTTGAAGGTGTAGGTTCAAAGGGTATCCATCCCGCACCATCGATATAAGCCTCTACCCATGCATGAGCCATGCCTCCTGTAACCACAAATCGCTCCTGGTTTCTGTTGGGAAAGAAATATGAATATCCCTCTACTGTCCTTGCCGGTATCCCGTTTAACCTAAGCAGCATAACCATGGCATTGGCAAAATGAACGCAATACCCCTCTCCGGTTTCAAAAAGGAACTGATCAACATAGTTTTCACCGGCTTCCTTGAGATTGTACCTCTCGTAGCGGTACTGCCTAAGATACATTTCTATAGCCCTGACAGCATCATATTCGTTTTCGGTATTCGCCGTTATTTTTCCGGCAAGTTCCTCCATACGCTCCGTTTTAAACTCTGTCGTATCCAGATATTCCTCGAATTTCCTCTTATCTTTTGTCCATTTATCATATTCCTCTTTGGTTATGGTCTGATCCAGCCTGAGCAAAAGCGTCTCCGAGCAATATTCCTGCATTTCTTCATAGGATGGATATTCAACGAAAACAGAATTTCTGATTATATCCTCCAGATACCTGCTTCCGTAATCCACATTAAGATAGATCGTTTCATAGCTATCGCCCTTCTTGTGGGTTCTTTTGAACTTAGTGCCGTCCTCGGTTATTTCATCATCCTTCTGATAAGAAATCTGAAGGACATTTTCAGGCCTTATTATATCTTTAGTTCTAAGGTATCCAAACTCCATTGTGGCTTTTTCAGTTCTGGCAAAACAACGGGCTGTATCAAGATCAATATCATGGGAATAAAGAAGGTACAGGAAATCAAGAAACCATCTCCCCTGCAGATCATCTGAATTGTCTTCGATGCTACCGCTTATATTTCCGGTAATATAAAGATTGTCTTTGGTGCCCTGCGTGGTGACGTATAATTCTTCTCTCGAGCTGTCGCCAAGGTCTCCTGTCACTACCGACAATCCGTTGTAACCACTCTGATATTTATCACTGCTTCCAAACCCGGAGAAGAAATAACCGGTATTTTCCGAAAGAGTTTCAAAGCTGTCACTAATCCTGTATCCGATCCGGTAGACAAAGCTCCAGTCTATGGGCTTTTCAATGGTGGGAATTGCAAAAATAACCGCTTCCATAATTACAAAAAATGGGAGCCATCTGAAATCCAGATATTTCAAGACTGAATTGTCCGTATTTTTACTTCTGATCAGGTATGTAACTCTGAGAATCTCCGCAAAGGTCAATATGAGCGAAAGTGCTACAACAACCTTATTCATGGCATAATCATAACAGTACCTGACAATCAAGCATGCATCCAGTGCTATGACCATAATCGCCATTAGAATACGGATTCTTGAAAGAACCAAAAGCATAAGATACGTCACAAGGGAAATGGACGCAATTATTCCTATAGCCGCCAGATATGTTTTTTGCCCTTCTTCATCAGACACAATCAATAGTTCCCGTATATCATGAAAAAAAATCAGAAGTACCACAGTTACGACCGTCTGGGCACCAATGATGAATATTTTTCTGGATATGAGAGATCCGCCTGCATACGTAATCTCAAGTAAAACATAAAAAGAAATAAAGACTCCCCACCAGATAGGCTCTACCAAAAGAATAACGGCAGTAATCAGAAGTATTCTCTCAACCGCCGATTCTGACATCCAAAAAAGTTTCTTTTTCGTATTCACTTTCTCTAACTGTGATAATAATGCTGTCTCGCTCATTTTCTGCCATACTCTCACTTATACCCATAAGTTTCAGATAGTCATCATCGCCATTATAAAAGGGGCCCCTGGAAATATCCTCATAGAACTCCGAAAAACTATCAAGCGTAGCAATCTGTTTATCTTTAATCTCTCCTCTGGGATAGATTATTCTTATGCTCTCACCTTTTTTAGCGTAATAATAGGCTGCAGATACCGCAAACTCCAAAAAGTAATCTCTCTTTTTTATGAATTCAGGATCATTTTTTCCAAACTCAGCTTTTTCTGCGATAAGTATCAAGGATACAATCTTAAGGTCCATAACTTCCGGCGTCCTGGTAATCAATTCCCCACAAGAAGCACTGGCTTTCCAGTGGATGCTTTTCATGCTATCACCAATTATGTAAGGCCTCAGCTCATTCCCCGGAATTGGTTCCTTTAGCACATAGCTTTTTAATCTGCTGCTGTTTTTCAGGTTTTCAAAGTTAAGGATGTTGTCCGCTATATCGGTTATCATGGGCATAACTGTCACCCGAAAGGGCTCAGGTATCTGCATAGGAATACTGATTATTCCAAAGGGATCACAATAGCTTACCTCTTTAAGGCCAATGTCATAGGTACCAGCATATCTGCAGGTAAGAGTACCAGTAATTACATGTCTTTCGGAAGGGGCAAGATTAATGGCAGAAAAATCATCATTTTTCGCATCAAAGGTAAGCTTTGAAAAATCTGATTCCAATATGGGCGACGAGTCATTTATTCTGATGAAGCCGCCATTTTCCAATGTGAGTCTGTAGGGCTGTTCCTCATTTTTCATTATTCGTCTGGAAGGAAGCTCCTGATAATTTTGAAGATAATAGTTACTAATAAGGATATAAAAGAAGGAAAAAGGAAAATAAAAAAGCAGGCTGAAAAGGCACATATACGGAAACGGTCCTCCCGTATATGAAGCCCATACAACTACTGCTATTAAGATGCATAAAAATAGAATTGGTTTAAAATATTTATTCTTCATTGTGGCACATGTATGTTATTAAGGATACTAAGCATTACTGTTTCCTGAGTCATTTTGTTCATCTTGGCTTCCGCAGATAAAATCAGCCTGTGAGGAAGTACATCCTTGGCCGTCTCAATCATATCAAGAGGAATACAGTAATCCCTTCCAAGAATATAAGCCCTGGCCTGGGCTGCTCTCAAATAATCCAAAAGAGCTCTCGGACTAGCGCCACATTTAATATTGTGATGATTTCTGGTTGCTTCTATAACATTTACGGTATATGCTGTCAAATCCCTGTGTATGGTCACACCGGCCACAGCTTCTTTCATATCTGTGATATCTTTAGCTGACAGAACTGCCTCAGTTACCTGATTTAATTTCCCACTAAGGAATTCTTCTGCAATTCTCACAGAATCCTGCTCAGAAGGATATCCCACTGAAAGTCTCATCATAAACCTGTCCAGCTGTGCCTCAGGAAGCGGATATGTTCCGGTCATCTCCATGGGATTCTGGGTTCCGATAACCATAAAGGGCTCAGGAATCTTGAATGTCTTGCCATCAATTGTCACCTGCTTCTCTTCCATTGCTTCCAAGAGAGCAGCCTGAGTTTTGGGAGAAGTTCTGTTGATTTCATCAGCCAGAACAATCTGATTGACAATCGGCCCTGGTACTACCTGGAATTCGCCTTTTTGCATATGATACACGGAAAGACCGGTAATATCTGACGGCATAGTGTCAGGAGTACATTGAATTCTTGCGAAACTGCAGGACAGAGAATCCGCAAGTGCCCTTGCAAGTGATGTCTTCCCCACTCCAGGAACATCCTCCAAAAGAACATGACCTCCTGCCAAAAGACAGGTTATAGCTTTGCGAATAACGTCATCCTTACCGATAAGACGTTTCTGCATATTCTCAGTAAGTAATGTAATTTTGTCGTTCATTGTCGATTCCCCATGTGATACATTCTTGAATCAGAGATTCAAGAATGCCGCAAATAGGCCATTAAAAGTCGACTTCGTCGAAGGGCCTATTTGCCTCTCGTATCATGTTCTCACGAAATCCGCAGCTAGTGCGGATTTCTGTTTTTTCATCTAAGAAGTCATACTTTTTTCACATGGTTATTGTAACACAAAATGAGTCATTTTAGTGAACAGGATGAATCTCTGCATCCCCCGGAAGCTCCTTTTGAGCACCGCCTGCTATATCCATATATCTGGCTAGTCCGGCATAAGCCTCAGCGCGGTTCATAAAGTCACCGGATTTTACTGTTTGTTCCCGGCTCTTAGTAGGGATTATCCCCAGTTCCAAAGCCCTTAAAAAGGCATCCTTAAGGCCAATACTATTTCCTTCAAGATTTCTTATCAAAAAGCTGGAAAATTCCCCATAGGTAAGAGAATCATCCGGCCTGAAATACAGTTTTTCACCGTCCTTTGATATTGTTTCAGGATCGATCAGATCCTTTTCAGTCAGAGCCTGAACGTATCCGGAAATCCATTCATCCACTTTAATATCAGCAAATTTCATTTTGTAGGGACGAACTCCTGCCATCCTGAAGGCATTTAACATGACCATAAGAAGCTGTCCCCTTGGCATACGGTCATAGGGATGAAGATACATGACACAGGGATCCAAAAGAGCATATTTAAAGGCTTTTTTAATATCCTCATATTCCGGGATTCCCTTTATGTCCACGTAAGGAGGTTCAATATCAAAAATGCCCGGTGCACTTTTTTCTGCAGGAAGTTCCTTAGAATCGTTATCAGGTAAATATAGGCATAACTCTTTGCTTAAGCTATTCCTTCTAAAGTATTCACATTTTTGTACAAATATATCTACAATCAGCGCCGCTCCGTATTCGTTGGTATGTGTGATATCCCCGGGCATGAAATAATCTTTTGCAGCCTCTCCCAAAGCCACCCATTTTTGGAAGGTTTCCTTATGAAGGTCAACAAAAGCTACCTTTTCCTCCTCTGCCACCATTTTGCAGGCTTCAGTATGCTCGGATAAAAGCGAATAATAGCCCTCTTTCTCAGATAATTTAAGCGGAATTCGGCTTATGGGAGAACAGATTATGGGAACTGCGCCTTTTTCCCTGACCTCTTTTACAAAGCGTTTAAGATTATGGGCGTAACCTCCAAAGGCTGCCAGATTCCTTCTTTTCTGGTCATTGTGTCCGAACTGCATTATAAACATATCGCCGGCTTTCATATATTCCAGAGCAATTGCATAATGCCCATCGTCCCTGAAACAATTGCTGGTCATCCCGGAATGTGCCAGATTGCATACCGCTTGTTTTTCTGTATACATAGCCAGCATTTGAGCCCATCCGGCACAGCTGCCATAGGGATAATAGGGTATCCCGGCATTCTGATCAGTAAGGGTGGAATCACCGGCAATCCAAATGACCGGAACTTCTTCTCTTATTATCCTGATTTCCACTTTTATATTTTTGTCATCTGATATTCCTGTCCAGCTGACAAAAATGGCTTTATCCTCGCATCTGTCAGGTCTAAGAGCGGGAATATAGGGAAACACAGCCAGATGAAATACCTTTTTGTAGGTTACGCCCTTTTTTGCTCTGATTCCGCGGTCAATCATATTCCTTCGCCCGGCAAAAAGAGTCATATTCTCTATGTCAGAATCCACAGCCTTTACGATATACTCCACCCGGTAGGTACCAAACTCCGGCACATCAGCCCTGAAAATCGTCACCTTCCTCCTACTGTCATAGGAAAATCCATCTTCGATTCTCCTCTTATTCCAGCCGCCATTATAAAGTGCTGCATCAGAATCCGTCCTATTATTCCATCCCCCGTTACATAGTGAAGTATCAGAATCTGAACTATAATCTCCTCCGGCCACCACCGGTTCCCAGATACCGCAGCCTCTTACTTTGGAATAATTGTCATCAATTCCGGATTGGCAAGCTTCAATTACACAATTAACTCCATATTTCATTTTTGTATCCTCAACGTTTATAACTAGTCAAATAAAAATATTTGTTATATGTAGCTTACTATCTTCCAGGAATTCGATAAATCTCTTTTCTATTGTTTTCCATGCAATTTCAGCCATCTTTATGTAGTGAGTGAACAGTAACACTATTCACGCCATCCTTGCTTTCCATAATTGCGGAGTAGGGGTAATTGTTTTTTGGTTGCATTTTATAGAAGATTCCCATATAATACGAACTGTTGCAAAAGATAGATTTAGATATATGTGAGGTTATTTTTAATGATAAGTGCAAATAACGTAACCTTAAGAGTTGGTAAAAAAGCTCTTTTTGAAGAAGTTAACATCAAGTTTACTCCCGGCAACTGCTACGGTATCATCGGAGCTAACGGTGCCGGAAAATCAACATTTCTTAAGATCCTTTCAGGACAGATTGAGACCACAAACGGTGATGTGGTTATTTCCGATGGTGAACGTCTCTCTTTCCTTGAGCAGGACCACTTCAAATACGATGAGAATGTTGTTCTTGACACAGTTATCGCCGGAAACGCCCGCCTTTTCGAGATAAAGAACGAAAAGGATGCCATCTATGCCAAGGAAGATTTTACAGATGAAGACGGAATCAGAGCCAGCGAGCTTGAAGCAGAATTTGCTGAAATGAACGGCTGGGAAGCTGAGTCAGATGCAGAATCACTTCTTAATGGTCTGGGAATCGATACAGAATATCACTACAAGCTTATGAAGGAACTTGACGGTGCTCAGAAGGTTAAGGTTTTGCTTGCCAGAGCTCTTTTCGGTAATCCTGACATTCTGCTTCTGGACGAGCCTACCAACCACCTTGATCTTGATGCCATTGCATGGCTTGAGGAGTTCCTTATTAACTTTGAGAATACAGTCATCGTTGTATCCCATGACCGTTACTTCCTCAATAAGGTTTGCACTTACATTGCAGATATAGATTACGGAAAGATTCAGTTATATGCCGGAAACTATGATTTCTGGTATGAATCTTCCCAGCTCATGATTCGTCAGATGAAGGAAGCAAACAAGAAGAAAGAAGAACAGATCAAAGAGCTCAAGGAATTCATTGCCCGTTTCTCTGCTAACGCAAGTAAGTCCAAGCAGGCTACTTCCAGAAAGAAAGCTCTTGAGAAGATCGAGCTTGATACCATAAAGCCATCCAGCAGAAAGTATCCTTATATCGATTTCAGACCTGATCGTGAAATCGGTAATGAGGTTCTTACAGTTGAAGGTCTCTCCAAGACTGTAAACGGTGAGAAGGTTCTTGATAACATATCATTCGTGGTACAGCGCGAAGATAAGATTGCTTTTGTTGGCGGAAACGAGCTTGCCAAAACCACTCTCTTCCAGATACTTACAGGCGAAATCGAGCCCGATGAGGGAACTTACAAATGGGGTGTAACCACATCTCAGGCATATTTCCCCAAGGATAATACAAAAGAATTTGACAATGACTATACAATAACAGAATGGCTTACCGGCTACTCAGAGATCAAGGATGCTACATATGTAAGAGGCTTCCTTGGACGTATGCTCTTTGCCGGTGAGGATGGAGTTAAAAAGGTTAAGGTGCTCTCCGGAGGAGAAAAGGTACGCTGCCTTCTTTCCAAGATGATGATAAGCGGTGCTAACTGCCTTATCTTTGATGAGCCCACCAACCACCTTGACATGGAGTCTA
>JAEEGF010804368.1_pt1 | contig 16136 bp, 19 predicted proteins | sample 9134171 | NCBI WGS metagenome assembly JAEEGF01 (sample SAMN16246542, study PRJNA631951) | gut metagenome | biome: gut microbiome; feature: rumen; material: AP-attached | host: Bos | place: Iran: Karaj | collected 2018-10
GAAACCTGTCAGGCCATGCCATGCAAGGCACTTCAAAGCCGTCCTTCCGCCATGGATGCAGACAGGGCGCGGAGGGTCACGTTCCGGATGCCCATCCATCCCGTCCACGCGTCAGCATAACCACTCCGCGCAGTAGTAAAGGAGGACGCTGACGAACAGCGCAGGAAGCATGTTCAATGTCTTGCATTCCCGGATCCTCAATATGGAGATGCCGGAGGCCATGATGAGTATGCCTCCGACGATGGACACTTCGGCCATCAGCCCGGGAGCGATGAACGGCCCCAGCCAGCAGCCCAGCAGCCATATCGCCCCCTGCCAGCAGAAAAGCACCGCCCCGGCGAAGGCGATGCCCGGCCCGTAGGCCGAAGCCAGCACGCCCGACGTCACAAAGTCCAGCGTGGCATTGGTGAACAGGAAGGTATTGTCCCCCTGTACTGCGCTCTGGATGGGGCCGAGTATGGACAGGGTCCCTATGCAGAACAAAAGGATGGCGGTGGAAAGCCCCTTGCCCAGCTCCGATCTGCCCATGCGGTCCATCATGCCCTGGAACTTCCCGTCCCAGTCCCATGCGGCGCCCAGGAAGCAGCCGATGGCCATGCTCAGGATGAACAGCACCGGATACTGGCTGCGCGGCATATAGGAAACGACGGTGTTCACGCCGAGGGCGAAGGCCGAGAAGCCCATGGCGTCGTACAACGCCTTCTGATACGTTTCGGCAATGCCGCGGCGCAGCAGGCAGCCCAGTGCGGTGCCGCAAAATATGGCGGCGGTGTTGGCAACGGTCCCGAGCATCTTCCCTCCCTGGAGCGGCATGTGCGCCGCAGGGCATTCTTAGCAAAAGCCCCCTGGCTTGTCACCAGCCCCGCTGCGCCCTGGAGGAAACGGAGAAAAGCCATTTGCCAAGCGCGCCCTCTTCCTGTACAAAAAGGCGGACATCCTTTCTATGGAGTTATTTCCCATGCGCAACATTTTTCTCTCGTGCCTGCTTTCCGCCGCACTTTTTGCACCCTGCATGGCGGGCCAGGCCCTGGCAGGAGGCAACATGGTCACTCTCAAGACCAGCAAGGGCGACATCGTCCTTGAACTGGACGCTGCAAAAGCCCCCGTCACCACGGAAAATTTCCTTCAGTATGTGAGGGACGGCTTCTACGATGGCACCATCTTCCACCGCGTCATCCCCGGCTTCATGATCCAGGGCGGCGGGTTCGACAAGGACATGAACCAGAAGGCGACCCGCGCCCCCATCACGAACGAAGCCCGCAACGGGCTGAAGAACGGCAAGTACACCATCGCCATGGCCCGCACGCCTGATCCCAACTCCGCCACCGCGCAGTTCTTCATCAACGTCGCCGACAACGCCTTCCTCAACTATTCCTCCCCCACCCCGCAGGGCTGGGGCTACGCTGTGTTCGGCAAGGTGGTCAGCGGACAGGACGTGGTGGACGCCATAGCCGCCGTGAAGACCACCACGCACTACCCCCACCGTGACGTCCCTGCCGAGCCCGTCATCATCACCAAGGCAGAGATCAGCGAATGATCCGGAGGTCATCATGAAGACGATCATTTCCACGCCCAGCGCCCCGGCTGCCATTGGTCCCTACAGCCAGGCCAACCTGGCCGGCAACACCCTCTACCTGTCCGGACAGATCGGCATCGACCCCTCTACGGGCGAGCTCGCCGCCGAAGACGTTGCAGGACAGGCGCGCCAGGTCATGGCCAACATGCGCGCCGTGCTGGCCGCCGCCGGCGCCTCCCCGGAACAGGTTTGCAAGACCACGGTGTTCCTGACGAACATCGCCGACTTCGCCGTGGTCAACGAGATCTACGCGCAGACCTTCTCTGCCAATGCACCGGCGCGCTCCTGCGTGGCCGTGGCCGCCCTGCCCAAGGGTGCCAAAGTGGAAGTGGAGGCCATTGCCGTCCTGTAGCGGCAAGGCGCAAGCCATTCTGCAGCCCTTCCCCCTGTGGGAAGGGCTCTTCCTGTCGAGCCATGCCCAGAAAAAGCACCCTGCGCAGGGAGATCTTGCGCTTGCTCGAGCCCGGGGAATGGACCTCCGGTGAAGGCCTGGCCGAAGCCCTTGGCGTGAGCCGCGCCGCCGTGTCCAGGCATATGTCCCTGCTGCGCAGCGAAGGCAGCATCATCGATGCCGCGCCCCGACGGGGCTACCGCCTCGTCTCGCTGGCCGACCCCTGGGAGGGCGGGGATATGCCGCAGATGCTGCGCACCTCCTGCCTGGGCAAGGCGAAATGGCTCTGGCTTGCCGAAACGGATTCCACCGATCTCGCCCTGCTGCGCGAAGCCCTGTCCGGCGCCCCCTGCGGCACGGTGGCCGTAGCCAGGCACCAAAGGGAAGGCAGGGGGAGCCGCGGCCGCACCTGGACGGACATGCCGGGCTGCCTGATGTCCTCGGTCCTGCTGCGCCCTCCCCTGAAGCCCGCGACCTCCCGTGACATGCTGGAAGCCGCGCTTGCATGCTGCTGCAGCGCCCTCGAGGCTGTCTGCGGCGTGCATGCCGTCCAGAAGCACCCCAACGACATCCTGCTCAACGGGCGCAAGATCGGCGGCCTGCTCGTGGAAAGCCTCTTCCGCAACAGCGACCTTGCCTGCGCCGTGCTGGGCATGGGGATCAACGTCAACGTGCCGGCCGCGGCCATGCCTGATGCCCTGCGCGGCAAGGCCTCCTCTGTCTATGCCGAAAGCGGGCGCACGGCCAGCCTGTCTGCACTGCTCGCCGCGATCCTCGAACGACTGGAGCCGGCGCTTCTTGACTTTGCACCGCCTTCCTGAGGAACACCTGCCATGAAGGTGATCGACCTTCAAAATTTCAACGTAACATTCTAGAAATACTGCATAAATCATGCGCCCAGTGTGCCGATATGTGCCCGATTCATGCAGGATATGTCCCGCAGCGTGTGCCATGATCCATGTGCCAAAGAGAAAGCCCCGGCGCTGACCGGGGCTTCTAAGTCTTAAAGATATCTTTTGAGCTGGCATATTGCTTTTAGATACGATATGTGCAAAAGAAGGGCTATGAGGTGTTCGCACCACTTCATAGCCCTTCTTTTTTTAATCTTCCATCAGAATTGCAGCGCATTTGCTTACGACTTCGTCTAACAACGCATCGGAAGCGAAGCCTGCGCCATCGTACCCCCTTTCTCTGATATCCAACATCTTGATTTGGGTGAACAAAACAGCCCCGTCAACATTTTCGCCTGTCGGGATGACGATCCTGCCAGGTCCCTTAAGCGTATGTGTGATGGGAACCGCCCACACCATGCCAGATTTGTTGAGATAGTTAGACGAAACCACGAGAGCAGGACGACGCCCTTGCTGCTCATGTCCTCTAGCCGGGTCGAAACTGACGAAAATAAATTCGCCTTTTTGAGGAAAACTATCCATAGTCCTCCTTTGTTAGAGGTTACCAAACTTCTCTCCCTTGGGGAGCGCCCCAGTCAACAATGTCTTCTTTCGGCATGCTTTCCATGCCCTCAAGAAGCTCTGCAAGGTCATATTTTTTAACCTTGCGAACTTTTTGAAGCGTGAGTTTTCCGAGATTAAACTCATAATCCAGTTGGTCCCCGGCTTGCCAGTTGTTTTGTTCCAAGACGGATTTTGGAACTCTGATCGCCAGACAGTTGCCCCACTTCGATAATGTTAATGTACTCATTATTGGACTCCTTGGAGTTTGTGTATGAACACTATGTTACATATAAAAGATAGTCAAGATATCTTTAAACCCAACTTTCGGGTCCTCCAGGGCTTTTCTTACCATGCGGCATGGGGTATAATGGGGCGAACAGGAGGAGGCATCATGCACGCAGACCCTGACATATGGATATGGATATACGCGCCCCTGTTTGTAATTAGCTTGTGCCTGTCGCTGATTTACGGCTGCTTCACTTGGAAGAATATGCTGGCATGGTTGTTCACGCTTTTTGTTGGTCAGCTTCTGACAGACGTAATGATACAATCCGTCACGGGTCCAATGGTTGATTTGGTTTTCGGTCTTACTTTCGCGTTAGTTTCCTTTTGTATGATGGCCGTTTATTTTTATCGTGTACAAAAACGCACACCGGTAAAGCAATTTATCAGTTTTGCACTATTTACGGCAACATCATACCCGGTAGCTAACGGGATATTTGCGGGACTTCTCTTTGGCTTTGGGCTGATTCATTGCTAGAAGCTATTTTTGTAAAATCGATCGAGGTCCTTAACATAATCCTGACAATCGTTGATACCTAAAAAATATTCGTATGGATCTGGAGCTTCCTGCAGCACAGGCATTGCCGCCCCTATGCAGTAGAGGAGCAACAATGGCAATCCAGAAAAGAGGCGCAGCGTGGCGCGTGTACTGGAATAATCCCTATACGCACAAGCGCGAAAGCAAAACCTTTGGGGAGCAGGCGCAGGCCGTGCAATATGACGCCCTCATCAAGTACCGGCTGCGCTATGAAAAAGAAAGGTTCCTGCCGGCAAAACAGGAACCAAAGGAGAAAAACGACGAATCTCTTGAAGCCGTATTTTACCTTTATCTGCGTGAACGTCAATTCACGCGCCGCTCATTGCGCACGCAGCTTGACGGCATGAAAAAGGCGCTGTCCATGATCGGCAGGAAGGCCGTATCCGCCATCACCAAGCGTGACCTGTCCGCAGTCCTGCAGGCAGAGATAGCCTCCGGGGTATGCGCAAAGACCGTGCATAACCACATGGGCAGCTTATCGGCTGTTATCCGCTGGGCATACAAGCGCGGGATCATCGACGCCCTGCCGCAGTTCCCGGAGCGTCCGCGCTTTGCCGTTCCGCAGCTTGTGCCGCCATCGCAGGATGAGCTTGCGCGCATCCTGGAAGCCGCACCGCCGCACGTCCAGCGCGTGATCGTGATAGGAGCCAAGCTGGGCCTGCGCGTCGGGCCATCCGAGCTGTTCCGCCTGCGCTGGCAGGACGTAGACCTTGACCGCGCCATCGTCCACGTCCGTGCCGCCCGTAAGAATCCCAATGAGCCGGTAAGGGATGTCCCCATCATGCAGGCGCTGCTCCCTGTCTTCCGGGCATGGCGTGATGCAGATGCGGAAGCCGGCGAGGAATACGTCATACACTATGGACACAGGCCGGTCGCGTCCATCCTCACGGCATGGAAGGCCACGCTGCGCCGGGCAGGGATAGCGCGCAACGTCCGCCCCTATGACCTGCGCCATGCTTTTGCTACGGACGCCATAGCCAATGGCGCAGACATGGGGACTGTCGCAAAGCTCATGGGCCATGCCAATTTGGAGATGGTGTTCAAGCACTATCAGCACGTCGCCACGGCGCAAAAACGGCAGGCCATCGAACGCCTGCCGGAGCTGGACGTGACCGCCGTTTCATGTGCCACGAACTGTGTACCAGATAACCTTACGCGCTTATTACAGTATCAACCATGTGTAAACATTGAAAAAAAACTAAACGGCAGAGTTTTTATGAAGGTGATCGACCTTTCGCATACCATCGAAGAAGGGATGCCCGTCTATCCGGGCACGGAGCCCCCGCTGCTCACCCCTGCCAGCACGTACGATAAGGACGGCTTCAGGGAAACGCTGCTGCGCATGTACACGCATACCGGCACGCACATGGACCCGCCCGCCCATATCTTCCCCGGAAGGACCACACTGGACCAGTTCCCCCCCGAGCAGTTCCTGGGCATGGCGCTGGTCATCGACTGCCGCGGCCTGCGCGCAGGGGAAGCCATCACCATGGCGCAGCTGCGCGCATGCGGCACAAAGATCCGCGGAGCAGATTTCCTGCTGTTCAACACGGGATGGGACAGATTCTGGGGGTCGCCCGAATATTTCGGGGACTACCCCTGCGTGGACGGCGAAGTGCTGGACCACATCATCGGGGGCGGGTACAAGGGCATCGGCTTCGACGTGATCAGCATCGATCCCGTTGCCGATGCAGGCCTGACGCGCCACAAAAAGCTGTTTTCGTCCTGCGACATCGTCAACATGGAAAACCTGAAGGACCTCCACCTGTGCGGCAGCGGCCTGTTCCGGTTCAGCTGCTTCCCGCTCAGGCTGAAAGATGCCGACGGGTCACCCGTCCGCGCCGTGGCATGGTTCGACCAGGATGTCCAGACCGGAGGCTTTCCCCCATCTTCCTGACCGGCTGACGGTCAACGCTGGTGATATCGCGGGGCTGCAGGAGCGGATGAAAGAGCCCTGTCAAACATGCCGCTTCATGCCCAGCAAGGCCCCGCAATGAGGACAATACGCAGCATCGGCAGGGCAGGACGTGCCGCACTGGGGGCAGCGTCCGGGGCCGGGCTGCCAGGACGCGTTCTCGAGTGTTCCGCCGCATTGCGGGCAGAAGGAATCCTGTTCTCCGCACGGAGCGCCGCAGGACGGGCAGATCATGGGATTGACAGGATCGGCGCCGTATGTATTCACGCCCTTCATGCCAGGCAGGGCGAACTGGACGAGCAGCCAGAGCAGGGATGCGGCGGCCAGCGCCACGCCCAGCAGCAGGATGCCCCAGGCCAGCCCCTCCGCATGGGAGAACGAGAGCATCAGCAGGACTCCGCCCAGGGAGAGCCCGTAAGGCAGCGCCTGCCACCAGCCGGACATGCCGCGGTCGTGGAGGCGGCGGCAGCCCACGGCCAGGGACGGTATCAGCAGGACCAGCCCGGAGATGCTGTTGATGCCGGGCACCATGCCCAGCAGAAAATTCAGCAGATAGAACCACCAGAATTCTGAACGGGAAGCCCTGCCCTCGAACGTGGCGAACTTGGAAAAACAGGTCTTGACAGATTCCGTAAAGGTCATGTTCCCCCTCCGAAGAGGCTATCCGGCCCGGCCGGAGTTTTTTCTGCGCCGCGTAAGATCAAGCCGCGATCCCGGCTGCCTTGATCCGCCCTTGGCGCAGCCTGCAAAAAGGCCCGCGATGCCGCGGGCCTTTGCATGGCATGGCCAGGGCAGATGCCCGTGCCGCAGCAGATCATATCTGTTTTACAGATATCTTACTGTTTCCGACAGGGGCCTGCATTTTTCATGCATGGCAGAAGGGACGGAATCCGCGGCAGGATAGCCGACGGGCATGAGCAGCACGCTCCTTTCGTTCCCGGGGAGGCCGAGCTCTTCTTCCAGCCTGCGGTTGGCAAAAAAATTGACCCAGCAGGTGCCCAGCCCCAGCGATGCCGCAGCGAGCATCACATGCGTGGCAACGATGCTCACGTCCTCCACGCCGGAACGCACGCCCTCCTGCAGGGGATTCTTCCATTCCTCATCCACGCAGTAGGTGAACAGCAGCACGGTCTTGGCGCCAAAGCCGCAGGGCGTGAGCTCCGCGATCTTTTTCAGGACGTCTTCGCCCTGCAGCACATAAATGCGCTGCGGCTGAAGGTTTTTTGCCGTAGGCGCCATGCTGCCCGCCTTCAGGATGTAGTCCAGCTTCTCCCGTTCCACAGGGCGGGCGTCGTACTTGCGCACCGAATAGCGCGCTTTGGCAAGCTCCATGAAATCCATGGCGTCCCCCCCTATTTCGCTTCGATGTAGCCCTTGGCTTTGAGCAGCTCGGCGCAGAGCACAGCGCCGCCGGCAGCACCGCGCAGGGTGTTGTGTGAAAGGCCGATGAACTTCCAGTCGAACAGGGTGTCGGGGCGCAGGCGTCCCACGCTCACGCCCATGCCGCGCTCGTAGTTGACATCCATGAGCACCTGGGGACGGTTTTCTTCCTCGAGGTACTGGATGAACTGCTTCGGGGCGCTGGGCAGGCCGAGAGTCTGCGGCTCGCCCCTGAACCCGGCAAGCCTGTCAAGCAGTTCCTCTTTGGATGCCTTCCTGCGCAGGTTGACGAAGACAGCGGCTGTATGGCCGTTAAGCACCGGCACACGCACGCACTGGCAGGTGATGCGCGGCTCGGTGGCAGGCACGATCTGCCCGTTTTCCACGCGGCCCCAGATGCGCAGGGGCTCCTTCTCGCTCTTTTCTTCCTCCCCGGAGATGTAGGGGATGATGTTGCCCAGCATTTCCGGCCAGGAGTTGAAATCCTTGCCGGCGCCGGAAATGGCCTGGTAGGTGGTGACCACGGCTTCGCTGGGCTCAAATTCCTTCCACGCCGTGAACACGGGCGCGTAGCTCTGGATGGAGCAGTTGGGCTTGACGGCGATGAAGCCGCGCTTCGTTCCCAGGCGCTTGCGCTGGGCAGGGATGACTTCGGCATGCCCGGGGTTGACTTCGGGCAGGATCATGGGCACGTCGGGGGTCCAGCGATGCGCGCTGTTGTTGGAGACGACGGGGGTCTCCGTCCTGGCGTAGGCTTCTTCCAGCGCCCGGATCTCGTCCTTGGGCATGTTCACAGCGCAAAACACGAAATCGACGCTGCTGCTCACCTTTTCCACTTCAGCCAGGTCATAGACAGGCATGGCGGCCACGGATCCGGGCATGGCGGTCTCGATGCGCCAGCGCCCGCCCAGGGCTTCCTCGTAGCTCTTGCCCGCCGAGCGCCCGCTGGCCGCAAGGGTCGTGATCTCAAACCAGGGATGGTCAGCCAGCAGGGAAACGAAGCGCTGCCCCACCATGCCTGTCGCACCAAGGATGCCAACTTTCAGCTTTTCCATTATCTTCTCTCCTCAAAAGGCCCGCCCTGCATGAACGCGGGCAGCGGATGTTGCTGATTTGCACAACAATAAAATGATAACATAGCCGCAGACCGTTCCATGCGCAACGCTTGCGCTTTTGCGCACAAAAAGTCCCCGGAAACCTGCCAGCCCCTGCATCCCCAGGCGGCAGCGCGCTTTTTTGGACCGCACGGCATGGGCATTGACGCCGCAGCCATATGCCTTATCATGGCGCTGCAACGCTTCTACAGGGAAAACACCATGTCCATATTCACAAAGCACGACAGCAAACGGCTGCTTGCCGTCCTGCTGGCATCGGTCATCCTCGCGCTGAACATCAACACCTTCGTGCAGACAGGAGGGCTGTATCCGGGAGGCGTGACCGGGCTCACCATCCTCCTGCAGCGCATCGCGCTCAGGTATTTCGGCATCCACCTTTCCTTTGCCGTGGTCAACACCCTGTTCAACCTTGTGCCCGTGTACATCGGGTTCCGCTACATCGGGAAGAGATTCACCCTTTATTCCTGCATCTGCATCCTGCTCACGGGCGTGCTGACCGACCTTCTTCCCCAGTACGTCATCACCTACGACACGCTGCTCATCAGCATCTTCGGCGGCATCATCAACGGCTTTGCCATCAGCCTCTGCCTGCTCGCCGATACCACGACAGGCGGCACGGACTTCGTCGCCATCCACCTGAGCCGCTCCAAAGGCATCGACGCATGGAACCTGGTGCTGGCCTTCAACGTGACGCTGCTGGCCACGGCGGGCCTGCTCTTCGGCTGGGACAAGGCGCTGTACTCCATCTTCTTCCAGTTTGCGACCACGCACGTCATCCAGGTGCTGTACCGCCGCTACCAGAAAAAGACGCTTTTCATCGTCACCGAACGGCCCGGAGAAGTCTGCGAAGCGCTGTATGCCGCCTGCCATCATGGCGCCACCGTGCTGCATGGCGAAGGCTCCTATGGACATGGCGAAAAGAACGTCGTCTATACCGTCGTTTCGGGGGACGAAGGGCGTACCGCCCTGCTGGCGGCGAAAAACGCCGATCCGGACGCCTTCATCAACGTGATCAAGACGCAGGAGCTCTCCGGGCTCTTCTACCAGCGCCCCACAGACTGACCGCCGTCAGCGGGAGGCCTTCCATCCGCCTTTGAGCTCTCCCTTCTGCAGTTCCTCAAGGCGGCGGAAGCGCCGCAGGGTAAGGTGGCAGAGGGCGATGGCCACGGCGTCGGTGACATCCATCGGACCGCCGATGGGCGCGCCGCCCAGCAGCCGGTGCACCATGAAGGCCACCTGCTCCTTCTCTGCCCTGCCCACGCCCACGATGGTCTTCTTCACCTGGGTGGGCTCATAATCCAGCACAGGGATATCAAAAGAGGCGCAGGCGGCCACGGCGGCGCCCCTGGCCTGCGCCAGCTTGATGGCGGAAAGGATGTTGCGGGCCGAGAACACCTGCTCCACGCCGGCCTCGGTGGGGCCGTATTCCTCGATGACCGCATGCAGCCCATGGTAGATGGACGCGAGCTTTTCGGAAAACGTATCCCCCTTCACGTGCAGGGCGCCGCAGCCCAGCAGTTCCAGCTTGCCCGAGCGCTCGCGCACCACGCCCCATCCCGTGATGTTGGAACCGGGATCGATGCCGAGCGCCGTGATCGTGGCGGCCGTCAGCGATACAGGCATTGTTCACCTCCGCCTTGCTTTTCTCGCAAGTTTACCGAAAAAGCCGGGGCAGCATGCTGCTCCGGCTCTTTCGGTCGATACCTCAACCCTTGCTATTCGGCAGGGGCTTCTTCGGCGCCTTCCATGAACACGGCGGCCATGGTGTAATCATTCTTGAACACGGCGTGCACGCCCTCGGGGAGGGGCATCTCGGAGACCTTGATGGACTGGTTGATGGCAAGCCCGCTCACATCAAGAGCCACCTTGCGCGGCATGGCTTCGGGCTTGGCGGCGAGGGTGACCTCGTCGCGGTAGGTCTCGAGGGTGCCGCCGAGCTTCACGCCCTTGGGCGTGCCCGTGTATTCCACCTGCACCTTGACCTTGATCTCCTTGTCGAGATCAACGCCGTAAAAGTCCACGTGGGTGAAGGTGCCCTTCACGGGGCTGTACTGCGCGTCCCACACGAACACCGGGTGCATCTTCTTCGTGCCGTCCTCGAATTCGATCTCGAGGTTGAAGACATTGGTGCGCCCTACCTGCTCATATATCTTGGCAAGGGGGAGCTCGGCCATCTGCACGGGGATGTTCTTGCCGTCAGGGGTGTAGTACACGCCAGGGACCATGGCCCGGGTGCGGAGGCGGCGGTTGTGGCCCTTGCCGAAAGCGCTGCGCTGCTGCGCGGAGAGGGTTTTCAGTTCAGACATGTTTCGTTTCTCCTTGTAAGCCGCCCCCTTCCGGGAGACCGGCAGATATGTGTCTTCCGCCGCTGCTAGAAAAGCGCGCTGACGGATGAGCCATCATGGATGTTGCGGATGCTCTTGGCCAGGATCCCGGCTATGGATGCGACGCGGAGCTTGCTGCACTGCTCGGCATGCTCTCCCAGGGGGATGGTGTTGGTGACGATGACCTCTTTAAAGGGGGCCTCGTTCAAGCGCTGGCAGGCCGGACCGGAAAGCACGGCATGGGTGGCGCAGGCATAGACCTCGCTCGCCCCGCCTTCCACGAGGATGTTGGCCGCGGCGCAAATGGTGCCGGCAGTGTCGATCATATCGTCCACGAGGATGGCCGTCTTGCCTTCCACGTCGCCGACGATGTGCATCTCCGCCACCTGGTTGGGACGGTCGCGCCGCTTGTCGATGACGGCCAGCTTGGCATCCAGCTTTTTGGCATAGGAGCGTGCGCGCTCCACGCCGCCGGCGTCCGGAGAGACCATGACGATGTCGCCGGAAAGGGCGCTCAGTTGCTTGAGCAGCACGGGACGGGCGTAGAGGTTGTCCACGGGGCAGTTGAAAAAGCCCTGGATCTGGCCGGCATGAAGGTCGACAGTGACCACGCGCTGGGCGCCGGCGACCGAGATGAAATCGGACACGAGCTTGGCGCTGATGGGCGCGCGCGGGCTGACCTTGCGGTCCTGCCTGGCATATCCGAAATACGGGATGACCGCCGTGATGCGCCCGGCGCTGGCACGCTTGAGCGCGTCAAGGATGAGGCACAGTTCCATGAGCGACTTGTTGGGCGGGGCGCACGTAGGCTGGATGACGAACACATCGTGCCCGCGGACGCTGTCGCCGATCTCCACGCGCAGTTCGCCGTCGCTGAAGGTCGTGCAGAGGGTCGGCGTGAGCGCGCACCCCAAATGGTCGCAAATTTCCGTGGCGAGCTGCGGATTGGACGTGCCCGTCAAGATTTTAAGATCTCCAAACATAATGCCTAGCCTTTAAAAAAGCCTTTCTGGTGAGCCGCCCGCGCGGGACGGCCGCGCAAAGCAAAAACTGGCTGGGGCGGAAGGATTCGAACCTTCGGATGACGGAACCAAAATCCGTTGCCTTGCCGCTTGGCGACACCCCAGCATCCGCGCGGTGCGGCAGGTTCAAAAAAGGAAAGGGCCGTAAGCAACGGTGCCCTTTTCCCGCAGCGAAGCCACGGACTTTGCAGCGCGCGCTCCGTCACGGAACAGCCCGTACAAGGCAGAACCGCTCCCGCTCATGCCGGCGATGTCCGCGCCGGTTTCCGCCACGGCCGCTTTCCACGAGGAAAGTTCCGGCCAGCGCGCAAAGACCACAGCTTCAAAATCGTTCCTGCCAAACAGGCACTGATAACGCGAAGCGATATTTTTATCTATCTTCTCCCACTCTGTCAAGGAAAATGGCATCCTTTCCGCGTCCCATGCGGAATAGGCCCAGGAAGTGTCGACATGCACCGGAGGGCAGGCCAGGACGCAGCTCCATCCTTCCAGGCCGGAGGGCATGGGGCGCAGCTTTTCGCCTATGCCTTCGGCGATGCAGGGCGCCCCCCTGAGGAAAAAGGGGACGTCCGCCCCCACGCGGGCCGCAAGGGCAAGGAGGTCATCTCCTCCCAGAGGGCGCGGGCAGTGCCGCTGCATCCATGCCAGGATGGCGGCCCCGTCGGCGCTGCCCCCCCCGAGTCCTGCCCCGCTGGGTATGCCTTTCTGCAGCCTCACGCCGAGCCCCGGAGCGAACCCCGTGGCCTCCGCGTACAGCCGGTAGGCGCGGGTGAGCGTATTGCGCTGCGGGTCTATGCCGGGCGCCCCGCACTCCACGCGGATGCCCTCTCCCGGGACCGGAGCCAGGGCAAGGGCATCACAGGGGCCAGGCAGCGGCATGAAGAACGTCGCGAGCTCATGATAGCCGTCCGGACGCCGCCCCGTGATCAGCAGGAAAAGGTTGATCTTGCCGGAGACGCGCAGTTCTTCCGGTGGAAACGTGTATGCCGCGCACATGGCAGGACGGGGTCAGCGGATGGAGGCCGCGATCTCCCGCGGCGCCCCTTCGGGGAAGGACAGGGCGACGCAGGCAGCGGCAGACTGCACGGCAGCAAGTGCCGTCCGGGCGCCTTCCGCCCCCTGGGGAACGGGACATTCCGCAAAAAACAGCGTTCCGCGCCCTTCCAGCCCGCACGAGAGCCCGGAAGCGATCTCTTCGGGGATGCCGCCGGGATGGGCGAGGCGGCGTGCCGCGGACAGACCGGCAAGGCGGGCCTCGGTGAGCAGGTCGTGTCCGGGGCGGCCGCCGCCGAAAAGATGGATGCACTCGGGGGGGACGGGCACCTGGGAACGGGCGGTCCCGGCGGGGCGCAGGGGATCCTCGGCAGGCTGCGCAGCGGCAACGGCATCGATGAGCACGCGCAGCACGCCGTCGATGTCCAGGTCCGACGTATCCACGATATGGGCGTCAGGCGCAGGCCTGAGGGGGTCCACCGGCCTGTTCCTGTCCTGGAGGTCGCGTTCCTCGATGCCCGCCTGGATCTCTTCCAGCGTGGCCCCGTTCAACGCGCCGCGGGCTTCCAGCTCAAGGTAGCGGCGCTTGGCGCGCACTTCGGCGCGCGCATCCAGGAAGAATTTATGGCGGGCAAAGGGAAAGACCTTCGTGCCCATGTCGCGCCCTTCGGCCACGAGCGAGCATTCCGCCCCGATCGCCCTCTGGGCCTTTTGCAGCTCCCCGCGCAGCACGGGCAGCTTGGCCACCACGGATGCCAGGCGCCCTGCTTTTTCCGTGCGTATCTCCATGCCCACAGGTTCGCCGCAGCAGCAGAGCACGGGCTGCCCCCCGCCCCTGTTTTCCAGGGTGAAGCGGCACTCCGCACAGCGCGCCCGCAGCGTCGCATCATCCATGTCCGCAGCTTCCGCCCCCAGGCGGAGGCCAAGGGTCCTGTACATCGCCCCCGTGTCCAGGTAGGCGATGCCGAGCGCATCGGCCAGCCGGCGGGCCAGCGTGCTTTTGCCCACGCCGGCAGGCCCGTCCATGGTTATGACGCCTATGGAGACCGTGTTCATGCCTTTCCCTCCAGAATTTCCCTGGTGAAGCGCAGAAAGAGCGCATTTTCTTCGTCTGTGCCGGCATTGACGCGCAGCCATCCGGGAAGGCCGTAGCTGCGCAGGGCCCGGATGATGACGCCCCGCCTGAGCAGGGCCGCATGCAGCTCGGCCGCGCCGGGCCCTCCGGCAGGCGGGCGGAACATCATGAAATTGGAGCTGCTGGGGATGACCTCGCAGCCCATCTCCCTCAGAGCGGAGGAGATGGTCTCGCGCCCGCGGCGCACAAGGGCGATGGTCTCTTCGCGGAACTCCCCGTCCTGAAGCGCGGCGAGGGCGGCTTCCTCGGCCAGGATGTTCAGCGAAAAAGGCAGGCGCACGCGCCACATGTAATCGGCGATGGCAGGGGGCAGGATGGCATAGCCGATGCGCAACCCGGCAAGCCCGTACACCTTGGAGAAGGTGCGCATGAGCGCCACGTTGGGATGCCTGTCCAGCCGCGGGAGCAGGGAACTCCCCTCCCCGGCAAATTCCACATAGGCTTCGTCCACGACGAGCAGGCATGCCGGCGGCAGGGAATCGGCCAGCGCTTCCAGTTCCTCCAGCGGTGCCGCGCGCCCCGATGGGTTGTCAGGTGACGTGATCAGGACGAGCGTGGTATCCTCGTCGATACAGTCGCGCAGCCTGCGGAAATCAAAGGTGAGGTCTTCATTCAGCGGGGCCTGGCGGAATTCCACGCCGGCCATCTTCGCCTGCGTGGGATACAGCCCGAAGCACGGGCGGAACGCCACGGCATTATGCACGCCGGGCACGGCGCGCACGCGGAAAAGAAGGTCGATGACTTCATCGGATCCGTTGCCCACGAATATCCTCTTTCCGTCCACGCCGTAATAGGCGGCAAGCGCACGCACGAGGCGGGGGTTGCCGGCCTGGGGGTAGCGGAAGGCGTCAACGGCATGGGCGCGAAGCACCTCGCGCACTTTGGGAGACACCCCGAGGGGATTTTCGTTGCTGGCCAGCTTGACGACGCGATCCAGCCCGTAGCGTTCCGCTATCTCGGCGATGCTCAGGCCGGGCTCGTAGGATTCGAAAGACGCCACTTCCGGGCGCACGTCGTTGAACGATGTGAAGGTGGACGGCATGCCTTGCTCCTGGCGCTCTATAAGGAACACGGGCTCCCACCCGCCGCTTTTGCGGAGGTGGAAAGCCCGCGTGCAGATGCAGAAAAAGCTAATCCTTGTACATGGCGCCGCCGGTATAGTGCCCGGACGGACGGATGGTGAGCACGGGGATCGGAGAATTCTTCACCACCTTCTCGGCCACGGAGCCGAAAAGTATGCGGTCTATGCCCTTCCTGCCGTGCGTGCCCATGATGATCATGTCGGCCCCGACCTGTTCAGCCAGGTTGAGGATCTCCTCGGCCGCGTAGCCGACGACGACTTCCGCCTTCGTTTCCACGCCGTCGAAATTCTCGTCCACAAACTGGGCCATGGCCTTTTCGGCTCCCGAAACGATCTCTCCCACGAAGCTGTCTATGGTATTGGGCGGGACATGGAAACCCGTGTACTGCGTGAGCGTGGGGGCTGCGTACACCGCCACGATGCTGGCGCCTGAAGCCTTGGCCAACATGCAGGCGTATTCCGCAACGGTCTTGCTGTGCTCGGACATGTCCAGCGCGCAAACGATCTTTTCAAGCTTTGGCATGGCTGCCTCCTTCGGTTTCCAAATGCATATGTGCCTGGCCGCTGCCCAGGCTCCCTGCTCAAGATAAGCTGTTTGAAGGCAAGTTGCAAGCACTCAGGACACGGGTTTTTGCCCCTGTGCGCTCCTTTCCATCTCCGCCAGCATATCCTGTGCAGCCTGGACAGCGCCATGCATGTCGCCGGAATCACAAGCATCCCTGACGCACAGGGCCATGTCCGCCAAAGACCGCATCCCGTAGGTGAGCGCAACGTCAGACACGTTCCCGGCAGCCGGGCCCAGCGCAGCAGGATCGCCCGCGTCCAGCGCTTCCCTGACGGCCCGGCATCCCGCCAGGAGCAGGCAGGCAGGATCCTCCATGTCTTCCGCCGGTTCATCCTGTGCCGCAGCGGGCCCCCCTCCGCTGCCGC
>JAEEGF011530035.1_pt1 | contig 16136 bp, 7 predicted proteins | sample 9134171 | NCBI WGS metagenome assembly JAEEGF01 (sample SAMN16246542, study PRJNA631951) | gut metagenome | biome: gut microbiome; feature: rumen; material: AP-attached | host: Bos | place: Iran: Karaj | collected 2018-10
ACGGAGCCAACTATTGGCAGTCGGACAACATCATCAACTACGCTGGAGAGAACATCATCAACCATATCTTTTATGACTCGCGCAAGTTGGGACTAAAAAAGCACATCGCCTTGCGCACCAACCCTCGCGACACCGACGTCTACGAGCTGTACTTGAAGACCAAGAGCCTGGCTGCCGGCGACACCGTCAAACTGATCTGCATCGTGGCTCACCTCAAGGCGGGACAAGGCTATGAAGCCTCGCGTCGCGCCCAAATACAGACCGCCATGGACTACCTCAATCAGCATTATCCCCACGACAACGCCTTGATTATGGGCGATTTCAACATGTATGGCGCTTCCGAGAGCGGCTATCGTCTGCTCACCCAAACTTACAGCAACCCCGATATCCTCTTTATCGACCCTTTGGGCTCGGCGGGCGTGGGCGAATGGAACTGCAACGGCCAGTTTGCCGCCTACCACACCCAGTCGACGCGCAGCTACTCTGATGAATGTTTCTCGGGCGGTGGCTTGGACGACCGCTTCGACTTCATCCTCATGGCCGACGAAATCAAGTTCAGCTATAACCACCTGCGCTATGTGAACAACTCTTACCACGCTGTGGGCAACGACGGTCGCCATTACAACCAAAGCGTCAACCAAGGCAGCAACACTGCGGTGCCTGCCGCAGTCGCCGAGGCCCTCTTCGACGGCTCCGACCACCTCCCTGTGACGATGAAGATCGCGGTGGATGTCAAACTCGGCGTCGATGACCACGAAGCCGAGCGCCTGGAAGCCCGTGTGGCGCCCAACCCCGCATCCGACAGGGCTATGGTGAGTTTCTTCAACCCCTCGCAGGGAGAGGTGCAGTTTGAGCTGTACTCACTGCAAGGGCAGTTGCTGCAACATGAAGCGGCTGCTTTTGGCGAGGGGGCACAGCAGTATGAGTTAGCGCTTCATGACATTACTAAGGGGTTTTATTTGCTGCGCATTAGACATCAGAATGGCTGGGGACAGACGGTGAAGCTGGTGGTCCAGTAAAACGTGCCGGAGGCACGTTATTCCATTTACCCCACATGCAGTGTGGGGTCTAGAACTGACATCATCCACATCGCGTGCCGAGGGCACGCCACATCAGACTCCATACCGTGATGTAGCGTGTCTCCGACACGCAGTGGATGGGCGGTAGCCCTCCACTCACTGCCCCACACTGCGTATGGGGTAAATAGGAGTGTGTGTCTCCGACACACCCCTTACTCCCCTACCTTCACGCGCATGCCATCCGAATAAGCACTGAACTCCGGCGCATACTGGCACTGGATCAAGGCGTAGCCATTGTTGAGGTAGCCCTCCTTGGTGACGTACATGCTGTACTCCAGCTGGTGCGTGCCCTTGGGCAGGAACTCGATGAAGAACTCCATGTCGGTGTCTGTGTTGCTTTGGTAGTAGCTCATGCGGTCGTTGTATTCGTAGCGCGAGATTTGCTCAATCGGCTCGAAGCCCGCAGCACGGAGGTCCTTTACGAAGACGAAGCTCATGTCTTGCTGACTGGTGAAGGTGATCTTCACGGTCAGCTTGTCGCCAACTTTTAGGGTCGGCCCTTCGACGGGCTCAGGGACCTTGGATCCAACGGGAACAAGTTTCTTGCCCTTGTCGGTCACCGTCTCCACAAACAACTCGCGCTTGATGGTGAAGCCCGATTCGTCGCTCTTCACCTCGTCAATCGGGACGAAATACTGACGGAACAGGCCGCCCCAGACCAAGTGGTTGGTCGGGTTGTTGACGGTGAGCTGACGCATGTCCTGGGTTACCTCGTTGGCGTTCCAGCGGCGTTGGATGAAGCCCGTGCCAGCCACACCGCCCTCAGTGCTGATGGGCGTGTTGCCGAAGCGCAGGGTGACTTCCTTGCCTTCGGCGAACCAGTCGCTACCACGCATCAGCAAGGCATAGATGGCATCGGCGGTGGAAGCGGAGTTCTCCCACATTGTGGTCTGCTTTTGGGTGAGCAGCCACACGCGCAACTCGTCGATCATCTCCTGGTCTTGGTCGATTTCGGCGAAGGCCGCCATGATGTTGGCGTGAGTGGCGATGTGTGACTCGAAGCTGAAGTATTTCTTCGGCCAGTACATGCCGATTTGCTCGTTCTTTTGAGCGGTTTCCTTGAAACTCTGGATCATCAGCTTGGCGGTCTTCTCGTTGCCGTTGCGGTAGAGCACCAAAGCACCCTTCGAGCGGTGGTTGAAGTTGAACGAAGTCCACTCCTTGTCAAGGCTCTTGAGGTAATAGTCCTTGGCTTTGGCAAAGTCTCTGTCGGAGTTCTGTTCCTTGAAGAAACTCAAGGCGTAGAGCTCGTTCAAAGTGCCGGAGCCAATGGGCCAGTCCTTGCCTTTGCTGAGGCGTTTCATCTCACGGTAGGTCTCGGCCACTTCATATTCAAGGTAACGCACGGCCTTGTCGCAGATGCCTTGGGCGGTGTTTTGGTCGGCTTTGCTCAGCGAACTCCAAGCGCCCATCTTCTGCAACTTGCCGAAGCCGCTCAAAATATAGGTGCTGATATACGGACTTTCGGGCATGCCGTCCATCCACGACCAGCCGCCATTGTACTTCTGCTTGTCCTTGATGAGTTTCAAGGCGTTGGTCTGCTGGTTACGGATGGTGTTCACCTCGAAGAGCGTGGCGATGCGGCTGCGCTGCTCGGTCTCGCTCTTGGCCTCGAGCACCCACGGCGTTTCTTGCAGCATGATGGCCTTCAGGTCTTGGTCCTTCTCGAGTTGCGAGAGCAGGGCATCGGGCGTCTCGATCTGCCATTTCTTGATGTAGTTCAAGAGGTTGGGGATGTGGTCGGCAATGTAGGACGAGAGCGTGTTGGCGTAGAACACATAGAAGGCAGTCTCGGCGCGGTCGGTGCTGACGTTGGCCAGGTAAGGCAGGGCCTGCACAGCGTACCACACGGGGTTGGTGCTGAAGTTCAAGGTCAGGCTGTAGTCGCGCTCATGGCTGTCGGGGTTGGCGATGGCCTCGAAGTCGAAGGTCTTCTCCGTCTCGGCCTTCACGGTGATGGGCAGGGTCTGCGTCATAAAGATTTCGCTGCTCAACACGGGCAGTAGGTGCTGTTCGGCATCGCTGAACTGTCCCGCGTATGCCGTGAAGCGGAAGGCCAAAAGGCTGAGGTCATATTGTCCCTTCACCTTCCAGCGTACTTCCTTGCTGCGACCGGGTTGTATGGTCTCCATCGGTATCGTGGCGTTGGAAACGATCATGTTCACAGGTTGCATCGTTCCCGCATCAAAGATTTCGAGTTTCGCCTTGGGCGTGACAGGCTCGTCGCCCGTGTTGATGACGTTGGCCACGAACCAAAGTTCGTCGTTGTCGTACATATAACGCGGCATGTCGGCCATGATCATCACGGGCTTCGAGGAAGTGAAAGTGTATTCGTTTTGGCCGGTCTTGCGGTCTTTGGTGTAGGCCAGCAACATCAGGCGCCAGCGCGTGAGGGCGTCGGGCATGGTGAAACTGAAGGTCGCACTGCCGTCGGCGTTGGTACGCAGCTGCGGGAAGAAGAAGGCGGTCTCGTTAAAGTTCTCACGGAGAGTAGGCTCGGCGGGTTCCTTGGGCTCGTCTTTCTTGGGTGCGGCGGTACCGCCAGTTTCCAGGGCATCAGCGACTTCTTCTTCAACCTCTATGAAACCATCGGCTGCAACGCTGTTCTTTTGCAACACGGCTCCCGACATTCGAGGTACAGCACTTTCCTCCACACACATATAGACATCTTCAACCATGCGTCCTCCTTTTCTGTAGCGGCGTCCACCATAACCAAAGTCGAAGAAGGGTGCATCGGAGGGCAGGCTGAAGTTGAAGAGTTCGACAAAATAAAAGTATTCCAAGCCTGTGTTAGACGAGGTGAAGCCATGTCCGTCGGAACGAAAACTACGTCCAACCACACCCGAAGGCGACATGCTGAACCACCAATGATTGCGTTCAAATTCATCCAACGAGGCATCATACATTCCTGCAAGCAAAGCGGCTTCCAAAGGCTTGTCCTTGTAATCGCGGACGGTCACTTCCCAGGTCTCCTCGGCACCAGGACTGAGCTTGTCGCGCATGGTGGCGAGTTTCACATCCAAGTCGTAATTGTCAAAAGGCACGGAAATGTCTAAACGATCCTTGTTGAACGAGTTTTCTTTGACGAAGGCATAACGCCAACAGAGGCCTCCTCGGTCGTTTTCGCTCACCTTATAAGATACGGTCTGCAAGCCATTGCTGACATTGATTTTCTTGTCGAGGCGGATTTCGTCCCCATGGAGCAGTTGCACCCAAATCTCTACATCCTTTGCCGAGCTGCCGATGCTGAGTTGGATTTCGTCGCCGGGATGAGCAGTCGACTTGTCTTGATGCACCCATTCCATTGCAGTGATGGGCAATTTTTTGGAGTCGTTTTCAAAAACGGTAAACTGCTCCGAAGTCTTCGCCAAGGGGTCGTCGAGACTCGTCAATTCCACATAATACTTTCCAGGTTTCAAAGCCTTGCCTTCGTAGAGCTTAGCCTTGTCGTCAACCATAACTTCATCTTGATAAACCAAGGTCCCTGAGCCCGTCGAAGGGCCGACTTGCTTGTCATAAAAACTATACTCTGGGAACAACCTCTCCATTTCCTCATCACTCAGCATCTGCCTATCCAACTTCTCCGAACGTCCCATCGCATCGAAATAATTAATCTTGGCAACATCATCGTAGCGGTAAATCTTGCGCGAGATGCGGCTCTTGGCGGGCTGCCAGCTGAGATTGCTCACGGTAATCTGGTATTTGCCGATGTCGGATTTCTCCACCTCTGATGGCAGGTCCGTGCTGATGGCGATTTCATTGTAGCCCGCGCGGATACTGTAGGTGTCGGTGTGGGTCTCGCCTTGCTTGCTCGTGGCAGTCACCTCGATTTCGTAGGTGAACATAGGCTGCTTCTCAGGCGCGATGGTCTTGGACGGCTTCAGGTTGAAGGTGACGGCGAACTTGCCGTTCTCGTCGGTGCGGGCCTTGCCGTAAGTGATTTGTTCGTCCTCAACAGTTGGGTACCACCACCACCAGCAACGCCATGGGAAGGAGGTCTTGCGGACGACGCGGTATGAGTATTCCACATCGTCCAAGCCGAATCCGGCGTAAGCTTTCACATCACCATGTACCGTAACTTCTTGGTTCAGTTTATATTGCTCTTTCGGACGTTCAAAAGTCACCTCAAAAGTCGGGCGTTTGTATTCTTCCACACGGATGGTACTAGTGCCATGGCCAGTAATGAGATGGAACACGCCATTCAGACGGTCAGTGGGGATGACGAAAGAGCCGCTGAACGAGCCGTATTCATCAGTAGTGAACTGGGCGGAGCTGATTTCCTGCCAATTGGCATCCTTGAAGGTCACCGTCTCGTTATAGCCGTTCACCAAAGTCTGTTCCTTACCTTGGTATCGCTTCACGACGCCTTGGAAGTAGACGGTCTGCCCGGGACGATAGATGGCGCGATCGGTGAAGAGCATGGTCATATGATACACTCCATCGTTCCTGTTCGGGGATCCTATACTGAAATTGATGTCGGACAGCAAGACATCGTCGCCATTGCGGAGATTGATGTAGAACGAGGTTATGTTACCCTTTTCACTAGTCATGACGGCTTTGCCGTTCTTGTCCGACTTCACCGTGTTCAAAATGATGGTCTTGTATTCGCGGGCTTTGTAATCCCATTCGCGGCGACAGAATTCCACAGTCACGCCTTCCACGGTTTTCCCCGTTTTGCGGTCCACCACCACAGCTGTCAACTGCTCATATTTTGAGTCGGTAATGTAGCCAAGGTTAGAAACTTGGAAACTAATTATCAAGGTTTTATCCTCGCTCTTGACACCTTGTTTGGTGGTGGCAATCAAATAATAAACACCTTTCTCCAAAGCGGGCAAAGCAACCAAGGTGCTGTGGCTGCGATAGTCGGTTTCGGCGGGCAACATGAGATCCTGCTCCGCTACGAGCATCTTTTTGTTCAATTCCTTGAGCAGATCCTCTTTTTGCATATTGTTCAATTTGCTCAATTCTTTCTCGCTGACTTTCACAATTCTATAATAAGGAGCAGTCGAGTTTTTGTATTCTAACACGGCGGGAATGGCCTCGTTGGGCAGTTGCACCGAGTTCAGCGTGATGTCGATTTGCGGCTCTTCGATGCGCTTGATAAGGTTTTCGCAATTTTTCGCACCTTGTGACTTCGGGAACTTGGCGATGGCCTCTTCACACATCACCTTGGCTTTCTTGTAGTTGTCATAATAGGTGCTATCACTGCTATTGTTCTCGTATTGGTTCATCATGTTGCGCGCAATCAAAGAGGTGATTTCGGCGGAAAGCGGATTGTCCTTGTGCTGCGCCTTCAAGTCCTCCATCGCGGCTTGGTATTGGTCATCCTTCCCCAAGATGCCGTTGACAAAGCCAAAACGCTTGAAGTCGTTGTAAATCAGTACGTCTTCATTCGAGTTTTTGAGGTTGTAAGCGATCAGGTCTTGATAGATTTTCAAGCATTTGTTGAGCGGATTGTCTGTCGCGCCCAAGTCGGCTTTTACGAAGTCCTTGGCGGGTAGCCACCAAGTATCGGTCTCACCTTCCACATCATCGGCATTGGCCTCTCCTTGGTAATAATTGGCCACACGGTGGAACATAAATTCGAACAACGAGGCTTCATAATTAATGTAATTCTCGTTGTTGTTCTTGTTCTCGTACAACACCATGAAATCCTCGGTCTTAGCCTTTTTCAGTGCCTCGACAGGTTTCAAAGCCTCGGCATAATGCTGATTGATTCGGGTTTTGAAACTCTCCTTGTCCCAATACTTCATCTCCACCTTTGAAAGGTCGCCATCGATGGGCAGGTTCTCGCTGATGCGCCATTCGTTTTGGTCCAAATACTCGGCGTAGGCGTGGGCGATTTCCTCGTGCAAGAGGGCGTTGCACACCTCGTCCAGTTGCCCGATCTTCGACTCGGCATATTGGATGAAGTGCTGGTCAGGGTCTTCCTCGATGGTGAACTGGAAGATCTTTTGTCGATAAAGGTAAGTCTTCAGCAGTTGTATGTCGTTTTTGTCTTTTGCGGCCTGTTGCTCAATGGCATCCAGTTCCTTCTCCGCCGATTCTGGCAGGTTCTTTTCGAGGTTTTCCTTTACTTTTTTCCACATAGTCTCATAATTGTTTTTCGGGGTTTTGGGATTATCAGGAGTATTGGGAGTCTTGTTTGGCGTTGCGAATGCCAACAATCCGATGGCCACTAAGGCCACAGTCGCGATGATGATTCCGGTGCGTTTCATGGTTCAAGCGTTTATAATCAATAACGTAGATTCTGCAAATATCGTGCATTTTTGGGAGCCTTATCGAAAAAAAGCGTATTTTTGCACACGAAAAAGTTATACATCATGTGCACCTATAGTATTACACTAAGCGACACTCTCATTGAGCAGGCACGTCCCGCCATCGGAGCCGATACGGACATTTCAAAATGGATGCAGCATCAGATGGAGATGATTTTGATTCGCCTTGCCACCACTACGCAACATGATTCAAAAGACATCACAGAGCACTATGCACCAGATTTGGAGGCTATACTTGCAATGCCGTTACTTGACGATTCAGAGGTGGGTCTCAATGGCGAGTATGCACGAACCGACTACCTGAAAGAAAAATACGCCTTATGATACGTGTTTTTCTCGATACCAATGTGTTGCTTGATGTGTTGCTCCATCGCGAACCGTTTGTACATGATTCGGCACGTGTACTGAATAGGGGGTTCAAAGTCGAGATTGCGTTATATTCCACTCCACTTTCGTTCTCCACGTGTATGTTTGTGGCTCGCAAGATGTTAGGATATGCCAACGCTTTGGAAGCATTGAAGATATTAGAACATCATATCAATGTTGTCACCATGGATTCCACACAACTCCATGAAGCTCTTTATGCTGTTGCTCCCGATTTTGAAGACATGTTACAATACTATGCAGCATTGGCTGCTGGATGTAGTCATATTATAACACGAAATGAGCAGCATTTCCCGCAAAGCGGAATCATTGTTTTGTCTCCGACTGATTTTATGCTGTTATCCCTTGAATGAATGCATAAAATTGAATCACAAATCCATCTGCAAATTCTGCTGGATTTGTTATGCAAAACTCATTTTGGATAGAATTGCCGACATTCTATGTGAACGGTTTTCCGATGTTTTTTTCATAAAATGTGAGAAATTGGGGTGAAAATGGTTCATAAAATGTGTAAATTTGCGGCAAAATTGGTTCATAAAATGTGAAAAAGGGTCGATAACGCTTTTTTTGTGCGTTTTTGCTTAGGCGGTGGTTGGAAAGGAATGAATTTAGGGTATATTAGGAAAAATTGTAATTTTGCAGCGCATATATTATAGTAATGTTAGAAAAACAGATAGAAGATATTCTTATTGAGGAGCTAAAACGCGCTAACTATGTCTTTCGAGACGATATTCATGATCGAAAGACAATGGAAGATAATTTCCGCGAAAAATTCAACAAACTCAATCATGTAAATCTCCTCGATGTTGAGTTCCGCCGTTTATTGGAACAGATAACCACCTCCGATGTTTTTGAGGCTTCTCGTATGCTACGTGAACGGGAAATTTTTTTTCGTGAAGATGGCATCCCCCTCCAATTCTCTCTTGTTAATACAAAAGATTGGTGCAAAAACGACTATGAGGTTGTACGCCAACTCCGAATCAATACCCAGAACAGTTTTCAACGATATGATGTCATTCTGTTAATTAACGGACTTCCAGTTGTTCAGGTAGAATTAAAGACCCTTGATGTTAGTCCACGACGTGCCATCCAACAGATTGTAGACTACAAACGTGATACTGGCAACGGCTATACAAACTCTTAATTGTGCTTTATTCAACTATTTGTTGTTAGCAACATGGCCAACACCTACTATTTTGCAAATAACAACAATCAGCATTTCAACTTCAACGCAGACGAAAGATTTCTCCCTGTTTATCATTGGGCTGGGAAAGACAATATACCCGTAACAGGATTAACCTCTTTTACTGAAAACTTCCTTGCCAAATGCAAACTTGGAGAAATTATAAGTCGTTATATGGTGCTTGTCGCAAGCGAGCAAAAATTATTGATAATGCGTCCGTACCAAATTTATGCCGTCAAAGAAATTATCAATTGCATTGATGAGAATCGTGGAAACGGCTATATCTGGCATACAACTGGTAGTGGAAAAACGCTTACTTCTTTTAAAGCCTCTACTTTGTTGAAAGAGAACCCTGATATAGAAAAATGTTTGTTTGTTGTCGACCGCAAAGACCTTGACCGTCAAACTCGCGATGAGTTCAACCGCTTTCAAGAAGGATGTGTGGAAGAAAACACTAATACGGAAACTCTCGTTGAACGTTTAGAATCCAACGACTATTCAAACAAGGTCATTGTCACCACTATACAAAAACTTGGCCTTGCCCTCGATGCACACTATAGAAAAAGTTATCGTAAAAGGCTTGAGTCATTGAGCACAAAACGTATGGCCATTATCTTCGACGAATGTCACCGTTCCCAGTTTGGCGACAATCATAAGGCTATAAAAGAGTTCTTCCCCAATGCTCAATTGTTCGGCTTTACAGGCACTCCTATTTTTGAGGAGAATGCAACTTACACCCAAGTTACTGGCGAGGAAAAGACTTTAAAGACCACAGAGGATATTTTCCAAAAGGAATTGCACACTTACACCATCACTCACGCCATAAACGACCACAATGTCCTACGTTTCCATGTTGATTATTTTCAACCCGAAGGGGATATACCCGCTGAAGAGTCCAAGCGCAAACTGGCAATAGTTGATGCAATTATTGACAAACACGATGCGGCTACAGGGGGGAGAAAATTCAATGCATTGTTTGCAACAGGGTCGATCAATGATGCTATCGAGTATTACCACATCTTCAAGCAAGAACAGACAAGATTCGTAAATGAACGCGAGGATTATATGCCATTAAATATCAATTGTATATTTTCTCCACCAGCAAGTATCAACAAAGACAACCGCCAATTTCAAGAAGACTTGGAACAAGAAAAATATGATTATCGTGAAGAACCTAATGTGAAGAAAAAAGCATTACAGGAGATAATCAAGGATTATAATGCAATGTTTAATACAAATCATTCGGTTGTCGAATTTGATGCTTATTATCAAGACCTTCAAAAACGCATTAAAGACCAGCAGTATTCTAATCACGATTATCCACACTCCAACAAGATTGACATCACGATTGTTGTTGATATGTTGCTTACTGGTTTTGACTCAAAATATCTCAACACATTATATGTCGATAAGAACCTTCGGTATCATCAACTGATTCAGGCATTCTCCCGTACAAATCGTGTGCTTAATGACAGCAAGCCTTACGGCAACATACTCGATTTCCGAGCTCAACAAACTGAGGTTGACCAAGCTATTGCTTTATTCTCTGGCGAGAACAGAAAAGATGAAGCCCAACGAATCTGGTTGGTGGAACCCGCTTCTGAAATTATTGGTCGCTACAAGGAGGCCGTCGCAGCATTGTCAAGTTTTATGCAGACCCAAGATCTTGGTTGTACAGCAGAAGATGTGTATGCACTTCAAGGGGACGAAGCACGATTGGCTTTTGTCAACTATTTCAAAGAGGTTCAACGCTGCCGTACACAACTTGACCAATATACCGACATTAGCCAAGAACAAAAAACAGAGATTGACAACTTGCTCTCAAAAGAGGAACTACAGGGCTTCCGTGGTGCATATCTCGAAACTGCGCGACAACTGCGTGCTGCCAAAAATCGGGAAGACAACACCCCTGAAGTAAATGAGCAAATTGATAACTACGATTTTGAATTTGTTTTGTTTGCCTCGGCCTTGATTGATTATGACTATATAATGGACCTCATTGCTCGTTATGCTGGCATTGGAGCGAAAAAACTAAAAATCACTAAAGATAAACTAATCAGTCTTATACAGTCAAGCGCTAACTTAATGGATGAGCGTGATGATATTATTGCATATATTGATAGTCTTGAGAAGGAAGATGCCGTCAATGGTCGCACCGAACGGGAAATAAGAGAGGGATACGAAGTCTTTAAGACAAATAAATATGCTAATGAGATAATTGATATTGCGCACCGTCATCAACTTAGTCCTGCTGCATTGCAAGAATTTATTGATGACACTCTTGCTCGCAATATCTTTGACAGCGAAAGCCTCAATGATTTACTTGAACCGCTGGAACTTGGCTGGAAAGCACGAGCAAAGGAAGAGTCTCAATTAATGGATGAATTAATACCTGTCCTGTATCGTTTATCGAACGGGCAAGAAATATCTGGATTGTCAGCGTATGAAGGAAAATAAGCCAGATGTTGTTATTATGAGTTCTGACTGGGAACCGCAACCATTAAGTCATTTTCTTCGAGAAAGAAAAGAAAAAAGTGACGGGGTGAGTGAAGTTCATTCTGTATCAGTTCAATATGGTGTGATTAATCAAGTTGATTTTCTGGGCAGAAGTTATGCGGCTGAAGATACTTCAAATTACAAGTTGGTTTACCCTTACGATGTCGTTTATACCAAGAGCCCTACGGGAAACTATCCATACGGGATTATTAAACAAAATCAAAATACATTTAAGGTCATTGTATCCCCGTTATATGGAGTATTTAGACCACGAAATAAATATATTGGTTACATCATTCAATCCTACTTTGAATCACCAAACACCATTACCAAATATCTTGCTCCTATTATTGCTAAGGGAGCCAAAAATACCATTCAAATATCCAATGATCTGTTCCTGTCAAGAAATGTATATTTACCTTGCCAAATAGAAGTACAAAAGAAAATAGCAGAATTTCTTAGTTCTATCGATAAACAAATTGAGCAACAGCGAAAGGAGTTGGATGCCTTAAAACAACATAAGCAAGCCTTAATGCAGCAACTTTTCCCTCAACGCAGTCAAGACACACCTGCTCTTCGCTTTCTTAACACGCGCAAAGGATGGAAGTATGAAGAACTGAAAAAAATAACTTCACATTGTACAAAGAAAAATACAAAAGAGGAAGAGACTATAGTGCTTACAAATTCGGCACAATATGGTGTTATTCGACAACAGGATTACTTTGACAGAGATATTGTAACTTCGTCTAATCTCAAAAACTATTACATTGTTGAAGTTGGTGATTTTGTTTACAATCCTCGTATATCTATTGCTGCGCCCGTCGGACCCGTATCTAAAAACAATTTGGTGAGAGGGATTATCTCTCCATTATATTTGGTGTTTAGATTTAACGATGACAACAATGATTTTTATGTATATTATTTTCAGTCTATTCATTGGCAGATGCAATTAAAGAAGATTGCAAATAGTGGAGCTCGATTTGATCGAATGAGCATTTCAACTACAGAGTTTTTCGATATAAAGGTACCAAATTTGTCAAAAACAGAATCAGTTAAAATAGCTTCCCTTTTATGTTCCTTAGATAGACTCATCAATTGTCAACAAGCAAAATATGACTTACTTGTAAAGCATAAAAAAGGATTGATGCAACAACTATTTCCAAGTTAACAGCCATGAAAGCAATTGCCAACCAATTATATAAGTTAAACAAAAACATAATACTCATATATGCCTTCAATGGAACAGGCAAGACCCAATTATCGGTTGCATACAAAGATGTTTCTAAAAAGAAAAATAGTGGACAACATGCCGGCGTTTATTATAATGCATACAGTGAAGATTTGTTTGTATGGGATAATGAAGATGGCTCCCCATTGGGCATACACCTTAGGATAACACCAAGTAGTTTGAACAAATATCACCAAAATATTGACGAAGAAAAACTGAACACTCATTTGTCAACATACAAGCCCAAGTTTGATTATAGGTTTCATAACCATCCAAAAACAGATGATGGTATTGATTATATCCAATTCTATCTTAAAAAAGAAGAGGCGCCTGCTATTTCAGAAAAGGGCGAAGACATTCATAAAGACGACATTCCGATTAAAATCTCCCGAGGAGAACAGCAATTTTTCATTTGGTGTTTCTTTTTGACTCTGTTCGACATTGAGAGTTGGACGGGTACAGGACATCAGTCAAGTCATTTCTTTATTGACGACCCTGTATCCAGCCTTGATGATCACAACATTTTTGTCACAGTGGCATCTTTGATGGACTTGATAGACAAACACTATAAAAGTCGAAAAATAATCATCACAACCCATCATATTGGTTTGTTCTCCATTTTATGTGACTGGCTTTCAAAAGGAGAGAAAGCAGACCAGTACAAAGATTCTATTCAGAAATTCATTCTAAAAAAAGAGAATGATAAAGTTCAACTCAAGAGTTGCCGTAATGATGTATTTCTGTATCATTTGGAACTATTACAAATATTAAAACAAGCGAAAGAGTCAAATAAACTATATGCATATCACTTTGCTTTGTTACGACAAGTGATAGAAAACATATCTTCTTTCTTGGGTAGCGGACAATCTGCTTATGTTTTGAATCAAATTGGCATTGATGACCCCGGAGAGGTGACACAAATCATCAATGCTTTGTCCCACAAACGAGTGTTCCAATACGAGGCAAAAGAATTAGTTCCTGATAACAAGGAGTTATTCATAAAGGTTTTTGATGCCATTATGAAAAAATACCACTTCATTATTCATTAAAAGGAAAAGAGACAATGAGTACAAATAATCAGAATGAATTAGGCAAAACCTTATGGGCAATCGCCGACCAGTTGCGCGGAATAATGAATGCCGATGATTTCCGTGACTATATGCTTTCTTTTCTCTTTTTACGTTCCATTTCGGACATTTATACCGAGGCTGTAAAAAAGGAATTGGGAAAGGATTATCCAGATGATACTCCAAAAGATGTAATGTATACACTCGGAGCCACGAGTTACTTGCAGATTTGGTATGACGAGAATCCCAACGATATTGATGAATTTGAGCGTGTGATGCGTCGAAGAATTCATTTTATCATCAAGCCTAAGTATCTGTGGCAGAACATTTACGAATTGGCTCGTACTCAAAACAAAGAACTGTTAGAAACTTTAGAGAACGGATTTAAATTTATTGAGAACGAATCGTTTGAAAGTACTTTCCGGGGATTGTTCTCTGAAATCAATCTGAACTCTGATAAGCTTGGGAAAACACCGCAAGAACGGAATAATCTTTTGTGCAAAATCATTGTTAAAATAGCAGAAGGTATTAAGCAATTTCCAGAAGATGCTGACAATCTTGGCGATGCATACGAATATTTGATTGGCCAGTTTGCCGCTGGTTCCGGAAAAAAAGCGGGAGAGTTCTATACCCCACAAAGAGTTTCTACTATTCTATCGAGAATTGTAACACTTGATTGTCAAAGTCCAGAAAACGGACCGCGCAAGCGCATTAATCGCGTCCTTGATATGACATGCGGTTCGGGCTCTCTTCTGCTCAATGTACATCGCGAATGTGAAAAACAGAAAATAGAGTTAGGAAAGATATTCGGACAAGAAAAAAATATTACCACATACAACCTTGCCCGGATGAATATGATTCTACATAAAGTAAAAGATACTGAATTTATAATTCATCATGGTGATACTTTGACAAATGACTGGGATTTGTTCAATGAGCCCAATCCCGCCAAGAAATTACGATTTGATGCCGTTGTTGCCAATCCACCGTTCTCTTTGCATTGGGAACCCACTGAAGATATGATGTATGATTTCAGATTCCAGCGATACGGCGTAGCCCCGCGTATTGCAGCTGATTTTGCATTCCTTCTTCATGGTTTTCATTATTTGAGCGACGAAGGTACAATGGCCATCATTCTCCCTCACGGCGTATTGTTTCGTGGTGGCAAAGAGGAATCTATCCGAAAAAAACTATTAATGGATGATAACATTGATGCTATCATCGGTTTGCCACAAGGTTTGTTCTATTCCACAGGCATCCCCGTTTGCATCATTATTCTTAAGAAATGTCGGAAGAATGATGACATTCTGATTATTAATGCCAGTGGAAAGGAGCATTTTGCAAAAGGTCGTAAGCAAAACGAATTGCGTCCAGAAGACGTAGATTATATTGTAAACACTTATAAATACAGGAAAGAAGAGCCACGCTATAGTCGCCGTGTTCCACTAAAGGAAATCACAGAAAATGATTATAATCTAAATATCACCCGCTACGTTGACCTTACCACCGACGAAGAACCTATAGATCTTAACGAAGTTCACAATCAACTTGTAGACATCGAAAAAGAAATCGCCTCCGCTAAAGCCGAACACAACAAATATCTCCGCGAACTCAGTTTGCCGGAACTCCCATAATATAATTTGTCGAATGATTATGAGGATAAGAATATGACAACAAAACAAATCATAAATTAAATCGCCCAAATCGAGGATACAGAACTGGAGTACAAATCGGCCAAAGGGGGATTCCACAAGAAACTCTTCGTGTTCGTAAGCAACGGCGAAAAGGCTGACAGCGCTGCGGACATCATCAAAAAAGGCAGGGGCAACAACAAATGGCCGCAACCTATATTGTCGAAAAGGGTGCAGCCTAACGAGTCAATATTGACATTGTCTGTCGGAGAGATTGTAGATTTTAAGTATCTTTGCACCCGCAAAACACAGAATACGAGAGGCCAAATGAACGAATTTGATAAAAACAGGGGAGACTTTGAGTCACTCGTTGGAAAGATTCAGTCGACGAGCAATGCTTTACAAGAGGATGCCCGACTTGTTATCAACCGGAACGTGACGACACGAGCTTGGCTGACAGGTTTTTATATTGTAGAATACGAGCAACACGGCAACGATAGGGCAAAGTATGGCGACAAATTGTTGAAGCGTTTGGCAGAACGATTAAAAGACAAGAGTTGGAGTCAGACGAATCTAAAAAATGCAAGGGCTTTTTACTTGACTTTCCCAGAAGTTTCACAACCAGTAGCACACTATCTCATGGAGCATTTCGGAAAAAGTCAGGCAGTGACTGACCTTTTTCCATTACCTGATTCTCAAATGCTTACAAAAAGCCAAGCACTGCCTGACTTTTCTCAATATACACCTGAACAGGCAAAAATATCTTATGACGGATTCGCCATGATGAATC
>JAEEGF010148741.1_pt1 | contig 16132 bp, 28 predicted proteins | sample 9134171 | NCBI WGS metagenome assembly JAEEGF01 (sample SAMN16246542, study PRJNA631951) | gut metagenome | biome: gut microbiome; feature: rumen; material: AP-attached | host: Bos | place: Iran: Karaj | collected 2018-10
ACCCAGAATACCAAAACCAGAACAGAAGTTCGCGGCGGCGGCAAGAACCCGTTCAGACAGAAGGGTACCGGCAGAGCAAGACAGGGCTCCATCAGAGCTCCGCAGTGGTATCACGGCGGCGTAGCGCTCGGTCCCAAACCCAGAAGCTACAGATATTCCATGAACAAGAAAGCAAAGAGAGGCGCCATGAAGAGCGCGTTCTCCTGCAAGGTTCAGGAAGGCAAATTCATCGTTCTCGACGCTCTCAGCTTCGAACAGGCTAAAACCAAAAACATGGTAGCCGTTCTCAAAGCCCTCAACGTTGCGGATAAATCGCTCGTTGTTCTTCCCGCTCCCGATGTCAACGTCGTAAGAAGCGCAAAGAACATCCCCGGCGTAAAAACTCTTTATGTAAACACTCTCAATGTTTACGATATTATGAACCATGACAACTTCATCGTAACAAAAGAAGCTGTTCAGAAAATCGAGGAGGTGTACGTATAATGAAATTCGCTCAGGATATCATTTTGAAACCGGTTATCACCGAACACAGCATGAACATTATGCGTAGCCAGCGCAAATATACCTTCGTAGTTGCTCAGGATGCAAACAAGATCGAGATAAAAAACGCCGTTGAAGAAATATTCAAGGTTAAAGTATCCGACGTAAACACCATGCATCTTTCTGGCAAAAACAGAAGAAGAGGACTTACCTCCGGTAAGACCGCGAAAGCCAAGAGAGCTATCGTCACCCTTACCGAGGATTCCAAGACAATCGAATTCTTCGATAGCTTAATGTAAAGGAGTGCTGAGTTAATATGGCTATAAAATCATACAAACCGACAACTCCTTCAAGGAGAACCATGACGGTTTCCACTTTCGAAGAGATCACCAAAAAGACTCCCGAAAAATCACTTCTCACCGTTCTCAAAAAGAACGCAGGCCGTAACAGCTACGGTAAGATCACCGTCCGTCATAAAGGCGGCGGAAACCGCAGAAAATACAGAATCATCGATTTCAAGAGAAACAGACTTGACGAGCAGGCCAACGTAATCGCCATCGAATACGATCCCAACAGATCCGCAAACATCGCTCTTGTTGAATATTCCGACGGAGAACGCAACTACATAATCGCTCCTGAAGGACTCAACGTAGGCGACGTTGTCGAAGCAGGCGAAAAGGCCGACATCAAACCCGGCAACTGCCTCTTTATCGAAAAGATCCCTGTTGGTACTTTCATTCACAACATCGAGCTCTACCCCGGCAAAGGCGCTCAGCTCGCCCGTTCCGCAGGTATCGGCGCTCAGCTTATGGCTAAGGAAAACGGCTTCGCTCAGGTCCGTCTTCCCTCTGGTGAAGTTCGTATGGTCCGTCTCAACTGCAAAGCCACAATCGGCATCGTAGGCAACAGCGACCATGAAAACGTATCTCTCGGTAAAGCCGGAAGAAAACGTCATATGGGTATTCGTCCGACGGTCCGCGGTTCTGTCATGAACCCCAACGACCACCCTCACGGCGGCGGCGAAGGCAAATCTCCTATCGGTCGTCCGGGCCCTGTTACCCCCTGGGGTAAACCCGCTCTCGGATACAAGACCCGTAAGAAGAATAAGTCCAACAAATATATCGTAAAGAGAAGAAAGGATAAATAGGAGGTGCCATAAATGAGCAGAAGTGTTAAAAAAGGCCCGTACGTCGAACTTTCGCTTATGAAAAAAGTTCTCGAAATGAATGAAAAAGGCGAAAAAAGAGTTGTAAAAACATGGTCCAGAGCATCCACTATTTTCCCTGAATTCGTAGGACATACGTTTGCCGTTCACGACGGAAAAAAGCATGTCCCCGTATATGTAACAGAGGATATGGTCGGCCATAAGCTCGGCGAATTCGCTCCGACCCGTGTATTCAGAGGCCATTCAGGTTCCAAGGCCTCCAATACAGCGAAGTAAGGCACAGGAGGTTAAGTAAAGATAATGGAAGCAAAAGCTTATCTGAGAGATCTTCGCATCACTCCCCGCAAAGTGAAGATAGTTCTCGATCTCATAAGAAATAAACCCGTCTCAATGGCGGCAGCTATCCTTCAGAACACTCCGAAGGCCGCAAGCGAACCCGTATTAAAGCTTCTCAGAAGCTGCGTTGCCAATGCTGAAAACAATTTCGGAATGGATGTTGAAAAACTCTATGTAAAAACCTGTTTTGTAGGTCCGGCAAGAGTTATGAAACGCCGTATGGAAAGAGCAAAGGGCAGCGCCGATATATATCGCAAGAGATCGTCTCACATCACAATGATCCTTGCAGAAAAGGAATAAGGGAGGACAGACATGGGACAAAAAGTTAATCCTCACGGCCTCCGTGTAGGCATAATCCGCAACTGGGACTCCCGCTGGTTTGCTCGCGACGACAAATTCGGCGACATCCTTGTTCAGGATAACAAAATCAGAAAATACATCAAAAAAGAAATGTACTCTGCAGGAATACCGAAGATCGAAATCGAACGTACTTCCGAAGAGCGTATCAAAATCTATATTCACTGCGCAAGACCCGGCATCGTAACCGGCAAGGGCGGTCAGGAAATTGAAAAACTCCGCAAAAACGTTGAGAAAATGGTCAATAAACGCGTTTACATCACAATCGTTGAAGTAAAACGCCCCGAACTCAATGCTCAGCTCGTTGCTGAAAGGATTGCATCGGATCTCGAAAAGAGAACGGCATTCAGAAGAGCAACAAGAACCGCTATCGACAGAACAATGAAAATGGGCGCAAAAGGTATCAAAACAATGGTATCCGGACGTCTCGGCGGCGCTGAAATCGCCCGTTGCGAACATTTCCATGAAGGAACCATTCCCCTTCAGACACTCAGAGCCGATATCGATTACGGTTTTGCCGAAGCTCATACAACTTACGGCAGAATAGGCGTAAAAGTATGGATCTATAAGGGCGAAGTTCTCGCTTCAAACAAAAGAACGGAAGTAAAGGAGGAAAACCGCCGTGTTAATGCCAAAAAGAACAAAATATAGACGTGTTCAGCGCGGCCGTCTTAAAGGTAAGGCTACAAGAGGCAACAAACTTTCCAGCGGCTCTTACGGTCTCGTTTCCCTTGAACCCGCATGGATCACAAGCAACCAGATCGAAGCTGCCCGTATCGCTATGACAAGATACATCAAAAGAGGCGGTAAGGTTTGGATAAAAATATTCCCCGATAAGCCCATCACCGAAAAACCCGCCGAAACCCGAATGGGTTCCGGTAAAGGATCTCCCGAATATTGGGTAGCGGTTGTAAAACCCGGCCGCATAATGTTCGAAATGGACGGGATATCCGAAGAAGTTGCAAAGGAAGCTATGCGTCTCGCATCCTATAAACTTCCGGTAAAATGCAAATTCATCAAAAAATCCGATGAGGCTCCCGAAGCCGGAGGTGACGCATAATGAAAGCTAAGGAAATCAGAGAAATGTCCGTTTCCGAACTCGAAGCAAAACTTAAAGATCTCAAAGCAGAGCTTTTCAATCTTCGTTTTCAGCATGCGACCAAACAGCTCGACAACCCCATGGTAATCGCTTCTGTTAAGAAGGATATCGCAAGAATAAAGACGATCCTTCACCAGAAACAGGCTGTCTGATAGGAGGACTGAACGATGGAAAGAAATCTCAGAAAAACAAGAGTGGGCATGGTTGTCTCCGATAAGATGGACAAAACCATTGTTGTCGCTATCAGAGAGAATATCAGACACCCCCTCTATGCAAAGGTTATAAGAAGAACCTATAAACTTAAAGCGCACGATGAAAACAACGAGTGCAATATCGGCGACAAAGTCGAAGTTATGGAAACAAGACCTCTCTCCAAAGATAAGAGATGGCGCCTTGTTTCGATCATCGAAAAAGCCAAATAATGCAGTAAAGGAGTACCAGTTATGATTCAACAGCAAACCTTTCTGCAGGTAGCCGACAATACAGGTGCAAAAGAGCTTATGTGCATTCGTGTTTTGGGCGGCACCGGCAGAAAATATGCCAATATCGGCGATGTTATAGTCGCTGCTGTTAAGAAAGCTTCCCCCGGCGGAATCGTTAAAAAAGGCGAAGTTGTCAGAGCCGTAGTGGTAAGAAGCGTTCGCGGTCTCCGCAGAGCAGACGGCAGCTACATCAAATTCGACGAAAACGCAGCAGTTATCCTTAAAGATAAAGAAGATAAAAACCCCAAGGGTACCCGTATCTTTGGCCCCGTAGCAAGAGAGCTCCGCGATAAGGAATATACCAAGATCCTTTCGCTTGCTCCAGAAGTTCTGTAAAGGAGGAGCTTGAATAATGAAAACGCTTCATATCAAAAAAGGCGATACCGTTCAGGTTATCTCCGGTAACAGCAAAGGCCAGAAGGGTAAAGTTCTCGAAGTTTCTCCCTCTGAAGGCAAGGCAATCGTGGAAGGCGTTCACATCGTTACAAAACATGTAAAACCCCGCGGTCCTCAGCAGCAGGGCGGAATGGTTAAAACTCCGGGTCCCCTTTATGTAAGCAAACTGATGATCGTATGCAGCAAATGCGGCAAACCCACCAGAGTAGGCTACCGTATCGAAGCAGACGGCAAAAAAGTCAGATATTGCAAGCACTGCAAAGAGAGCATATAACGGAGGAACAAATAAATGGCCAGATTAAAAGATTTTTATAAAGACGAAGTTGCTCCGGCTCTTATGAAGAAATTCGAGTATAAGAGCTCAATGCAGATCCCCGAGATCAAAAAGGTTGTTATCAACGTTGCATGCGGCGAAGCAAAAGACAACAGCAAAGTTATCGACGCAGTTTCCAACGACCTCGGCATTATAACCGGTCAGAAGCCCGTTGTATGTAAGGCTCGCAAATCGGTCGCAAACTTTAAGATCCGTAAGGGCATGCCCATCGGTGTTAAAGTAACTCTTCGCGGCGACAGAATGTACGAATTCATCGACAGACTTTTCTCCGTTGCTCTTCCCCGTGTCCGCGACTTCCGCGGTATCAACGCCAACGCTTTTGACGGCAGAGGAAATTATTCCCTCGGCATCAAAGAACAGCTCATATTCCCCGAAATCGAATATGATAAGATCGACAAAGTCAGAGGCATGGATATTATGTTCGTAACGAGCGCAACAAAAGACGAAGAAGCAAAAGAGCTTCTCACTCTCATGGGCGCACCGTTTGCTAAGTGATTCAGGAGGAACGGAAATGGCTAAAACTTCAATGAAGATAAAACAGCAGAGAACACCTAAATTCTCTGTCAGGGCTTACAACAGATGCAAGATCTGCGGAAGACCCCACGGTTATCTCAGAAAATACGGTATATGCCGAATTTGCTTCCGTGAGCTCGCCTACAAAGGCGAAATCCCCGGAGTCAAAAAGGCAAGCTGGTAATAACACAGACAGGAGGATTGCATAATGCATATTACAGACCCTATTGCCGATATGCTGACCCGTATCCGCAACGCAAACGATGCGAAACACGAGACTGTTGATATCCCCGCTTCAAATATGAAGAAGCAGATTGCGCAGATTCTTGTTGACGAAGGATATATCAAGTCATACAATGTTGTGGACGACGGAAAACAGGACATTATAAAGGTCATCCTTAAATACGGTCCCAACAAATCCAAGGTCATCCGCGGCATGAAAAGAGTTTCCAAACCCGGCCTTCGCATTTACGTCGGTTCAGACGAAATACCCAAGGTTATGAGAGGTCTCGGTGTTGCCATTGTCTCCACGTCTAAAGGTGTTATGACCGATAAGGCGGCTAGAAAAGAGAACGTTGGCGGCGAAGTCCTCGCGTTCGTTTGGTAAAGAGAGGAATTAACAATGTCAAGAATTGGTAGAAAGACAATAAATATACCCGCCGGTGTTGATGTTTCGATCGCCGACGATAATACAATAACCGTAAAGGGCGCAAAAGAGACCCTTACGCGCAAACTTCATCATGATATGAAAGTCGATATCGACGGAATGCAGATCCATGTTTCCCGTCCTTCCGACGATAAGCTTCACAGAAGCCTCCACGGTCTTACAAGAACGCTTATCGCAAACATGATCGAAGGCGTAACAAACGGTTATTCCAAATCACTCGAAATCCAGGGCATAGGCTACAAGGTAGTTAAAGAAGGCAAGAAGATCGTTCTTACCATCGGCTATTCTCACCCTGTTGTTTTCGAAGAAATTCCGGGCATTACACTTGATGTCCCCAATGCAAACACAATCGTTGTAAAAGGACCCGATAAACAGATGGTCGGTCAGTTTGCAGCAGAGATCCGCGATAAGAAACCTCCCGAACCGTACCATGGCAAAGGCATTCGTTATGTCGGCGAATATGTCCGTCATAAAGAAGGCAAAGCCGGTAAGGGCAGCAAGAAGTAATAAGAAGGAGGAATTAAGGATATGATCTCGAAAAAGGATTCAAACAAAGCAAGGATTCAGCGTCATAAACGTATCCGCGGCAAAATAAGCGGCTCTGCAGAAAGACCTCGCCTTTGCGTATTCAAATCCTCTAAGCATATTTATGCGCAGATTATCGACGACACGACCGGTAACACGCTTGTTGCCTGCTCCACCGTTGAAAAAGACTTTACCGAATACGGCGGAAACAAAGACGCAGCAAAGAAAATCGGCGAAGAACTCGCTAAACGCGCTTTGGACAAAGGAATCAAAGACGTTATCTTCGACAGAGGCGGATATCTTTATCACGGACGTGTAAAAGAACTGGCTGAAGGCGCAAGAGAAGGCGGACTTAACTTTTAAGTTTAGGAGGATATGATTAAATGTACGATAAAATAGACCCGTCCACGTTGGACTTAAAAGTAAAGACCATCAACATCGCGCGTGTTTCCAAAACCGTAAAAGGCGGACGTAAAATGAAATTCTCCGCTCTCGTCGTTGTCGGCGACGGCAACGGTGTCGTAGGTGTAGGTCTCGGCAAGTCCGTGGATATTATGTATGCCGTAAACAAGGCAGAGGAAGATGCGAAGAAAAACCTTGTAAGAGTTACTCTTATGGGCACTACCATCCCTCACGAGCTCGTTGCTGAGTTCGGCGCAAGCTCAGTTGTTCTTAAACCCGCCCCCAAAGGAACCGGTATCATCGCCGGCGGCGCAGTAAGAGATATTCTCGAACTTGCAGGCGTTAAGGACATCAGAACAAAAGCTCTCCATTCTCGTAATCCCCAGAATCTCGCTCAGGCTACCATTAAAGGTCTTGCAAGCCTCAGAGATGCTAAACAGATTGCTGAGATCAGAGGCAAATCGATAAGCGAAATATTAGGTTGAGGAGGAAATGACAATGCTTAAAATCACTCTTCAGAAAAGTCTTATCGGCAGACATGAAGACCATATAGCAACCGCAAAATCAATGGGACTCAGAAAGATCGGAGATGTTTCCGTTCAGCCCAATAACGGTGCTACAATGGGTAAAATAAAGAAGATCTCTTACCTTATCAAGGTAGAAGAAGAATAAGGAGGCCACAAATGAAAATTTACGATCTCGTTCCTGCTCCCGGTTCCGTAAAAGAACCCAAGAGAAAGGGCAGAGGCGCCGGTTCCGGAAACGGCAAAACGGCGGGTAAAGGTCATAAAGGCCAGAACGCCCGTTCCGGCGGCGGCGTAAGACCGGGCTTTGAAGGCGGCCAGATGCCCCTTCAGAGAAGACTCCCGAAGCGCGGCTTCCGTAATTATCCTTTCAGAAAAGAATATCAGATAGTAAACGTTGATTTCCTTAATGAATTTGAGGACGGAACCGTTGTTACTGCTGAAGAGCTTCTTTCAAAAGGATTTATCAGCGATCTTAACACTGCCGTCAAAATTCTCGGCGACGGTGAACTTGAAAAGAAATTAACAGTAAAGGCTAACAAATTTTCCGAGTCAGCCAAGCAGAAGATAGAAGCAGCCGGCGGGAAAGTTGAGGTGCTTTAAGGGTGGGAATACTTGAAACCTTAAGAAACGCGTGGAAAATAGCGGACCTGAGGAAAAAGATTTTATACACCCTGTTCATAATCGTCCTCTTCAGGATCGGCAGCTCAATCCCCGTGCCGTTTATCAACGCTGAGGCGCTTGGAGCATATTTCGATGCGCAGGGAAGCCTTCTCGGTTACCTGAATATGCTTTCCGGTAACGCATTGACAGAGGGAACAATTTTTGCTCTCACCATTCAGCCTTACATCAACGCAAGCATTATTATTCAGCTTCTTACCATCGCAATCCCCGCTCTTGAGCGTCTGCAGAAAGACGGCGGAGAAGAAGGTCAGAAGAAAATAAACCAGATCACCCGTTACGTTACCGTCGGTATCGCTCTTTTGCAGGCATACGGATATCTCGTAACACTGAAATCCGGAGATTCTCCGGCGCTCGTTCCTGCAGAAGGATTTGCCGGTGTTCTTGAACAGATTGCGATCGTCCTCGTTCTTATAGCGGGCTCCTGTCTCGTTATGTGGCTCGGTGAAAGTATCACTGAAAAAGGTATCGGCAACGGTATTTCAATGATACTCTTCGCATCCATTGTTTCCAGAGGACCTCAGATCATCCTCAATCTTGTTTACAATATTCAGATCGGTAACTGGTATATTCCCATTGTTGTCATTCTTATGGCTCTTATTATCCTCGCATTCATCGTATTTATGGACAGCGCGGAAAGAAGAATCCCCATTCAGTATGCAAAACGTCAGATCGGTAGAAAGATGTATGGCGGACAGAACACGCATTTGCCAATCAAGGTCGTTATGACAGGCGTTATGCCTATCATCTTCACCTATGCTATCATCAGTATTCCGGCAACTATCGCTCAGTTCTTCCCCGGTTCTGCTTTTGACAATTTCCTCAAAGCGCATTTCTCGCAGACATCTCCTGCTTACATCATTCTGACTTTCATACTTATTATTGCATTCAACTATTTCTACATTTCTATTCAGTATAATCCCGTAGAAATAGCAAACAATATCAAAAACAACGGCGGCACGATCCCCGGTATACGTCCCGGAAAACCGACAAGCGATTTCATCATAAAGACTGTCAACAAAGTTACTCTTTTTGGCGCCCTCTTTCTTGGTGTTATTGCAATTCTGCCGTATATAGTTCAGATAATTTTCCCCGCAGCAAACGGAATCGCGCTCGGCGGAACATCTGTTCTGATCGTTGTTTCGGTATCACTTGAAACAGTTAAACAGCTCGAAGCTCAGATGCTTATGCGTCACTATAAGGGCTTCCTTGAATAAGCGAAAGGGAGAAAGCACTGTGAACACGAAAAAAACATACAGACTCGTTCTTCTCGGTGCTCCCGGAGCAGGCAAAGGTACTCAGGCTGAGCGCCTTACTGAGAAATATTCCGTGCCTCAGATCTCTACCGGAGTTATTCTCCGCGCAGCGATCGAGGCAGGAACACCTCTCGGTAAAAAAGTCAAGGATCTGATCGAGAACGGCAAACTTGTGCCCGATGAAGACGTAGTTGCCATCGTAGGCCAGAGAATTGCCGAAAAAGACTGTGAAAACGGTTTTATTCTCGACGGATTTCCCCGCACGATCCCTCAGGCTGAGGCCCTTGACCGACTTCTGGCAGAGAACGGCACTTCGCTTGACGCGGTATTGTCTATCGAAGTCAAAGATGAAGATATAGTTACTCGTATGTCGGGTCGTCGGGTCTGCAAAAAATGCGGAGCAAGCTATCACGTAGTTTACAAACGCCCTAAAAACGGAAATCTCTGCGATAACTGCGGTTCGGAACTCGTTACGAGAGAAGACGACAAAGTAGAGGTCGTTATGGGCAGACTTGAAGCTTATCACAAGCAAACAGCTCCCCTTAAAGACTACTATGCAAACAAAGGTCTGCTTGTTTCGGTAGAAGGCAAAGAAGAACTTGCCGATACTTCCGCAGCAGTAGATGAAGCATTAAAAAACTTGTAAGGTCATTGGAAAATGATAATCATAAAAAATCGCCGAGAGATCGATCTTATGCGCAAGGCTGGCGCAATCGCAGCAGAAGCCCTCACAAGAGGCGGTGAAGCTGTAAAACCCGGTGTGTCCACCAAGCATATAAACGATCTTATAGAAAAATTCATCAGGAGTAAAAACGCATATCCGTCGTTTTTGCATTACAACGGATTCCCAGCGACTGCATGTATCTCGATAAACGACGAGGTCATTCACGGGATCCCTTCGGATACGCGCATAATTCAGGATGGAGATATCGTGAGTATTGATGTCGGTGTTCTGCTGAACGGCTACCATGGCGACAATGCAAACACCTTTCCCGCAGGAAACGTCAGCGAGGAAGCTCTTAAGCTGATCGAAGTTACAAGACAGTCTTTCTGGGAAGGCATGAAATATGCCACTGCCGGAAACAGACTCGGAGACGTCGGTCATGCTATAAGCGCGTACGCCGTAAAAAACGGTTGTTCCGTTGTTTACGAGTATGTCGGACATGGCGTCGGAACACAACTGCATGAAGACCCGAATGTTCCCAATTACGGCATGCAGGGTAAAGGCCGCAGACTTGAAGAGAATATGACTATCGCCGTTGAACCCATGATCAATCTTGGCGTTCCGGACGTTGAATCTCTTTCGGACGGCTGGACTGTAGTTACAAAAGACGGTAAGCTTTCTGCTCACTACGAGAACACGATAGCAATAACAAAAGACGAGCCGTTAATACTCACATCTCTGTAGGAGATCAATAATGGATATAACAGACATTGGCAAAGGGAGTATCGTTCAATCCCTTGCGGGCAGGGACAAAGGTCACATCTTTTTCGTCCTTGACACCGTCGGAGATTATGCTCTTTTGGTTGATGGAAAAATCCGCAGGATCGAAAACCCGAAAAACAAAAAGATTAAACATGTCAGATTTATAGCAAAACGCGAAGATATGCGTGTTTATTCTAAGATCTCAGCCGGTATAAGGCCGGATAATGCGGAAATACGAAAAGCCATTGCGCTTTTCGCAAATACCGATAATGAAAGCTCTTGAAGGAGGCTGCAAACAACTTGGCAAAAGAAAATCTCATAGTGGTCGACGGCGTTGTAGTTGACACCCTTCCGAACACTAAATTTATCGTCGAACTTCCTAACGGACATAAGATCGATGCTTATATCTCCGGCAGAATGCGCGAAAACAATATACGCATAATGCTCGGTGACCGTGTGGAGGTTGAGATGTCTCCGTATGACCTCACCAAGGGCAGGATAACATTCCGCGGAGTTCGTAAAAAAACTCTGTAGAATGACCTGTAAAAACAAAAACGCAATTTACCTGATCAAAGGAGGTAATTCAGATGAAGGTACGTCCTTCCGTTAAACCGATGTGCGATAAGTGCAAAGTTATTAAAAGAAAAGGCAAAGTAATGGTAATATGCTCAGACCCCAAGCATAAACAAAAACAGGGTTAATTAAATCGGAGGTGTATTCACAAGCATGGCACGAATTGCTGGCATAGATCTGCCGAACAACAAGCGCGTAGAAGTCGGACTGACTTATATCTACGGCATCGGCATCAATAAATCCAGAACCATCTTAAGCGCAACAGGCGTAAATCCCGACACAAGAGTAAAAGATCTTACCGAAGAAGATCTTTCCGCTCTCCGTGAATATATAGATAAACATGTAACAGTCGAAGGTGACCTTCGCAGAGCCGTAGCTCTTGATATCAAACGTCTCGTCGAAATCGGATGCTACAGAGGCGTTCGCCACAGAAAGAACCTTCCCGTCCGCGGTCAGCGTACGAAAACAAACGCAAGAACTCGTAAAGGTCCGTCAAAGACCGTAGCGAATAAGAAGAAATAAGTTCGGAGGGAAATAAAAATGGCTAAAGCCGCAGCTAACAAAAAAACAACCGTAAAAAGACGCAGAGACAGAAAAAATATAGCCAAGGGCGCCGTTCATATCCTTTCCAGCTTCAATAATACCATCGTTACCATCACCGATGTAAACGGAAACGCCATTTCATGGGCATCCGCCGGCGGACTCGGATTCAGAGGCTCCAAAAAGAGCACTGCATTCGCAGCTCAGACTGCTGCAGAAACCGCTGCAAGAGCATCTATGGAACACGGTATGAAGTCTGTTGAAGTATATGTAAAAGGTCCCGGCCCCGGACGTGAAGCTGCTATCAGAGCACTTCAGACAGCAGGCATGGAAGTTACTATGATCAAAGACGTTACACCCATTCCGCATAACGGCTGCCGTCCCCCGAAACGTCGCCGTGTATAATAGGAGGAAAATAACAGATGGCAAGATACACAGGTCCTGTCTGCCGTATGTGCAGACGTGAAAAGGAAAAACTTTTCCTTAAAGGTGAAAAATGCTACTCGGATAAATGCCCGATGACCAAGGGCGCAAAAGTTCCCGGTCAGCACGGTGCAAGCCGCAAAAAGGCTACCGACTACGCTGTTCAGTTCCGTGAAAAACAGAAAGTCAGAAGATATTACGGCATTCTTGAAAAACAGTTCTCGCTTTACTTTGATATGGCAACCAAAAAAGAAGGCGTTACAGGTGATAACCTTCTTCGTATTTGTGAATCAAGACTTGACAACGTAATTTACCGTCTCGGTTTTGCTATGTCCAGAGCTGAAGCAAAACAGCTTGTTACTCACGGTCATTTCCTCGTAAACGGCAAGAAAGTAGATATCCCGTCTTACCTCCTTGAAGTAGGCGACGTAATCGATATTAAGGAAGACAGCAAGAATTCCACAAAGATCAAAGCAGTTCTCGCTGCAAACGATCAGAAACCGATTCCCGGCTGGCTCGACCTCGATAAAAATACCTACACCGGTAGGATAGCGGATCTTCCCGATCCCGCCGGAATTGATCTTCCCATAGAAGTTCATCTTATCGTTGAGTTGTACTCCAAATAATAGTTTCTGAATATAAACAAACCGCTTCGTTGTTCATCAGGATAATGACGGGAGTTACAACTTGATGACAACGGCAGACATTCAAATTAGAAAGGGTGCGTTATATGATAGAAATCCAAAAACCCACGATCGAAGTAGTTGAAGTGTCCGATGATGGCACATACGGCAAGTTCGTCGTTGAACCCCTTGAAAGAGGCTACGGCATTACTCTCGGCAACTCGCTCAGAAGAATGCTTCTTTCATCTCTTCAGGGTGCAGCCGTCACTTCAATAAAGATCGACGGCGTACAGCACGAATTTTCGACGATACCCGGTGTAAAAGAAGATGTTGCGGAGATCGTTCTTAACATGAAAGGTCTCATTGCAAGACTTCACGGATCGTCTTCCAAATTTGCATATATAGAAGCACAGGATGAAGGCGAGGTTACCGCAAAAGACATTAAAGCGGATAGCGATATAGAAATACTTAACCCCGATATGCATATTGCAACACTTTCAAAAGATGCAAGATTGTATATGGAGATAACGATCGGTATCGATAAGGGCTATATTCCTTCCGAAAGAAATAAGCCTGATAACGCTCCGATAGGTCTTATTGCGATGGATTCTTCCCATTCTCCTGTCATAAAAGTTAATTACAGCGTCCAGAATACCCGTGTCGGAAACATTACCGACTACGACAAGCTCGAAATGGAAGTTTGGACTAACGGCACAATTTCCGCCAGAACAGCAGTTTCCATGTCCGCAAAAATACTCAGTGATCATCTCACTCTGTTTATTGATCTTGCGGAGCCTCAGGAAATGGCTGACGATGTGTGGAAGGGTGACGAGATGGAAAGCAGAGAAAAGATACTCAGCATGACTATCGAAGAGCTCGACCTCTCTGTTCGTTCTTTCAACTGCCTCAAGAGAGCCGGCATCAATACCGTAGACGATCTTATCAACAAGTCGCCTGAAGAAATGATGCGAGTTCGTAACCTGGGTAAGAAGTCGCTTGAAGAAGTAATTGTTAAACTTGAATCATACGGATTGCAATTTGCAATAGACAAAGAATAAGGAAGGAGGCTGCTGCCAAATGGGAACCCGTAAACTCGGCAGATCAACCGATCACAGAATTTCCATGCTTCGCGGAATGGTAACTTATCTTCTCGAAAACGGACAGATCGAAACCACGGCAACAAGAGCTAAGGAAGTTCGCTGTATCGCGGATAAAATGATAACTTTAGGTAAACAGAATACATTACATGCAAAAAGACAGGCGCTCAGCTATATCACAAAGGAGGATGTCGTAAAGAAACTCTTTGATGATATCGCTCCGAAATATGCTGATCGCAAGGGCGGTTACACTCGCATAATCAAAACCGGTCCCCGTCGCGGTGATGCTGCCGAAATGGCAATCATCCAGTTGATCTGAACCTGAAAATCAAATAATAAAAACGAAGGAAAAAAAGATGTTTTCCTTCGTTTTTTTATGAAAATATGCTTAATAAAGACACTAAAATTTAAAAAATAACCATTGATTTTTACACTGCAATATAGTATAATTATAAAATAAAGTGAATTTTAACTCTACGAATCTAAATAATCCCGTCTGTATAAGAGGAATAATACTATGAAAAAACTGCTGTTGGGTAACGAAGCCGTTGCCCGTGGACTTTATGAATACGGATGCCGTGTCGTATCGTCTTATCCGGGAACACCGTCCACCGAAATCACCGAATTTGCCGCAACATATCCCGAAATATATGCCGAATGGGCTCCCAATGAAAAAGTTGCGGTAGAAACTGCGATAGGCGCATCTTTCGGCGGAGCAAGATCTTTTTCCGCTATGAAACACGTCGGACTTAACGTGGCAGCCGACCCTGTTTTCACTGCATCATATACGGGCGTAAATGCCGGACTTGTCATAGCCGTTGCAGACGATCCCGGAATGCATTCTTCCCAGAACGAGCAGGATTCAAGAAATCATGCCGTTTCTTCCAAGATCCCGATGCTTGAACCTTCAGATTCAACCGAATGCCGCGATTTCGTCGGCATTGCATATGAAATATCCGAAAAATTCGATACTCCGGTCTTTATCCGTCTTTGCACAAGGATCGCCCATTCTCAAAGTCTTGTCGAACTGGGCAGCAGAGAAGAATATGATCTGAAGCCGGTAGAGAAAAATCCCAGAAAATATGTTATGACTCCTGCCAATGCTATTCCAAAGCACGTTATTGTTGAAAACCGCATTGCGGCAATCAGAGAATGGGCAGAAACATGTTCCGTAAATACGGTTGAAGAAAACGGAACGGATATAGGCGTTATTGCTTCGGGCACATGCTATCAATATGCAAAAGAAGCGCTTGCGGAAAAAGCATCATATCTTAAACTCGGTATGGTAAATCCTCTGCCTGTTTCCCTTATTACTGACTTTTGCAAAAAGCATAAAAAGGTATACGTCGTTGAAGAACTCGATCCTGTTATCGAAAATCACTGTAAGGCTCATGGACTTGACGTGGTCGGAAAAGAACTTTTCCCGCTTTGCGGAGAGATCACAGCAACGATGGTTAAAGAAAAAATACTCGGTAAAGCTCCCGAAAAGAGTGCTTCGATCCCCGATCTTCCTGTCCGTCCTCCCGTAATGTGTTCAGGCTGCCCTCACAGAGGAATGTTTTACGTTCTGAAAAAACTCGGCGTGTTTGTAAACGGCGATATCGGCTGCTATACCCTCGGCGGTGCAGCGCCGCTGAACGCAATAGACACGACCGTCTGCATGGGCTTCTCTGTTTCCGGTCTTCACGGTTTTCTCAAGGCGAACGGTGAAAGCAAAAAGTCTGTTGCCGTTATAGGCGACTCAACATTTGTCCATTCCGGCATTACAGGGCTTATAAATATGGCATACAACCGTTCAAACGGAACGGTGATCGTTCTTGATAATTCCATTACAGGCATGACAGGTCACCAGCAGAACCCTGCAACGGGCATCACGCTCAAGGGAGATATGACAACTGCAGTCGATCTTGAGGCACTTTGCAAAGCCGTGGGAATCAGACGTGTCCGTGTGGTTGATCCTCAGGAAATAGACGAAGTGGAAAAAGTTGTCAGAGAAGAGCTTGAAGCAGACGAACCAAGCGTTATCATTGCAAGAAGACCTTGCATAATGATAAAAAAAGCTGTTATACGTCCGCCGTATAAAATAGACTCCGAAAAATGCAGAAAGTGCAAAATGTGCATGAAGATCGGCTGCCCGAGCCTTTCTGTCGATCCTGAGAAAGGAACCGTAAGAGTGGATGATACTCTTTGCGTCGGATGCGGTCTCTGCAAAAAACTCTGCAAATTCGGCGCT
>JAEEGF010729208.1_pt1 | contig 16132 bp, 10 predicted proteins | sample 9134171 | NCBI WGS metagenome assembly JAEEGF01 (sample SAMN16246542, study PRJNA631951) | gut metagenome | biome: gut microbiome; feature: rumen; material: AP-attached | host: Bos | place: Iran: Karaj | collected 2018-10
GAGCGGTTGGCCTTGAGTTCGTGGAACAAGTCAGAAATGCCAGTCTTCTTGAGGAGAGACTTGACGGTGTCGGACGGCTGGGCGCCGACGGAGAGCCACTTGAGAACCTTTTCCTGTTCGAAGCGGATTTCCGGCTGCTTGAGGTTCGGGTTGAAGAAACCGACCTGTTCGATAAAGCTATCGTCGCGAGCCTTGCGGTTGTCGATGACGACGACGCGGTAAATTGGGTTGTGACGCTTGCCGAAGCGGGCGAGACGGATAACAGTTGCCATTTTATACCTCTTTATGGGGTTTTCCCGAATTTTCGGGGTTTTTGTTCTTTGATGCCAAATATAGTAAACTTACTTTTGTGTGTAAAGGACGGCAATGTAAAAAAAATCCGTTGTTTTAATATAAAGTAATTAAAAAAGCGAAGAAAATGGGTCGGAAATGTCGCAAAAGTGGCGAAATTTGACGAAAAATGAGGATTTTTGGACCGTTCTAAAAATGTCACCCCGGCCACGGTGCCGGGGCCAGTTTTATCACACTGTCACCCTGGATTTATTCCGGGGTCTGTTTTTTCGCGTTGTCATCCCGTGCTCCGTCACGGGATCGGTTTTTACCCACTGTCACCCCAGCCTATGGTCACTGGGCCGGTGCTCTGAGCTTATCGAAGTGTTGCTGAAGTGTGCCGGGCAGTTTTTTTCATCCCTATTTTTTACTATTGTTAGTATTGCGTTAGAAAGGACTTTTTTATGAATCGCTTGTTCTCTTTGCGAAACCCTGTTGGGGTGATAGGTGCCGTGGCGGCGTTCGTGTTTTCGCTTTCTGCTTGTGGGGATGATTCCGGCAATAGCAGCTATAATGCGAATGATTTTAGCTTGCAAGTGGAATCTATGGGCGAACTCCCTAATTGTAGCAAAAATCGTTCAGGCGATATCGCTGAGGTCTTAGGAGAAAGGAAAGCGTACGTTTGCGATAACGGACGCTGGGAATTTGACCACGATATTCTGGATTCGGTAGAGACCGAAGATGATTTGCCTGTATGTCTTTCTAAAAACGAAGGGAACTCTGTTTGGGTCGTGGATGAATCGGCAGTCTTTGCCTGTATCGACCGCAAATGGGAAAAGCGTGAAAAGGAAGAACCCGAAAGTTCTTCAGCGACAAAGAAAACTGCATCGAGTAGCAGCGAAAAACAAGAAATTTCTTCATCAAGCGTGAAAAAAGAAACATCTTCGTCCAGCAAACCTTTGTCTTCTTCCAGCATCTCGCAGAAGTTCAGTAGCAGCGTTATTTCTAGCTCTTCTAGTGTTTCATCTCCCGAGTCATCCTGGAGTGGAGGCGGAACCGGAGCCATCGGTTCCATAACAGACTCCCGCGACGGTCAGACCTACAAGACAGTCACCATCGGCTCGCAGACATGGATGGCCCAGAACTTGAACTTTGAGACTGCGAACAGCTATTGTTATAATGATTCAACGAAATACTGTGAAAAATATGGTCGCCTATACATGTGGGGTGCCGCGACAACAGCTTGCCCAACCGGTTGGCATTTGCCGACAGAAGCAGAGTTTAAAACTTTGTTCACTGCAGTCGGTGGCCAGTCAACAGCGAGTAAAATGCTCAAATCGACTAGTGGTTGGAATAATAGCGGTAACGGCACGGACGCCTACTTGTTCTCGGCGTTGCCTGCTGGCTACAGGAATGGCGGTGGGGAATACATCAGCGAGGGCAGCCAAGCGTACTTTTGGAGTTCTACTGAGAGCAATAGCAATTTCGTATTCAACATATTCTTGCACTACAACAGCGGCAAAGCGGAAGAGTACGTCAACCTCAAGGATGTCGGTTTTTCAGTTCGTTGCGTCAAAGGGGAATCGGCTGAAAAAATGTCATCTTCTTCCTCTGGCATCACACCGAAGTCAAGCAGCAGTGTGAAATCAAGTAGCTCCATCGCATTGAGCAGCGGTGTAGCCAAGTCGTCTTCGTCTAGCGTTGCACCGAAGTCGAGCAGTTCTGCAAAATCTAGCAGCAGTTCCGCGAAGTCATCATCAAGCTCCGTCGCGTCGAGCAGCAGTGTAGCCAAGTCGTCTTCGTCTAGCGTTGCACCGAAGTCGAGCAGTTCTGCAAAATCTAGCAGCAGTTCTGTCGTGGAATCCGGCTCATCATCAAGCAGTGTCGTCAATTCCGTCTCGATTGGGTCTTTCACCGACTCCCGCGACGGCCAAACGTACAAGACGGTAAAAATCGGTTGGCAGACCTGGATGGCCCAGAACCTGAACTACAAAACGGCAAACAGCTACTGCTACAACGACAAAGACAGCAACTGCTCCAAGTACGGTCGGCTTTATACGTGGGCTGCAGCTATGGACAGCGCTGGCAAATGGAGTCTGGACGGCAGTGGCTGCGGGTATGGCCTAGATAAGAGATGCGCTCCGAGATACCCAGTGCAAGGCGTATGCCCCGTAGGCTGGCATTTGCCTTCGGTATCGGAATGGAACACCTTGTTAACGGGCTACCCAGTGGGCGGAGAAGTGACTGCGGGCAAGGTTCTCAAGTCCACGTCCGGGTGGAAAAGTAGTGGCAACGGCACGGATGCGTACTCGTTTTCGGCGTTGCCTGCTGGCATCAGGTTCCCCACTGTGGTGAGAGGGGTTTATGATCTCGAGGGTAACTATGCGTACTTCTGGAGTTCTACAGAGTTCGGTGACAGCCACGCGTACTACATGTACTTGTTCTACAGCAGCGATGGTGCGGAACTTCTGGACACCGACGTTTTCAAGAACGACGCTATTAGCGTTCGTTGTTTAAAGAACTAGGCAAATTTTTGGGGGCGTTATGGGGATTTTTCCTTCCCCTTATATCATGCCCCAAATTTGTATATATTGCACGATGGTTCAGGAATCCTTTGAAGCGGCTCAGATTCTGATGGAAAAGGAGACCTGCAAGGTTTAGATATGAGTAATTTAGACGAAAGAACGCTCGCTAGCTCGCTACAGACTAGAGACGAAAGAGAAAAAATGGCGTATCACGCAAAGATGAAAGAGGCGATATCTCTCGTCCTCTGTCTCTCGTCTCTTCTGGAGTTCTACTGAGAGTAGCGGCAACGCGTACCATATGTACTTGCTCTACGTCAACGACGCTGCACGCTTGACCTCCACGGAACACAGCGAGCTGTATGGTTTTTCAGTTCGTTGCGTCAAAGACTAGCAAGTCGAGCGTCGCGGAAATAAGCTAAGCTTATTTCCATGACCGAGGTGCAGCAGTCTGCACTACGAAGTAGTGCCACGACTAGTTTTAAGACAAATGTAGCCGCAGAAATGGGCTCACCATCCAAAATAATCATCAGGAATTCTAATCATGCCATACAGGCTCGATTTGTGGGCGAATTCTGCATCTTTCGACTGTTTTAGTGGCAAAATTCGTCCAGCTCGGGTCGTCGTAATTGTAGGATAGATGCGGCAAGAAGTATCGTGGGGATTGATTCGAGGAATCCTTCGGGGATGGAATTGGCTCTATTTTTATATCGCAAGCGATTTTTGTTTCTGTTTCTTCCGTGATATCGCCGAATTCGGCTTTGCAAGATTGCTTGAATTGCGTTTTGGATTGGCGGAACGCTTCGGTATCGAAAAGCGGGTTCGTCCATTTTTTCGTGATGATGTTGTTGTGCAAATGGACGGAATATGAAATGGTGTCTGTTTCGGTTTCGCACATGATTACATTGGCACTGCCGCCATAGACGTTTGCTACGGTTCCGCTTTCTAGCCGGATTCGGTATGGCAAGCACCATAAGGGATCTTCAGGGTTTTCCGGATAGCACCAATTATCCACTGTAATGCCGTTACTTATCGGGTTGCCGTTCAGCCAGCTTTCGAGAGTCTCTTCGGTTTCGGCGGAAACAGCGAATATTGGTTGTGTGGAAGTTGAGTCTGTGGGTTCAAGGCGAATCTGCTTGCTGGATTCGTTCTTGGTAATCGCAGCGGATGCTTCCGGTGCGGTCGATGGACTTGACGAACACGCCGCAAGCAATGCAACTGCGGCTCCGATGATTGTTCTTGTGATTGATTTGGTGATGGTTGTGGTATTCATGATTTTTTCTCCTTCTTGATAAGTTGTACTCCATAACGGCCAGGAGGTGAAATCCTGACTCTGTTTTAGAATTCTTATGGAACTTTGTGTTTGTTTTACATACTAAAAACGTTATTTGGTCGTTTTGATATGTAATTGATGACTTGTTTTTTTTTGCGTTACATACTAAAACGCTTTTTCAATGAGTTTAGTATGTAATTTTTGCTTGAAAAAAGCCTTTTTTATAGCTTTTTTGATTAAAAATGACTCCAAAAGGCTATTTTAACGTTTCTGATTGGTATTTTTCGTTCATTTTTACATACTAAACATCCAAAATTTGATTTTAGTATGTAATAGAACAAAGTATCGTGCTTCTAGACATGGATAATTGCGTGAATTTCCTTTATTCATCTCCTTTATTCTTTACAAATTCCTATAATCAGCTTTCCGTATTTTTCCCAGTTCGGATCGGTGTATTGTATGGCGTTATTCTTGACTAGGTTTTCTTTAGTCGGTGCTATTTTGCAACTGTAGCTTTGTTGCCCTTCAGTGCTCCTTTCTGTTTCTGTAATAAATTCACCGCCTTCGCGTGTGCAATCCGCTTCGAATTCAGTTGCTGTTGCCGCGGTATCGGGAATCGCAAATGTTTTTTGTATAAGCGAACTCGTAACTTGGACTATGTAAGCGAACCATGTTTCTTCTGTTTCGCAACTGAATGCGGCGAAATAATCCATTTCTAATTGTCGCAATATCCCGTGTTCGGTCTTTACTCCTGCGAGCAAACTTGTATGTTGTGCTGACGAGTCTGGATAAAAGCCTATATCGTAGGATGGGGGGAGAATGGTCGTTTTCGAATCGACAGTGAATGTTTTTTCGCCTTGGAACCAGATGGCGGATGCGCTGTCGATGGCTGCGTCGATTTTTGCGGTAATAGCGTTTGGCTGCTCATCGGTTCCTGCGGTATTGTCGTTCCCGCAGGCCGTAAGGAATGTCGCGGCTAAGGTGGCGGTTGCGAAAAGCAGGATTGCGATTTGCGAAAATGAAATCGCTGTAAATCTTGCTTGTGCGGCAACTGCAATGGACAAATGCGTTTTCAAAAACTTCATAATCGTTTCCTCTATACTTTGTCTGTCAACGGAAATAGTTGCAAGTTCAGGCGGTAAACTTGGTCGATTTTTTTGCATTCGTTGGCAAGTGCGATGACGCGTTTGCGGCAGTTGTTGACTTCTTCTGAGATGCGTGCGAATGTCTGTGCGTCGATGCCCATCGTGACTCCCGAAATGTTTCTTTCGTTCACGTCAATTTTGTCAATCGCTTCTTTGGCGAGGTCGCTCATTTCGCGGTTCATGGCACGCAGCGCAAGCGGAATCGCCTCGGACGAACCGGTAATCGCCTTGTCCGTTTGCTGGTACGTATTTTCGGCGGTTTCCTTGAGGAAATTCGCCTTGGTGAGCAACGCTAACGAATCGCGGACTTGCTGTGCCGTGAAGGCGTGCTTGATTTTTTTCGCCATTTCGAGCGGGAGTGCTCCCGGCATCAAGGGGGCCAGTTCCCGGACGATAGAATTGATGGCGGATTCGTAGTAGTTGAACATGTCCGCGTCGATGACTCGTGCCTTTTGTTCCTTGGCGATGCGGTTGAGGTCCGCGAAAGCCGCCTTTTTCTTTTCGTCGTTAGTTGCGTTCCCGAATTCGACCATCTTTTCGAAATAAGCAAGTTCAAACCCCGAAAGCTTCATGGCCGCGGCGACTCGCGGAACCCCCACGCGGCTCAGCGAACTCTTGCCTTCGCATACGAGCTTGAGGTAAGACGGCGAAGCGAACCCTGCGTCTTTCGAAAATTCACGCCAGGTAAAGCCGGATTTCTTTTGCTCTTCGTAGAAATCCTGCATGTAGCGGCGGTAATCTTGATATTCGGTTATCGGTTTCATGGGGGGTAGGTGTTAGGTGATAGGTTTTAGGGTTTAGGTAATAGGCTTTATGACAGTCACCCCGGATTTATTCCGGGGTCGTCTGTTAATGATCGCGTTCTCCTGCCTGATTATAATATAGCTTCAAAAAATGCAAAAGTCAATAGATTGTGATACAAAAAATGCGATTTTTTAATAAAAATTGCAAAAATTTTAATATGATGAAAATTATTTTTGTTAAATGAAACAAAACTTTTTGCGAATGATACAAGGGGGTGGGTAGGCGAAACGGCTGCGAAGATTTCCTTTCCTTTTTTATATTTAGGAACAAGAAAAAGGGTTTGGATAACTATATGAAACGATTGCCGTTTGTCTTGATTCTTTCATTTGCTCTTATGTTTGCCGCTTGCGGCGATTCTGGCGAGGCTACATCAGGGACGCAAAAGGCTGGCAACGATTCGGAAGGCTCTATTCCTTCGTCATCTTGGAGCAATAGCGAAAGCGGATCGAATAACGCTTTTAACTCTTGTGAGGGGTGCGGCTCCAGCAGTAGTTTGGTCGCGGTACCTGTCGGAAAGTCTTCTTCTTCAGTTATTTCTGGCACATCTAGTGTTAAGTCGTCGTCATCCCAGAGCGACGCGGTTGTTGATGGGCCGCGAAAAACTGTAGGATCCATGACCGATTCCCGTGATGGGCGATCCTACAAAACGGTCAAAATCGGTTCTCAAACGTGGATGGCTCAAAATTTGAATTTCGAAACGGAAGATAGCTATTGCTACAATGATAACGTTTCAAATTGTGATAAGTACGGTCGCCTTTACATGTGGTCTGCTGCAATGGATAGTGCTGGTAAATGGAGCTTAACCGGCAAGGGTTGCGGCTATGGGGTGGTCTGTTCGCCGACGTACCCGGTGCGTGGCGTTTGCCCCTCCGGTTGGCATTTGCCGACAATGGCAGAATTTGAAACGCTGTTCGCTGCGGTTGGTGGTGATTCCATTGCAGGCAAAATGCTCAAATCGACTTACGGCTGGAATCAATATGATACAAGAAGATACATGGCTGCGTATAGATATGTCAGCGGCAATGGTACGGATGATTATTCGTTTACGGCCTTTCCTGCAGGTGCCGTTTATACCTACGGAGGTGCTAAGTACGTTGCTGTGGGTGAAGATGCTTGCTTTTGGAGTTCTATGGAAGATGATCAAGGCAATCGCGATTATGCGAAATATGTGATGTTGAAACACGGTCGCGACAGTGTGATTTTGGATCGCTACTATAAATATATTGGATACTCTGTTCGTTGCGTTATGGACGATGCTTCATTACCACCTGTTGGTCTTAGTTCATCCAGCACTGTGCCAGCTTCCTCCAGTGCTACTCCGCCTTTGCGTAGTGTAACGATGGGATTCGTAACGGATTCTCGCGACGAACAGGCTTGCAAGACTGTTGTTATCGGCTCCCGGACATGGATGGCTCAAATATAGATTTGAACAACATTAGACGAATTTCGAAATATACGGTACATGTAAATCCGTAGAATACATCCAGTGATACTCCCAAAACATGCCGAGCGTGCGTTGTCGGCTGCGATAATGGGTTTGTGATGTATTACAAATATCTTACTTTCTTCGGCGGAAAACCGTTTGTTTTTGTTGCGTTTTAAATTTAAAGAGTTATATTATCTCCATATATTATATAGCTCCGAGGATGTTCTATGGATATGCAATTGACTTTTGAAGATGTCGCGACCGCGCTTTCGCTTGATTACGAGTGCGTGTTCTTTGTCGATACCGAGACTAGCAATTATGCCATGTTCACGTTCCGTGGCGAGCATGCCAAATTGGAGTTGACAGGCACGCGTGACTTTTGGGCAGATACGAAAGTCAATACGGAAGCGGTGGTGTATCCAGAAGACAAGCAGTCTTTTGCGGATCATGTCAATCGCGATTCGCTTTTGAAGGCGATTCGAAATGACCGTGCTTTCGATTTTAAGTACCGCCTGTTGGTCGAAGGAAACCCCGTTTGGTTCCAGATGAAGGCTGTCTTGGGGCGTTCGCAGGGTCACGAGTATTTGATTATTGGTGTGAACAATGTCGATCAGCGTGAACGTGAACGGCTGGAACTGGAACAGAAGGCGTCCAAGAGCAAAACTTATGGTCAGATTGTGATGGCTCTTGCCGAGCGTTTCGATGCCTTGTACATGGTCGATCTCACGACGGAACACTTTGTGCAGTACAAGAGTGAACGCGTGTTCGAGGAACTGAGCATTGCGCTTGAAGGCGATGACTTTTTCAATCAGTTGAGGAAGGACGCTGAACAGGTTATCTATAAAGAAGATTTTGACTTGCTGACGGAAGCTCTCACGAGAGAAAATCTGTTGAGGGAGCTGGACGAGTACGGCGTGTTTACGCTGACTTATCGCCTGAATACTCCCAAAGGGTCTGTATATGTGAGGCTGATGGCGGTATATGCCGACAAAGAACATATTATTATCAGCGTGACTAATGTCGATGCGATGGTGCGTCGCGAACTGGAACTCAAGAAAAAGGCGAACAAGAGCGAACTTTACGGACAAATTGTGATGGCTCTTGCCGAACGCTACGATGCTTTGTACATGGTGGATTTGGTGACAGACCATTTTGCCCAATACAAGAGTGAACGTTTGTTCTGCGAGTTGAGTATTACGGTTGAAGGCGATGACTTCTTCAACCAGCTAAAAAAAGATGCCATGCAAGTTATCTACAGTGAAGATATTCCTCTGATTACAGAGGCTTTGGAACGCGAAACGTTCTTGAGGGAACTGGATGAACATGGCGTGTTTTCGTTGACGTACCGTTTGAATGGACCGAAAGGACCTTTGTATGTAAACTTGGTCGCTGTATATGCCGACAAGAATCACGTTGTCATTAGCGTGACGAACGTCGATGCCCAAGTCCGACGTGAACAGAAAATTCGCGAAGAGGCGAGTGCTAATTACGAAAAGGCTCGCCATGACGATTTGACAGGCATTAGGAACAAGAACGCATACGGAGAGTTCGAAAAAAAGCTGGATGAACAAATTAAATCTCACAAGGACATCGAATTTGCAATTGCCATTTGCGACGTGAACGGTCTCAAGACTGTCAACGATACGCAGGGCCACAAGGCTGGCGATATTTATATCAGGGATGCTTCAAGACTGGTTTGTGAAACCTTCAAGCATAGCCCCGTGTTCCGCGTGGGCGGTGATGAGTTTGTTGTAATTCTACGCGGTTCTGATTTCGAAAATCGCGATGCGTTGTCGCAGGACTTTGAAGAAAAAGTGAAGCGAAATATCGAAAATAACAAGGTCATCGTGGCTTGTGGCATTTCTGTTTATGACAAAGCTCATGACAAGAACACGGCTGCCGTGTTTGAACGTGCAGATGCCATGATGTATAGGAATAAAATGTCATTGAAGGGTGGACGCGACGAAATTATCAATACGATTATTCGAACAATTGGCGCAAGAATGAATATATAGCTTTGGGAGGGGCCGTCAGAAGAATTTTTTTTTGACATGGCCCCCTTTTTTGATTATGTTTGATATAATTAATTTAACATTTCGTTGGAATTAGAGGCATTCGATGAAAAATTCCCGTCAAACGTTACCCTCTCTTCTTGTTTCACTCTCCTCACTCCTTGCACTTGCTGCTTGCGGAGATGATTCCGGCAGCAACAGCACGACTGAGACTAGCAATGTTGATTTGCAAGTGGAAGTTTTTGATGATCTACCGAACTGTAGCAAAAATCGCAATGGCGATATTGCCGAAGTTCTTGGCGAACGGAAAGCGTACGTCTGCGACAATGGCCGCTGGGAAGTCGATCACGATATTTTGGATTCTGTAAAGACTGAAGATGACTTGACCGTATGCCAGTCTAAGAACGAAGGCGATTCCCTATGGGTGACTGATGAATCCGCAATTTTTGTCTGCACCGACCGCAAGTGGGAAAAACGCGAAAAAGAATCTTCTGATGATAGCGGCTCTAAAGAAAGCGCATCTTCGTCCTCTAAAAAAACAGCGTCGAGCAGCAGTAGCAAAAAAGCCGATCCCGGAACAGAGTCCGGGAAGACAAGTAGCAGTAAGAAAGCGGGATCGTCCAGTGCTAGCAAGATTTCGAGTAGCAGTAGCAAAAAGGATGCTGCTTCGTCAAGCTCTGTCACTAAGACGAGTTCGTCATCCAGTGCTAGCAAGCCTTCAAGTAGCAGTAAGAAAGCTGTGAGTTCATCGTCAAGCTCTAAGGTCGTTGAAAAGTCTAGCGACAGCAAGTCTTCGAGCAGCAAGAAGGTCGAGTCCTCTAGCTCGGCAGCTCCGATTCTCACTGGTGGTGGTACATGCGCTCCTACTAAGTCTGTTGTGGAGCAAGGCGAAACCGTCGTTTGGAAATATACTGTTGGTGGAAACGTTAAGGCTGCTGATTTGCTTGATGCAATTTTTAAGTGGTCCACTCCGGGGGGTACGCCTGAATCGTTTGAAAGCAAAGGTACGGTGTCCGTTAGCGATGCTGTTGTGTATGAGACTTCTGGACTGCATACAGCAAAGCTTGTTCTTTCTACATCGAAGGAAACCTTTAATATCAATTGCGATCCGGTTCAGGTCAATGGAGCCCAGATTACCGGTTGTAAGTGCTCGACCGAGGCTGGATCGGTGGATTTTACTGCAACTCCAGACGTAACGTGGAGCGTATCTGGTTGTTCCACTGGCACGGGTTTGGAATTGTCGTATGAATGGGACGGTGATGCTGGCGCAGTCTCCTATACCAGGACGTTTACTACAGCGATTAAAGCTTATGCACCGAAGCTTATTGTAAAGAATAGCGACAATACGATGATTGAAGTCGCTTGCCCGTCTGTAAAGATTACTGAGGGTCCTGAATTTGAGATTAAAGCATCACAAGGCTCTGGTGCAATTCAATTGCCGAAAGGGACTTCGAGAGTTGTTTTGAATACTGAAGCATACACCAACACCGTGTTCTGCACCGTACGTCGCGAAGATTCACCTACCGGAGCTCTCAACGGAGAGATAAATATGACTGCTATTAAGGGTAATGACTATGTTGCAGTGAGGATGCCGGCAGGTGAGCTTGATAAAGGGGCTGTGTTGATGTTTACTCTTGATGTTCCGGCAACTTGCGGCGTGCAGTAATCAGAAACGTGCAAAATCGTGATGATGTTTTTTTGATTATGTTTGGTATAAAAATTTAACAGGTCGTTGGAATTAGAGGCTTTCGATGAAAATCTCCCGTCAAACGTTCCCCTATCTTCTCGTTTTTCTCTCCTCATTCCTTGCCCTCGTTGCTTGCGGTGACGATTCCGGCACGGGCGGCAAATCCGATGTGGGGAATGTTTCCTTGCAAGTCGAATCGTCTGACGATTTGCCGAATTGCAGCAAGAACCGCAATGGCGACATTGCCGAAGTTCTTGGCGAACGGAAAGCGTACGTTTGCGACAATGGACGCTGGGAAGTCAGTCACGATATTCTGGATTCGGTAAAGACCGAAGATGACTTGTCCGCATGCCTTACCAAGAACGAAGGTGATTCCGTATGGGTGACCGATGAATCCGCAATTTTTGTCTGCATCGATCGCAAGTGGGAAAAAAGCGAAAAAGAATCCTCTGCGGACATCGAGTCCATCCCGACATACAAATCCGAGGATAAATTGCCGAACTGCACCAAGGACCGCCACGGCAATTTGGCTCTTGTCGATTCCGAGGTCCGTCTGTGCGTTGACGGCAAGTGGAATAACGTAGGCGAGGCCTATTCGTCAAGCGATGAAATGCCCAACTGCACCAGCAAGCGCGATGGCAATACCGCTTTTGTAGTCGAAGACCGTCAAGCATTTGTCTGTACCGATGGCAAATGGAATGAAAATGAATCTGTTGAAAAAGAGGTCAAGCCGACAGCGAAATCTTCGTCGAGCAAGTCTTCGTCGAGCAAGTCCGATAAGGGTTCCGACGGCAAGTCGAGTGCAAAAGCTGTGAACTCCAGCAGTGCCAAGAGTGACAAAGCTAGTTCCAGCAGCGGCAAAGCGGTCAGTTCCAGTAGCGGCAAAGTTGTTGCCTCCAGCAGTGCGAAAACAGATAAGGTAAGTTCCAGCAGCAAGGCTGATACACCCAAAAGTTCTAGTGCGAAGGCTGAAGTCAAAGCGACTGGCTCCATGAAGGATTCCCGCGACGGGAAAACGTACAAGACTGTTAGAATCGGTAATCAGGTATGGTTTGCCGAAAACTTGAATTATGACGATGGCCATGGTTTGTGCCCCATGCGCGAAAAAGAAAACTGTGCTAAATATGGCCGCCTGTATAATTTTGAATCCGGATCCGAGGCGGGGGCATCCTCTATTTTGTCGCTTTGCCCAGATGGTTGGCATATTCCCGATTCCTTGGAATTTGTGGAATTTATTTCGTATGTGTCCAGAAGCAATGGCGGCGAACCTGTCGGGGTGAGCCTCAAGGCGACTACGGACTGGTATGCTGTCGGTGATACCGTGTTTATTCCGGGGGATGGTTATGATTATAGAGGCAGCGTTGATTCGACTCGTGTGGCTGCGGCTCCAGGAACGGACCGCTTTGGTTTTGCGGCGCTCCCGGCCGGCAGTTGCTGGGATAATGGCGGATGCTACGTCGGCGACGATACTCGATTCTTTTTTATGAGTGCTGATTACTATGGAGGCGGTTACAAGCTTGCATTCGATAAAGACGAGTTTATGTATGATGAAAGCGCTAAGTTTGGAAGTATTTCGGTCCGTTGCTTGCAGAATCAAGATGTTAAGATAGATGCCATGCCTTCTACAATTGTAGTTGATTCCTTAATGTGGATGGCAGAAAATTTGACAACAGGAGGAAATAGCGAATTTAGTTTGCATGAAGCTCTTGCCGCGTGCCCGAAAGGCTGGCGCCTGCCCACGACAAATGAATTTATCAGTGCTGGCAGGGAATGGGAAAAATTGTCCTTTGTTGAAAAAACGGAATACTTTGCTGCGGATAATCAATACCATGTTACATATACCTGCGGATCGTTGGGTTGCAGTTGGAGTACTGGGAATTCTCAAAAAGCTTTGAAACACGTCCGCTGTGTCAATGAAAGTAAATTAAAGGCTGTTTCAGGGTGTGCTTGCTCGGCGTCCAAGTTGGACTCGAATCACACAGTCACTTGGACTGTTTCGGGTTGCAAGGAGGGCGATTACAAGGTCTCCGGCTATTCATGGGACTTTGGTGAAGGATCTGAGGATGTGACAACATCGGGTGCCAAAGCCTATAAGAAGTTTAACACGTTTGAAATTGTCACGCCATCGGTTGCCGTCAATAGCAGTGTGAGTGTGGATGGCAAAAGTTACAGTGTGGCACAAATGTTGACATGCCCGTCGGTAAGGGCAGGGGTATCGGATTCGACCATTGTTTTCTCGGACAAGATAAACGTTAAACTGCATGCGGACCGAAAATATACAGCTATGCTGGAGGGAAAATGCGATAAAGCAAACCTTAGCTGTACTTTTGATGATCAAGATGACGAATCAAAAAAAGCTTCGATAAAAGTTGGTGTGCATGAATTTGAAGGGGCTGGTTCTATTGAAGGTTCCGTAAAAACTGTTTGCAATGGAGTGACTTTTACAGTTAAAGCTTCTGACGATATGGAATGTTATATAAGTTATTAAACTAAAAGTTTCTTAACGAACGTGCCAACCTAACTTTAGGTTGGCATTTTTTTTATGAATGTCGCCTATTGGTTGCAAAATGAATGGCTCGCAGTTCGACCCCTTGTTTTTGGAAAAGGAACATTTTATATTATAGGAACCACCTTAGCGGTGTGTTGCCGGGTTTCACCAGCCTAGTGATGCTCCATAGTTATTATATCGTTACTTATATGAAAAATAAAGGACATAGCTATGGCTAGACCGATTCGTGAAACTCCGATTCTATTTGGTGAAGATGCCCGTCGCTTTTTAGCAGCGATGGAGGAACGCCGCCCGGAACCTCCAGAAGTTCGTGCCCGCCGTTTGCGGAACTATGAACTTTTGAAAGAAGCTTATGAACGAGGTATGGCTGAACAGCGTGCCCGCGAAGAGGCTAATGGAGGTGTTGATCCGTGGTTCAAAAAGGTATAAACCAATCAAAGCTTAGTTTTATAAGAATCCGTTCATCTTATTCTGTCAAAGATTTTACTTGTGGCGACCCTGATTTAGATGATTTCATTCGAAATCGTGCGTCGGAATTTCAGAAGCATTTGCTTTCGGTGAGCTATGCTTGTGCGGACGCTGATACGGGTAAAATGCTAGCCTATTGCAGCCTTGCCAACGACAAGGTCGCCGTGGGCGATTTCAAGGACAAGACCGAATTCAATCGTTTCCGTAAAAAGCAGGGATTTCCGAACGAAAAACGTCTGAAAAGCTATCCTGCGGTTAAACTGTGCCGGCTAGGCGTTGACGAATCCGCCAAAGGATGTCAAATCGGTACGACTGTTTTGGATTACATCAAGTCGATGTTTGTCTTTGAAAATAAAACGGGCTGCCGATTCTTGACGGTTGATGCATATTTGAAGGCGGTGCCTTTTTACGAAAAGAACGGCTTTCGCTTTATGAACGCCGAAGATGACGACCCGCATACGCGTCTGATGTACTTTGACTTGATGGATTTGGTGGCGTAAAAGTGCTGATAAAAGAAGTCCGCTAGCTCTTGCAAACGGACTTTTAAAATGTGTGGACTGCGCGATTCTCGTGCGAAAAAGCTCAAGTAAAATGCTCGGTGCACTCTCGCGTCTGCGAAATGCTCGGTGCTCTCTCGCGTCTGCGAAATGCGCGTTTGAAATGCTCGAATAAAATGCGCGGCGTCTAGCGTTTCTTTTTCTTCTTGTTTTTGTCCTTGGGCGGGGTGTAGTTGGAACCCACGGTGCCGCCGTTGTTCTGCTTCTTTGCGAAATCGCCGACCTTCTTGAACATTTCCTTCATGCCTTCGTACTGCTTGAGCACTGCGTTCACGCGGGCAGCATCCGTGCCGGAACCCTTCGCGATACGGGCCTTGCGGCTACCGTCGATAATCTGCGGCTTACGGCGTTCCTTCGGCGTCATGGAGCTGAGCACCGCTTCCACATAGACGAGTTGCTTTTCGTCAATCTGGTCCAGCGGGAGTTTGTTTAAGCCCGGGATGAGGCTCAAAATGTCCTTGATGCGACCGAGCTTCTTGATGGTGCGGAGCTGCTTCAAGAAGTCGTTCAAGTCGAACGTGTTGTTGAGAATCTTTTTCTTGAGGTCCTTCGCGTCCTTTTCGTCGATGACCTGCTGCGCTTTTTCCACAAGGCTGACCACGTCGCCCATGCCGAGAATGCGGCTTGCCATGCGGTCCGGGTGGAACAGTTCAATTTCGGGGAGCTTTTCGCCGACACCGATAAAGCATATCGGCACGCCCGTCATCTTCTTGATGCTGAGCGCTGCACCGCCGCGGGTATCGCCATCCATCTTCGAGAGGCAGACGCCCGTGAAGTTCAGGCGGTTCCAGAAAGTCTCGGCGACATTCACCGCTTCCTGACCGATCATAGCGTCGGCGACGAACAAAATCTCGTCTGGGTGAACCGCGTCGCGAGCCTTTTCGAGTTCCTGCATCAACTCTTCGTCGATTTGCAAACGGCCTGCCGTATCGTAAATCACGAGGTCAAAGCCGTTGTCCTTGGCGTACTGGTAACCATGCTTGATGATTTCGACCGGATTGCCCTGGCCTTCGTCATAGACCGGAACGCCGATGGACTTGCCGAGCACCTGCAACTGCTTGATAGCGGCCGGACGGTAAACGTCGGCTGCAACGAGGAGCGGTTTCCTCTTCTTCTTGCTGCGCATCCAGAGAGCAATCTTGCCAGCGAAAGTCGTCTTGCCCGAACCCTGCAGACCGACCATCATGATGCCCACCGGGGAGGGGCCGGAGAGGTTGATTTCCTTAGTTTCGCCACCCATGACGGCCACAAGCTCGTCGTGGATAATCTTCACAATCTGCTGACCCGGGGTCACGGAATTGAGCACTTCGGCGCCCATGGACTTTTCCTTGACGGACTTGACGAAGTCGCGGGTCACGTTGAAGTTCACGTCGGCAGCGAGGAACGCGCGACGCACCTCACGCAGCGATTCCGCCACGTTTTCTTCGGTAAGTTTGCCCTGCCCACGCAGGTTCTTGAG
>JAEEGF012195701.1_pt1 | contig 16131 bp, 13 predicted proteins | sample 9134171 | NCBI WGS metagenome assembly JAEEGF01 (sample SAMN16246542, study PRJNA631951) | gut metagenome | biome: gut microbiome; feature: rumen; material: AP-attached | host: Bos | place: Iran: Karaj | collected 2018-10
CCTTGGTGGTGGGCATCACGGAGTCGTCGGCAGCGACGATGATGATGGCGATATCGGTGACCTGCGCGCCACGGGCACGCATGGCGGTGAACGCCTCATGACCCGGGGTGTCGAGGAAGGTGATCTGACGACCATCGGAAAGTTCCACATTGTAGGCACCGATGTGCTGGGTGATGCCTCCTGCCTCACCGGCAATCACATTGGTCTTGCGGATATAGTCGAGAAGCGAGGTCTTGCCGTGGTCGACATGACCCATGACGGTGACAATCGGGGCACGGGGCACGAGATCGTTCTCATCATCCTCTTCCTCGGTGATGGCATTCTGCACCTCGGCACTGACATATTCTGTCTTGAAGCCAAACTCATCGGCAACGATATTGATGGTCTCTGCATCGAGACGCTGGTTGATACTCACCATGATGCCGATGCTCATGCAGGTGCCGATCACCTGGTTGACACCCACGTTCATCATCGTGGCCAACTCGCTGACGGTGACGAACTCGGTGAGTTTGAGGATCTTGCTCTCGGCTCTTGCCTCTGCCTGCTCCTCCTGGAGACGCTCCTGCACTGCCTCGCGCTTCTCCTTGCGGTATTTGGCTCCTTTCTTGTTCTGACCCTTGCTGGTGAGACGGGCCAATGTCTCTCTCACCTGTCTTGCCACATCCTCCTCATTGACCTCAATGGAGCGGACGGGTGCTTTTTGCTTCTGCTTGTTTTTCTTGTTCTTGTTCTTATTGCCCTGGCCCTGACCCTGGTTCTGGCCCTGACCCTGGTTCTGACTGGCGGCGGCGATGTCCACACGCTCCTTGCCGCCGATGCGGCTGCGCTTGCGCTTCTCACCACTGCCTGAAGCGCCCGCCTGCTGGGCCTTCTTCTCACGCTCCTTGCGCAGTTCCTCTTTTGTCTTCTTGCGAGGACGGGTGCGCTGGTCGACACTGCCGAGGTCTATCTTTCCGATGACCTTCGGTGCGTTGGCCTGCTCTATGGGGATAGTGAATATGCCAGTGTCACCCGACTCCTTGGCGGGCTCTTTCTCCTCGGCTGGGACAGAGGACACTTCCGGCTCCGTTTCTGCAACGGGACTTTCCTCTGCTGGCTCAGGCTGAGGTTCTGAAGGCTGCTCTGAGGGAGCCTGTGGCTCCTCGGCAGCGACAGGCTGCTCCTTCGGCATCTCTGGTTCTGCCACGACCGCTGGTGCCTCTTCCACATTCTTCTCCTCGGCGGATGGTTCAGGCTCCACAACGGGCTCCTTGACTTCGGGCATGCTGACGACAGGCTGCTCATTGACAACGGGAGCCTCCTCTGGCTCGGGCTTCACAACGGGCTTTTCGGCCTTGGCCGGCTTTTCGGTCTCCTTGACCTTGGCCGGTTCTGCAGGCTTCTGCTGAGGCTTGCCCACATTGGAGAGGTCGATAGAACCAAGCGGCTTCACCTGCTGCCTTCCGGCTCCCAGGATCGTCTCGGCACGGTGGTCCGCAGGCTCCTTCTTCTTCTCCTTGCTCTTCTTGGGGAAGATCTTGTCGGCCTGCGTCCTCACTTCCTTGTCTTTCTTGAACTCCTCGACCAGGGCATCATACTGAGCGTCGCTGAGTTTAAAACTGGGGGATTCCTCCACCTCGCCCAACTCCTTCCGCTTCTGCAGGAATTCCACAGCGGTCGATAGTCCGATATTCAGTTCTCGTATAACCTTATTTAATCGTATTGCCATTCTATGCTTTGTTCTGTTTCTTTCTTGTTGACAACGAGTTCAGACATGCTAAAGCCACTACACGCGACACCGCCATTCTTAAAAAGGGGTATTGTCCAAACTCCTAAACTTCTAAACTCCTTTCAATATAATCATATTAATTCTCAAACTCTGCTCTGAGGATGCTGAGCAGGTTGTCGACAGTTTCCTCCTCCAGGTCGGCCTTCTCAACAAGCATCTCACGCGGAGCCTTGAGCACAGCCTTTGCCGTGTCGAGTCCGATGCGCTTGATGGAGTCGATGACCCACTGGTCCACTTCGTCGGCAAACTCGTCGAGATAGATATCCTCCTCGGCTTCCTCGTCTACCTCGCGGAAGACATCAATGGTGTATTCAGTAAGCATGGAGGCCAACTTGATGTTGAGTCCGCCGCGGCCGATGGCGAGCGACACTTCCTCGGGCTTGAGATAAACCTCTGCCTTGCGGTCTTCCTCGTTGATGCTGATGCTTGACACCTTGGCGGGACTGAGTGCACGCTGGATGTAGAGTTTGATATTGGTGGTGTAGTTGATCACATCGATGTTCTCGTTGCACAACTCCCTCACAATACCATGGACACGGCTGCCCTTGACGCCGACACAGGCACCGACAGGATCGATGCGGTCGTCATAACTCTCCACGGCCACCTTGGCTCGCTCACCAGGCATGCGGGCAATCTTCTTGATGGAGATGAGCCCGTCGTTGATCTCGGGCACCTCACCCTCAAGAAGCCTCTCGAGGAACATAGGACTGGTGCGGGAGAGGATGATCTTGGGATTGTTGTTCTCGTTGTCAACCCTGAGGATGACGGCACGGATGGTCTCACCCTTGCGGTACTGGTCGCTGGGTATCTGCTCCGACTTGGGGAGAATCAACTCATTGTTCTCATCATCGACGATGAGCACCTCGCGTTTCCAGGTCTGGTAAACCTCGCCACTGATGATCTGACCCACGCGGTCCTTGTATTTGTTATAGAGGGAGTCGTGCTCCAACTCAAGAATCTTCGAGGCGAGGGTCTGCCTGAGGTTGAGGATGGCACGGCGGCCAAACTTCTCAAACTGTATGCGCTCACTCACTTCCTCATCGAGTTCGTAGTCCTCGTCGAGTTTCTGTGCCTCAGAGAGGGCGATTTCCTTGTTGGGGTCGTTCACCTCACCGTCGGGCACGACGATGCGGTTCTGGTAAATCTCAAAGTCGCCCTTGTCGGGGTTGACGATGACGTCGAAATTCTCGTCGGTGCCGAAAATCTTGGAGATCACATTGCGGAAACTCTCCTCAAGCACGCTGACCAAAGTGGTGCCGTCGATGTTCTTGTTCTCTTTGAACTCCTTGAACATCTCAAACATATTCGGTTTCGAATCTGCTGTTTTCCTTGCTGCCATTGCTTTATTTGAAACTTATGATATATTTAGTGTATTTTACTTCATCCATGTTGAATGTATGGTCGATGTCGGTAAGCACGGAGCGTTTCTTTCCCTCTTCCTTCACTTTCTCCTGAGAGGTGACGGTGAACTGCTTTCCGTTGACTTCCTTGAGCACGCCCTTGGTCTTCTTTCCGTCGGCGGCGAGCACCTCCACCTCCTTGCCAATGAAATTGACATACTGCTGAGGCACCTTGAAGGGCTGGCCCAGTCCGGCAGATCCCACTTCAAGTTCAAAGTCTTCGGCGTCGCGGTCAAGATGGTCCTCGATATAGCGGCTCAGGTCCACACAGTCCTCTATCCATACGCCATCAGCGTGGTCGATCTCAACCACAATCTTGTTGTCTTGGCTGATTTCCACGTCGACCAGGAAATAATCCTTTCCCTGCAGCCACTCGTCGACCAAATTCACAATAATACTTCTCTCAATCATTTTCGCTTTACTATTTTCGCTAGATATCTCTTTCCAATTCAAAAAATCAAGTTTATTCTTCATCCGATCACTTGTTGCTCTCCTATGGAGAACAGGGTGAGACCTGACTTTTAAATATGAAAATGAGGAGCCTTTTCAAGCCCCTCATTCCACTGAACGGTGCAAAGGTACGAAAAAATACCCATGCCACCAAACTTTTTCCCATTTTTTAGTGTAAGTCGCTCTTTTTTCAATCTTTTCCAACGTTGGCTGTCTACAAACCATGACCTTCCATCATCCACAGGTCGGTCACCCCCTCCCCTTTGGAAAGGTTTAGGGAAGGTTTTTTCACTCCCTCCCCTTTGGGGAGGGCTGGGGAGGGGTTTTCACTCCCTCCCCTTTGGGGAGGGTTAGGGAGGGGTTTTCACTCCCTCCCCTTTGGGGAGGGTTAGGGAGGGGTTTTCACTCCCTCCCCTTTGGGGAGGGCTGGGGAGAGGTTTCCAATATCTTCCCATATTCCTCCGGAGTGTTGATGAGCCGTGTGGCTTCCTCCATCTGCTTGTCACCGCGCAGACTGTTGGCGATGGCTCCCCGCTGGTAGTAATAGGCAGCGACGATGTCGTTGGCGAGGATTTTTTTCAACTGCTCCTTGTTGAAGTCGAGGTCGTGGGAGAGATTGTGCTGAAGTTTTTTCTCCAACTGCTCAAACTCCTCCTTTGCACCATCATAGTAACCCTCAAACTTGGCAAGCCGGATGAGTTGCTTGAGGTATTTCTCACTCTCATGGTCATAGGTGAAGCCACTGGCGAGCACACGCTGCTTGAACTCCTCATACTCCGCGTCGGAAATCTCAAAATCATCAGCGGGCGGGATGGTGGCATGCCGGGCGATGTAGTCAACCTCATAGTCGAACATCACCTCGGTGGAGTCGGTGCCCGAGGAGGCCAGGTAATAGGCGATGTTGGGCAGGGAATCGGGCTGCACCACCACATCGGGCATGATGCCTCCGCCATCGCGCACCTCGCGCCCGTGTGCGGTGTGGAATACCTTGGTGAGCGAGTCGGGGATGTGCTCGGTATAGCCGCCCTGGGCGTGCTTGTAGTTGATGGCCTGGATGCAACGTCCGCTGGGGATATAGTATTTGTTGCTGGTGAGTTTGAGGCTGCCGTTGTAGGGCAGGTCGACAGATGTCTGGACAAGTCCCTTTCCGTAAGTGCGTGTGCCGAGGATGACGGCGCGGTCGAGGTCTTGCAGCGCACCGCTGGTGATCTCACTGGCGCTGGCCGTTGACTCTCCCACGAGGACGACGACGGGCATGACGGTGTCGAGCGGCTCTGACTTGGTGTAATAGTCAATGTTGGAGCGCTTCAACTTGCCTCTGTTAGAAACGATGAGTTTCCCTTTGGGCACGAAGAGGTTGACGATGTCCACCGCCTCCGACTCAGAACCGCCGCCGTTGCCGCGAAGGTCGAGCACCAGACCCTTCATCCCCTTCTCCTTCATCTCGATCATCGCATTGCGCACCTCCTTGGCGCAACCCTCGGTGAACTGCCTGAGATGGAGATACCCGATGTTGCCTGGCCGCAGCCCATAGTAGGGCACGGAGGGTGTCTGGATGGTCTTCCTCGTCACCTTCATCTGCATTTTCTTGCCCGTGGTGGGACGCTGGATCTTGAGAACAAAACTGGAACCTGGGTCGCCGCGCAGGTGACTGCTCACATAACTGACATTCTTGTCAACCATCGAAGAGTCGTCGATGGCGAGGATGATGTCTCCCTTGCGCAGACCTGCCTTGTCGGCCGGCATCCCCTCATAAGGTTCGTCGATGACCACCCGCTTGATCTTGGTGTTGTAACGGATGAGCGCACCGATGCCAGCAAACTTGCCGGTGTAGATCTCCTTGAGGTCTTTCATGTTCTCCTCGGGATAGTACTCGGTGTAGGGGTCAAGGCTGCGGAGCATCGACTTGATGCCGGTTCCTATCACCTCTGCGGCATCGAGAGTGTCGACATAGATCATGTCGAGGTTCTTATAGATGGCATTGAACACGTCGAGGTTCTTCTTCACCTCGAAGTTATGGTCGCTCTCAGTCTGTGCCATGGCAGAGGTAAAGGCCATTGCTGTCAGGAGTGTCAGCAGGATGCTTCTTTTCTTCATGTGTGTATTGCGGTAAATCGCCCGTAATGGGTTTTATTGACGGTGCAAAAATACATCATTATGCGCGGATTCCGCCCAAAAACACCAAAAAAAACATCGTTTTTTACCAAAAACGGAAAATTTCCCCGAAAAAGTTTGGTGGAATCAAAAAATGGTTATACTTTTGCAACCGCAATCAAAAAATACTGCTTCAGTAGCTCAGTTGGTTAGAGCACCTGACTGTTAATCAGGGGGTCGTTGGTTCAAGCCCATCCTGAAGCGCTTTAAAAGACAAGGAGTTAGCACAACGCTAACTCCTTTTTCATTTTTGCTGTGAACATCTAGTTGTGGCAGATTCTGCAAAAACAATATTGCCACAGGTTGTGGCAATATTGTTCATGGTGTCCTGGGGCTCTGTTCTTTATACATCAGATTGTAGAGAACGGTTGGAGTCGCAACTTGTTGCTCAATTTCCTTGACACAGACCTATATGAACGACAAGGCAAGGCCTTGACTAATTTCAATAGGACTTTGCCAGATGAAACAAGCGACTTGGCACGAGAGTTAACTAAAGATCCATACGACTTTGCATTTACTGGTATAACGGGGCATTATAACGAACGATTGCTGAAAGATAAACTACTTGGGAACATCACCCAATTTCTAATAGAGTTGGGCACAGGCTTTGCATACGTCGGAAAGGAATATCGACTACAGGTAGGCGAAAGGGAACAATTCATAGATCTGCTATTCTACAACTTGAAACTTTCGTGTTATGTAACTATTGATATCAATGGATCACGAGAACCGTCCCTATGATCCATGAGACCGCTATTCTTTTCATACTGGGCAGCAGTTTGTCAATGGAGCAGAGGTTAAACAAAAAATCATTTCATCAGAAATTTTATTTGGAGCCAATATTTGGAAAGCACAATGTCCATAGCCCCTTTTTGCGTTTGAGCATCCTCTCCAAGGAGTTGAGATAGGAAGTTCCAAAATGATTTCCGATGATGCTTATACTTGTAATGTGCCATTTCATGTAAGATTACACTGTCTATCAATGCCTGTGGCATGATGATTAATCCTGGTATTAAGCTTATGTCATTATAGACACTGCAACATCCCATAATGTTGCCTCGGAGTTTCTTTACAAATACTCTGTTGCCAAACAGATTGTTTTTTCTTTCCAGTTCTCGTAAACGTGATGGAAGGACTATCTTGGCTCTCGCCGTAATTTCATCACGGATAGTTTCACGCAGCCACTTCTGAATTCGTAGGTTGTCAAAATTAGTATTGTCCGCATATACAATATCAAGTGAGTCGTGGTCAGGATAAGAAATGCAGACGACACACTGTGTGCTCGTTTGATAAACTTTCCTTTCCACGGACGAGATCATTGCTTCTTGTCGAAGAACAGTAATGTCTGCCTTGAACCATGAAAAACGGAAATGTGGTGAATTAAGCCTGAAGTTTGGGTTAATCCAGAATTGCGGTTCTTTCTTTATTTGATGTTCCATGTCTTATCCAGTATTTTATCATATTGCTTATCCGTACTATCTATTTTCAATCCATAGAAACGCGTTCCTTTGTTATGTTCAATGAGCATTTTCTTTTTTGTCTGTTCTGTGGGAAGTGGAAAATAAAAATCACTAATGATAAGGACATCTGCCATTGCAAAGGATTTGCTCTGCAACATTTCTATTGACCTGTTAAGCATTTCTTCACCATCAGTTCCGCCCGTGAAACGGTCTTCGAGGAAAGATTTTAGGCGCATCCAATGACGGGGAAACGATAAATCCAAAAACTTTGCTCTGACAGAGAATGACATAATAAAGACTTTGCGCTTCTGCCTTCTAGCCAATCTGAGAATCTGTGTAAGAACGGAATACGCAATCTTCAATGGCTTTCCGCTCATGGAACCGCTGGTATCAACGGCAACTATGATTGGTCCATTTTCCAAACGAGGTTTTCTCATCTGGGTTTGCTCCGTCTTGAAATGGCTTTCGTTTTTAGGTCGATTGGCGAACATTTGAAGTTGTTTAGTAGCATACTTATAATAGAACAAACTTTCTGTATTGTGCTCCGAAAGGATGGCTGTTTCTGAAGGCAGAAGGTGTTGGAGGTCATCACCGTTTCCTATCTCCACTGCTTCTGCTGAGGGCTTTGGGGGTGAAGGCAATAGTGGCAGATAACGTCTAACAGTGTCATCCATTTCATCATCTCGCTTTGGCTGCTCACGCCCGATTATCTGAAGCAAGTCTTTCAACTCAGGATAAGAATAAAAGAAATACTCTACTTTGCGACGTTCTTTGTAGTCACTAAGCCCATGTTCTTTGATGTGATGCTCCCATCGCAATTGGTTGTCTTCAATCAACTTTTTCTTACGTTCCACCTCCTTCTCGTCACAGACTTTCTCCCATTCTCTCCCCATCGCATTGAGAATAGTTTCTACCTGCTCATCCGATTCGCTCTCGCTAAGTTGTTGTCTGTAGCCTTCTATGTTCAATTCCTCGGTTTTGTATTGTGACTCAATTACTTTCACGGCCTGCCCCCACATTTTTCGTTTTTGTACGACACTGCTACCGACGAAAACAGCAATGAACTTTTGTTCTTTTCGATGATATTCTTCAATTGGCTGAAACAAATGTAGCATTGCTTCTATGAACTTCATCAGTTCTTCTTTGAGCAGTTCCGTCCAAAGCGGATCTTGGCTCTCAAGTTGTGGGTTGTCTTGAATGGTCTGTCCGATGAAGCCTCCAAGCAAATCTCCCTGAGATAAGTTGTCTGGCAATCTGCCGCAGTCCATATAGAAGTCAAAAGCTTCGTCATAGTCTTTGAGTTTTTGGGAAAAAGATTCTTCGTCAACCATGTTCATAGCAATTGTTGGGCATTTTTGATTTTTATTTCCATCTCTTTCATGCGTTTTTCACATTGGACGAGATATTTCTTGACTATCTTCTTGTCATCATCTGACAGAAATAAATGCATTGTTTTTGCAAATAGAGTCTGAAGATTTGTTAGTGTTGGTGCTATATTCTTATGAAGCATGGATAACGCTGTATCAGTTAACGACGGTTCTGCAAAAATTTCATCAGTAAACAGACTTTGCCCATTGTCTGAAGTCAACGAAGCCATAGATAATGGCATCCTCCGCTCAAATGCATAAGGTGTATTGTCAATGATGATGCCACCATTGCATTTCTGAAGTTTTACCCTTCGTACTTTTTGTACATTTCTTACTTTGTAGTCAAAAGGTGCGCCGGTATAGATGGCATGAACAATCCAAGACCTCTTCTGTTCATCTTGGTAGAGAATACCATCTGATGCTTTATCGACGTCAACGTGATTGTAATCAGTTTTGTAAAAAAGGCATCTCCCTTGTGGAAAGTTGCGTATGCTGTAATAGAAATAACTGACCAACGTGAATTGTTCAGGTGGATTATGCGTATTTTCTTCTTTCTTGACGGGTTGTGATTTCTTCTTGATAGCAAGGTCTATTTCCTTTTGCGATTTCTCCATCAGCCTGTCTATATCAGCCGTCAACGATGATGCAACTATGTCGATAATCGAAGGTATCACGTCAACAGTATTCCAAAGACAATGAAACAAAATAGGTACATCCGTCAGGTCGATAGCATTGCGTCCATTGAGGTATGCTGCCGTTTGCATGATACGAAAGCATTTTTTCCATCGTCTGTCAGACACGTAGAAATCCATTTCCTTATTTCCTTCTTTCATTGATTCTTCTTTCATTCGCTTACGGATGAAAGAGACCGCACTGCACACATTATCAGGGATGGTGATGGTATATATTTCATTTTGCCATGTCTTATATAGTTCGTCTGTTATCTGCAAATCGCTAGGCACAATGATTTGTCCGACAGGTTTCAGCCTTATCATCTTATAGAACGAAGTTTCCGACTGGATGCAATTCGACACCATACGCACAAGAAACCTGTCCCAAAGAGCTTCCAAACCTTCATCTTCAGCCGGAAGTTCATTGCTTGCCGCTATCAAGGCTTTCATCGGCAGTGACAATGTGTTGCGTCCGTTTTGGAAGACACGTTCATTGATGACTGTTAGCAATGTATTCTGTATAGATGGACTGGCTTTCCATATCTCATCAAGAAAGACGATGGTGGCTGTGGGCAGAAATCCATCTACTACACGTTCATACTTATCTTCATTTTTGAGCATCGATATAGACACAGGCCCGAATATCTCGTCCGGAGTACTGAAACGAGACATGAGATATTCAAAAGCCTTTCCTTCCTTGAATGCGAGTTTCAAGCGACGAGCGACCAAACTTTTTGCTGTACCAGGAGGGCCAAGCAGAAAGATACTCTCACCTGCAATCGCACTTAGTAATGCCATTGCTATGATATGTTCCTTCTCGTACACCCCTTCAGAAAGGAGTTTAAGAAGCGACTTTATTTGAGTGTTTGGTGTCATTGAAAAACAACTATTATAGATAAAAGGATTGTTTCCATTATTGTAATAATACGATTGCTCGAAGTTCCTGAGTGGATTGAATTGCCATTCCCCACTTTATCAATGTTTCCAATCGTTCTCCGACCAGTTGAAGTCTTCCGAAAGTTCTTTCCATGCTTCTTCATTCATAATCTTCTGCATGAACTCGTGGCTTAATAATTATGTTGCCAAAATGTGAAATGTTAAAGGGGTTATGATTATGTGTATTGCAAAGAAAACAAAGACCTCCGCCAACTTGCGGCAGAGGTCTAAGAAAAAAGATATTTTATGTAAATTATGCGATAGGGGCAGAACGATAGCCTCAACGCTTGCAAAATTTGCAATGAGTGGTGCTGGAGATAAATTTAAGCATTATATGATTTCAATGCTTTTATAACTTCATTCGCCATACGAATAATCGAGGATGAAGGGTTAATATATTCTCCAACAAACTCACCTAATCTCGGCAGTTCTTCTTTTATGTTAGTGAATTCGATTGTTTGACCTGCCAGATGCCTCCATGTAGAGTTTTTCTCATCAGTTTTTGTTGCCAACTTAATTCCATCATTGGAATAATTTTCTATTATATCTTCAATTTCTTTCTCATGCTTATCAAGCGTCTCTTTATATTTACCCTGTACTTCAAACGCTATATGAATATGAGGTGTTCTATCTAAGGAAAAAATTTTATCTCTAAAGAACACTGTAAGCATCACTTTGTTTTCAGTATCAGGGAAGAAATATTTCACGAAACCATATTCCGCTTTCCATGTCATTTTCATAGAGCAAAGATTCCTTTTTAATTGGGTTTCTTCACTACATTCCATTATATTTGACACGAAATCCTCAATGTCCTTATAAACTTTATAAATTTCAGCAATACGTTGAGAATTACCATTTCGGCTATAAAAATCAAGAACTGTTGAATCTAATTTGTTAACCATGTTGTAGATGTTTTTATAAAATTCTTTTAATAAATATAAATATTCATACCTAGCATCTTTAAGAAATTTACTTAAGTTCTCAAAGACCTTGTCAAGAAGTTCTTTATGAGTTATGGAAAATCTGTTACTTAGTTCTATTTCTGATGCTTGTTTATAATGTGTGAGATCGTAGTGATGCATACCGAGAACAATAGTTTTAATATCACTTTTATCACCAAGCATTTTCATCACACTCCTTTGATAAAGATTAAGGTCATTATTGAGTGAGTGATAAACTTTGTTCTCTATAATAATTGCCCTGCGACAGTCCTTATTGTACAGTAAAAGATCAATTCGTTTGTCATTATCAACTACGAATTCTCTTTTTACTGTAAAATCAGAAAGAAAATTATTGAGACCGATTAGTTCTTCCAAACTATTTATGAACAAATCTCCCATTTGGTGTTGTTCATTTTCAAGAAAGAAGAATTTGTAAATGTCAGACCACATATTTTCATGATGGGTTACTCCTGTAATATCCATAAGGGAGCGATCCCAGCTTTTCGGTTTAGGTATAGCCTTTATGCTATCTACCCAGTGTTGAAGAAGTTGATAATCTATCATATCAAGTTTAATTTGGTGATTAATAAAATCTCTTTTGCTATCAAGACGCAAACTCCTGCATCAGCAAATGCGTCCTTATGTTTTGATAATATAGGCTGCACTCGTCAAAGATTAAACTGATTTATCTTTGTCCTCGTTGGCACTATATTTATTCCACATACGCTTAATTATCCCGGCAATTTCTTTACGAAGCCATAGGGGTTCTAACACTTCCATGTTTTCACCATTCCAAAGGATTTCTTGCTGGAAGTCGAAAGTTGGTCGGATGAAATACTTGAATATGCTGTATTCTTTGTTACGTTCAATCTCTTCCTGCGAATCGTGCATCTTCAGGTCACGGATGTAGTTGGCTTGTTTTGCAGAAACCTTTAGTTTGACAGTTTGCGGTTCAACATCTCGGTTGACAATGACGCCAAAGCAACCGTCAAAGTATTCATTGGCATCCCAGTCTTTGGGCATGGCGAAAGTTTCATCTGTCTTGTGAAGATGATGGATTCGGTCAAGAGAATAGAATATAGGCCCTTTCTTATAATAATATGAATTGGTGCCTCTGCCCAACATGTACCAACGTTGTCGGAACAACTTCACGCAATAAGGCTGCACATCAAAAGTGTACTCTTCATCTTTCTTATAATTGTGATGGGTGATGTTGAGCACACGATTCTCCCTCATTGCCTCAATTATGGGTTGGAGATAATGTTGTCCCGATGGAACATATTCCAAGAGAATACGGTCTTTGATGCTCTGGCGGTTCGCCAAGGCAAGACTCACACAGAACGTATTGTAAAGCCATGTCCGCAGCCCATTTTTGTTGATGTCTTCTTCGTTTTCGATATAATAGCGGTATTTACCACGATTCTCATTGACGATGTTGATACCGAACATATCCCAAATGGCATAACGCCAGTTGTCGAAAGTACGTTTTGGAATCTCCACACCTCGACTGATTTCATCACGAATCCAAAGTTCATTCAGTTCTTTGAAAGAGATCTTCCGTCTGCGATGGATAGTCTCTATCACCCAGACGTATTTGGTAATCAGGCTTTGCCCTTTTTCGTTATTCGCCATATATTAATGTTGTTTTTCTGCAAAAGTACACTTAAACTACGCCAAATCGTGGCAGAGGCTATAGAAAAAACTGTTATGAGTACAAAAATACTTTTTTTCAATGACTTTTGCAATATTTGATTTCGTTTTTCAAACGACTTTCAATTGTTTTAATTTTTTCCAGCTAATCAGGCTTTGGTTTTGGGGTGAAGTGTTGATGAAAATAGTTATACAAATGGACATTAGCTAATATTTACTCACTTTTCCCAGTGGTTTTCGCAAGGGCAAGAATATCAACCTCCGTAAAAAGATTCGTGACTTGATGCAAAGGTAGGCAAATTTCTAGGAAAACATATCGTCTATTTGATTTTTATTGCAGTTTTTCACATTATTACAATAATTTTGTGGAATTATTTGTATCTTTGTAGTCAGATTTTGACAAATCAGACTATGAAAAATGAGCAATCATTATAAATCACCTAATGACATCAGTCTGAAACTCAGCAAACAATATGGCACTGGCAATAAACATAAAAGACCTGCTGAACAAGCAGAAGATAGAGTCTAACCGGATTGAGTTCAAGAAAGGTTGGAATCCGGCAAGCATATACCATAGCGTGTGTGCCTTCGCCAACGATTTTGAGGATCTTGGCGGTGGATATATCCTCGTCGGTGTGGATACTGATGATGAAACGGGTATGGCGAGACGTCCTGTGGAGGGTGTGCCTATCGAAAAAATTGACGGTATCCTTCAGGAGATGGTGAGGTACAACAACAAGATTTATCCATATTATTTGCCGAGGACAAGTGTGGAGGAGGTGGATGGTAAACAGGTGCTGATTATATGGTGCCCGGCAGGCATCAACCGCCCGTATTCAGTACCCGAAAATGTCACTTCAAAGTCATCGAAGGAGTACTTCTACATTAGAAGTGGCACGAGCAGCATCATCGCCAAGGATGATGTGCTGGACGAACTGCGAGAACTCGCTAGTCGTGTGCCTTTTGATGAGAGAGGGAATCCTGACATCAAATTGGAGGATATCTCCACATTACTCTTACGTGAGTATTTGGTGAAGGTGGGCAGTAAGTTAGCAGAAGACCTTTATAAGAAACCCTTGGAAGAGATCCTGGAGCAGATGGACTTGTTTGTCGGGCCATCTGAAAACCGCATGCTCAGGAATGTGGCGGCGATGATGTTTTGTGAGCATCCAGAGAAGTTCTTCCGCTATCTGCGTGTGGATGTCGTCATCTTCCCGAAAGGAAGAATGAAAGACCCGAACAACTTCAGCGAAACCATTTTCTACGGCAGCATCCCTCAGTTGATTAAGCAAACGATGGATTTCCTACGTGCCAATGTTCTATATGAGACGGTACAGAAAGTGAAGGATAGGGCTGAGGCAAATCGATTCTGGAACTATCCGTACGATGCTTTGGAAGAGGCTGTTGTCAACTCACTGTACCACAGAGACCACACCCAATATGAGCCAGTAGAAATAACGGTAGAGCCAAATGGGATAGACATATTGAATTGTCCTGGTCCCGACCGAAGCATTCCAATGTCTGCCATTGAGAAGGGTGAATACCTTAAAAGCCGACGTTATAGAAACCGTCGCCTTGGTGATTTTCTCAAAGAATTGGAACTTACAGAAGGAAGGTCGACAGGTGTGCCTACCATTCAAGAGAAACTCGCAGATAATGGCTCTCCTCGTGCTACTTTCGAGACGACAGAGGAACGTCTTGCATTTCTCATCCATATTCCCGTGCATCCTCTTTGCAACAATCAACTTGTTGTAAACGATGATGAGCAACAGATTGGTTCGGAGAAAAGTTCGGAGGAAATAGGCTTTGGTTCGGAGAAAAGTGGTGCAAGTTCGGAAGAAAAAGGCATTGGTTCGGAAAAAAGTTCGGAAGAAGACGCCGGAAGTTCGGAAGAAAACACCAGAAGTTCGGAAGAAATCGGTGCTAGTTCGGAAGAAAGTTCGGAAAAACCTCAAGATTTAATACAGGCTATTCTTGGTGCAATTAAGGTGGATGCAAAGGTGACTGCTGCCGAAATTGCTATGCAACTGGGGGTTTCTTCTCGTGCTGTTGAAAAGCGTATTAGAACATTACGTGAAAATGGTGTTATCCGAAGGGTTGGACCTAATAAAGGAGGATCTTGGGAAATCATAGATGACAAGATGTAAACTACTGGCATTATTTGATGATGAATTATGGATAAACAGCAATTAAAGGAAAGGGAGACGAAGATTATTGAACTTGCCGTTGCGTTTTGCAATGAGCATTTGGATGAGGAATGTGCTGAATTGTGCACGAAGTTGATACAAAAATTGGGTCGCAAGCGCGTCTGCCCTTTCCAATCGGGCAAGGTGGAGACTTGGGCTGCTGGAGTCGTATATACCATTTGCAGCATCAATCTCCTGTTTAGCAAGAAATATCGGGTGAAGGTTTCTACAACGGAGATCAGTGACTATTTTAGTGCAAGTGCTTCAACCATTTCTCAAAAGATGAGGGATATCAAAGGCTTTCTGAAGATAGACCCTGTCTTTGATACAGAATTCAAATTGAAAGAAGTGCTCCAACGCAATCCGCCTGACCGATTGAGAATGATGGCAAGTTTGTTCTCTATGATAAAAAAGAAAAGATAAAGGATATATGAATATATTTGGAAAGAAGATAAAGGAGCTCAGGGAAGAGCATGGACTTTTCCAGCGCCATCTTTGTGTGGCATTGGAAATCGACACGCCGATGTACAGCAAGATAGAACGAGGTGAGCGGAAGGCAAAACGTAGCCAAATCCCCATCATGGCAAAAGTCTTCGGTGTGGACGAAAAGAAACTGCTGACCGTCTGGTTGGCGGACAAGGTTCTTGACATCGTGGAGAATGAAGACGATGTCAAAAGTGATGCCATCCGCTATGTTCAGAAAGTCATCAAATCAGGGAAGTGATGACAAATGGGAGTTGATGAAAAATCTCAACATGGTTTTGCAAAATCCCGGAACACCACGGGAACACACGGATGTGTATTTAAGCGTATTCATAGATGTTCATCAATTACTTAAAAAATTTTAATATGCTGATAATAAGCGCAGATTGGTAATCATAAGTAATCGTAAATGTTTACATTTTGGGACTGTTAATCAGGGGGTCGTTGGTTCAAGCCCATCCTGAAGCGCTTAAAAATGAGAGAGTTACGCAAGTAACTCTCTTTTGTTTTTGTCCCTTACGATACAAATCTGATACAAAATCGTGGGTATGGAGTAAGCGTCTCCGCGATTACGCATTGACGATAATTGACTGATTTCCTATCTTTGCGGCATTGTTCGTAAATTTCATTTTATCATGTCCACAACGATGCCACAATCCACCCCT